>Ga0182024_10004179_pt1 | contig 33511 bp, 33 predicted proteins | sample P32metaG_FD_120480 | JGI IMG/M metagenome (GOLD analysis project Ga0182024, IMG submission 120480) | Permafrost microbial communities from Stordalen Mire, Sweden - P3-2 metaG (Illumina Assembly) | ecosystem: Environmental > Terrestrial > Soil > Wetlands > Permafrost | place: Sweden: Stordalen... | reverse complement strand
GCTCGACGTGGTCGTCAACAATGCCGGCATCCTTCGCGACCGAATGCTCGTCAACATGACCGAAGAGGAGTGGGACACGGTGATCCGCGTGCATTTGAAGGGCACGTTCGGTCCCACCCACTTCGCGGCCGCGTACTGGCGGGAGCGTTCGAAGGCCGGTGACCCTGTCGACGGGCGCGTCATCAACACGTCGTCGACCTCCGGCCTGTTCGCGAACCCTGGCCAGACGAATTACGGCGCCGCGAAGTCGGGGATCGCGACGTTCTCGATCATCGCCGCCAAGGAGCTCGGTCGGTACGGCGTGACTGTCAACGCCATCGCGCCGGGCGCGCGGACCCGCATGACCGAGAACCTTTCGAGCTCGACTCCCGCGCCGGCCCCCGACGGCTGGAACGAGCGGGCGCCGGAGAACGTCGCGCCCCTCGTGACGTGGCTGGCGAGCGCAGCGTCGGCCGGTATCACCGGCCAGGTGTTCCTTGTCGCCGGCGGGCGCATTGCCGTGGCGAAGGGATGGGAACGGGGTCCGGGGATCGACGGTGGCGCCCGATGGGATCCCGCCCGCCTGGGTGAACTCGTGCCCCAGCTCGTCGCGGATGCACAAAGCTGACAGGGGCGTTACCTTCAACGGTATGGCAGCCATGCGCTTCCCCATCGAGGCCGGACACGTAATGATGTTCGCCCGCAGTATCGGCGATCCGAACCCCGTCTACTTCGACGAGACGTATGCCCGTGCCAGCGAGGTGGGTGCGATCATCGCGCCGCCGACGTTCGTGCAGGCCAGCGCGCAGTTCGACGACGAGTATCCGTTGCGGCCGAAGATCGGCGCTGCGTGGTTCGGATCGGGACGAGAGACGACCGGCGTAAAACGCTCCTCCGGCGGGAGCGGGGGCAGCGGAAGCGGCACCGGTCTGCACGCGGAGCAGCACTACACGTATCACCGCCCGCTACGCGTCGGCGACGTGCTCACCGCGACGACCCGGCCAGGGGAACGATGGGAGAAGGTGGGCCGCCGTGCCGGCAAACTGGTGTTCGCGGAGACGATCACAGAGTTTCGTGACGAGCACGGTGAGCTCGTGGTGACGGCCCGCGGAGTTGGCGTGCGCACCGAACGCGTCGTGGAGGCCTGACGTGGCACTATCGGCACGCGACATCGAAGTAGGCCAGACCTTCTCGGCGATCGTCGTCGAGGACCTCAAGCGCACCCAGATCGTGCAGTACGCGGGCGCGTCGGGCGACTACAACCCGCTGCACAGCGACGAAGTGTTCGCCACGCAGGTCGCCCGCTATCCGAGTGTTTTCGCGCACGGCATGTTGACGATGGGAATGACCAGCCGCATGGTGACCGACCTCGTCGGCGACGGCCGGCTCGCCAGCTTCGGCGGCCGTTTCACATCACAGGTCTTCCCCGGCGACGATCTGACAACCGTCGCAACCGTCGATGCTATTCGTGAAGAAGCCAGCGAGCAGCTCGTCGAATTGTCCCTCCACACGCGCAATCAAGACGGCGTCGAGGTGTTCGCCGGCTATGCGACGGCGCGGCTCGACCCGTGAAGCTCGAAGGTCAGGTCGCGCTCGTGACCGGCGCGAGCCGAGGGATCGGCGAAGCGATCGCACGTCGCTTCGCGGCCGAGGGCGCGGCCGTCGCCGTCTCGGCCCGAACCGTCGCCGAGGGCGATCATCCGTTCCCGGGAAGCATCACGACCACTGTGTCCGCAATCGAGCAGGCAGGCGGCCGCGCGATCGCCGTCGCAGCCGACCTCGCACGAAACGAAGATCGGCGCACACTCGTGGAGACGGTCGAGCGCGAGCTCGGCGCGATCGATGTGCTCGTGAACAACGCCGCCATCACCTACTTCGAACCCGTCGACACCTTTTCGGACCGCCACTTCGCGTTGATGTTTGAGGTCCAGGTGCGGGCTCCGTTCGAGCTGGCACAACTCGTCATTCCCGGCATGCGTGCCCGCGGGCACGGATCGATCCTCAACATCTCCTCGGGCGCGGCGCGCCATCCGGAGGGACCGCCGTTCAGCCGCCGTGTCCGTGGCGGCACCGTCTACGGCATGTGCAAGGCTGCGCTCGAGCGCTTCACATCGGGTCTTGCCGCCGAGGTGTACGACGACCACATCGCAGTGAACGCGCTCTCGCCGTCGGGACTTGTGCCAACTCCGGGAGTTGTGCATCACGGCCTCGATCGCGGCGTTCCTGAAGACGCGTTGGAACCGGTCGAAGTGATGGCCGAGGCCGCCCTTGCGTTGTGCTGCGGCGATCCGGTCTCGTTGACCGGTCGGGTCGCGTACGCCCGGCCGCTGCTCGCCGAGTTGACGTCGGACTGATCGGGCCGGGTCGCGGTCAGTACGATCGTGGGGGTGGCGTCCGACGCAATCGACGTAGTGCTGTTCGACCTCGGAGGCGTCCTCGTCGAACTCGGTGGTGTCGCGCCCATGATGGCCCTCGCTGGGATCGACAGCGACGATGAGCTGTGGCGGCGCTGGCTCTCCTGCCGTTGGGTGCGCACCTTCGAGCGCGGAGGCTGCACCGCTGACGAGTTCGCGGCCGGGGTGATCAGCGACTGGGCCCTGTCGGTCGAGCCGCAGACGTTCCTCGACGCCTTCCGGGACTGGCCCGTCGGCCCCCTCCCGGGTGCCGACGCCCTCGTGCAGGAGGTACGCCGGAGCGTGCGCACAGGATGCTTGAGCAACACCAACACGCTGCACTGGGAAGAACATTTCGTGCAATGGCCGATCTTCGATGCCTTCGACTTCCGGTTCTTGTCGTTCGAGCTCGGAGTCGTCAAGCCCGATCGGGAGTCGTTCGACCGCGTCGCCGACTTGCTCACAGTCGCTCCCGGGCGTGTCCTGTTCCTGGACGACAACCTCATCAATGTCGAAGGCGCCGCTGCCGCCGGTTTCGTCGCTCGGCATGCCCGCGGGATCGGCGAAGCCCGCGAGACGCTCGTCGCGGCCGGAATCATCGACGCGTAGCGCGTCGGCGATCATCGACGCACAAAACGTTGGGACGTCGTGGGCCGTGGAGCACGCTGACCCGACCCTCCGCTGCTCGGAGCGTCGAGCCGGTTCCCGTCAGAATGCTCGTCACCACTCCAAGACGATTTCGCGAACCGCAACATCCTCCGCCGTCGTGTGTGTGTGCCACAGAACACAGCGACGTCCTCGTCCCGACAGCCGCGCCGATCCGATGACCGACATCGTCGCCGAAACGTGGGGTGCGGATCGCGCGGCGGGGCCGGCTCGCCGGATCGGCGGGGACGGCGAGGCCCTGACCGACCGGCGATCCGTCCCGAACGTGGCGAAACCGCTATCCGGAAGCGATCCACGTCGCGGCGCCCACCAACATCGGCTTGTGTCCCGACGTCGCCGTACGGCTCACGGGCTCTCGCAGCTCATGTTCGTCGACGCGTCGATCGTTTTCCGCGATCCGAACGTAGAGCGCAAGTGTGGGAAGGGAACGGCGGTCGCGCGGCACCGGCTACGAAGCCTGCTGGCGGTTCTCGACCGTTGCGATCATGGGACGGGTCGCCGCCCCGCCCGGGTGGGATGGCTCAGAACGCGATGACGTGACCGATCCGGGGCGAGCTGCGACCGGCGAGGACTTCGAGCCAGACGTCGCGAAGGCCGCCCGGCCCGTCGTGTTCGACCACGTCGACCCATCCTTGCGCCGTCGGCGCGAACCGACGCCACGCTTGCGCAAAACGTTGATCCAGAACCTCACGTCCCCAATCGCCGGTACGTTTGCGCATCTGGTCAGGTGCAAAGAAGAAGGACGTGCGAGCGTCGCGCTGCGCGCCCGCCGCTGCTCGCTCTTGATGGGTGACACCGACGACGGTGTCGCGCACCAGTCGATCGCCGAGGTGCGCATACAGGTTCGCGCGCAGCTCGGCACTCCCGGCCAAGTCGAGGTACGCGGTCGGTGTCTCGGCGCGCAATTCCGTCACCGCGTCGTACGCCACGACTCGGTCGTAGCACCCCAGCGTGCGTGTGAACTCGACGTTTCCGGGAGACGTGAGTCCGACCACCTCTGGGCCCTTCCCCTGCAACAAAAACGCGGCGCTGTACGCGGTCTTCGATGATGCCGAAGACAAGGCGAGGACTGTCCCGCCGAAGAACGCGTTGTCTTCGAGCTGGTCGGCCAGCATGAACGACGTGAAGAACAGCGGTCGGAACAGGATCAAGAGGTCTTCGCGACCGGACTCGTACGCGGCGTCGGTCGTCGTGAACACGTAGTTGTTGTACGGCGACGGCAGCGAGGCTCGGTGTTCGCTCGCGTCGCGGAATCCGCGGGCGTCGACGCGGCCGGGCCGCACCGTGAGGTGACTCGCGGACGGAAAGTACCCGTAGACGCGGTTGCCGACTTCGACGCCGTCGGTTGCCGACGCGACGACATCGCCAAAACCCCACAGGGGTACCAGCCCCCAGCCGGGCCGGGTCGGGAAGAAGTCCCAGTAGTGCATTGCGTCGCCCAACAGCGCGTAGGTGACGTTGTTGGCCGTCACGCCGACACGGTCGACGTGGACGACGGCCTCGCCGTCGCCGGCCTCCGGCAGCGTCTTGTCGAGCAGCTCCGTGCGCGACAGGTCGTCACGACGGACCGCCAGGCTCCAACCGCTCGTCATGGCGCGGTGGGCGGTGCGAGCGACGCCAGGATCTCTTCGGCGATCTGCACCGTAGAGGGAAGCCCCGGCACCTCGACGTCGATCCGGGGATTGACACCCTCGGCGATGTCGTGCCACCGCTTGACTGCGAGGTCGACGAACTCTGGATGCGGAAGCACCCAGAACCGGTCTGATTGGACCGCGTCAGCTACGAGGTCGGCCACGGCTGCGGGCGGCATGCCCTCGTCGATCACACGCCGAACATGGCCGAGCACGATGTCGGAGCCGATTGCGCGCGGCGGTTCCTCGCCGAGGTCTTCCGGCCAGTTGCGCTCGGCGTCGAGAATGTTGGTGCGTACCCAGCCTGGGCAGAGCACACTCACGCCGATCGCGAGTCCCGACTGTCGCATCGCGAGGTACAGGTCTTCGGTGAGCGCTACGACTGCGTGCTTGGTGGCGTCGTACGCCGCGCCGAAGCCCGGGAGCAGGCCTGCAATGCTCGCCGTGTTCACGATATGGCCCTCTCCTTGCGCAGCGAGGACCGGGAGAAACGCGCGTACGCCGTGGATCACGCCCCAGAGGTTGACGCCGAACACCCATTGCCAAGCGGACACCGGTCCGAACCACGCATCCGACTGTGAGACGACCCCCGCGTTGTTGCAGACGACGTGCACGGCACCGAAGCGGGCTGTTGCGGCTGCCGCGAGCGCCAGCACCGAAGCCTCGTTACTGACATCGGTGCGTACCGTGAGGAGGTCCACCCCTGTTGCGCCGATCCGTTCCGCCGCGGCGGCCAGGCCTGACTCGTCGACGTCGGCGAGCACCACGTGCATGCCCGCAGCCGCGAACCGGTCCGCCAACGCGAAACCGATCCCGCTCGCCGCGCCCGTCACCACTGCCACCTTGCCGGCGTCGAGGTGCATTTCGCTGCTCCTTCGTCAGTCGACGGTCTCGGAGCCCGCGTTGGCGGACTCCGCGGCGACCTTGAGACGTTCGAGGGTCTGGACCATTCCGGCCTGATTGTGTGCGACGCGATCCTCGACACCGCTCACCGGCTTGCCGAGCGCCTTCGCGATACGGCCGCGCTCGTCGATCCAGGTCTCCGTGATCCGGCATCCGGTTGCGGTCGACTCGAATGCGTAGCGCCACTCGGCGACTTTGAAACCTGCCGCGGTGACACGAAAGGAGAGCAGACGGGCCGGTTCCACATCGACAATCGTCGCACGCGTGTTCCATTTCTTGTTTCCGTTGCGGTTCGTGCCCCGGAACTGCGCACCGGGTTGCGGGCCTGCGGCGCCGCCGAGCCACTCGGCCCCCTCATTTTCGGGCGACCATTCGCCCATTCGAGTCAGGTCGGAGAGCATCGCCCACACCTGTTCGACCGGGGCGGCGATCTCCCGGGTCACGCTCACCTGGTCGGTCATTGGTCGTCAGGGACGCGGTGCCCGTGGTCCGAGTCCGGTCCCCATCCCCCTTTCACACCGTGCGTGGGTGTTCCCGGATGCGTTCGATCGGGCCTGGGACGCTATCGGAGCTTTCAGCCAAGGCAGAACTCGTTCCCCTCGGGATCACGCATCGTGACCCATCGGGTTCGGTTGCCGGTACGCCACTGCGGCGCCTCGCCCGGATCTACGAGCGAAGCGCCGAGGGCGACGAGGCGCTCGATTTCCGTGTCGGGCGCCCGCGACGCAAGATCGACGTGCACGCGGTTCTTCGAGGTTTTCGGCTCGGGCACCTGGAAGAAGAGGATGTGCCGGACGCCGCGCTGATCAGGGGCCCGCAGCCGCACGTAGTCGTCGCGTTCCTCGGCGATCGGGTAGCCGGTCACCTCGGACCAGAATCGCGCCAGTGTCTGCGGATCCGCGCAATCGAAGGTCACATTGAAGATGAACGACGTCACCGCGCGAGTTTCGCGCACGGTTCGTAGACGCGCGTCGCCTCGTATGCCGGACGTCTCGGAGTGAAACGGCCCTGTGTTCGGTTCAACCCCGTTTCGGCGCCTGGAGGAGCGGCACGGTCCGAATCCATGCCTCGCCGGATCTTCGGTGTGCTCGGGCACGCCGGTAGGGTGACTGCCTCCGTTTCCATGAAGGAGTACAACACGTGTCCGGCATCTGCGATGGTCGCATCGTCATCGTCACCGGGGCCGGACGCGGCATCGGCCGAGCGCACGCGTTGGCATTCGCGCGTCAGGGAGGACGCGTCGTCGTCAACGATCTCGGCGTCGATCGCGACGGCACGGGCGCCGATCACGGTCCCGCGCAGCTCGTGGTCGATGAGATCACCGCGGAGGGCGGCGAAGCGATCGCCAACACCGACGACATCGCGGACTGGGACGGCGCTCGCCGGCTCGTCCAGAGCGCGATCGAGATGTTCGGTGGGCTCGACGTGCTGGTGAACAACGCCGGCTTCCTGCGCGACCGCATGGTGTTCACCACCGGCGAAGACGAGTGGGACGCAGTGATTCGCGTACACCTCAAAGGGCATTTCGCGACCACCCGCCACGCGACCGAATGGTGGCGTTCGCGGGCGAAGGGCGGCGCCGACGTCGACGCTCGGATCGTGAACACGTCGTCGGGTGCAGGGTTGATGGGCGCCGTCGGCCAGGGCGCGTACGCGGCCGCCAAGGCCGGCATCGCGGCGCTCACGCTCGTCGAAGCCGCCGAGATGAACCGTTACGGCGTGACCGCCAATGCGATCGCGCCCGCAGCGCGTACGCGGATGACCGAAGAGGTGTTCCGCGAGCAGATGCGGGCCCCCGACTCCGGCTTCGATCCCAATGATCCTGCCAACATCTCACCACTCGTCGTCTGGCTCGGCAGCGCCGAGTCACGCGACGTGACCGGCCGCGTGTTCGAGGTCGAAGGCGGCATGATCTCGGTCGCCGACGGGTGGCAACACGGACCCCGGGTTGATCGTGGTGCACGTTGGGAACCGACCGCGGTCGGCGCAGCCGTGCGCGAGTTGCTCGCGAAGGCTCCACCGCCCGCGCCTGTCTACGGCACGTCATGACCGGCTCGCATCCCGCGCCGCCCGAAGTGCAAGCCGGGTGGCGTGCGCTCGGCGCGTGGACCGACGAGACGCTCCTGGATCGATTGGCGCGCGTCGACGGCACAAGCCTCGCGGTCGTTGACCGCGAGGTGCGCCTCACGGTCGAGGACCTGCGTACGTCGGCAGAGGCGCTCGCGGGCGCGCTTTGGGAGGTCGGCGTCCGGCCCGGCACGGTTGTCGCCTGGCAACTTCCCAACTGGTGGGAGGGTGTGGTGTGCTGTTGGGCCGCGTGGCGTTGCGGCGCGGTCGTCAGTCCGATCACGCCGAGCCTGCGGGCGAGGGAGGTCGAATTCATCCTCGGACAGTGCGGCGCGAAGGTTGTCGTGGTGCCGCACGAGTTCCGCGGCACCGACTATCCGGCGCTGGTACGCGGCACAGGTTTCTCGGGGACCGTGATCGAAGTGCGTGGCGTCACGCCGCTGCCCACGTCGACCGCTCCGGCACCGGTCGTCGAAGTCGGCGTCGACGACCTGGCGGTGATCCTGTGGACGTCCGGGACGACCTCCGACCCGAAAGGCGTCGTACACACCCACCAGAGCCTGCGCGTCGAGGCCGACACGATCGCGGCTGCGCACGACATCCGGGCTGGCGAATCGCTGCTCCTGCCGATGCCGATCACGCATGTGGCCGGACTCACCTACGGTGTGTTGTTGCCGGTCACGTCGGCGGTCACCGCAGTGCTCATGGACATCTGGGATCCTGCCCGCGCGCTCGAAGTCGTTGAAGGTGAGCGCATTGCCGTGATGATCAGCACGCCCATGTTCATGCGCACGATGATCGACGATCCGACGTTCGAAGATGCCGACCGGTCGTCGCTGCGTCTGTTCTCGTTGGGCGGTGCGGGCGTCGCGCCGGCGATGGTCCGCGAGGGCGCGCACGCATTCGGCTGCTGGTGCAAACGCACGTACGGATCGACCGAGTATCCGACGTTCACCACCGGCCGCCTCGGCGACAACCCTGAACGCGACGCGGCCACCGACGGCTGCCTCATCGGCCGGGCCGAGCTCCGCATCGTCGACCCGGAGACGCTCATTGACGTGGCGCCGGGCGTGGCCGGCGAGCTCCTCGTGCGCGGACCCGAGATGTTCGTCGGCTACCTCGACGCTGGCCTCGACGACGAGGCGTTCACATTTGGCGGCTGGTTCCGTACGGGCGACCTCGCCCAGTTCAGCGGCGAGCACCTCACCATCGTCGACCGCTTGAAGGACGTGATCATCCGCGGCGGCGAAAACATCTCCGCGCAGGAAGTCGAGGCTGTCCTCGTCACCCATGCGGCGGTCATCGAGGCCGCATGTGTCGCCTCGCCCGACCCGGTCATGGGCGAAGCGGTGTGCGCGTTCGTGGTCGCATCCGCGGACACCGAACCGACATTGGCGGAGTTGCGAGCTCACCTCGTCGCACAGGGCTTAGCCCGTTTCAAGCTCCCCTCTCGCCTGGAACTGCGACGCGAACTCCCCCGCACTGCGAGCGGCAAGGTCCAAAAGGCGCCCCTGCGAGCAGAGCTCAGCGCGGACCGGGCCGGATGACCGCCGCGTCCGAACATGGCGAAGCCGGCTTTCGGGCGTGGGTCCACGCAGAGTTGGCGACCCGGCTCGGCCCACACCGGCCCGACCGGCCGGTGTCGGTGCTCGGCGCCGGCAACGATGACCTCGACGCCGGGCGCCAATATCTCGAGGCGCTCGCGGGCAGTGGACTCGCGGTGCCGGCGTGGCCACGCGAGTATGGCGGCCTCGGTGCGACCCCGGCTGAGGTCGCCGTCGTCCGACGCGAACTCGCCGACTTCGACGTGCCTGACCTGTACCCGTATCTCGTGGGGCTCGAGCTGATCGGCCCGACCCTGCTCGCCCACGCCACACCCGCGCAGTGTGCACGCTGGCTCCCGCCGATCGCGGCCGGTACGGAGATCTGGTGCCAGCTCTTCTCGGAGCCGAGCGCCGGGTCGGACCTCGCGGGCCTGGCCACACGCGCGCATGCTGAAGGCGACGAATGGCGCCTGCACGGTCAGAAAGTGTGGACCAGTCGCGGCGCGTACGCTCAACACGGGCTCATCCTGGCCCGCCACGATCCGGCGGTACCGAAACACCAAGGAATCACCGCGTTCGGGATCGACATGCGCACCCCGGGCCTCGACATCCGGCCGCTACGTCAGATGAATGGCGATGCGCACTTCACGGAGGTGTTCCTCGACGACGCTCGTCTTTCGGACGCCGACCGCATTGGAACAGTCGGCGAAGGGTGGCGGGTCGCGTTGACGTGTCTGTCGTTCGAGCGCGGCGCGGCCACCGCGGGATCGAGCGGCGGCCTCCTCGACGTGGATCGCCTCATCGCACTCGCGCAGACGCGCGGCATCGCATCCGATCCTGCGGTGCGCGATGCGTTGGCCCGACTGGTCATCGATCTGCGCGTGATGACGATGACGATCCGGCGCGCGCGGGACACAGCCCGAACTGGCCACCCCGGCCCCGCAGGTTCGGGCTTGAAACTGCGTGGCAGCAGCACGTTCCGCGACTACACGAACCTGGCACTGCGTATCCTGGGCGCCGACGCGCTCACCGCGACCGAACCGTGGAACACACTGTTTCTCACCGCTCCATCGCTGTCCATCCGCGGCGGAACCGACGAGATCCAGCGCAACATCGTCGGCGAACGCGTGCTCGGCCTCCCCGAAGAACCCCGCCTCGACCGCAACGTTCCGTTCGAACAGCTCCAAGGTTGAGGGTGTTGAGGGTGACGTGACGTCCACGATCCGCGACGCCGCGCCGGCTGACGTCGCCGAGTTGCGCGACGTGTTCCGGCGATCTTCCTTGCACAACGAAGGAGACCGGGCGGCGTTGCTCGAGCATCCGGAGGTACTGGAATTCGATCCCGTGTGCGTACACGAGAACCGTACCCGCGTCGTCGTCGACGACGGTCGTGTCGTCGCATTCGCAACGACACGCCGGCTCGCACACGACATCATCGAGCTCGACGACCTCTTCGTCGATCCCGATTGGATGCGCCGCGGGATCGCGCGCGAGCTGATCCGCGACGCCGAAGCGATCGCACATTCGGCAGGAGCCGCGCGTATCGAGGTCACCGCCAACAACCACGCGCTGGGGTTTTACGAGCATGTGGGTTTCGTACCCGACGGCGTGGCTCACACTCAATTCGGACCCGCGACCCGGATGCATCTCGACGTCTGATCGCTCGAAAGGATCCGCTGCCTCTTTCAGTCCCGGGTCGTGCGGCTGAGGTCGCCACCCGAACGCGGCCGACATCCGAAGCTCGCGGCGCTCACGCGTCAAGGCACCGATACACCTCGCGGACAAGCTCTTCGCTTCGGGGGTCGCCGTTGGGTTCGAAGCGGAGATCGTTCATCACGTAGCCGAACGCGAGACCGACGTCGGGATCAGCGAACGACAGCGAGCCGCCGGCGCCGGCGTGGCCGAACGCGCTTGGCCGGTTCGCGGCACCGAACGAAGTGCCGAGCATGAAACCAAGGCCGAAGCAGCTGTCGGTCATGAGCACTTCGTCCTTGCCGCACGCCTGCTCGACCGTGGCCGCGGCGACCGTCGATGGCTGCAGCGTGCGCATGCCGTCGACCTCGCCGATGCACGACGCGTACATCCGGGCGAGCGACCGCGCGTCGCCGATCCCGTTCGACGACGGGAGCTCGGCCGCGTGGATCGCACGCGTGTTCCACATTTCGTTGTAACCGAACAGGCCAGAAGGATTCGAGAACACCCGCGCGAGCAACAAGTCGGGACCGAACTCCTGCAACAACGCACCGAGATCGCGTTTCGGTGGTACGAGGGTCGCGACGCGCGGCTCTATCTCCTCGGGTAACCCGATCCAAAAGTCGAGGCCGAGCGGCTCTGCGATCTCGTCCCGCCAGAACGTGCCGATCGTGCGGCCGTCGACCCGGCGCACAAGCTCGCCGACCAACCATCCGAACGTGCGCATGTGATAGCCGTGACGGGTGCCGGGCGGCCAGATCGGTGTCTGAGCCGCCAGGGCGCGCACCATCGGATCCCAGGACAGCGCCTCGCCGAGCGTGTACTCGCCTTCGACGAGTGGGAGACCCGCCTGGTGGCTCATCGCCTGCGCGACCGTGATCGACGCCTTCGCGCCCGCTGCGAATTCCGGCCAGTACTGAGCGACGGGCGCAGCTGGATCGATGCGGCGTCGCTCGATGAGCAGATTGGCGCAGACCGAGGTCACGCCTTTGGTCGAGGAGTACACGACAACGACGGAATCCGACTCCCAGGGACGGCCGGTGGCGGCGTCGGCGACGCCGCCCCACACGTCGACGACCGGATGCCCGTGGAGATACACGCAGACGGCTGCTCCGACTTCGCCGCGACGGTCGAAGTTCTCCGCGAATGCGTCGAGTACCGGCTCGAAACGGGCTTCGACCCATCCTCCAATGTCGACGACGCCCACGGCCCGTACCCTAGGCCGCGATGCCTGACCCGCAACCGGCCCGGTACACCCACGGCCATCACGAGGCCGTACTCCGTTCGCATCGTTGGCGAACCGTCGACAACTCGGCCTCGTATCTCCGGCCGCACCTCCGCCCGGGTACCTCGATCCTCGATGTCGGATGCGGCCCGGGCACGATCACGCTCGACTTCGCCCGCCTGGTGGCACCTGCGTCGGTCATCGGCATCGACGTCGCGCCCGCCGCTATCGAGGCCGCCGACGCGGAGCGCCACAAGCAGGGGGCGGCAAACGTCGAGTTCAGAACTGGCGACTTGTACGGATTCGAGTTCGACGACGACTCTTTCGACGTGGTGCACGCACATCAGGTGCTCCAACACCTGGTCGACCCGGTGCGCGCGTTACGCGAGATGCGTCGCGTGTGCAGGCCGGGTGGACTCGTCGCCGCCCGCGACGGCGACTACCGCGCGTTCACGTGGTACCCGACCGAACCGGCGCTCGAGGCGTGGCTCACGATGTACGAAACCGTCGCCCGCACCAACCGCGGCGAACCCGACGCGGGCAGACACCTGCTGGGTTGGGCACACGCCGCCGGCTTCACCGACGTGAAGGCCGGCGCGTCGACGTGGTGCTTCGCGACAGCTGAGGATCGCGCCTGGTGGGGCGAGCTTTGGGCTGACCGCATCACCGAGTCGACCATCGCGACGCAGGCGGTCGAGATCGGCGCCGCGTCTCGGGACGAGTTACGCGCGATGGCAGACGCCTGGCGCCGTTGGGCCGCTCACCCTGACGGCTGGTTCGCCGTGCTGCACGGGGAGATCCTGGCCACCGCCTAGCGTCACGGCCGCGAGACACGGTCGGGCGGTCAGGCAGGCATCGCGAGGCCGCCGTCGATGACGAGCGTCTGGCCGGTCACGAACTTGGCGTCGTCGCTCGCGAAGAACACGCAGGCCCCGGCGAGATCCTCGGGTTCAAGGGTGCTCTTCATCGCCGTCATCGCGGTCATGCCTTGGATGTACATGTCGGGTACGACTTTCTTCGTCGCCTCGGTCATCGTGACGCCCGGCGCGATGCAATTGACGGTGATGTTCCAAGCGCCGAGCTGCGCAGCCATGAACTTGGTGAGGCCGACGATGCCCCACTTCGTGATCGAGTAGCTGTAGTTGCCCAGACCCGTGAAATCGTCGCCGAAAGAAGGGAACATGTACGCGTACGCGGCGCCGGACGATTGGTTGATCACCCGTCCGTAGCGCTGCTTGGCCATCGCCGGCGCTGCCGCACGTGTCATCAGCCAGGCTCCGTGCTGATTCACCGCGGTCACGCGCTGCAGATACTCGAAACTTGTGTCGAAGTTGTCGATGTCGTAGTAGAGCGCAGCGTTGTTCACGAGTATGTGAACGGTGCCGAACGCGTGCATCGTCTCGTCAACGCAGCGCTGTGCGGATTCGGGATCGGAGATGTCGGTCTGGACGAAGATGACGTCGCCTTTGCCTTCGAGTGCGGTCATCGCTCCCGCGGCGCGGTCCTCGACCACCTCGGCCACCACAACTTTGGCGCCTTCGGCCAAGAACCGCTCGGCGTACGCGAAGCCGATTCCCTGGCCCGCGCCGGTGATGATCGCGACCTTGTCCTCGAGACGTCCCATCGTGCTCCCTACTTCTTCAACCGTGCGATGAGGTTGAATCGCTCGGTCACGACCGGTTCGGACGTCACACCATCGGACCACACGGTCTCCATCACCACGAACGTCATGCGCGCCCGGTCGGTTTCCTTTTCGTAGATGTCGGTGATGGTCTGCAACCCGTCGAGCACGTCACCCGCGACGGGCGTCCGGTGATAGATGAACTCCTGCTCGCCGTGCAGGACAAGGGCACCCTGAGCGAACAAATCACCCATGATCGAATGCATCGGGTTGCCGGCACCGCCAGTCGGGTCGGCGGGCTGAACGTCGGCGCGCAATGCGCTCCAATAGGGCGCGGCGAAGGTAAACGTCGGCGGGGCGGGAACGGCAGCCAAGCCGGCCGCGGTCGCGGCCTCTTCACGTCGGTACAGCCGGCTCGTGTCACCCACCGCGTTGGCGAAGTTGGCGAGGACGGCGCGGTCGAGCACGACACGCCACGCGCCGGTCGGTTTGCCGATCACACTCGTGTCGACGGTCATCGCTGATGGTCTTCTCCTCGGCGCGACACAGACGCGAGCTGGCTCTCCGCCTTGGCAACGCCGCTCGCGCCCGCGCTACGGTGACGCTCACGTCAGTTTTCTTTCACCGAGGGGGACCGCGCAAATGGGCATGCTCGACGGCAAGGTGGCGATCGTCACCGGAGCGGGCAACGGTGTCGGCCGCGGCGAAGCTGTGCAGCTCGCCGCCCACGGTGCCAAGGTCGTCGTCAACGACCTTGGCGGGTCGGTGTCAGGCGAAGGCTCCGACAAACGGGCAGCCGACGAGGTCGTCGAAGTCATAACCAAAGCTGGCGGAGAGGCCGTCGCCAACTACGACAGCGTGACCGAGTTCGACGGCGCAAAGAACATCATCGACACCGCGATCGACGCATTCGGCCGCCTCGACGTGCTGGTCAACAACGCCGGCATCCTGCGGGACCGCATGATGTTCTCGATGACACCGGAAGACTTCGACGCGGTCGTCAAGGTCCACATGTACGGCGCGTTCAACACGATGCAGCATGCCTCGGTCTACTGGCGCAACGAGTCGAAGGAAGGCCGCCAGCCCCGAGCGTCGATCATCAATACGGTCTCGAGCGCCGGCCTTCAGGGCCAGGCGAGCCAGATCAACTACGGAGGCGCCAAGGCGGCGGTGGCGGCCATGACCATTATCGCCAGCCTCGAACTCAAACGTTACGGCGTGCGCGCCAACTGCATCGGTCCTGGCGGAGCCACGCGCATGGTGGCACAGGCGATGAAGATCGACGTCAAAAACCCCGAGGACTACACCCAGTTCGAGGCGATGAATCCCGGCAACTCGGCCCCCGGCGTCGTGTGGCTCGCGTCCGACGAGTCGCTCCACGTGACCGGCCAAGTGCTGCGGCTCGTCGGCAACAACCTGGCCCTGTACCAGGGCTGGACGATGGGCGAGCAATTCCTGTCGACCGAAAAGGACGGCTCGCCCAAGCAATGGGACCCGACCGACATTGGTCGAATCCTCAACCGCTACGCGTTCGGCAGCGAGGCCCCGGGCATCGACGCCCAGCGTCGTACCTGAACGCTCAGCGCGCCGACTCGTTTCCCGTGGCCCACATTCCCGAGTTCAAAACCATCACGTACGAAGAAGCCGACGGCGTCGCGACCGTCACGCTCAACCGGCCCGACGTCCACAATGCGTTCAACTCGCTCATGCAACGCGAGCTGCACACGCTCTGGCGTGCGCTGCGCCGTCACGACGACGTGCGCTGCATCGTGCTCACCGGCGCCGGTGACAAGGCGTTCTGTACCGGCATCGACCGCATGGAACAGATGGGCGGCCAACGAAACGAGACGACCGACGCTGATGTCGTCGGCGGTGGCGGCACCCCGTTCATGTTCAATGATCCCGGCGACAACATCGGTCCGAAGTCGTGCGATCTCTGGAAGCCTGTCATCGCGGCAGTCAACGGCATGGCCTGCGGCGGCGCGTTCTACATGCTCGGCGAAACCGAATTCATCATCGCCGCCGATCACGCGACCTTCTTCGACCCGCACGTCACCTACGGCATGTGCGCCGCGTTCGAGCCGATCCACATGGCCGGCATCACGCCGTTCCCCGAGATCATGCGGCTGTCGCTCCTCGGCAACTACGAGCGAATGTCGGCGGTCCGGGCGTTCCAGATCGGTATGGTGAGCGAAATCGTCGCCGGTCCAGAGCTCGCGCGCCGCGCCCACGAAGTCGGCGCGATGATTGCATCGCAACCACGACTCGCAATCGAAGGCACCGTACGAGCGCTGTGGTCGACGCGCGAGATGCCGCAACGAGAAGCAGTACGACTCGGCTATGCGTACGTCGCGATGGGTACCGACCAGGCGTCCATCGCCGAAGGTCAACAACGTTTCGCATCCGGCAAGCGAGTCGAATGGAAGCTGCGTTGAAAGGAACGAAACGAGCCGCGATCGTCGGCGCCGCACTCTCCGACATCGGACGGGTCGACACCCACACGCCGTACGAGCTTCACTACCAGGCAGCATCGCGTGCCATCGCCGACGCCGGGCTCACCAAGGACGACATCGACGGGTTCGGCTCGAGCGGCATGGGGCTCCTCGCGCCGGTCGAGATCGCCGAATACCTCGGCGTGCGGCCCACCTGGGCCGACGGCACCGGGGTCGGCGGCTCCACCTGGGAGTTCATGGTCGAGCACGCCACCGCCGCGATCCTCGCCGGACACGTCGAAGTCGTGATGCTCGTGTACGGCTCAACGGTGCGCGCCGACCTGAAAGCGCGCCGGCGCGGCTCCAACCTCTCCTTCGGCGGTCGCGGTCCCGTGCAGTTCGACACTCCGTTCGGTCATGCCCTGATCGCGAAGTACGCGATGGCGGCCCGCCGGCACATGCACGAGTACGGCACCACCATCGAACAACTCGCCGAGATCGCAGTATCGACCCGTTGGAATGCCTCACACAATCCGGAGGCGTACTACCGCGAGCCGATCACGATCGACGACGTACAGAACTCACGGATGATCGCGGACCCGCTCACCAAACTTCATTGCTGCATCCGAAGCGACGGTGGCGGGGCGGTCGTGCTCACAACTGAAGAACGCGCCCGGGACCTCGCCAAGAAACCCGTGTGGATCCTCGGCACCGGTGAGGCGACCTCGCACACAACGATGAGCGAGTGGGCGGACTTCACCGATTCGCCCGCAGCGCGGAGTGGGCCGTTAGCGTTCGAACGAGCGGGAGTGACACCCGAAGAGATCGACGTCTGCGAGATATATGACGCGTTCACGTCGATGGTCCTCCAGACGTTCGAAGGACTCGGCTTCTGCAAAAAAGGCGAAGGTGGACCGTTCATCGCCGACGGACGGATGCGTCTCGACGGTGCCCTCCCAACCAACACCGACGGCGGAGGCCTGTCGCACTGCCATCCCGGCATGCGCGGCATGTTCCTGCTCGTGGAGGCCGTCCGTCAGCTCCGCGGCGAGGCCCACGGCCGCCAGGTCGAGAACGCGACGCTGGGCTGTGTGAGCGGCACGGGCGGCTGGTTCTCGTCGGCAAGCACCGTCATTCTCGGTGTGGAGTAGCGACCGCGACGTCGGTATCTGCACGGCCGAGCTCATCAAAGATCGCTGCGAGCACGACCACGGCAAGTATTCCCAACAGCGCACCGGTCAGTCCGTCGAGCTCGAGACCGCCGAACGCGGCGAAAACGATCAGAAACGACCCGACGTGCAAGGTCTCTCGCTCAACAATCGATGCCAGCATGTACTCGACGACACCGATACCGACGAAGACCAGCGCGACAACGACCGCGCGCGTCAACGAATCCGCGCCGGCGAACAAGACGATCGGCGTCGCGCCGACGAGCACACCGGCAACCGGCAGCAACGTCCACAACCCGAGCCACACGCCGAGCGCCGCCGGGCCGGGCACGCCGGCCGCCCGAGCAACCGCGTACGCGATGAGCCCCCCGATGATCGCCTCGAGCACCTTGATGCGCGCGTATTCGAGGCTGCGGTGCGCGCCCCGGGTGACGACACGTTCAACACGCCGGCGTCGTACCGGATCGCCGATCTGGTCGATGCCGCTGCGGAAGATCCGCGGCCCATAGATCAGGAAGAAGATCGTGAGGATCAGACCGGCGAGGAACGCGACACCCCTCGTGGCGGCGGACTCGAGCACCTTCGCGGCGGACCCGCCAGTCAGCCGTTTGGGAAGGTCGTTGACGAAACCTTGTACGCGTTTGCGGAACTGCAGCTGGCGCAGCAAGTCGGAGTTCTTCTCGAGCTGCGCGGCACGACGGGGAGCGAGCCGCTGGAGCGAGCGCGTCTCCTGAGCCACGTCATTGACCAGCCGGTAGCCGACAAAGCCGACCGCGCCGAGGCCGAGCAACACGACGAACAGCACCACCAGACCACGGGGAAGCCATCGCGAACCGAACTCCACGACCGGATACACGAGACCCGCGAGCGCGGCCGCGACCAGTACCCATGAGATGACTCGTTCCGAGTCGCGCGCGATCTCGAGCATCAAGACCGTCAGCGCGAGCAAGAACATCACCGCGAGCGCGGAACGCACCGACACGCGCACCTGCGCAACGCCTACCGATGACGCGCGCGCGGGGGATACCCCGGATCCATCGGTCACCACTCGTACGATATCGACGTGACCGCCGGCCCCTTCGGACCCTCTGACGAAGCACCAGCCGACACGGACCGCGTCGACCTGGATCCACACTCGGCGATCCCACTCGCGGTCGCGTTCTCGATTCTCGCAATCTCGGTGTGGCTCCTGCGGTCGATCCCGCGCACGCTCGCGGCCACGGCGATCGCCGGGCTGATCGCGATGGCGCTGAACCCGTTGGTTGATGCGCTCCGCCGGGCCACCGGATGGAAGCGCCGGTATGCCGCCGCGACGGTGCTCACGACCGCGGGCGTGATCCTCATCGCCGCCATCACACTCGTCACCGTTCCGACCATCAATCAGGTGCGCGACTTCAACAAGGAGATCCCGAAGACCGTCAAGCAGCTCGGCGAACTGCCGATCGTCGGCCCACGACTACGCGCGGCGAACGCGTCGAAGAAGGTCGAAGACTGGCTTCACGGTCTCCCGAAGCGTTTGAGTGTCAACACCTCCCCCATCGCCCACGCTGCCAGCACGGTCGCCGCGGGGATCGCGGCTGCGCTGCTCACGCTGCTGCTCGCGATCACGCTCGTGCTCGACGGCGAGTTCCTCGTGGGTTCCGTCCGCCGGGCGCTCCCCGCATCTCGACGAACTGACGCCGACCGTTTCGGTCGGCTGGTCTACAACGTGGTCGGACGGTATATCGCCGGCACCCTCCTCATGGCGGCACTCGCAGGCGCCGTCACGTTGACGACGTCGCTCGGCCTCGGTGTTCCGCTCGCGCCGCTGCTCGCGGTATGGGTCGCGATCTGCAACCCGATACCTCAGATCGGAGGCTTCCTCGGGGCGGTGCCGTTCGTCGCGCTCGGACTGACGAAAAGCGCGGTCACCGGCGTCATCTGCCTCGTCGTCTTCCTCATCTATCAGCAGACCGAGAACCACCTCCTTCAGCCAATGATCATCGGGCGTGCGGTACGTCTCACACCGCCGGCGACGATGGTGGCGGCACTCGTGGGCGTCGCCGCCGGTGGTGTCATCGGCGGGCTGCTCGCGATCCCAGTGCTGGGAGCCAGCAAGGCGATCTATCTCGCATTGCGCGAACCTGCGCTCGACATTCCACCGCCGAGCTGGGTGCCGCCGAGCGAGCTCCTCCCGCCGTAAACGGCGTCTACACCGTCACCGCGAGCGGGGCCGCGAAGAATCCGCGGTGCACGATGTGCGTGACCGTGTCGAGGATCGCGTCGCTGTCGAAGTCGAGACGACGCGAAACGAGGAAGTACGCGAATCGCTCGAGCAACGCCATCAGCGCGGAAATGGATGCGTCGTCACTTGCGACGCCCGCTTCCCGCATCCGCCGGCCCAGCGCGTTGGCAATGTCGGTGAAGGAGCGAACCCCGAGCGCCGACACTGCGCGGTCCTCGACGTGTCCCTCCATCCACGCGCGTATGACCGGCCCGTAGCGGCGATAGGTCGCAAAGAACCGCCCGAGGAACGCTCGCAGCTCCGCGTAGCCGCCAGGGTCGGCCGCTACCGGACCGAGCGTTTCGGCGAGCGCGCTCATCTCGAGTCCGCATTCCGTGGCGAGCGCGCGCAGGAGATCTTCTTTGTTGACGAAGTACAGGTAGAACGTCCCGTGCGAGGTGCGCGCCGCCCGCACAATGTCGTCGACGCGGGCGGCGTGGAACCCGCGGTCGGCGAACACCCGCATCCCGGCGTCGAGAAGTCGGCGCATGGTCTTGCGGCCTTGGGCACGGAGCTCCCGCGCGTGTGGGGGAACGCCCGCCTCTGTACCACCGCGGGTGCCGCGCGTCGACTTGTACGCTTCGCTCATGATCCCCACCACTGTCGCCGAGGCCGCACGACGCTTCGCCGATCGTATCGCCTACGTCACCGAGCAGGGCTGGTCGTTGACCTACCAAGACGTCGACCGCATCTCGGACGAGGTCGCCGGCGGACTCTTGCGCGAAGGAGTGCGGGAAGGCAGTGTCGTCGCGCTCGTCCTGCCACCCGGACCCGAATACCTCCTCGCCTACTGCGGCGCCGCCAAGCTCGGCGCCATTACGGCCGGCGTCAACGATCGTCTGTCGCCCCGCGAGCGCGCGGCCGTGCTCGACCTCGCCCAGCCGACCTTCACGATCGACGACCCGAGTGTCGTCCTCGGTGATCTACGCGTGCAGGGCAACGTTCCTGCGCACCTCACCGAAGATCCCGATCGGGTGGTCGCGATCATCTTCACGTCCGGCACCACCGGACTGCCCAAAGGCGCGGTGTACTGCAACCGACAGCTCGCGTTCATCACCCACACCGACACCGGCGGCACGTGGGACACCGGCGGACGATCCTTCAGCGGTACGTCGTTCGCTCATCTTGGATTCATGACGAAGCTGCCGGGCAGCCTGCACCGCGGCGGCACGACATTCATCATGCAGCGGTGGCGCGCGGCCGACGCACTCGAGCTCCTCGCGCGGGAGAAGATGACGACAGTGGCCGGAGTGCCGACGCAGCTCGCGCTCATGCTGCGCCAACCCGACTTCGACTCATTCGATCTGTCGAGCGTGCGCTTCATCATTGCCGGCGGCGGACCGGTCACGCCCGGCCTGGCCGAGGAGGCACGACGTCGATTTGGTGCGTCGCTCGCGACGCGCTACTCCTGCACGGAGGCCGGCATCGGCCTCGGCACGGCCTTCGACGACCCGGACGAAGATGCTGTGGTCAGCGTCGGCCGGCCCCATTCCGGGGTCGAACTCGCCGTGCTCGACGCCGACGACCGACCCGTGTCCGCCGGTGCGGTCGGAGAGGTGTGCCTGCACTCCCCTGCCGTCATGTCCGGCTACTGGCGTGACCGCGAACAGACCGCGGCGGCGTTCACTCGCGACGGGTTCGTCCGCACCGGCGACCTCGGCTGGATCGACGATCGAGGCCGACTCCGACTCGTCGGCCGCAGCAAGGAAATGTACGTGCGCGGCGGGTACAACGTGTATCCGGTCGAGGTCGAGAGCGTGCTTTCGACCCACCCCGACGTTGCCGCGGTCGCGATCGTGCCCCGCGCCGACGACGTGATGGGCGAGATCGGCGTCGCGGTCGTCGTCGCGCGCGACGTCAATCAGGTCCCGACGATCGACGAGCTGCGCGCCTTCGCCGCGCCAAACGTCGCGCCGTACAAGCTGCCGGAAGTTCTGATCGTGCGGTCCGAGCTTCCCCTCACCGCGGGCGAAAAGGTCGACCGCCGCGCGTTGGTCGCCGAGATCAACGACGACCTAGCCTGACGTCCCTTCTCCCAGGACGCAAGCATGGAACTCGAGTTCACCACCGACCAGGACGAACTGCGCGACTCGATACGGGCGGTGCTCGCCAAGGAGAGCCCGGTCACGCTGGCCCGCGCCGTGGTGGAACGAGACCTGCGACCGACGGCGCTGTGGGCGACGATGGTCGAACTCGGATGGCCGGCCCTGACCATCGCCGAACGGTACGGCGGGATCGGCTTGGGCATGCTCGAGCTGGCAATCCTCGCCGAGGAGATCGGACGGGTCATCGGTCCGGGTCCGCTCCTGGCGACGGTGTCTCAGTTCGTGCCGGCGGTTCGTGAGATCGGCACACCAGCCCAACAGGCGCGCTTCCTCGGCGCCGTGGCGGCCGGCGAGCTGTCGGGTTCGCTCGCGATCGCCGAGGCGGCCGGCTCGTTCGATCCGGCCGAGGTCGAAGCGACGGTCCGCTTCGATGGAGACGAGGTCGTGCTCTGCGGTACGAAACGATTCGTCGTCGAGGGCGACTGCGTCGACGAGCTCGTCGTGGTCGCTCGCGTGGCCGACCCAACTGGCGACGACGGCGTCCGCGCGGTCGTCGTGCCGCTGGATACGACGCGCACCGCGGTCGTTCGTGCCTTCGACGGCACCCGCCGGCTCGTCCACATCGACCTCGACGACGTGCGGGTCAGCCGTGATCGCGTGCTCGGCGACTCCGAAGCGTCCGCCGCGCCTGGCCTGCGACGCGCGCTCGAGGAAGCCACCGTCGCCGTCGCCCTCGAGATGGTCGGTACCGCGCAGACAATCTTTGACACCACGCTCGAATACGCCAAGCAGCGCGAGCAGTTCGGCGTGCCGATTGGTTCGTTCCAGGCGATCAAACACAAGTTCGTCGACATGCTGGTGTCGCTCGAACGGGCCCGATCTCTTGGCTACTTCGCGGCCCTCACGATCGCCGAAGACGACCCGCGGCGCACCAACGCGACGTCAGCGGCGAAAGCCGCCGCCGGCGATTGCCAGCGCCTGCTCGCCAAAGAAGGCATTCAGATCCACGGCGGCATCGGCTACACGTGGGAGCACGACATGCAACTCTTCGTGCGCCGAATCAAGTCGGGCGAGCCCATGTTCGGTTCGAGCGCGTGGCACCGGGCCCGGATCGCGGACATCCTCGGCGTCTAGCGATTACGAGCGCAGCAAGATCTCCGCGAAGATGTAGAAGCCGACGATCAACACGATGCCGGAGTACATCGCATTCTTGTGAGTCTCGTAGATCACGTTCAGGCCGGTGTTCCCGCGGCCGCTGATCTTTCCGAGCGCGTTGAGTTCCAGCACGGCGATCACGACGATTCCGAGCAGCAGAAACACCAACCACTTGGCCCCGGACGGCCGGTACGAGAAGTGGCTGACGTCGTAGAAGTGTGCAACACCGACCATGAAGAACAGCACTGGCAGCGAGAAGATCGTGTTCTGGCGCGATGCCATCGCACCTGCACGCGCCGAGCCCGCGGCATTCGGATCGGCCTCGCCGCCAGCCGCGACATTGCGCGCATTCGCGATGACGACCTGCTGATTCGGCCAAATGATCATCCACACGTTGTAGAGCATGACGATCGCCATCAGAATCCCGACGAGGAGTGTGACACCCGGGGTCGAACGCCAGAAATTGCCGGTGTAGAGGTTGCCGCCCTCGATCGCGATGATCAGCACTCCCATGACGACCGTCGCCATCGCCGCCCAACGAAACCACCACAAGGCCCGCCAGGTGAGCTTGTCGAACGCGTTGTTGCGTGCCGCGACGTCCATCTCCGCGTAGGCGGGTGTCTGGACGAAGTTGAAGAACCACAGCAGACCCATCCACATGACGGCAAAGATCACGTGGGCGGCGACGAACGCGCCCCAGAGCCCTTCGCGACTGAAGATCTCCATCGACACTCCCGGGTCAGACAACCGATCGGTGCGGAACGTACCAAAGTCTGACGTGCGGGTCAGGGAAGCTCGGGGCCGGCAACGCTCGGAGTGCGACTTCCACCACGTGACGAACGACGGCTGACCGGCGGCGGACAACCACGCAGACGTCTGTACACGAGCAGCCCGCGCTCGCTGACCGTCGCAGGGCCGTCGGCGCCGGCCCGATGCGCGGCACAATCCGGGCTTGAACGGCCGCGGTGTACTGCGCGCAGGCAACTCGGGCCGGCAACCGGAAGGCGACCGCGACCCGGGCGACCGGGCACCAAACCTCGGCTTCGGGTCCGCGCCCATCGACCCGTCGCGCGTCTGGCGAGACGAGCGCGTGAAGCATCGCCGCGACCGGACCCGCGACAGGACTGGGCACCTGCGATGCTCAGGTCGGCGCCGTCACCTGGGACGGAGCACGAAACGGGCCCGCCGGCGAGGTCGCGATCGACGAGTCCGCCAGACCTGCACCAGCACGAGGCGAGGACCTGACGCGCCTGTCCGGGAGGTCCGATACCGGCGAGTTCGCCGGGCTGTGCGATTGACCCCGAGGCGAGCACCCGACCAAACTCCCGCGAGCCGCGACGGGAGGGTCGAATGGGAATGCTGGACGGCAAAGTCGCCGTCGTCACAGGGGCCGGCCGAGGGATCGGACGAGCCCACGCGCGACTGCTCGCGGCGGAGGGTGCACGCGTAGTGGTAAACGATCTCGGGACGGCGACCGCCGGCGAAGGCTCCGACGCCACGCCCGCGCACCAGGTCGTCGAAGAGATCGTCGGCGACGGAGGTCAAGCGGTCGCGAACTCCGCCAACGTTGCGACCTGGGCCGGCGCGGGCTCGCTTGTGCAAGAGGCCCTCGACGAGTTCGGCCGGCTCGACATCGTCGTCAACAACGCCGGCATTCTGCGCGACGCGATGAGCTTCAACATCACCGAAGCCGAGTGGGACTCTGTCATCGAGGTGCACCTGAAGGGACATCTCGCGACCTGCCACCATGCTGTCAAGCACTGGCGGTCACTCGGAAAAGCCGGCGAGGAGGTGTCCGGTCGGATCATCAACACGGCGAGCGAATCGGGCCTGTACGGACAGGCCGGTCAGATCAATTACGCGACCGCCAAGGCCGGCATCGTGTCGATGACCATGGTGCTCGCCCGCGAGATGAAGAAGTACGGCGTCACCGCCAATGTCGTGTGTCCCCGAGCCCGCACCCGCATGACCGAGACGGTGGCAGGAGCGGTCGACTTCATGAGCGGCCCGGAATGGGAGCCTGAGAACATCTCACCGCTGGTCGTGTTCCTCGCGACCGACGCGGCGGCCGACGTGTCGGGTCAGGTCTTCGTGGTGTGGGGAACACGCGTCCACCTCATGGAAGGTTTCACGTTGGCGAGCACGCTCGACCGCGGCGAGGGTCGGTGGACCGCGGCGGAGTTGGCCGCCCGCAAGGACGAACTCTTCGCCGGCCATCGCAGCAAAGTTCCGCCGATGGGCTTCGGCCAGTGAGCGAAACGCCGAGCGACGAGAAACCCGCCGGGCCGCTGCTGGTCGACCAGCTGCGATTCATGGCGCGACGTTTCCCCGACGAGACCGCCTACGTCGATCTCGACGCGCAGACGACGCTGTCGTTTCGTCAATGGGACGAACAGTCGAACCAGGTCGCGCGTTGGCTCGTCGCGAACGGTGTCCGAAAAGGCGACCGCGTCGCGATCGCCTTGCCGAACGAGTATTGCCTGCGGTGGATCGTCGCGTACGCCGCGGTGCACAAGGCGGGCGCCGCGATGGTGCCCGCGAACACGCGCCTGTCGACCCCGGAGATGATCGCGATCCTCGGCCACGCCGAGATCTCGGTCCTGTTCACGTGCGCGGGACTCCTCGAGACCGCACGGGCCGTGCGCGAGCACGTCCCGACTCTTCGATTGATCGTCTGCGCCGAAGGGGCGGACGACGGAATCCTCGGATGGGACGACGAGGTCGGTGCACTCGACGCAAGCGACATCCAGGTGCCGATCGACGTCGACGACATGGCCGACATCATGTATACGTCGGGCACGACCGGACTTCCCAAAGGTGTTCTGGTTCGGCACCGCAACGTCGCGATGATCCCCAACACGGCGCCGCAGTGGACGAATCGAGGTTGGTTGCACGGTGCGCCGCTGTTCACGTTCGCGGGTATGAGCTTCATCTTCAATCCGATGAAGATGGGTCTCGCCGGGCTGTACATGCCGCGCTTCGACGTCGACCACTGGTTCGCGGTCGTCGAGCGCGACCAGCCAATGATGATCTTCCTCGTCCCCGCAATGGCCGAACTCATCACAGCCAGTCCCCGCTTTGCGTCCGCCGACCTGTCTGGCCCGGTCGCCGTGTCGATCGGGAGTGCGCCGCTCGCGCCCGCGACGCTCAAGAAACTGCAGGACCGCATGCCGCAAGCGTCTGTGATCAACTCGTACGGGCTCACTGAGGCCGGGCCGGCGTTCATCACGATGCCGAAGGAAGACGCTGCCAGCCACGTCGGATCCGTCGGCAAGCCAATGCCGCCCATGGAGGTCAAGGTCGTCGATCCCGACTCCGACGAACTCCGCGCCCCGAACGAAGTCGGCGAGCTCCTCGTGCGCCTTCCCGGCAAGAGGCGCGAGTACTACAAGGATGTCGGCGCAAGCGCAGCAGCGTGGACCGACGACGGTTGGTTGCGAACCGGCGACCTCGCCTTCGTCGACGTCGACGGATTTGTGTACATATCCGGTCGTATCAAGGACATGATCATTCGCGGCGGCAACAATATCTACGCGACCGACGTCGAGGCCGTCATCCTCGAACATCCCGACGTTCAGGAAGCCGCCGTGATCGGCGTGCCGCATCGGGTGCTCGGCGAGGATGTCGGAGCCTTCGTCGTGTGCAAGCCCGGCATCGTTCTTGAAGAAGCGGCATTGACCGCCTTCTGTGCGGAGCGGCTCGCCGATTACAAACGACCGCGCCGCCTCTGGTTCGTCGCCGAGCTTCCCCGCAACGCCACCGGCAAGGTCATGAAGCACAAGCTCAGAGAGCAAGCGGTGCCCTAATCGACCTGGATCTTGCACGCGTGGTCGTGACGCGATCGCCGGTCGCGGCCGCCCGACTCGTCGGCCTGCAGGCGCGACGACCCGACGTCTGAGGTTGCACCGGCCTGACGGTAGGCCTACGTTCCGCGCATGGCGTTCAACATCGCAAGTCGACAAGGAAGCACGGCGCTTGCCCGAGAAGCTGGCCGGCATGTTGATTGCTTCACCTGCGGGAACGCGTTTTTGAGTGATGAGCTCGCATCGGACCACGGAGTCGCCGTGGACCACCCGGAACCGGACGCTGACGACGGTGCTGGCGTCGTCCTGCTCGGTCTGGTCTGTCCGTCATGCATGTTCTCCAGCCCGCAGGGTCTGCGCGCGGCGATGCGAGCGAACGCCGCACGACTGGCACGCATCGCCGCCTACCTGAACGCACTCGCCGACGCGCCTGGGTACCAACGTCCAGAACCCAGCGTCTAGGCGGCGCCGATCATTGTCGTCGGCACCGTCGTCTCGAGGCGGTGCTGTCCGGCGACCGCCGACCCGTTGCAATCTCGTCCAAACGCGGCCGGGAGGTGGCCGTCGGTGGGCGCGAGATTGCGCTGCACGCCGGACCGACGCGCGCCCGCGTCGCAACCGTCGACGACCGCGTCGCTGGCGGCGAGCGCGCTCCCACCGACACGGGCAGACGTTGTGCGCTCGTTGGGCGTCGTCGATGCATGAGTCTCGCGTGCACCGTCCGATGTCGAGGCAAACGGGTGCAACGACCACTCGACGATCTGCTGTTTTTGCGCCAATCGACGCGACAAGGACAGTCCGACCCGTCGCCCGGCGGGGAGTTCAGCGGCTCGCTTTGAGCGCCGGTATCGCCAGCGAACGGCCCACACCGAAGAGCAGGCCGAGCGACCGCTCCAGATTGTTCAGGACGTCGTCGAGCGCATCGACAAAGCTGTCGGCCTGCTGTTGCGTCGTGATGAGCGGCGGAAGGATCTTGAGGACGTTCTGATGATCACCTGCGACCTGCGACAGAATTCCGTGATCGCGGTACAGCGGCACGATGACGAGCTGGGTGAACAAGCCGCTCCGCATCGTCTCCAACAACGACCATTGGGCCCGAAGGCGCATCGACTTCGGTCGCCGGAACTCGATGCCGATCATCAAGCCGCGACCTCGAACCTCGTGGATGAGTTCGTGACGTTCGGCCAGCACGCGCAGGCCGTCCAGAAGCGACGCTCCGGTCGTGCGGGCCCGCTCGACGATCGACTCCGCGTCGATCGTGTGCAACGTCGCCAACCCGGCGGTCATGGCCAGAACGTTCTGGCCGAACGTGGAGCTGTGTACGACGGCTCGGTCCATCGTGTCGAACACACGCTCGACAACTGCCGACTTCGCGATCACCGCTCCGACGGGAACGTACCCGCCCGACAACGCCTTCGCGATGGTGACAAGATCCGGCTCGACGTTCCATTGCTCGAACGCGAAAAACGAACCTGTACGTCCCAGGCCGGTCTGTACCTCGTCGACCGCGAGTAACGCACCGTGACGATGACAGAGTTCCGCGGCGTCGCGCAGGTAATCGTCGGGCGCGACGAACACACCCTTGCCTTGAATCGGCTCGACGACGAACGCGGCGACGTCTCCGCCTCGTAACTCGCGCTGCAACGCGTCGAGATCGCCGAACGGCACTGCGACGCAGCCGGAAAGCAGCGGGCCGAAGCGGTCGCGGAACTCGCGAGCGCCGTTCAGTGCGAGGGCTCCGGTCGTGAGACCGTGGAACGCATGATCTGCGAATAACACACGCGACCGACCGGTGGAACAACGCGCGAACTTGAGGACGGTCTCGACCGACTCGGCGCCGCTGTTCGTGAAGAAGCATCGATACGCCTCGGAAGGCATGCGGGCGACCAACGCTTCGCCGAGCAGACCCGACAGCGGCGGACATTCCATCTGCACGAGGTTCGGCAGCGAGCAGGCCATCGCGTCGCGCAGCGCCTCCTCGATCACCGGATGGCACCTTCCGAGCGCGAACACACCGAACCCGGCGAGAAAGTCGAGGTACCGTCGGCCGTCGCGGTCGAACAGGTACACGCCCTCGGCGCGCACATAGTCGGCGTCGAAGCCGATGGTGCGCAGCACCCGCGGCATCTGCGGATTCAGATAACGCTCATGCAAGGCGAACGCCTCGCGGCCTCGCGTCTCGAGCAAGGCACGCACATCGAACGGGTGAACCGTCTCGTTCGGAGTCGGAACAGCTTCCACCGGCTGGGGCCCGGACTCGACGCGTCGCGGGCGGGCCACCCGTCGGGCGCTCATGGTCGGCGATCGTGGCTGGGCGCCGGTTCGGTCTTTGCGGATTCGCGCGCGCCGGGCGCATCGATGTCCGTTCGGAGCTTGCCGTCGCGGCGGATGCGGGCCATTTGCGAACCTTTGACGAAACCGTGTTCTACGTACCATCTTGCCGCACGCGCCAACGCTTCGCGCGCCGGAATGCTCGTATAGCCCAGCTCGGAACGGGCGCGGCTGTCGTCGTATTCCATCCGGGTTGTCGCCATCCGGACCGGCTCCGACGGCAGGACCGGCTCGTGGTGGAGCACCGTCGCCTGGACCCATTCCGCGGTGCGGACGATCGGCAGCACTGCCCGTGCCGACAGACGCACCCGCGGCGCCGTGAGTCCGGACACGCTCGCCAGGACGGCGAGCAGTTCCTTCAGGGTCATGTTCTCGCCGCCCAGCACGTAGCTCCGGCCGGGACGGCCGAGTTTCGCCGCGAGGACGTGGCCGGCGGCGACGTCGTCGACGTGCACGACATTCAGCGCGGTGTCGACGTAGGCGGGAATTCGTCCGTTGAGGAACTCCAGGATTGTGCGGCCTGTCGGCGTCGGCGCCGAGTCCCCTTCACCGACCGGAAACGTCGGATGCACCAACACCACCGGCAATCCGCAGGCGCCGGCGCGCAGGACCTCGTGTTCGGCGAGGTATTTCGATCGCTTGTAGTGGCCGAAGAGATGTTCGAACTTGACCAGCGTCCGCTCCGATGCCAGAGCACCGTCGTGCGCGACGCCGATCGTTCCGACCGTGCTGGTGTAGACGAGCCTCTGGCAGTGGGCGCGCTCCATGGCGCGCACCACATTTTGGGTGCCGCCGACGTTGACGTCGTAGAAGAGCTCCGGGTTCGGAGCCCAAAACCGGTACACCGCGGCCAGATGGAACACGGTGGAGACGCCGTTCATGGCACGATCGAGCACATCGGGATCGCGGATGTCGCCCTCGACGCGTTCGACGTCGAGCCCGTCGAGGTTGGCGTCGTCGCGTCCGGGTTCAACGAGCGCGCGGATCTCGCGTCCGTCGTGCGCCAGCGCGCGCACGACCGCGGAACCGATGAACCCCGACGCGCCGGTGACGAGCGCCGGACCCGTCGCAAGATCTCCACTGGGCATGGGAACCGCCTACTCGGTAGCCTGCCGCTCGATCTCGACGGTACAGCACCCTCACACCAGCCGGCGTCGCGGAGGACGAACACAGTGGCACTCACGGAACTGAAAGGTCGCCAACTCGGCAGCCAGCGGGTCGTCATCGAGCGGGGCCCAGTGCGTGTCTTCGCGCAGGCGCTGATGGATCCCGACACCGCGTACACCGCCGACGGCGCGCCGGTACCGCCCACGTTCCCGTTCGTGATGCCGTACTGGGGCTCGCTCGGTGAGGGTGGCGCGGCGGGCCTCCCGATCGAGAACCTGCGCGGGAAGGGACGAGCGATCCTGCACGGCGAGCAGGAGTTCGTGTACCACGGCGGCGAGTGGCCGCACGTCGGCGACACGCTCGTCGGCGAGGGTGAGATTTCCGACGTGTACGAGAAGGAAAAGTCGGGCGGCGGCAAACTCGAGTTCTACGTGACCGAGGTCACCTGGAAGAACGAACGTACCGGCAAGCCGGTCGTGACGACAAAATTTACGCTGGCGATCAACTGCAAGCCCGACGCGGCCGAGCCGAAGCCGCTTTCGTAGCGCGCCGTGGGCTACTCCGCACAACACCTCGCCGACCGCGCCGAAATCCACGATGTCATCGTCCGTTACGGCTGGGCGATCGACACCAAGGACTGGGCGCTGCTCGACACGTGTTTCACCGACGACGCCGAGGTCGACTACTCGTCGAACCCCGGCGGCAAACAGGGCCCGTACCGGCAGGTGCGCTCGTGGCTCGAGAAAATGCTCTCGGCGTTCCCGGTGACGCAGCATCTCATGTCGAACATCGACGTGCAGCTCGACGGCGATCGCGCGACGGCTCGCACCATGGTCACAAATCCGCAGGGCGCCGCGACGCGCGCGGGCCCTTTGCACTTCTTCTACGTCGGTGGCCGCTACGACGACGACCTCGTGCGCACGCCTGGCGGCTGGCGCATCGCGCGGCGCGTCGAAACCACCCTCTGGTTCGAGGGCACCTTGCCCGAAGAGCTCCTGCGTACGGTCTGACCGAACCCCGACGTTCCGTCGTCACCGGTCGCGCACCCGCCGCAAGACGCGATTGCTTGGGCTCGGAGCCGCAGGCATCGAGCCGCCAAGATGCGTGTCGGCATCCCCGACGTGGACGGCCAGCCCGGTTCTCGCGGCCGTCGCAGCTGGCCGCCGCCACGACCACCAGGCCCGCGCGGCCGGCGTGGTCGGCGTGGGCGCCGTCCCGCGCTCAGGTGATCTCGTCGAGGAAGCTGCGTATGAGCGACGTCGTCGACTCCGGATTGTCACCCGCGGCGAGGTGACCGGCAGCGTTGATCGTTGCGGTGCGTGCGTTCGGGATGAGCGCGGCGACCTCCTGCGCACCCTCGTCGGAGAGCACGTCGCTGCGCGAGCCGCGCAACACGAGCACCGGACAGGTCAGTTGGGTGAGTTCGGCATCCATGCCTTCGGTTAGTCCGCGCCAGTCGCCGGGCCGGTAGTCAGGATTTGACGCATTCGCGTCGCGCAATCGACGGCCGAGTGCGTGCTTCCACTCCCACCGGCCGTCGGGACGCTGGCGCAAGTTGCGGGTCAGGCGGGCGGGCGACTGCGGTTTGCGGCCCGGGAGGTACTCGGCGATCGCGGCGGCCGCGTCGTCGAGCGACGCGAACGAGTCGTGGCGCTGCATGAACTCGACGATGCGAGCGACACCTTCGTCTTCGAGACGATGGCCGATGTCGATGAGCGCGATCGCCGAGACCCGGTCTGGGTGGAGAGCAGCGATCGTCAGCGAGGTGATCCCACCGAGCGACGCGCCGACGAACGCGGCACGCTCGACGCCGACATGATCGAGGAGCGCGACAACGCTCGAGGCGAGCGCGCGACGGTCGAGTCCGCCGATATTCGACGACATCGACGGATCGATATCGGAGTCGCCGTGTCCGGGCAGGTCCGGAGCGAGCACGAACCGGTCGGGCCCGAGCGCGGCGCCGAGATCTTCGAACATGTACGCGGTCTGCCCGCCGCCGTGAAGGCAGACGACCGGAACCGCGTCCCGCCGACCCCACCACAGGTAATGGATCTGGAACTCGCCGAGGAGCGTGAACCCGCTGTGCCCGCCACGGGGGACGTCGTGGCGCGGCGTCCCCGACAGAACCGGCTGGACCGTCACGGGTGCGACAGCAGCATCGAAATGTTGGCGCCGAACAGGCCTGGTGCATCCACCGGTCGTACTGGCTTCGCGCTCCCCAGATAGTCGGCGAGCGGCGTTGTCGTTCCTTCCGAATGTGGATAGTCCGAACAGCACATATAGAGGTCGCCGGTCTGGCGAATGAGGCGGCCCGGCAGTTCGTACGAGAACGACGACACCCGCACCTGGCGCCGGAAGTACTCACTGGGCTTCATGCGCAGCGGGTACACGGGCCGGCCGTTCAGGCGGCTCGTGAACTCCGTCCCGCCGTCGAGCATCATCAAGAACATCGGCACCCACACGGCCGAGAGCTCGACGATGCCGATCCGAAGCTCGGGCAGCCGTTCCAGGGTGCCGTTGAGGATGAGGTCGGTGCACGCGAGCGCGGCCGCGGTCCAAAGAAAGATCGACTCGAGCGGTGGCAGCCCACCATCTTCGGGGACCGAGTACCACACGTCGTCGAACACTCGGCGTTGATCGGCAACGTGGAACACCGGCGTGATCCCGTGCTCCACGAACGCCCGCCAGATCGGGTCATGATCGGGATGCGAGAGTGGACGGCCCTCGACGAGGGCGGGCGCGACCATCGCGAGATGTACGCCGCCCCGTTCGAGATCGGCCAACTCACGCAGGAGCCACCGGTCGTCGCGCAACGTGACGTGCGCGACCGGGTGCACACGGCCTCGGCCGTCGGTCTCGACCGACGCACACCACCGGTTCCACGCGGTCATGTTGGCGGTGAGCGCGCCGAGGTTTTCGTCCAACGTGCGCTCCCACAGCAACCCGAAGTTGGGAAACACGACGGCCTCGTCGACACCCATCTCGGCGAGACGGTCGGCGCGTGCGGAGGCGTCCCAATAGTCACGAGGCAGGTCGTCGTCGTAGCTCGACTCCGGTGGGAGGCCGGCTCGGATGCGCTCACGGCGCTGACCGAGCTCGCTCGTGAGGCCCGGATGTTGCACGTCAACGGGACCGAGTTTGCGGTCGGTTCCCCAGCACAGCCACGGGTAGCCGAGGTCATCGTCGACGATGCGCAACGCGTCGTCACGGCGGGCTGGATCGATATGGTCGAGCCAGGTCGTGCGCGTCTCGTAGAGGTGCTGGTCGGAGTCGATCACGGAAGCCACGACGCCATCGTCACATAACCTGACGCCAATGTCATCCCTGCACGGCCTGACCCTCGGCGACGTGCTCGGTGAGCATCGCCGGTCGCGGCCCGACCGGCTCGCGGCGGTCGACGGCGACGCTCGCCTCACCTACGCCGAGCTCGACCGGCGGGTGAACCGCCTGGCGAACGCCTTCGTCGCGTCGGGCGTCGGGGCGGG
>Ga0182024_10004178_pt1 | contig 33514 bp, 31 predicted proteins | sample P32metaG_FD_120480 | JGI IMG/M metagenome (GOLD analysis project Ga0182024, IMG submission 120480) | Permafrost microbial communities from Stordalen Mire, Sweden - P3-2 metaG (Illumina Assembly) | ecosystem: Environmental > Terrestrial > Soil > Wetlands > Permafrost | place: Sweden: Stordalen... | reverse complement strand
GCGTTCTTGGCGCGGCTTGAATAGGCGCGCGGCGCCTCGGGCACATAGCGCGCGCCATAATTCTCGCCGATCACGTGCCGCGCCTCGCCGATCGCCTCGCCCGCCATCTGCACGCCGTCGGTGCGCATATAAGTAATGAGTCCGACGGTCTCGCCGCCAACTTCGACGCCTTCGTAGAGGTGCTGGGCGATCTGCATGGTGCGTTTGGCGGCAAACCCCAGCTTTCTGGACGCCTCCTGTTGAAGGGTCGAGGTGATGAAGGGCGGAGCGGGGTGGCGCTTGAGCGGCTTCGTCTCGATTTCGCCGACAGCGAAACGCTGGGCGGCGATTGCATCGCGCGCGCGTATTGCATCGGCTTCGGTGTGGAGTGAAAGCTTTTCGAGTTTCTTGCCATCCAGATGGGTCAGGCGCGCGGCAAAGGATCCAGACGACGCGCGCAGATCGGCATCGATCGTCCAGTATTCCTGCGCCCTGAATGCTTCGATCTCGCTTTCGCGTTCGCAGACGAGCCTGAGGGCCACGGACTGGACGCGTCCCGCCGAGCGCGCGCCTGGCAGCTTTCGCCAGAGAATTGGCGAAAGCGTAAAGCCCACCAGGTAGTCGAGCGCACGACGGGCGAGATAGGCGTCGACCAGCTCCACGTTGATGTCGCGTGGATGGGCAATGGCGTCGAGCACGGCGGATCGCGTCACCGCGTTGAAGACGACACGTTCGACATGAGCATGGCCCAGCGCGCGCTTCTGCTTCAGGAACTCCAGCACGTGCCAGGAAATCGCCTCGCCCTCGCGGTCGGGGTCGGTTGCCAGAATGAGCTTGTCCGCGGTCTTGACCGCGTCTGCGATCTCGTTCAGTCGCTTCTGGGCTCGCGCATCTACCTCCCAGCTCATCGCGAAATCCTGGTCCGGCTTCACCGAGCCGTCCTTCGCCGGAAGGTCGCGGACATGGCCGAAGCTCGCCAGCACCTTGTAGCCGGGGCCCAGATACTTGTTGATCGTCTTGGCCTTGGCGGGGGACTCGACAACGAGAATGTTCATGCTGAAGGAGGACTGCCTTGGCCGGCGCGCACAGGTGCCATCGCTGGGGTAACACCACTAAGCGCGATTCGTGACGGCGCGGACATAGGAAGCCGGACTCCGGCCTGTCAACTGGTTCGAACTTCGCGGAATATAACCTGTAGTTGTATTTTTGAGCTTGGTCTGCGGCAGATTTCAATTTTTGCGGGCAAACATGGTCGTTTTCCCCGCGGTCGCCTCGAGCTATCCAAGCGAAACGCGGCCTCCGGATTCCCGGTGAAGCCGGCCGGCGAGTTCGAATTCGATGAGGATGGAGAGCACGGCAGCGGCCGGGGCGGCGCATTGCCGGACCAGCTCGTCGACCAGAACGGGCGCCGGACCGAGGAGCTCTTCGATTTTTTCGCGCAATTTGATCTCACGCCGATCATCGGCGACCGCTCCCCACGCGATGGAACCATCGACCGGCTCGCGAAACGCACGTCCAATTAGCGGCTGCAACACGTCGAGGACGTCGCCCGCTCCTTCGGTGAGCGCAGCGCCGTCGCGGAGAAGCCGGTTTGTGCCCTTGGCGCGCGGATCAAGCGGCGAGCCCGGCACCGCGAAGACTTCGCGGCCCTGCTCGAGCGCAAAATCGGCGGTGATCAGCGAGCCCGAACCTTCGGCCGCCTCCACGACCACGACACCGCGGGCCAAACCGGAAATGATCCGGTTGCGGCGTGGGAAATGTTTTGCCTGCGGCTTCTGACCGATGGGCATTTCGGACACGACGGCGCCGGTATCGACAATTCGTGCGTACAGCCGCGCGTTCTCCGGCGGATAGATGTCGTCGACTCCTCCCGCGAGAACCGCGACCGTGCCAGTCGCAAGCGCGCCTTCGTGCGCGGCCGTATCGATGCCGCGGGCGAGACCTGAAACGACGGCAAGACCGGCCTGGCCGAGATCTGCCGCGATCTCTGTGGCGAACTTGCGCCCGAGCGCCGATGCGTTGCGTGCGCCGACCACGGCGACCATCTCACGCGCCAGAATCTCGCGGCGTCCGAGCACCGAAATCAACGGCGGCGGCGCGTCGAGAGCCGCAAGTCCGGTAGGAAAGTCCGGTTCGACGGAGGCGATGAGCCGGCCGCCCGCACGATGAAGCGTTTCAAGTTCGCGCTCTGCTTCGTCTTCGCCTGGAATTCTGAGATCGGCCGCCGCGCCGCCGCGCCTCGCGAGGTGTGGCAATTCCCTGAGTGCTGCAGACGCGGAATGAAACCGCTCGATCAGCGCCGCGAACGTGACCGGTCCCACATTTTGCGCCCGCGCCAGCCTCAACCACGCGCGCCGCTCGGAGTCAGAAAGCGCATACGTCATCGCACTGGGTGCGTGGGCGCCGATGCGCCAATGCGCGGCTCGCGACCGGTTGCGATGCGGCGGATGTTGTCGCGATGCACGGCGAAGATGAAGAAGGCGAGCACGAGCTCAAAGATCGCGTAGAGCGGTTCGCCGAAGAGCATCATGTAAATGGGCGCCAGCGCGGCCGTGACGAGTGCGGAGAGAGAGGAGATGCGCCAGGCTGCCGCGACCGCCAGCCACGTTGCGAGCGCGAGCAGACCGACCGGCCAGGCGAGCGCGAGCGTGACGCCGAGAAAGGTCGCGACACCCTTGCCTCCGCTGAAGCGTAACCAGATCGGAAACACATGCCCCAAGAAGGCACCCAGTCCGGCAAACACCGCCGCCACGTCGCCATGCAGCGTACCCACAAAAAGGACAGCCAACACGCCTTTCCCGCCATCACAGACAAGCGTGGCCAGCGCCGCCCACCGCTTGCCCGTGCGCAGGACGTTGGTTGCGCCGATATTGCCCGAGCCGATCTTGCGCAGGTCGCCCGCGCCGGATGCCCATGAAAACAAGAGACCGAACGGGATCGATCCGACGAGATAGCCGAGCACCAGAGCTGCCAAGAAGATGGGCGCCCGGCCCGGCCAATCGATCGTGTTGAGAGCGTCGAACATCAGCCGGCTTCCGCGGAGCGCTTGCAGTCTAAGCCGTTTCGGAACCGATATTCTAAACGAAGTCCGCTGTCTGTCAGCGCCTATCGATGGGCCGCGTGGTCGAACACGCGAATTCCGTCCACATAAGTCTGATGGACCCGGCCTTGGAAGGTCTGCCCCTCGAATGGCGTGTTGCGTGCGCGCGAATGCAGCGCGGCGGAGTCGACTGCGAACGGCTCATCGGGGTCGAACAGCACGAGATCGGCCGGCAAACCGCGCGCAAGCCTCCCGCTTTCCAGGCCCAGAATGCGCGCCGGCGTTGAAGTCAGCGTTGCCAGCAGATGCAACAGACCCGCCTTCTCGTTGTGAAACAGCTGAAGGGTAACCGGGAGCAGCGTCTCCAGCCCGATGGCGCCGAACGCAGCATGGGCAAACGTCTGCCTTTTGGTGTCTGCCGCCTGCGGATCATGACTTGACACGATGACGTCGATTTCCCCGGCAGCGACGCCTTCGACCATTGCTTCGCGGTCCGCTTCCGAACGCAGCGGCGGCTTCACCTTGCGGAAAGTAAGATAGGAACCGACGTCGAGCTCGTTGAGCGCGAGATGGCAGGCGGACACGCCACAGGTGATCGGCAGTCCCCGCGATTTGGCAGCGACAACTGCCTCGAGCGCGGCTCGTGTCGAAATCTGCCCGAAATGGTAGCGCGCGCCGGTCAGCTCCACGAGCCGAATATCCCGCTCGACAATGATCGTCTCCGCTGCGGGGGGCGCGGAGGGAAGACCGAGCCGTGTTGCGAACTCGCCTTCGTTCATCGCAGCACCCTCCGAGAGCTCAGGGTCCTCCGCGTGACCGACGACGAGTGCTCCGAACGTCGAGGCATAGGCGAGCGCGAGGCGCATCACACGCGTGTTGGTGATAGTGCGGTCGCCATCGGTGAACGCAACGGCGCCGGCTTCCGTCAGCAGCCCTATTTCGGTCATCGACTCGCCCGCGAGCCGGCGCGTCAGAGCCGCCATGGGCAGCACGCGCACGCTAGCCGTCGCTGCAGCGCGCCGTTTGATGAAATCCACCAAGGACGGTTCGTCGATCACGGGCTCGGTGTTGGGCATCACGACCATCGTGGTGATGCCCCCCGCCGCCGCCGCGCGGCTCGCCGATTCCAGCGTTTCCCGATGTTCGCTGCCCGGCTCCCCCGTAAACACGCGCATGTCGATCAGGCCCGGCGCGAGTATCCAGCCATTGCAATCGATCGTATCCGCGTCGTCGGGAATACCATCATGAAAGAGCTGCGGTCCGAATTCGCGTATACGGCCGTCTTCGACGAGAAGTGCGCCAGGCGTGTCGAGACTGCTCGCCGCATCGAGCAGCCGCGCGTTTGTGAAGGCCAACCGTCTCACGGTGCGTTCCGGCCGTCGCGGGGCAGCCCTCGCGCCAGTGCGTCGAGCACCGCCATGCGAAGCGCAACCCCCATTTCAACCTGCTCCTGTATCACGCTGAATTCGATGTTGTCGGCGACCGCCGAATCGATTTCGATCCCCCGGTTCATGGGCCCGGGATGCATGACGAGCACTCCCGGTTTCGCACGTCGGAGTTTTTCCCGGTCGAGTCCGTAGAAGCGGAAGTATTCGCGCGCGGATGGCACGAAGGCGCCGGACATGCGCTCAAGCTGCAGTCGAAGCATCATCACGATGTCGGCTCCCGCGAGCCCGCGGTCCATATCGGTATGAATTTCCGCGCCGAAGCATTCGACCCGCGCCGGAAGCAACGTGCGGGGTGCGACCAGGCGCACCTGCGCCCCCAGTTTCGACAGGAGGATGATGTTGGAGCGTGCGACGCGGCTGTGAAGAATGTCGCCGCATATCGCGACGATCAGCCCCTCGAAACTGCCGCGCCGGCGGCGGATGGTAAGTGCATCAAGCAGAGCCTGAGTGGGGTGTTCGTGAGCGCCGTCGCCGGCATTCACCACGCAACAGTCCACCTTGCGCGACAGGAGCTCCGCGGCGCCCGCATCATGGTGGCGCACCACAAGGATGTCCGGCCGCATGGCGTTGAGGGTCGCAGCGGTGTCGAGCAGCGTCTCGCCCTTCGATACGGACGATGTCCCGACCGACATGTTGAGAACGTCGGCGCCCAGCCGTTTTGCCGCGAGTTCGAACGAGCTTTGGGTGCGCGTCGACGCCTCGAAGAACATGTTGACGAGCGTGCGCCCCTTGAGCAGCGCATGCTTCCTGTCACCCGTTCGGTTGAGGCCGACATAGCTTCCCGCGAGATCCAGCAGGCCGGTGATCTCATCGATGGAAAGCTGTTCGGTGCCGAGGAGATGGCTGGTCCTGAGAATCGGTCCGTCGACACCGCGCATTGAAGATGGGCTTATAGAAGTGGCGGGGCCGGGCGGCAAGACATGTCACGTCCGGTATCTCAGGCCATATCGTCCGCCGCGTGCCGCCGCTCGAGATTTGCGAGTGCGTCGAGTGCGCCTTGAAGCAGATATGCCGCCGCCAGTTTGTCCACGAGCAGAGCACGCCTCTTTCGCGATGCGTCGGCTAAGAGCAATGCGCGCGTCACGGCGGCGGTGGATAGTCTTTCGTCCCAGAGCAGGACGGGCAATTCCGATCTTGCGGCAAAATTGCGGGCGAAGGCGCGCGCCGATTGCGCCGAAGGCCCCTCCGTACCATTCATATTGAGAGGAAGGCCTACCACAATCCCGCCGGCGTGATGTTCCGCCATCAGCGCGACCAGAGCCGCAAAATCGTCGCTGAATTTCGATCTTCGACGTGTGGTGAGGGGCGACGCCACAGTCAATTGCGGGTCCGACAACGCAATGCCGATTGTCTTCTCGCCGAGATCGAGACCGATAAGGCGGGCGCGGGGCTCAAGAGTGCTTCGCAGTTCTTCAAGATCGACTAGCATGGCTAATTTTGCGCGAGCTCAATCCGGTTGCCCGCGGGGTCCCGGACAAAGAAGCGCCGCAGACCTTCAGCCATGCCTTCGCCTTCGACAACCCCTCCCCGCGCCTCGATCTGCGCGCGCGCCGCAGCGATATCGCGCACGAGAAAGCAGATATGCCGCCGGCTTTCAGGCGACGGTTCGGGATCCAGTCCGATATGAAGCTGAAGGTTCGAGAGCTGGAACCAGGCTCCGCCTCGTGCGTGCAGCTCGGCTGGTTTCGGGATTTCCGCAAGGCCAAGCGCCTGGCGATAGAAAATCAGGCACTCTTCTTCCACTGAGCGCGGAACGGTGATCTGCACATGATCGGCACCGGTGATGTCTAAAGACATGGTGCATTCCTCCAGGCCTTCGGGCACAGTTATAGTTTGAATGTTGGAGGGAAAAGTGAAAATCGGTGCATTCTTCCTGCTTGTCACGCTCACAGCAGCCAACTCAGCGCTCGCGCGGCCGGATAACGCGCACGTGCTCGGCGAGGGCGCACAACCCTGCACAACGTGGACTAAGATGAAATCGGAGCCAACCTTGGCGCCCAACAATCTCCAAGCATGGGCAAGAGGCTTCGCTACAGCCTTTAATTTCGTGATTTTTGCAAATGGCGATGTAATGCATGGAAACGATTCAGGCGGAATGATCTTCTGGATTGACGGGTACTGTGCTGCCCACCCAACCACAACCATCATGGCCACTGTGGTCGAGTTTCTTCGAACCAACGACCCGGATCATCCGCCGCCTTCAAAATGACGGACGGCAAACTGTAGCAGTACCGACCTTCGCCATGGCTTGCCAGCCCGGACGGTGGTTGCTAGCAAGTCTGCCGATACCTAGCACAGCAAATATCTCATGTCCGTTGACAAGAAGACTGTCCGGCATATCGCCAGGCTCGCCCGCATTGCTCTGAAGGACGAGCAGGTCGAGCCGATGGTCAACGAGCCGAACAACATTCTCGCCTGGGTGCAACAGCTCGAGGAGGTCGATGTCGCCGGCGTGCCGCCGCTGACGAGCGTTGTCGAGCAGCGCCTCAAGATGCGCGATGACGTGGTCACGGAGGGCGGGCAGGCCGACGCACTGATGGCGAACGCGCCACAGTCGGAAGAGAATTTTTTCGTCGTGCCGAGAGTGGTGGAGTAGCCGATGGCGCTCCCGTCATCGCCCACCGATTTCACGCTCGCTGAGGCGCGCGATGCATTGCGGGCAAGAGCGATATCGTCGACCGAGCTGACCAGCGCTTTCGTAAGCCAGGTCGCAGCTGCGCGGCCGTTGAACGCGTTCATCACCGAGACGCCCGAGCGCGCGCTCGAAATGGCCGCTGCTTCGGATGTACGCCTCTCCGCAGGCGAAGCGCGTCCGCTCGAGGGCCTGCCTCTGGCGATCAAGGATTTGTTCTGCACCAGAGGCGTGCGCACCACAGCCGCAAGCCGGATTCTCGATAATTTCGTGCCGCCCTACGAATCGACGGTGACCCAAAATCTCTGGGACGCCGGCGCGGTCCTGCTGGGCAAGACGAACATGGACGAGTTCGCGATGGGCTCATCCAACGAGACGAGCCATTTCAATCCCGTCGTCAATCCGTGGCGGGCGCGTAACTCCAATCAGAGCGTCGTGCCGGGCGGTTCTTCCGGCGGCTCTGCTGCCGCCGTGGCGGGACGCCTTTGCCTCGGCGCGACGGGAACCGATACCGGAGGTTCGATCCGCCAGCCAGCTGCGCTCACCGGCGTAGTCGGATTGAAACCCACCTACGGCCGCTGCTCGCGCTGGGGGATTGTCGCCTTCGCATCGTCCCTGGATCAGGCCGGCCCGATGGCGCGTACCGTCCGCGATGCGGCGATCCTGCTGAGGGCGATGGCGAGCGTCGATCCGAAGGACTCGACAAGCGTAGACGTTCCCGTGCCCGACTACGAACACGAGATCGAGGCAGGCGTGAAGGGCCTGCGCGTCGGCGTCCCGAAAGAATACCGGTCGGATGGAGCACCGTCCGAAATCGACCGCTTGTGGACCAAAGGTATCGGATGGATGCGCTCGGAGGGCGCCGAGATCGTCGATATCAGCCTGCCGCATACGAAATACGCCCTGCCGGCCTATTACATAGTCGCGCCCGCCGAGGCTTCCTCCAATCTCGCGCGCTACGACGGCGTCCGCTACGGCCATCGCGCCGCCGACGTGCGCGACGTGTCCGATCTCTACGAGCGCAGCCGGGCGGAAGGGTTCGGAGCAGAGGTGCGCCGTCGCGTGCTGATCGGATGCTATGTTCTGTCGGCCGGGTACTACGATGCCTACTATGTGCGGGCGCAAAAGGTCCGAACGCTGATTGCGCGCGATTTCGTGAAGGCCTTCGAGCGCTGCGACGTCCTTCTGACACCGTCCACGCCGGGTCCCGCCTTTGCGCTTGGCGAGAAGACGGCGGATCCTGTCTCGATGTATCTGAATGATGTTTTCACCGTGCCCGTGAACCTGGCGGGACTTCCGGCCGTGTCAGTTCCAGCGGGACTGACGACAGACGGGCTGCCGCTCGGTCTTCAGGTTATCGGCAAGGCGTTTGACGAACAGCTGGTATTGCGCGTGGCGCGCTCGATCGAGCGCGCGGCCGGATTTGACGCGACGCCCAACGCGTGGTGGAGGGCGGCATGAGCACCTCGGCCGAGCAAAGCTCGAAATTGATCAGAGGCGCCGAGGGCGACTGGGAAGTCGTGATCGGAATGGAAGTTCACGCCCAGATTCTGTCGAAGGCGAAGCTCTTTTCCGGAGCGTCCGCATCGTTTGGAGCAGAGCCAAACGCCCAGGTGAGCTTTATCGACGCGGCCATGCCCGGCATGCTGCCAGTCATCAACCGATATTGTGTCGAGCAGGCGATCCGTACCGGTCTCGGCCTGAGGGCGAAAATCAATTACAACTCGCTGTTCGACCGGAAGAATTATTTCTATCCCGACCTGCCGGCCGGCTATCAGATCTCCCAATACAAGAACCCGATCGTAGGCGAAGGCGAAGTGCTTCTCGATTTGCCACGCGGGCAGACGGTGAAAGTCGGCATTGAAAGGCTGCATCTCGAGCAGGATGCCGGAAAGAGTCTCCACGATCAGCGGCCCGACCATTCCTACGTTGACCTCAACCGCGCCGGGGTCGCTCTGATGGAAATCGTCTCCAGGCCCGACATGCGATCGAGCGAAGAAGCCGCCGCGTTCCTGAAGAAGCTGCGCGCGATTGTCCGCTACCTCGGGACCTGCGACGGCAATATGGAGGAGGGTTCGATGCGCGCCGACGTGAACGTCTCGGTGCGCAGGCCCGGCGCGCCGCTCGGCACGCGCTGCGAGATCAAGAACGTCAACTCGATGCGCTTTATTGCGCAGGCCGTGGAATATGAAGCGCGCCGCCAGGTCGATGTCATCGAGGAAGGCGGTAGCGTCGCGCTGGAAACCCGTCTCTTCGACGCACGCGTGGGGGAAACGCGGCCGATGCGTTCCAAGGAGGAGGCGCACGACTACCGCTATTTCCCCGATCCCGACCTGCTCCCGCTGGTGATTGAAGAATCCTGGGTCGCGGAGATCGCTTCAGGCCTGCCCGAACTTCCCGACGACAAGAAGGCCCGCTTCATGCGGGACTATGGAATCTCCGCCTATGATGCGGGAGTTCTGGTAGGCGACAGGGAGCTTGCGGACTATTACGAGGAACTCGCGAACGGCATCGACGCGAAGCAGGCAGTCAACTGGCTCAACAACGAGATTCTCGGACGCCTGAACCGGGACGGCCACACGATCTCGGATTGTCCCGTCTCCGCTACTTCAAACAACACCATCCTTCGACTCGTCACGGAAGGTTTGATTTCCGGCAAGATAGCGAAGGACGTGCTGGACATTGCATGGACGGCGGGAGGCGATCCGCGAACCATCGTCGCCGATCGCGGTCTCGCCCAGGTCACCGACACAGATGCGATCGAGAAGGCCATCGGCACCGTCATCGCGTCGAACCCCGGCAAGGTCGAGGAGCTCAAATCGAAACCGAATCTGCTGGGATGGTTTGTCGGCCAGGTGATGAGGGAGACCGGCGGAAAGGCGAATCCACAGTCCGTGAACACGCTTCTGAGGGCGCGTCTCGGAGTGCCCGCAGAGGGGTGATTCGCACATTTGCAAGCCATTGACGTGGCGGCGGGAATGCGGCAGGCCAGAACGTCAGTATACTGATGAACGTCGGAATGCCAATAAAATAAAGGGATTCGTGAATTTCTCGGCGGGGGCCGGATTCCCGCGCAAGCGGCCGCTATTGCTTCGTTAACGCAACCTGCTCATATTTCTGACGTTTCGGGGGTGCGATTCGCACAATCCGAAAACGTTAGAGGAGTCGTTACACATGCCAATCACTGCAAAGAAGGCAAAGCGGAAGACGAAGACGAAGGCGAAAGCCAAGAAGCGCACCGTCCGTAAGGCCGGCGCGAGAGGCGCAGCGAGAAAGACTCGCCGCAAGGCCGCAAAGAAACCGGCGAAGCGCAAAGCACGCCGAGCAAAAAAGGCCGCTCCTGCACCCGCCGCGATGTAGGACACCTGATGGTCAAGGCTGAGGCCGCGGCTGGTGGGCATTGTGAAAGCAAGCGCCCGGGCCGCGGCCGAGCCCACGAGCGGAACCTGATGCTTTCTTTTCTTCAAACCAAACATCAGCGTTCCGCTCCCTTCTTTCCAATCTGACAACAACAACGCTGCGAATGACCTGGCTCGAAATCGGGCCGGCATTTCCCTTTGGCGGGTTCTCGACCGGCTGCCGTCGAAAATAGCCTTACCCTCCCCGCCGCGTTGTTAACTGCTCCTTAGCTTTCCGGCATGATGCTCGCCCTACGTGCAAAGCTGGTTTGCACATGGAGGCGGAGGGCAGGCTGCCGCGGCGGCCTGATTTCAGGGGGCATACATGGCGTGCATCGATATTGATTCACTGTCGCAGTTCGAATGCGACGCGAAGCAGGGGCGGGCCGACGCGCTCTACAATCTCGGATTGGCATACTCGACGGGTCAGGGTGTCGATGTCGATTACATCGCGGCCCACAAATGGTTCAATCTCGCTGCAATGAAGGGGAGCGAGGTCGCAAAAACCTGGCGCGCCCAAATCTCACGGGAGATGAACTCGAACCAGATCGCGGAAGCCCAGCGGCTTGCCCGCGAATGGCTTTCATTCATTCGATGAGCCGGGCGTGTCCGCCGCCGGCTTGAATGTCGGCGTTACCGTCGATGCGGGGGCGGTGGGAACGGTTGCACCGGGTTCCACCGTATTCGCCGAGGGCCCAGACGGGCTCGGTGCGCCGCGGGCGGGTTGAGGCTTTGGTTCCGGAAGGGTCGTGGTCGCGTCCGGCGGTGCATAGCGCAAGAGAGAAATCCGCGGAGCCATAGGCCGATAGAGGTCCGCAAGAATGCGCAGCGGCTCGTCGCGGCCGGCAAGGCGATTGCGGTAGACCTGCATGTTTTCGAGCACACGCTGCACATAATTTCGGGTCTCGCTGAAGGGGATTTGTTCGATCCAGTCGACGGGGTCAATGCGCGCGTCTCGAGGATCTCCAAACGTCGCAACCCATTTCCGTACGTTTCCGCGGCCTGCATTGTACGACGCGGCGGCGAGCACATAGGACCCGCCCCACTCCGATAGGTCGTCGGCCAGTTCCGTCATTCCGAGTTCGATGTTGAAGGCGGCGTCCGTGGTCAGGCTGGATAAATTGTAGCTCAGGCCCGCCCGCCCGGCATCCCGCCGCGCCGAATCCGGCATCAGCTGCATGATTCCTCGTGCGCCCGCGCCGCTCACCGAATTGGGATCGAACTCAGTTTCCTGCCGGATAATCGCGAGTACGAATGCCGTCTCGGGCACATCGCCCGGGCCCGAATAACGCGGAACGGCAATCACCGGATGCGAATAGTCGGGCAGGCGGACACCATTGTAGCTCGCCTCTTTCGCGACGCGGACCGCAATATCCCGATACCCCATGCGCGTGAGATCTTCCGCCAGCAGCTTCACATGAGCGGCGTCCGGCCGCACATCAACATCCTGCAGCGCGAATTCCCGCAGCGCGCTTTCGAGACCGAGGTCGCCGAGCACGTGGACCGCTCGGGTCAAATCCTCGCGTTCGTAGGCTGCGCGTTCGCCACTTGCGTCTACGGCGGTCGCGGAAATATGGAGCGAGGGATCAGGTGTGATTTTCGCCAGCGCCAACTGGCCGTAAAATGTACCCGGATCTTCGCCGGCTGCACGATATTGCTGCCATGCAGCACCGGCATCGCCCGCAGCTTCGTGAGCGCGCGCGATCCAGTAATGCGCGCGCGCGCGGCTGATCGGATGCGATGAGGTGCGCGCCAGGTTTTCAAAATGGGAAAGCGCGATCCTCGGTTGGTTTAGTTCGCGCAATGCAATCCAGCCGGCCAGAAACTCCGCTTCCGCGTATTCGCCCGAATCGGCCGGAAGACCGGCGTTTGCGGCCAGCCAGTACGCGTCGCGGTTGAGTCCAAGCTGCAGGGCTGCGCGCACATCGATATTGAGTTCCGCCCACCAGCGGCCGGGATTGAGCTTCGCGAGTTCGCGTGTCGGCGCGCGCGCCAATAGAGCCGCAATGGGGGCGATGTCGTTTCGTTGCCGGAGTGCGCGTGCTTCGTCGAAGACGAGACCAGGGTCGCTTCGCACCGCCGCCGGAAGATTGGCGGCCTCCTGCTCGCCGCGCACGGGATCGCTGCGCAAGAGCAGGCGCGTGGTCGCCAACCGCTGGACATCGACGGTCACGCGCGCAATCTCGCGCCGCGCTTCCGTCAATTGGTCGCGAGCGAAGAGTCTGTCGAGGCGCGCACGATCCACTTCTGGCGTCAGCAGGTCGCCATGGCGGGACAGAACGTAGAGTTCCTGATCCGGGTCGAAATCATCTTCGGCCCATGCCTGCCGGATCAATTCCCGCCCACGCGTTGGAAATCCCGTGGCCATCAACGCTTCCCCGAGACGAACCTTGCCTGGTCCGGTCTGGGGCGCGCGATCGCCGAACCAGGCGATCACCGTATGCGGATCCATTGTGGGAAGAATTGCTTCTTCGGCGCGCGCCAGCAATTTGTTGCGGGCTGGCCAGCCGGGATTGTCCCTGAGGAACTGCCCAATATGTTCGAACGTCGCGCCGCCGTTCTTGTCCAGCAAGTACGACCATTCGATGATTCGACGAGCTGCCGGATCGCGGCCCTGGTCTGCGAGACCGCGAGCGCCCGTCCAGTCTCCCCGTATCGCCGCGTCTACCGCGCGGCTGTAGATCTGGTGATCGGAGGCGCTCAGAAAGCCGATCAGGGCTGTTCTTCGCTCACCGCCAAAGATGGTCGCGCCCGAAGGTCTCTGATCCGAATCCGACAGAGGTTGCATCATCACGACGCCGCCCTGCCGGATCAAACCCGGCCGCAGGTCGGAACCTGCGGCGGCTCCGGACGCGGGCGCAGTCGTTTGTGCTTCCGCAAGGGCAGCAATCATCGCGATCGCTGACGATGCGAGCAGGGCAGCCAACTTCTTTTTCATTGCTCGCGAAGCCGCCGGATTTTCCATTGAATCGGAACCATGTTAGAATAGCGGAGCGTCCCTTGATTTGCCAGCAGTCCCGCCTTGCCGCAGTGGCGGAGTGGGCGTTATTTTGCCGCAACACTGCGTGGGATTCGTAATGCGTGATGCGCGCGAACGCCTGAGGGGCTCGATGCCTGCTCTGATTACACCGTTTCGCGACGGTTGCGTGGATGAATCTGCACTTCGCCGCCTCGTCGCCTGGCACATCGCCGAGGGATCGCACGGCCTTGTGCCGGCCGGCACGACCGGCGAGTCCGCGACTTTGAGCCATGAGGAGCACGGACGCGTCGTGGAGATCTGCGTAGAGGAGGCGAGCGGTCGGATTCCCGTGATTGCCGGAGCCGGCTCCAATTCGACAAACGAAGCGATCGCTTTGACGCGCCACGCCCGGGCCGTGGGCGCGGACGCCGTGCTGTCGGTGGCGCCCTACTACAACAAGCCGTCACAGGAAGGTCTTTACCGCCATTTTGCCGCGATTGCCGAAGTGGTCGATATACCCATCGTCGTTTACAACATTCCGGGCCGCAGCGTCGTCGAGATTTCCGTTGAGACGATGGAACGCCTTTCCCGAGTCGCGAACATCGTCGGCGTGAAGGACGCAACCGCCAATCTTGCCCGCCCGAGCCGCGAGCGCCATGCCTGTGAAAAATCGTTTCGTCTGCTGTCGGGCGAAGATGCGACCGCCCTGGGCTACATGGCCCATGGCGGGCATGGCTGCATATCGGTTACGGCAAACGTCGCGCCGAGACTCTGTTCCGCGTTTCAGGAGGCCTGCCTGCGTGGAGATTTCGGGGCAGCGCTTGCGATGCAAGATCAGTTGATGCCCCTGCACGATGCCATGTTCTGCGAGCCGAGCCCCGCGCCCGTGAAATATGCCGTTTCTCTTCTTGGCTTCTGCAGCGATGCGGTCCGCTTGCCGATCGTAGAGGCAAGCGACACCGCTCGCGCTCGTGTCCGTGAGGCGATGGAAGCCGCTTGCATCGCTTGCGGCACCGACGCGTGACGAGCTGACCCGTGGCACGCAAGAAAGAAGAACCCGAGCGGCGCGTCGTCGCCGACAATCGAAAGGCCCGTCACGCCTATGCGATCGAGTCGACTCTCGAGACCGGCCTGGCACTTATGGGTTCGGAGGTGAAGGCACTTCGCAGTGGAAGGGCCACCATCGCGGAATCCTATGCCCAGGCGAAGGATGGCGAGATATTCCTGATCAATTCCTACATTCCGGAATACGCGATGGCGAACCGCTTCAATCATGAGCCGCGCCGCCCGCGCAAGGTTCTGGTGCACAAAAAGGAGGGTCGCAGGCTCGCTGCCGCCGTTCAGCGCGAGGGTATGACGCTCATTCCCCTGCGGGTGTATTTCAACGTCAAGGGTGTAGCAAAGCTGGAGCTCGGGGTTGCACGCGGAAAGAAGCTCCATGACAAACGTGAGACTGAAAAGGCGCGAGACTGGGCGCGCGCAAAGGCGCGGCTCCTGCGGGCGAAGGGCTAGGCAGAGGCCGCCTTCGACTACGAAGCCAATTTGCGTCTGGTTCCTCTGTTGCTTTCAGCGGGCTCGCCATCGAGAGACGAAGGCACCGCCTCCGGCGAGCGCGCCGCCCGAGAATTCCGAACCGGAGTTTGCACTTTCTGACGAGTTCGACCTTGTGGTCCCGGATTTCGAGAGTTCCGATCAACGGCGGTAAAACGGTGCGCGTCTATACGGCTTGTCTTACACAGCAAGGGCAGTTTTTTGCGCAATTGGTCTACGAAAGCGGATCATTCACCCGTGAAAACTTCTCGCAGCCTGAAAATCCGCAAGAGGTAAATTTCGATTTGAATGTCGAACATTCCACTCCGATGGTTGAGTATGCTGTCACGGATGATATTTTGAATTGAAACGCGATTCATTCTTACTGCTTTCTCGTGGCTTGCCCTTCGACAGGCCCAATGCCAAGAATTATCCTTGCTTCCTCATGCGGAAGTGTTGGGGCATGAGCTTGTCGACGCATGGGCTGTCGAAGCACACTTTTGTTGTCCCTGAACAAGTCTGGGATAGGGAAGAAGACTCATGGTGACTCCGTCGAATCGTGAGCTTGACGGCGCACGTCCGTGAGGCATGCGGTGATCGTGTTTGCGTTCCTAGGGATGGCAGTTCTTTCATCCATTCCGGGAGGGAACGCGCAGCCGGCGCATCAGGAAGCCCGTACGCCACTGCTGTCTGAGGAGGAACAAGCTCAACTGAAGGATGCCGCCGCGACCCTCCATGAAGCGGACCGCGCCTATCTGGCCGGAGACTACGTTACGGCGGAATTGAAGGCGAAATCATGTTATGAAATGCGGCGCCGAATTCTGGGACCGTTGGATCTCCTCACGCTGTTAGCGCAGAACGATTTCGCGGCGGCGATCAGCAAGCTGGGACATTACGTAACGGCCGAGTCGCTCTACCGTGACATCTACGACGAACAAACGCGAAGGTTTGGCGCCGTGAATCCGATGTCCCTTGCCACGCTGAACAACCTTGCGGCAGTCGTCATATCCGAGGGCCGATACGCGGAAGGCGAAAAGCTCGCCCGCCGAGTCCATGACGACAGCGTCCGTGTCCTCGGCCCGGACGATTCTCACACGCTCAAGGCACTGGACAATCTCAGCGCCGCCATCTTGCAGCAAGGCCGGTTCCAAGAAGCGGAATCTCTGCTGCGCGTGCTCTACGCCAAGCGGCAGAGCATCGAGGGCCCGGACAGTGCGCCAACCTTGACGGCGCTGCACAACCTTGCGCGCGCCATCGACGCGCAGGGGCGTCATGCCGAAGCGGAAAAACTTGGCGAGGAGATGAATGACAGGCGTAGTGCGGTCATCGGAGCCGACCATCCCGATACGATTTCCAGTCTCGGCGACGAGGCAATTGCTATGGAAGGTCAGCACCGCTACGCGGAAGCCGAACGGCTGCTGCGCCGGGTAGCGGCGGCAAGTATCCGGCGGCTCGGAGCCGATCATCCGCACACGTTGCGCACCTTTTCCGCTCTGGCGCATGTGCTTCATTCGGCTGGCCGCTATGGTGAAGCGGCGGCGGTCTATCGTCACGCATGTCCTGGCCTTTCCCGTCGTGCATCGTCGGTCGCAGAGAGTTCGGCGCCCGGCGTGCAGGCTGTAGCGGCCGACTGCTTCCGCGAGCTGGCGGTTGATTTGTGGGATTTGCAGACGCACGGAGCAGGCGCTTCAAGCGGCAACGCTGGTTTGGCGGAGATCAGCGATGCGGTGCTCGGCGTGGAGAGCACAGGTGCGCCCCTTTCCGTCGGGATCGGCTTGGAAGCCTTCGAAGCATCGCAACGCGCCAATCAATCCGAAGCAGCCTCGGCATTGTCGCGGAGCGCAGCGCTTGCAATAGCGTCTTCGTCCGGGGTGGGCCCGCTCGCGACGCGATATGAACAATCGCTGGACGAGCGGCAAACGTTACAAAGGCAGTTTGCCGAATCGCCATCCGGCGACGATCGCGCCGGGCTCGCTAAACGGCAAAATCTACTAGCCCGTATCCACAGCCTCGACACCACCATCGACGAAATTGGCGAAAACCTTCGCCGCCAAGCACCATCGTACTGGAATTACCGTTCTCCGGAATCCGTGAGCCTTGCATCGCTGCAATCGGGGATATTGCACGAGGACGAGGCTCTGCTCGTGTGGGTTTGCACCCCGGACGCAAGCTCAGGGCTTGTGTTCGCGGTCAGCAGGGAAAAATTCGGCTGGTCACAAATGGGTCTCGGCGGCAATGAAATCGCGTCTCGTGTACGTGAATTGCGCGCCGACATCGAAAACAGGGAATCGCGCGGTTCGGCATTCGCCGGATTCAGCCGCGAAACAGCACACGAACTTTATTTGGCCCTCTTCGGCGCCCCCACCATTCGGGAAGTAATTGCGGATAAGCGCACGCTTCTTGTCGTCCCCTCCGGCACTCTTGCGAGCATTCCGCCGTCCCTCCTCGTCGTGTCCGGGCCGGAAGGCGGCGCCGCGGGGGATTCCGACCCACAATTGCTGCGGCGCACGCATTGGCTCATCAAGGACAAATCGATTGCGATCCTGCCCGGCGTGGTGGCTCTGGCTGGGCTTCGGCAATGGAACCCGCGCGCCGCACGCGGTGGCGATCCGCTGCTCGCATTCGCGGATCCGGACTTTGGCCGCCAACGAGAACAGTTCCCCACGTCCGCCGGGAAATGGCTTGCGTCACTTGAGCCTTTGCGCGAAACGCGCGCAGAGGCCGAGGACCTGCGGGCGATTTTGCACGCTCCCGGGGGCAGCGTGCTGCTTGGCAGGCGTGCCTCGAAATCAGAACTCGACCTTCGCGAGCGCGACGGATCGCTCGCGCGCGTCCGGGTATTGCTTTTCGCAACACACGGATTTTCAGCTGGTGAAGTGCCTGGCGTTTCCGAGCCAGCGCTTGCGCTGGCCGGCCCGATCTCCGGCTCCGGTGAATCCGATGACGGATTGCTCAGGGCGTCTGAAGTCGCAACACTCAGACTCAATGCGGATTGGGTCGTGCTTTCCGCCTGCAACACCGCGGGCGCCGATCAACTTGGCACGCAGAGTCTTTCGGGCCTCGCGCGCGCATTCTTCTACGCGGGCGCCCGTTCGCTACTGGTGTCGCATTGGCGGGTGCGCGATGACGCCGCGATGCGGCTGGTGACCGGAACGTTCGTCGAGCGTCAGCAAAACCCGGCTCTCAACAAGGCGCAGGCGCTACGCGAAGCGATGTTGAAATTGATGGACGACAAGTCACTGGACGGCGGGCAGGCGACCTACGCGGATCCTTCAGCTTGGGCGCCTTTTGTCCTCGTCGGAGACGACGATTGACTTCAGCGCGTTTTGCCGCGATGGACGAATCGAAAGGCTGACGGAGAATACCGATCAGGCCGTCAGCACCCTTCCACTGCCGGTCATTTCGGGCGAGGTCTCACCATACATGAAAGTCGTCAATCGACGCGGCGCTGGACAGGATGATACTGACGGCATCGGTGCCTGCGTTCCGCGTAAATTCGGTTGGCGTATTGGGAACAGTAAGTTCATCCCGCGTGCTGAAATAGTGGTGGTAGGAAAGTGAAATGCGGAATTGATCCGGAATTACGAGATAACTCGCCGACAGAGATACGTAAGGTATGCTAGCGACATGAAGCGATTCGGTCGTGGAATTGAGAAACTCGGGCCGGCCGTATGAAAATTGGTATCCCGCTGCCAGTCCGGCAGACCATCGGTCGCCAAGTGCGGCCTGTGATTGCAGCACTGCATTGTATCGCCAGTCAGAGCCCAACTTGACTGTTCCCTCGTTCCCCGGAAGGGAAATCGACGAGGACTGTCCCCTGTAAGTCGCATCGAACACACCGGCGATCGCATAGATGCCTTGTTCCCTGATGACGGTTCCTCCAAGGTCAACCACGTCCTGTGCGTTCTTGACGATGGCTGGCGAGTAGCTTGCGCGAATGAACGCCGTTAGCGGCGCGTCCGCCTGATCGGCAACGCGATAGAGTCCGAGGAAGGTTGGATCGCTCCAATGGGAGGATGTGGCGGGCCCGCTCTCCGGGTCTTGCTTGAAAGTCTCGAAGATACCCGAAATTTCGGCTCCCACCGCAAGATCGTCCGTTATGCCATACTCGAATAGCGTGGTTGCCTGTTGCAACGTAGTTTGACTGCTGCTCGGCCCGTTCACGCCGCCCGACGTATTGGCGCTGCTCGTCTCGTATTCGTATATTGCTTCCGACAGCAGAGCTCCCTGCTGTGTCAAATACGCATAATAAAAGGTGGCACCCGCAAATTGGCCGCTCGCCAGATCGGATGCATCGGCAAGAATGATTTCCGTTTCGGGAAACCCTGCTGCAGTTGCTTCCGTGACTGTCGCTTCGAATTGCCGATGACAAATCTCATCGCGCATCCTCTGCGCTTCGGGATTGTCCGTGGGAATTGAAAGCAGGCGAAGATAGGCTTCATAGTCGAACGCCGATCCTTGAGCGAGAAGCGCGCTGGATTGCGCCAATATGTCGCCCTCTGCAACAGACGATGCTGGAGCCGCTGGAATGCCGGAAGGCTGCACGACCGTGAACCGGCCATTTGCGCGAGCGCCAATGCCGTCGCTGACAGTGAGGCCGTAGCTGCCCGTCCGCAGATCCGCGAATTGCGGATTCTTCGTCAAATCGGTTTGATCGAGATTGTCTTGCTGCAGAACCGGCTCGGCATTCATGTCCTGAAGCGTCACGCGATACGGCGGATTCCCGCCCGCCCAGCAGAGTCCGAACACGCGCCTGCCAGCACCCACGAGGGAGATTCCGTCGTCCAAACCCTCGATAGGCAATTGCAATGGTCCCCCACGCGCGCTCGGAAACGGGATTGCGCGGACACTGGTGGGTTTGGGTGGCTGTTTAGTAGCAGGCTTGTTCACGGGCGCGTTCGCTGGAGCGGACGCCGACTGGGCGTCGACGTTGGCCGGGCAGGCGACGCCAATGAACAACATGCCAGCGACGGCGCATTTGTGCCATGCAGCTTGAAGATTCATGCAACACCCCCCTCAGCGCGCAAGGCCGCGAAGTTCAACCAGCCGCCACCGCCTCAGTTGATGGTGCCCGTAGTGGTAAGGATCGTCGAGTTGCCGCGATTAAAGGTGACCAGAACGATGCCCGCCAGCAATCCGGCCGCGCCAACTCCGAGCAAGATGTCCGTAGACAGGGATCTAGCCTCATTTGCACCCGCGGCGCCGCCCGGCGTCAATTCGGGGTTGGGAGCTATTTGCGGCGCACCAGCGCCAGTTGAAGTTACGCCTCCCGACGCGGTGGCCCCACCCGATGGTTCCGAGCCGCCTTCACTTTGCGCCATTGCCTGAGGCGAATTCGCAACCAACATGGCCGCCGCAACCAGCGGCGCCATCCATTTCCCGTTCATGATATTCCCCCTTCGAAGCGCCATCAGCGCCCACTCTTGTAATCACAATAGCACGCCGTCGCTCATCGCCATAGCCGCTTGTGCCCATCGAGCGGCCAGAACGATCGATCCCCCCGGCGGGGATTAATTTGGGTGCGCTTGCGTGTCATTTCACGCCTTCGAGAATGGCATCGATTCGGATTTGAGCGCATTTATTCGGAGTGTGGCGTTCCCAGATTTTGGTTCTCACCGCGTGAAAGAGGTCGAATTTCGGTGTCACTCCGCGCAGCATGCGGCTTTCACCCGGGCTCCGTCTGTGCTTAGCTGATCATGCAGCGCGGAGGGGCTCCTATTTTGCGCATGCGAACTCATTCTGTGGCGCTTCTGGCGCTCTCGTCTATTGCGCACTCGAGCGAATGTCGGGGGGATAGCCGTTGAACAAGCGGCTGCGGATTTTTCTTTCGTCACCCGGCGACGTAAGATCCGCACGCGAAATAGCCGCGCTGACGATAGAACGGCTGGCGCAAGATTATGGGCGTTTTTTTGTAGTTGAGCCCTATCTCTGGGAATATGAGGCGATGCTTGCCTCGGGTCACTTTCAGGACTCGATTGAGCCGCCAAGCGCATTCGACATCGTGGTGTTGATCCTGTGGTCGAGGCTCGGCACGCCTCTGCCAGAGCGGACAGCTCTTCGTGAATACCGCGGCATCGACGGTCGAACCCCCGTCACTGGAACCGAGTGGGAATACGAGGAAGCTCTGAAGGCCACTCAGGAGGTTGGGACGCCGGATCTTCTGGTGTATCGCAGCCGCGAAGACGCTCGCGTGAAAAGCTGGGACATCGAGAGCCGCCAGCGGGATATCGACCAGCTGGCGGCGCTGGATCGCTTCTGGGCCAGGCATTTCGCCAACCAGGGCACATTCCTCGGCGCCTACACGGAGTTCGCGAGCAATACCGAATTCGCCGCTGCTTTTGAGAACCACCTTCGCGGTCTGATCGCAAAACGTATCACTTCTCTTGCGCAAGGCGGCATGGACGCAGGCGCAAATGTCTGGATGCAGGCACCGTTTCGTGGGCTGGAATCGTACGATTTCGAGCACGCGCCGATCTTCTTCGGTCAGGACGAAGCTCTGACTAAGGCGATGGTCCAGCTTGCCGCGAGCGCCGAGAGGGGAGTGGCATTCCTGCTCGTGATGGGAGCCAGCGGCTCCGGAAAATCGTCGCTAGTGAAAGCCGGCATTTTGCCGAAACTCTTCGTGCTCAGGCGCATTCCGGGAGCAGCTTTCGTGCGGCGCGTCGTTTTCCGGCCCAGCGATGCGCAAGACGGCGAAGATCTCTTCGACGCGCTGGCACGCAGACTCGTGACTCAGGTTTCCCCGCAGGAGGGCGTGTCCGAACTCCTCGGGTCAGGTCAGACGCTTTCAAGCCTCGCTGCGCATTTGCGCAATGCATCAGAGGCGCCGGCCTATCCCGTTGCGACCGCGCTGGGCCGGATCGCGGACGAGGCTCGGCAAAACGGTGTCATGCTGCGTCACGAAACTGCCAGGCTGGTCCTCGTGGTCGATCAGCTCGAAGAGCTGTTCACGATCGAGACGTTCGCTCCCGAGCAGAGGCGGCGATTCGTAAGTTTGCTCGCCAATCTTGCGCGCTCCGGGCATGTGTGGGTGGTCGCCACCATGCGGTCCGACTTCTGGCATCGTGCAAGCGAGGTGCCCGAACTCGTACAGCAGGCCGAAGGTGGCGGGAGGCTCGACCTCGTTCCGCGTCGATAGCCCAGATCGGACAGATGATCCGCCGTCCGGCCGAAGCTGCCGGCATCTCCTTCGAAATTCCGGAGAAAACCGAAGGGGATGATGGGTGCAAGGCGGGCGTTCCGCTGAACGAAGCCATCCTTGAGGAAATCGGCCGCGATCCGGGCACGCTGCCGCTTCTTTCCTATCTGCTCGACCAGCTCTACCGCAGCGACGTGCTGGAGGGATCTGGCTCGACACTCACATACAAAACCTACAAACGGCTGGGCGGTCTCAAAGGCGCCATCGCTGCACGGGCCGAAGCCATCCTGACCTCGCAGGCGCCGGAAGTCCGCCTGGCGCTCAGGCGGCTCCTGTTTTCGTTGGTGCAGATCAGCGTCATCGAATCCGGCACGCAGCAGATCACGGCGCGCCGCGCGCCGCTGTCCGGTTTTCCCAAAGGCTCACCCGCGCGACGCCTGCTCGAGGCATTTCTTGATCCGTCGGCAAGACTCATTATCGCCGAAGCGGGCGCTCAGGAAGAGCCCACGACTCGTGTGGCTCATGAAGCGTTGCTGACCGAATGGGGGCTCGCGCGCGAGCTTCTTTGTGAAATTGCAGGAGAGCTGAAGACGCGCCGGATGGTCGAAGAACGTTTCACGCGATGGAACGAGGTCTCCGGCGCGGCGCGGGGCGCGCGCAAACTCCTGGCAACTTTGCCTCTCTCCTCCGGAGCGGGTCTCCTCGTCGCATCGGATCTCGAAGACGCGAAACGGCTATTGCGGAATCACCGCGAAAATTTGCCGGATGCGCTGGTCGACTATGTAGACAGGTCGCATGCCACCGCGCGACGCAAGCGCCGGTTGGCGATCGGCGCATTTATAACGCTTGTCGTCGTGCTTTCGGTTCTCACGTTGAGCGCGATCGTCGAGGCGATCTCGGCGCGCCACTACTCGCAGCTGATGGAAAATGCGCTGAGAACGGATCACGGTCTGGTCATCCGTGCCGAGGCGTCCGGCGACGCTTTCATGACCGGCAAGATGACGGATTCACGGGACGTGGCGATCGCGATTTACCGAATCCGTCTGGAGCTGTCCGAACAGCTGGCGAAGTTCGATCCAAACAACCTCGACTGGAAGCACGACATAGCGGGTGGCAACGCGAGGATCGGTTTCGTGCTCGAACAGCAGAGTCATGTCCGCGACGCGCTCCCGTATTTCCAAGCTTCGCTGGCAATCTCGCAGCAGTTGGTTGCAGCAGAGCCGGCGGACCCGGCCTGGCAAAGAGATTTGAACGCCGCAAAAAAGCTTCTCATCGATGCAGGTAAACAACTCGCCGCCGAACGTGAAAAACCGACTGCGTCCCGGCCGTGAGGTGTTTAAAGGATATCGGCCTACATGACGCAATTTAACAATATTTAAAAATGCCAGTGGACCTCGCGACGCGCTGTGCTGGCTAGGCAGAGGCCGCCTGCCTATTGAGCCTCCTATCGAGCCGCCGCGACCTTCGCGGCGGCAACCGCGTCGTCGAACATTTTTGGCGTGAGAACTCCCGTGTTCGTGTTGTAACGCGAGCAATGGTAGCTCGCGACGAGGGTCAACGTCCCGTTCACATACTGGCCTCCATGTGCGAAGGGATGCTCGCGCAAGGGAATATCGAGTGCCCGAAGCACGCTCTCATGCGCAATGCGTCCGAGCGTCAGCACCGCTCGCAGATTGGGCATCGCGGTGAGTTGCGCGAGCAGAAATTGCCGACAGGTTCTGATTTCCGCGGGCAGCGGCTTGTTGTCGGGAGGTACGCACCGCACGGCATTGGTGAGCGCACAATCGACGAGCTCAAACCCATCATCCGCACGCGCGGCGTATGCGCCGCGCGCCAACCCGAAGTGGAGCAGAGACGAGTAAAGTAGTTCGCCTGCGTAGTCTCCGGTAAACGGCCGGCCGGTGCGATTGGCGCCGTGAAGGCCGGGGGCCAGGCCGACAATCAGAAGCCGGCCATTCGAATCGCCGAAGGTCGGTACGGGATCGTTGAAATAGCCCGAATGCGCCGCCCGGTTCGCATTGCGGAATATTGCGAGGCGCGGACAAAGTGGACAGTCGCGCGGTGGCTCGCAGGCTCTTGCAACCGTCGACATGACGTCCGGGCGGTGCGGCGATGGAATCAGCCAGTTTGTGCGAGCTGAGCGACCTGTTGCTGAACCGATTGGCCGGCGCGTGGGCCGCCTTCGCGCATGATCAGCGGCTTCAGCTCCTCGAGCTCGATGAAATTGTCGGCCTGGCGCCGCAACTCGTCGGCGATCATGGGCGGCTGCGACCGGATCGTGGACACGACGCTGACGCGGCGCCCTTTTTTTTGTGCGGCCTCGACGAGGCGGCGAAAATCGCCGTCGCCGGAAAAGATCACGATGTGATCCACGGTCTCCGCCAATTCCATCACGTCGATGGCGAGCTCGATATCCATGTTGCCCTTTACGCGCCGCCGGCCCTGGCTGTCCGTAAATTCCTTGAGGGGTTTGGTGACGACCGAGAAACCATTGTAGTCGAGCCAATCGACGAGCGGGCGCAACGGCGAGAATTCCTGGTCTTCCGCGACGGCCGTGTAATAAAAGGCCCGCACGAGCACGCCCTTGCGGGCGAACAACTCGAGCAGGCGCTTGTAGTCGATGTCAAAGGCGAGACCTTTTGCGGCACCGTAGAGATTGGCACCGTCAATAAATAATGCGAGTTTTTCCTGGGGGTAGAACAACATCCCAATTTCTCCTGTTGCCAATGAGCCAAGTTACAATCAATCAGCCCCCGGAACTGTTCTATGATATTCGGGAGCCGGTGCAAGTGCTCAACCTCGAATTCAAATGATTTTGATAGCGCTCGGTGCCAATCTCCTATCGCCCGCCGGCCCCCCTCGCGCAACTCTGGAGGAGGCGCTGCTGGAATTGCAGCGCAGGAACATTTCCGTTCTCGCGACGTCGAATTTCTATGAAAGCCGCGCCTGGCCGGATCCTCGCGATCCCTCCTTCATCAATGCAGTCGCGCAGATTGAGGCGAAACGAACCCCGCAGGAACTCCTGGCTCTTATGCGGGAGATCGAAATCATGTTCGGCCGGACGATCACACGGCGAAACGCACCGCGAACGCTTGACCTCGATCTTCTGGACTACAATGGGTTGGTCGAGGTGGGGCCGCCGATATTGCCGCATCCCCGTCTTCAGGAGCGCGCCTTCGTTCTCGTGCCGTTATTGGATGTCGCACCGCACTGGCGCCACCCTGTCTCGGGACTCAGCGTGAGCACGCTCATCGCTGCCTTGCCCCCCGAAGCGGCGGCGCTTACGAAGCTGGCCTGACTTGCCGACTGGATACGCGATGGATTGGCACACGCTCGCGCCCTACCTGGTGCCATTGCTGGTAGCGGCAATCGTCTTGCGTCGTGTCATGCGGGTTCAAAAGCCGCGCACCATTCGGGTCGAACGGCTGTGGATTTTTCCGGCGCTTCTTCTGGCGGCGACCATGTTGTCGCTGGAACGGGAAAAGTTTCCCGGCATTTGGATTCTTGCGCTGTTCCTGGCCTCGGCCGGTTTGGGCGCTGCGATTGGCTGGTTCCGCATCCACACGCTCGAATTCAGCCTGGACGCGGAGAGCGGTGCTGTTTCCGCGCGCGCCACGCGCCTCGGTGCGCTGCTGATATTCGGTCTGATTGCATTGCGGTACGGAGCCGAGCTTGCACTCAAGAAGCTTGGATTGAACGCCGGCGCGAACCTCGTTCACGCGTCTGACGCCATGCTCATCTTTTCGACTTCGATGTTTGTGGCGCGAGGCGTCCACACCTGGATCCGTGCGCGCGCTCTTCTGGACGTTAATAGGTTGTCCGTAGCCAGGAGCGCCTCGGGACTCGAGGAACGCGGCGGATAACCCCCGAACCAGAGCTTGCGCGACCGCGGCGCCTTCTATATTTTAGTTGGCTCGCTGAAAGCCCCGAACTCTGCCAAAGGAGCCGAAATGGCCCGCGTTACCGTTGAGGATTGTGTCGACAAGGTCCCCAATCGCTTCGATCTGGTGCTCTATTCGGCCTATCGCGCGCGGCAGCTTTCGGGTGGTGCGGACCCTCTGGTCGATCGCGACCGGGACAAGAATCCGGTTGTGGCGCTGAGGGAAATCGCGGCCAAGTCGCTCAAGCCCGATGAAGTGAGGGATGAGTATATAAGGAGTCTCCAGAAGCACGCGGAAGTCGATGAACCTGAGGGGACGTCCGGCGACGAGGATTCAGGCCGCGAAGATACCCAGTACCGTCAGGTTACGGAGGAAGAGCTCCTGCGAGCCTTGACGACCGAGGCTCAGAGGCGGGCAGAGCCGCAGCCCGAGGAGCCGGCTGACTACGAGGAATAGCGCTTCGAACCCACTGGCGCCCTGCAGCGTGGCCCCGCAGGCCATTTTTCGCATCTCGCCCTTTGTGCGCTCGATTCCTATATCATGGGTTGAATGAGCGCTTCTTCCGGCACTTCCGTCGCTGACGGACTGAAATCGGCTGCGCCTCCTCCAGCGCCCGCAGCGGCGCCGCAGGACGGCCACCGCAGGCTGATGCGGCAGGCCGAACTGGTGGAGCGCGTCAAGGCGTACGATCCAGAGGCAGATGAAGCGCTGCTCAACAAGGCTTACGCCTATGCCATGACGGCACATGGCGAGCAATTCCGTGCTTCTGGCGATCCCTACTTCGCACACCCGCTGGAGGTGGCGGCTATCCTGACCGAGCTCAAGCTCGACGTGCCCACCATCGTGACCGCCCTCCTGCATGACACCATCGAAGACACTCACGTTACCTATGAGGATGTGAAGCGCCAGTTCGGCAAGGACATTGCCGAACTCGTCGATGGGGTAACCAAACTTTCCAAACTGGAATCATTCTCCGAACGCACCCGGCAGGCTGAGAATTTCCGCAAGCTGATGCTGGCGATGTCGAACGACATCCGGGTGCTGCTCGTCAAGCTTGCCGACCGCCTGCACAACATGCGGACGCTCCATCATATCCAGGACGTGGAAAAGCGCCGCCGCATCGCCCAGGAGACATTGGATATCTACGCTCCCCTGGCGGGCCGCATCGGAATGCAGAATTTGCGCGAGGAAGTCGAGGATTTGGCTTTTGCGGAGCTCAATCCGGAAGCCCGCAGCTCGATCGTGACGCGGCTTGCGCGTCTCGACGCACAATCAGGAGAGCGCATCGGACGGATTGCCAACCAGCTGAGGCGCGGTCTGGCGCGTCATGGCGTCGATGCGGTCATTCATGGACGCGCGAAACGTCCTTATTCCATATGGCGCAAGCTCAAGGACAAGCAACTCAATTTCGAGGCGCTGTCGGACATCTTCGGCTTCCGGGTCATCGTCCGAACCGAGGAAGACTGCTATCGCGCACTCGGCGTGCTGCACACGAACTGGCATATGATACCCGAGCGCTTCAAGGATTTCGTTTCGAATCCCAAGGTCAACGGGTATCGGTCAATTCACACCACGGTTATCGGTCCCGAGCAGCAGCGGGTCGAAGTGCAAATCCGCACCGAAAAAATGCATGACGTGGCCGAGCGTGGTGTTGCCGCGCATTGGCGCTATCGCGAGCACGTCGAGGAACAGGATACGGCGGCCGCCAATGCCTACAAATGGCTGCGCGACATGGTGGAACTTCTCGAAAAGGGCGATTCGCCGGAAGAATTTCTCGAACATTCGCGCCTGCACATGTACCAGGATCAGGTATTCTGTTTCACGCCAAAGGGTGATCTGATCTCGCTGCCGCGCGGCGCCACGCCGATCGACTTTGCCTATGCGGTGCACACCGATCTGGGACACTCGACGGTCGGCGCGAAAGTGAATGGCGCGCACGTGCCGCTCCACACCCCTCTCCAGAATGGCGACCAGGTCGAAATCATTCGCACCAAGGAACAGACGCCTTCGCCTCTGTGGGAACAATTTGTGGTCACCGGGCGCGCGCGTGCTGAAATCCGCCGATTTCTCCGCCATGCCAGGCGTGACGAACATGCAAGCCTCGGGCGGAAGATTCTGGAGAAGGCGTTTGCGGACGAGAATGTCGAGCTGACACGCAAGGCCATCGACGAAGTTGCGAAGAAGCTTCGCCTCCCGCGCTCCGATGACGTCTATGCCCAGGTCGGCCGTGGCGCCCTTCGCGCAGACGATGTGCTGCATGCCGTGTTCCCCGAGATCCGGCGCAACCCGGCGCGCGCCAAACGGACGGCAACGCGCGACCGGAAGGCCATTTCGATCAAAGGATTGACGGAAGGCATCTCCTATCGGCTTGGCGAATGCTGCCATCCTCTGCCCGGAGATCGCATTGTGGGGTTGATGATTCCCGGAGAAGGCGCCGTCATCCACACGATCGATTGCGGAGAACTGGAACAGGCGCAAACGAGCATGAACGACTGGCTGGACGTGCGCTGGGACGTCCATTCCGCTGAGTCAGGAAATTTCGTCGCCCGCGTGCGTGTTCGAGTGAAGAATTCTCCCGGTTCCCTTGCGGTTCTCGCGAGCGTGATAGGTAGCAACGGCGGCAACATCTTCAATCTGAAAGTTGCCAGCCGCAATCCGCTGTTTTTCGAATTCCTGATCGATATCGAGGTCCGCGACGTCGCGCATCTACAGAACATACTCGGCGCTCTGCGGGTAAATGCCGCTGTCGAGTCGGTGGATCGGGTGCGCGGGCCGCAAGAAAGCGCTGTGGCATGAGCCGTCTCCGTCTGGGCGTCAACATCGATCACGTAGCCACCATCCGCAATGCGCGCGGCGGCAGGCATCCAGACCCCGTACGGGCGGCGAAGGCAGCACTGCACGCAGGCGCTGACGGCATCACCGCCCATTTGAGGGAAGATCGCAGGCACATTTCCGATCAGGATATCGAACGGCTCAGGCGCGAGATTCCCTTGCCGCTCAATCTGGAGATGGCGGCCACGCCGGAAATGGAGGAGATTGCCCTGCGTCACCGGCCTCATGCGGCTTGCGTCGTTCCGGAAAAACGCGAGGAACGGACGACGGAAGGCGGTATCGACGCCGCCGGCCAGCACGACCGCTTGAAAGACGTCGTGCGCAAGCTTGCAGACGCGAACATTCGCGTTTCGCTCTTCATAGAGCCCGAATTGCGCCAGATCGAGGCGGCCAGTTCGATGGGTGCTCCCGTCATCGAATTGCACACAGGTGCTTATTGCGAAGCTGCCGCCAGCGCAGATGCGTATGAACGGGACAGCCAGTTCGATCGCATTCGCCGGGGAGCGGAATATGGTGCTTCGCTGGGCCTGGAAATCCATGCGGGACACGGTCTGGGTTACGAGACCGTAGGGCCCGTTGCCGCACTCAGCGAAATCCGGGAACTTAACATCGGACACTTTCTGGTCGGCGAAGCTATCTTTTCGGGCCTCGAAGCGGCAATCCGGCGCATGCGCGCACTCATGGACGAAGCGCGGGCAAATACCGAAAGGCGCTTTACGGCATGATCCTGGGCATCGGGTCCGACCTCATCGACATCCGGAGAGTCGAGAAAAGCATCGAGCGATTCGGCGAACGTTTTCTCGGCCGTGTCTTTACGGACATCGAGCGCGCCAAATCGGACCGGCGTGCACAGCGAAGCGCAAGCTATGCGAAACGTTTCGCGGCGAAGGAAGCCTGCGCGAAGGCTCTCGGAACCGGATTGCGCAAAGGTGTGTTCTGGCGCGACATGGGAGTCGTCAATCTCCCCGGCGGCAAGCCTGGCATGAAGCTCACGGGCGGCGCGCTTGCGCGGTTGAGAGAATTGACCCCGGCAGCACATTGCGCCCAGATCGATCTGTCGATCACCGACGATTTTCCGCTGGCGCAGGCCATCGTGGTCATTTCCGCCGTGGCGTCCTCGCCGCAACCGGAACCCAAAGCTTTCCCGAATCAGAGTGCCGCTTGACGCGGCTCGAATTTTTCGCTTCTCCAACACCGGAACCCTGGATATGTCGAACGTGCCTGAAATCAACGACGCAACTGAGACGCGGGCAAAAAATCCTGGCGCTTCGGTTCAAGGCGGGGGCAAAGCCACCCCGCCCACGGCGTCGACCGTGAAAGCGCCCCCCGCAAAGCAGAAGGCTGATGGCGAATCATGGATCGAAACGGTCAAGACGATCGTCTATGCGCTGCTAATTGCGCTTGTGATCCGTACCTTCCTGTTTCAGCCATTCAATATTCCGTCCGGCTCGATGGAAAACACCCTGCTGGTGGGCGATTACCTCTTCGTCGAGAAATTTGCCTACGGCTATAGCCGGTATTCGTTTCCGTTCGGATTTCCGCCGTTGTCAGGGCGCGTATTCGGAACGGGGCCGCAACGCGGGGACGTTGTCGTGTTCAAAATGCCGAATGCTGATTCGCCCGACTATATGAAGGACTTCATCAAGCGTGTCATCGGCGTGCCCGGCGACCGCGTTCAGATGGTCCACGGGCAAGTCTATTTGAATGGAAAGCCCGTGCCAAAGGTGCGCGCCGCTGATTATATCGAGAGCGACCCCTATGGCGGGGTAAACAATGTGCCGCGCTATCGCGAAGTGCTCCCCGGCGGGAAAAGTTACTTTGTGCTCGACCGTATCCCCGAAGGCCCGAGCGACAACACGCCCGTCTATGTGGTGCCGCCCCGCCATTACTTCATGATGGGCGACAATCGCGACAATTCCGCCGACAGCCGCGCCGATGTAGGCTACGTGCCTGCCGAGAATATCGAGGGAAAAGCCGTGGTGATCTTTTTCTCCACAGATGGCAGCGCGCAGTGGTGGGAGCTGTGGAAATGGCCCTGGTCGATACGCTACGACCGCCTGCTTACCGTCATTGACTGAGCCGCTACGATTTTCCGGGCTGGAAGAAAGGCTCGGCCATGTCTTCAAGGACGGGAAACTCCTCGAGCGCGCGCTGACGCATGCCAGTGCCAGCTCGGAGGCTTCCTACGAACGCCTGGAATTTCTCGGGGACCGCGTGCTGGGCCTCGTCGTCGCCGAGATGCTGTTCGGTGCCTTTCCGGAGGACTCCGAGGGCATGTTGGCGCTGAAATACAATGCCCTGGTTCGCGGCGAGACATGTGCAACGGCGGCGGAGGCGGCGGGGCTCTCCGAACACGTCGTGCTCGCCGCATCCGAGGCAGCCAGCGGAGGACGCCGAAAGACCGCCATTCTTGGCGGCGTGTGCGAAGCCGTGATCGCGGCGCTGTATCTCGACGCCGGATTTGAAACGGCGAGCGCTTTTGTCCAGCGCCACTGGGCGCCCGCCTTTGCCGAGCTCGGTGCGGACATGCGCGATCCCAAGACAATGCTGCAGGAATGGGCACAGTCGCGCTCGCGCGCGTCGCGCGGTGCGCCGGTCTACCGAATCGTCAAGCGCGACGGGCCCGATCACGCACCGCACTTCGTCGTGGAAGTGAGCGTCGCAGGGGAAAGCGGAGTGTTGGGAGAGGGCAAATCCAAACGCGAGGCCCAGCAGGCAGCTGCGAAGGCCCTGCTCGAGCGTATGGCGCGCGGGCAGACATGAGTGGGGTGTCCCGCTGCGGCTTCGTTGCGGTGATCGGTGCGCCCAACGCAGGCAAGTCGACGCTCGTCAACAAACTCGTTCGCTCTAAAGTATCGATCGTAACGCCGAAAGTGCAGACGACTCGCATGCGCATTCGCGGCATTTCGATCGAAGGCGATGTGCAGATCATTTTTGTCGACACGCCGGGAATTTTTCGTCCGCGGCGGCTTCTGGATCGCGCGATGGTACGGGCGGCATGGAGCGGCGCTGGTGAAGCGGACGCGGTGTTGCTCCTCGTGGACGCGCCAGCGGCCGCGCGTGAACGCGGGACGGCGCTTGCGGATGCGCTGTCAATCGTCGAAGGATTGCGCAAATCCGGCCGCAAAAACGCTGCACTTGCGCTGAACAAGATTGATGCGGTTGCACGTGCGCAACTCCTGCCGCTTGCCGAAAAGCTCCACGATGCGAACATTTTCGAGCGCGTATTCATGATCTCTGCTCTCAATGGCGACGGTCTGGCGGAAGTGCGGGACTGGTGTACGGCAAGTATGCCGAAAGGGCCCTGGCACTATCCGCCGGACCAGTCAGCCGACGTTCCATCGAAGCTGCTTGCCGCTGAAATAACGCGCGAGAAACTCTATTTCCGGCTCCACGAGGAACTTCCGTACGCGACGGCAGTCGAACCGGAGAGCTGGACGGAACTCAAGGATGGATCGTTGCGCATAGGTCAGACCATCTATGTGGAACGCGAGAGCCAGAAGCCGATCATGCTGGGCAAGGGCGGGGGCACCCTTAAGGCAATCGGCGCCGCCGCCCGGCAGGAATTGGAGGTCGTGTTCAACCGGCGCGTGCATCTTTTTTTGTTCGTCAAGGTGCGCAAAGGGTGGGCCGAGGATCGTATGCACCTTCAGGCAATCGGTCTCGACGATCCGGAGGAATGAGTGCCGGCGCATGGAATGGAGTGACGACGCCATCGTATTGGCAGCGCGCCGCTATGGAGATAGCGCGGCGATTCTCGAAGCGCTGACGCGTGGCCACGGGCGTCATCTGGGTCTTGTGCGCGGTGGCGCATCGAGAAGGCTCAGATCTTTCCTGCTGCCCGGCAATACACTCAGCGTGGTGTGGCGTGCGCGGCTCGCGGAACATCTGGGAGGATTTACGGTCGAATTGCACACGGAGCGGGCGGGAACACTCCTTGAGCGGCGCGAGGCGCTGATTGGGCTCAATGCGTTTGCGGAGATCGCGCGCGCCGTCCTGCCGGAGCGCGAGCCGCACGAGTCGCTGTTCCAGGCGGCGGAGATTCTCCTCGACGCGATCGCCACAGGCGAGTTCGCACATTGGGGACCGCTTCACGCGCGCTGGGAGCAGGGTGTCCTCGATGCTCTCGGTTTCGGACTCGATCTCACGCAGTGCGCCGCCACGGGCGCAACGGAGGATCTTTGCTACGTTTCGCCGAAATCTGGTCGCGCGGTGTCGCGCAAAGCGGGCGCGCCATATCGAGGCCGCCTGCTCGAATTACCGGCCTTTCTTGCCGATCGAAGAAGCGGTTCGGCAACTTCGGCAGAGACCGCGGCGGCGCTGCGGCTGACCGGCTATTTTCTGCGGGAGCGGGTGCTAGGTCCGCATGATCGCCAGATTCCGCCGGCGCGCCTGCGTCTGGATGAACTCGCGTCCCGCGAATCGGCGTAAATCTTCAAATCAGGACCGCGAATGGGCGACATGCCGAATCCCGACGACATCAGGGCCGCGCCTTTGAACAAGGCGTTGAGCGAACGATATCTCGCCTATGCCCTGTCAACCATCACGCAGCGTGCGCTTCCGGATGTGCGTGACGGGCTGAAGCCGGTTCACCGCCGGCTGCTTCATGCCATGCGCGAACTGGGTTTGAACCCGCCGGCGGGGTTCAAAAAATGTGCGCGGGTTGTCGGCGATGTC
>Ga0182024_10004177_pt1 | contig 33541 bp, 30 predicted proteins | sample P32metaG_FD_120480 | JGI IMG/M metagenome (GOLD analysis project Ga0182024, IMG submission 120480) | Permafrost microbial communities from Stordalen Mire, Sweden - P3-2 metaG (Illumina Assembly) | ecosystem: Environmental > Terrestrial > Soil > Wetlands > Permafrost | place: Sweden: Stordalen... | reverse complement strand
CATCGCCAAAACCCCCACCCATCGGGCGCAAGTGCCTGAATGCACTCGCCGTGCGTGCCAAAAAAAGGGCAAACTCAGGGTCTAACTGCGCAACTTAGGCTAGAGCTAGAGTGCTTCAAGCGTTGCCAGTCGGCAGCGTTGAGTTAGGCTTACCTAAAGATCCTGGAAAGTTCCCGGCACGACCTAGCATGCCGGGTAACGTGCGACCCATGACCTCGGATAGCCATTGCGAGGCTGCAATCAGACGATCCAAGTCGAGGCCCGTGCTGACGCCGGATCGCTCGAGCAGGTAAACCACGTCTTCGGTCGGGACATTGCCCGCGGCGCGCGGCGCAAACGGGCATCCACCAAGTCCGCCCAATGAGGCATCTACCACAGCGGCTCCGGCATTCACGGCCGCCCACACATTCGCAAGACCGGTGTTGCGCGTGTTATGGAAATGCACGCGCACTGGAATCGGGTTGATCGCCTTAGAAACAAGCGTCACGAGAGTTTCGACTTCCTTAGGGCTGGCCACGCCGATGGTGTCTGCGAGGCACACTTCCAATGGCACCGAGGTGGCTGCGCGTCGAGCCATATAAACAACGCGATCGGGGGCGACCTCTCCTTCAAATGGGCATCCAAAGGCAGTCGAGATCGTGATTTGAGCTCGCCGCCCTTGCTGCCGAGCGAGCTCTATGACCTCGCAGCACATCTCGAGCGAGGCATCAGATGTCACTCCCTGATTGCGGGTAGCAAAGGTATCCGTCGTGGAACACACTGCGCCTAACTCGTCCATCCCTGCTTCGAGAGCACGAAGCGCCCCCCGCTTGTTGAGCACCAAGCCGATGTAGATGACATCGTTCCGGCGAGTTAGGCCTGCTGCAACGGCCTCTGCGTCGGCCATTTGTGGCACCAGCTTCGGGTTGACGAAGCTGTTTGCCTCGACACGGCGGGCGCCATACTGAATGGCGAGATCTATGAGCTCGACCTTCTGGGCTGTAGTGAGTGTGGTCTTTTCATTCTGTAGGCCATCTCTAGGTCCCACCTCAATGATCTCAATGTTGCGCATGGCCGAACACCTTTATGCTGACACCGCGACTTGCGCCGTCGTCCCCGTTATATCTCAACCGTCGGCAGCACCGGCAAGCGCGCGGGCCCGCGCGTACCCGGGCGGCGTGCTAACGCGGGGGCGATCCTGGCTGGACTGCAGCAATGGTCTCTATGGGATCTCGATGTTGTGGGTCAGCTGCATCACCGAAGGCCTGCAGCATTTCCTGATAGTGACCTTCGACCAGCGACCGCCACTCTGGATGGGTGAAAATATAGAATTCGTTGCGCTCGATGCCTCGTGCGACCCGTTCACCGACCTTAACGGGTTCCACGCCGGATGACATGACCGCATGCATGCTTTCAATTGTCTCATCGTCGAGCGTTTTCTGCCCGCCCGGACTGAGGCGCGCTGTGGTCTCCACAATGCGAGTGTGCACCATTCCCGGACAGAGCGCCGAGACGCCGATAGGGGACCCGCGCAGTTCCTGGCGCAATTGCAGGCAGAGGCCCATCGCAGCGAACTTGGTAGCGATGTAGCCCACCGTATTGGGCGTCGCGACGATGCCCAACATGGATACCGTATTGACGATGTGACCAGGTTGTCCGCTTAAGCGCATACCCGGTAAGAAAGTCTTAACTCCCTGCAGGAGTGCTGTCACGTTGACGGCGTTTACCCACTGCCAGCGATCGATTGGATAGTGCTCGATTGGATCGCGGCCACCACCCGCACCGGCATTGTTGCAGAGAATGGACAGGCGACCGTGGGCTAGGATCTCGCGCGCCGCCGACTCCCAAGACGCTGTGCGCGTCACATCCAGGTGCAGAGCATGTGCGCTAAGTCCCGCGGCGCGTAACGTGTCCGCTGCGGCCCGTGCTCGTTCCAGGTCGATATCGCCGAGGATCACGGTTGCCTTGCGGCGGGCGAGTGCCGTCGCGATACCAAATCCGATGCCGCTGGCAGCCCCGGTGATTAACGCCACTGCGCCTTCAATCTGCATGCAATGCCTGGACCGATTCAGGCTGGGCTGACAGATTCGTGCGTGCGATACCGTATCGGGCCGGAAGAAGTAGATGCGTTTCGCACGCACCGGCCAGAGGGCCGCCGTATTTGCAGCGCTCCTCCCTGCGTACCTGCAGAATCTTGGTGTCACGCTCGTGGCCCTTGATGGCGCTCTCGCGGGTTTCGAAGTCCGGCCAGGCGAGCAATATCACGGCGAGCGGCGTGCCGCTGCCGAACCAGAGCGAGAACACGCCGAGGATCTGTGCGCCGCGCGCCTTGAGATCGGGTAAATCGACGTCAGCCAGTGCTCGAAGGGAGGCAGTTGAATTTCGGGTATTGAGCCGCTGCAGCCGGAGTTCATGCAAACCACCGACGGCGCGCGGCGGCCCCGGGTCCTTGAATTCCTGCCAGATGGGCGCCGGACGCAACAGGGCAAGATCCACCCGCTCGACCATGTGTTCACCCACGTTGCTGGCATCGCGTTGCAACGCCCAGTCCGGGTCTGCGTAAAAGGCTCCGAACGCACGGAAGCGCTCGTCGAGGTCCGTCCAGCGCAGCATGTAGCAGTAGAGCGGAGCGGAAAAGCCGGCGTAGCCTTCCCAATAGGCCAGCGGCCTCGACACACCATGCCGCGCGAACAGCGGCGCAATCTCGTAACCCATTCGATGATGCAGATCATGCAGCCGGCCCGGCGTGCAGCGGTAGAGACGCAGCTCATAATACTCATCCATCGGCGCGCTCATACCGACACCCCGAAATTCGGGCGCGGGAGGGAGCGTGGCACGGGGCGCAGCAGCGTCTGCTCGAACTCGCGTACCAGAGCCTGGCCGTGCTCGCGCTTCCAGGCCTCGCGCTGCACGCGTAGTCGTGGTTCGAGGTCCAGCCGACGCATGGCGAACTGGTGCGTTTCGAAATCCGGCCAGGCGATGAAGCTGATGATGGCCGGCATGTTCGGCCCGATGAGCACGTCGAACACTCCAAGCACCGTGCCGCCCAGGATCTTAAGCTGTGGCAGCTCGAGGATCTTAAGGTACTCGGTGTAGGGGCCCGCGTACCCGGCGAGCAGATGATGGATTCGCATCTCGTGGATGCCGCCGATGCGTGTTTCGTCGGTCGGTCGCGTCCGATTCCACGCCGGCGAGGGCGCGAGCAGCCAGTCCTCGATGCGCTCGACGAGTGGACCGCCCTCATCGCTCCGATCACGGACAGCGTGCCAATATGGTTCCGTCCAGAACTTCGGAAAGGTCGCGTCTCGCTGCTTGAGAGATTCCCATTCGAGCAGATACCCGTACAACGGCAGGCGCGCCCCGGCCACGGCGGTCCATTCGGCGAGTGGCCGAGGAATACCGTACTCATCGAATAAGCTGCGGCCGTTTCGCACCGGGTCAAAGCAGACCGCACCCATGCGATCTACCTCTTCTTCAACGCGGCTGGCGGAAACTTCGTAGAACCGATACTCGAACATCGACGGGGCACCTTATCGTTGAAAACACGGTTGGAGACGGGGCGGACTATATGATGGAGAGTCCCCCGTCGACGACCAGCTCAGCCCCAATGAGATAACGGGACTCGTCGCTGGCGAGGTACACCGCGGCCCAGGCGATGTCTTCTGGGCGGCCCTTCACCCCCAAGGGTGAAAAGCGTGCGGCAAGTGCATCGGGATCGCGCGCCAGCAGCTTGTTGCCGTCCGCAGCGGTGTGTGGCAAGCCTTCGAGGGTCTGATAGATCGACGTGTCGATGATACCGGGGTAGATCGAGTTCACGCGCACACCATCTCGTGCGGCCGCGCAATGCAGCGCCATGGCGCGACTGAAAGAACGCACATTTCCCTTGGTCCCAGCATAGGCGACCAATCCGCCGCCCGACTTCAGCGCCGCGGTCGAGGCGATATTCACGATCGACCCTCCGCCGAAGCGACGCATGAGCGGCAGCGCGTGTTTGGTCCCGAGGAATACCGAATCCGAGTTTACTGCTTGCTGTCGCCGCCAGTCTTCGAGTGTCATTTCCGTCGGAGGCACCGCAATGACGATGCCAGCATTGTTGAGGAGGACATCGAGACGCCCGTGCCGCGCCGCGATCGCAGCAATGAGCTGCTGCCAGGACGCCTCGTCCGTGACATCGTGCGGTTCAAAGTGAGAGTCGCAGCCTGTGGTCTGAATCTTCGCCGCCGTCTCTGGCCCCGGCTTGATGTCGGTGGCGATGACGCAGGCGCCCTCGGCGACAAAGAGTGCGGCGCAGGCTTGGCCAATGCCGCCCGCGGCACCGGTGATCAGCGCAACTTTATTGTCCAGTCGGTGCATGTGGGCCTGTCCCCTTTGAATTCGATCCTCCCCTTATTGCCAAATATCGTCAAGCAATTTGACTAATGCATCGGGACTGATAGTCTCGATCTCGTTAGACGGGGAGGGTAGAACGATGATCGACCTGCATCATGTGGGCACGCCGAATGGTCACAAGGTCTCCATTACGCTCGAGGAGCTCGAGCTGCCTTACCGCGTGATCCATTACGACCTGCTGAACGGCGATCACTTCACGGACGCATTCCGCAAGATCAATCCCAACAACAAGCTGCCGGCGATCGTCGATCTCGAGCCTGCCTTTGGAGGTGGTGCGTTCGCGGTGTTCGAGACCGGCGCGATCCTGGTGTACCTCGCGGAGAAGGCGGGACGATTGTTACCGAGCGACCAGCGCCGGCGCAGTCTCGCCCTGCAGTGGCTGATGTGGCAAATGGCGGGGCTTGGCCCCATGCATGGCCAGGCTCATCACTTCGTACGCTACGCGCCCGAGGACCAAACCTATGGAGTGAACCGCTATACGCGAGAGGCGCGCCGCTTGCTGCACGTGCTCGAATACCGCTTAAATGAAGCGGAGTACCTCGCCGAGGAGTACAGCATCGCCGATATCGCTTGCTGGCCCTGGGTGCGCGCTTCTCGCCTCATCGACGTCAATCTTGCAGACTATCCCGCAGTGAAGCGTTGGTGGGACACGATTGCGGAGCGGCCGGCGATCGCGGCCGGCACCGGATCGACGGAGCTGGCCTCGCCGCCGAGCTACGGCAAGCAGCGCATGGTGCTAAGTCCGGAGCAGTGGTCCAACTTGTTCGGTGAGCGCATGCTAAAGGCGGCCGAGGGTCGACCCGCAGAGACCTAGATGCTGCGGGTATGTCCCGCCCAGTAGGGTTCGCGCAGCTCGCGCTTGAGAACTTTGCCGGCGGGGCTGCGGGGCAGGAGCGTCTTGCGGATCTCCAGGCTCTTCGGCAACTTGTAGCCTGCAATCGACTCGCGGCAGAAGTTGCGTAGCGCCTCGAGGTCGAGACTCTGGCCCTCCTTGAGTACGGCGATGGCATGCACGCGTTCGCCCCATTTCGCATCGGGTACACCGATCACGGTGCATTCATGTACGGCGGGATGGCGTGAGACGGCATTCTCCACCTCGATCGAGTACACATTCTCGCCGCCGCTGATGATCATGTCCTTGAGGCGATCGGTGATGTAGACGAAGCCCTGCTCGTCGAGGTAGCCGGCGTCCTGGGTATGCAGCCAGCCGTCGCGCAACGCCTTGGCCGTTTCCTCCGGTCGGTTCCAATAACCTTGCATGACGTTGTCACCCCGGCCGATGATCTCTCCCACCTGGCGCGGCGGCAGGTCGAGCCCATCGGGTCCTACGACGCGCAACTCGTAGCCAAAGCAGGTCTGGCCCGCCGACTTGAGCTTCTCCGGATCGGCACCCGGGCGATGGTATTGCGGCCCGAGAAAGGTGTGTGCCGCCATCTCAGTGGACCCGAAGCCCTGCACGAAATCGACCTTCGGGAAAACCGCACGTGCCACCTCGTAGGTGCCCGTCGGCATGGGCGCTCCGCCGTAGCCGAGGAGCTTCAGCGAAGAAAGGTCGGTATGCGGTGCGCGCGGGTGTCGAGCCATGCGGTCAATGACCGCCGGGACCGTAAAGCAATGCGTCACCCTATGGCGCTCGATGAGTTCGAGCATGATTTGCTCATCGAGCCGCCGCGCGAATACGTGCGTGCCGGCCACCATGGTGGTCATGAAAGTGCCGATGTCGGCCAGATGGAACATCGGCGCCGAATGCAGGTTGACGCAGGTCTCATCGATCTTGGTCGACATGATGAGATTCACGGCCATGCTGGCGAGATTCGCGTGACTCAGCATCACGCCCTTCGGCATGCCCGTCGTGCCGCCCGTGTAGAAGATGCCGGCGAGATCCGAGTTGAGTCGTACCTTCTCGGACGCCGGCGCGTGAGCTGCGATGAGTGCCTCGGTGGAATAGTCAGCTGCGCTGCCCGGCGCATCCATGCCGACGCATCGCAGCACGCTCCCCAGTGAGGACTTGAGTTCTGCAGCCAGCTGGGCGAACTCCTGACCGAACATCAGAATGCCCACACCGGCATCCTGGAGCTGGAAGGCGAGCTCGGCGCGCGCCAGCCGTGTATTGAGCGGCACGATGATGCCGCCACTCCACAGGATCGCAAAGTAGGTTTCGAAGAATGCGTCGCTATTGTGAGCCAGCACAGCGACCCGGTCACCTGGCTGCGCGCCGAGGCCACCTAGGCCCGTCGAGAGCCGGCCCACACGCTCCATGACCTGCTGCCAGGTCCGGCGCCGATCACCTTCGATGGTGGCAATTCCACGGGGGTTCACCTGGAATGCACGGCAAAGTCCCTGGGTCAGGCGCATGGTCGGAAATCGCGGGACATGAAGGATCTGTCGTATTGGTTGCTTCGGGCGGCAGCTTCGATGGCTACCAACGGATTGTCAAGAAAGTAGAAGAAAAATGACATCATCACCATAATCATTGCATAAAAGGCGACAACAGTCGCCATTGCAGTTCACTGATATCGTCATAATAATTGACAATCATCGCGCATGATGCATGATAAGGCACACGAGGAATGGTGCAACATTCCCGGCAGTTAGCTAGAACACACGGATAGGGGGACGCATGGCTCAAATTCCGGGATTGATGCGCAGTGCTGCACTGAGCGCCGCGCTGACACTGAGTGTCGCAGGGCAGGCAACAGCCCAACAGGCATCTGCCCAATCGGCGAGCGCAGATGAAAACTCGTTGCAGGAGGTCGTGGTCACGGCTCAACGCCGCGAGGAGCGACTTCAGGACGTACCCTTGGCCGTATCGGCCTTCAGTTCCGCCGAACTGCAGAATTTGCAGGTCAGCACCATCGCAGACCTGGATGGCAGAGTCCCAAACGTCATCCTGGAGCCCGTCGGCGCATTCCCATTCGCCGCGGCTTTCACGATTCGCGGCGTTGGATTCGCCGACGTCGAATCGACGTTCGAGCCGGCCGTTGGTGTGGAAGTGAACGGCGTGTACATCGCGGACAATGTTGGTGCGATCGTCGATCTATATGATGTCGACGGCATCGAAATCCTGCGGGGACCTCAAGGCACGCTCTACGGTCGCAACACCATCGGTGGCGTGGTGAGTCTCAACACGAAACGACCCACGGACGATTTCCACGCAGAAGCGCAGGAGACGCTGGGAAGCTTTGGGCGGCGCGAGTTCCGTGCGGCCATCGAGGGAGCGATTATGCCCGGCGTGCTCGATGCCCGCGTCTCGACTTTGGTGAAGGATTACGGTGGCTACTACCACGACATCACACTCGACAAGGCGATTGGCGCAGAGCAGGCCCTTGGCTTTCGGGGAACGTTGCTCTACACGCCCACCTCAAACTTCGAAGCGACGTTGATTCTCGATTACTTGCGCGACACCGGCACGGGCCCGGCCCAGCAAAACGTCAGTTTGCCGAACCAGGTCATCTCGCAGCTCGGCGCTGGGCCGAATCCGAACGATGGACCTTACACGACCCGATCGGGCCTCACGCCGATCGCAGACTTCACCATCAATAGCGCCACGCTGGAGATGAACTGGACGTTGGGACCGGTGAAACTCACGTCGATCACAGGCGAGCGTGAGACGGATTATCACACGTTGGGCGACTACGGCGGTGAGCCCGAGCCGTTCCTCACCTCGAATCGTTATCAATCCCACCATCAGTTCAGCGAGGAAATACGCGCCGCGTCTACAGATTCCGGGCCGCTGAAGTGGGTGGGCGGCCTGTACTTCATGGATCAGTACTTCAACGTCACGAACTACGAGGGCGGCATCTTCTTTGGCGGTCCGGACGTATTTTCCTATTACAACAACAATCAACTCACGAGATCCTATGCAGCCTTTGGGCAGCTCGACTGGACCATCATTCCCGACCTGACGGCGACGGTCGGCGGCCGATATAGCTATGACGACAAGACTTTCGATATGCAGCCGCTTTTCTCCGATGAGCGTGAGCTGTTTCAAAAGAGCTTCGATGATTTCTCGCCGAAGGCCGCTCTGAGTTACCACTTCACCTCGGACATACTTGCCTACGTACAGTACTCACGTGGCTATCGCGCGGGCGGATTCAACGGCCGGGCTGGGACGTTCGCTGCTGCCGGCCCGTATGGCTCCGAGAACGTGAACTCCTACGAGGTCGGTCTCAAGAACCAGTTCCTGGATCACCGTCTGACGCTGAATCTGGCGGCTTTCACCTCCAAGTACAACAACATGCAGCAAAGCGTCCAGGAAGTCATTCCGGGCACGACGACGAATCAGACGTTGACCCTCAACGCCTCGAGCGCCACGATCCGCGGGGTCGAGTCGGAGTTCACGGGCAGGGTCACGCGGGACTTCACGATCAGCGGGTCGCTGGCCTACCTCGATGCTTATTTCAACAAGTTCTACGCGGACTTAGGTGACGGTCTGGGGGACATCAATCGCTCCAATTTACCGCTTGATTTCACGCCTCGTTGGAACGCATCTCTGGATGGAAACTACAAGTTAGATACCAAGGTCGGTACCGTCACCGCAGACCTCGCCGCCCGCTACTCGGACCGGATGTACACGAGCTTCAGTCCGATCAACGCCTATTCGGACGTCGCGGTACGACCTTCCAATGTCATTGTCGATGGAACTCTAGCGTGGTCATCGCTCGAGTCGCGCTACCGCGTCGCCGTGTGGGTCAAGAATCTTGCCAACAGAGTCATCATCAATAATACATTCCCGGTGAGCGACCTGGTGACGCTGCGACTCTACGAACCGCCTCGTGAGTTCGGCGTGGATATAGGCGCGAAATTCTGAGATGTGAAGATGCAAGTCATCGCCGAGGGTTTGCAATTCCCCGAGGGGCCCGTGCCGCTCGCGGACGGCAGCGTGCTTGTGGTGGAGATTCGCCGCGGAACCTTGACCAAGATTTTCACCGATGGAACCCACGAGGTGATCGCTGATCTCGGTGGCGGTCCGAATGGTGCAGCGCTGGGACCTGGCGGGCAGGTGTTCGTCTGCAACAATGGCGGCTTCACGTGGCACGATCATGGGGGCGCGGTGATTCCGGGGGATGCGCCCGAGGACTATCGCGGCGGCTCGATCCAGCGCGTCGACCTAGGGCGAGGCTCGTTCGAGACGCTTTACACGCATGCGGGCACACGCGCGCTGCGGGGCCCGAACGATCTTGTCATGGACGGTCTAGGTGGCTTCTGGTTCACCGATCATGGCAAGTCCTCGCACGGTCGGGTGGATTACGGCGCCATCTTCTATGCGGCTTGCGACGGGTCACGGATTGACCGTGTCTTGGATGGGCTGCATGGCCCAAACGGCATCGGCCTCTCGCCGGATGGGCGTACCCTTTACTGGGCAGAAACCATCACCGGTCGCCTCTGGGCGCGGCAGATCGCGAGGCCCGGTGTGCTCGAGGCATCGCCCAATCCCCTGCAGCCCGGAAAGCTGCTCTACACCACGCGCGGCTATCGTCTCTTCGACAGCCTCAAGGTTGAGCAGAGTGGTCGCATCTGCGTCGGCACGCTCGTGGAGGGGGGAATCACCGTCGTGGATCCCGCCGGGGAGGCGCAGTTCACCCCGTTCCCGGAGCTTGCCATCACCAATCTTGCTTTTGGTGGCCGCGACCACCAGGACGTTTGGGCGACCGCATCCAGCTCAGGGCGCCTGTACTTGCTGCGCTGGCCGAGGCCTGGGCTTAAATTGTCGTTCACCTGATAAAAGGACATAGCCATGAATGCACACGTCGCATCTGCGGATCCACTGGAGGTCGCCCGGCGCTTTTTTTCAGCCATTGAAAAGGGCGAAATCGATACCGTGGCCTCGATTTATCACCCGAAGGCCGTGATTTGGCACAACTTCACCCAGAAGGAGATCACGCCCGCACAGAATCTCGAGACTCTCAAGGGATTCGTCAAGCGCGCACCAACGCGCCGCTACGCAAACCCGCGACTGCTCGCTACACCACGCGGCTTCGTGCAACAGCACACGCTCGAGGCGGTGAGAATCGATGGACGCAAGCTGTCCTTGCCCGCCTGTGTGGTCGTCGAAGTGGAAAATGGCCACATCACGCGCCTCGACGAATACTTCGACACGCAGCCGCTCAACGGCTGGTTCGACGTCGGTTGAGGCCAGTGACTGGAGCACTTGAGGGACTTAAGGTCCTGGAACTCGGTTCACTGATAGCCGGCCCTTTCTGCGGTCAGCTCATGGGCGACATGGGGGCGGAGATCATCAAGGTCGAGCCGCCAGGCCAAGGCGACCCGATGCGCGGCTGGGGTCGCAAAAGCGCGTCCGGCGAGGCGCTGTGGTGGCCAGTGATCGCGCGCAACAAGAAATCCATCACGCTCGACATGCGCCAGGCCGAAGGTCAAGCGCTGCTGCGAGGTCTGGTCACTCACGCCGACTTCCTGATCGAGAACTTCCGCCCCGGGACCATGGAGCGCTGGGAGTGTGGTTGGCAGGAATTGTCGACCATCAATCCCCGGCTCATCATGATCCGTGTGTCCGGCTACGGACAGGATGGACCGTATGCCGGGCGCGCCGGCTTCGGCGCCATCGGCGAGGCGATGGGGGGTCTGCGTTACATCGTGGGTGATCCCACCACGCCGCCGTCGCGAGTGGGGATCAGCATCGGCGATTCCCTGGCCGCCACGCACGCGTGCCTCGGCGCCCTCGCCGCCTTGCATCGCCGTGGCCAGACTGGCCGCGGGCAAATCGTCGATTGCGCGATCTATGAAGCGGTCTTGGGCATGATGGAGTCGCTGGTCACGGAGTACGACAAGGCAGGGGTCGTGCGCGAGCGCTCCGGGGCCATTCTGCCGAAGATAGCACCCTCCAACATCTACCCTACGCGTGACGGGGAATACGTGCTCATCGCCGGCAACCAAGACAATGTGTTTGGCCGGATGGTCCAATCGATGGGCCATCCAGAGTGGGCCTCCGACAGCCGATTCAAAGGTCACGCCGCCCGTGGCGAGAACCAAGCGGTACTCGATGATCTCATCGGCGCTTGGACACGCAGCCGGGGACGTGACGAGATCTTGAGTCTCATGGAGAAGGCGGGCGTGCCGGCCGGTCTCATTTACACGGTGCCGGACATGCTGAAGGATGAGCAGTTCCAGGCGCGAGAAGCCATCGTCGAAGTGGCACACCCCCGGCTCGGAACCGTGCGCATGCAGAACGTCGTGCCCAAGTTGTCCGAGACACCCGGGTCCGTTCGCTCGCCCGCACCGACGCTGGGCGAGCACAACACTGCGGTATATGGCGAGTTGCTCGGGCTTGATTCCCGGGCGTTGAAAGAACTGCGAGACAAAGGCGTCGTCTAGAGCTTCGAGGCACGTCTCGAGCGCTTGGCTATCGCGCTTTTGCGGGTCGGTGTTATTATGTCAATATTATTGACGATGTATCGAGGTGCCCGGCATGCCTGATGCCTTTATATACGATCACGTGCGAACGCCGCGCGGCCGCGGCCGGCCGGATGGCCGCCTGCACGAGGCAACCCCTATAGAACTGCTGACGCAGGTGTTGCGATCGGTGCGCGATCGCAACGCGCTGCCCACCGAGATGATCGACGATGTGGTCATCGGGTGCGTGGCGCCAATCGGCGAGCAGGGCGGCAATATCGCGCGCATCGCCGTTCTCAATGCCGGCTACGACAACTCGGTGCCCGGCAAGCAGCTGAATCGTTTCTGCGCCTCGGGCCTTGAGGCCGTGAACAGTGCCGCCGCGCAGATCATGTCAGGACAGTCGCAGCTCACCGTCGGCGGCGGCGTGGAATCGATGTCGCGCGTGCTCATGGGGTCCGACGGCGGTGCCTGGTACACCGATCCGAAGGTGTCCTGGAATGCCTACTACGTACCGCAGGGCATCGGCGCCGACCTGATCGCCACGCTGGACGGTTATAGCCGCAGCGATGTCGACGCCTACGCGCTCGAGAGTCAGCGGCGCGCCGCAAACGCCTGGTCGTATGGCTACTTCTCCAAATCGGTGATTCCCGTGAAGGATGCGCTGGGCGAAACTCTGTTGGATCGCGACGAACATCTGCGTCCCGGCACGACACTCGATGCACTGGCCAAGCTCAAGCCCGCCTTTGCCGCCGCCGGGGAACAGAACGGTTTCGACGCAGTGGCCCTGCAACGCTATCCGGAAGTCGAAATCATCAACCACGTGCACACCGGCGGCAACTCCAGCGGCATCGTGGATGGGGCGTCGGCGGTGATCCTGGGCGACAAAGAGATCGGCCGGCGGCTGGGGCGCAGCGGGCGTGCCCGCATTCGTTCATTCACCTCCATCGGCAGTGAGCCTTGCATCATGCTGACAGGTCCCGGGCCGGCCGCGCGCAAGGCGCTCAAGATCGCGGGCATGACGCCCGCCGACATCGATCTCTACGAGGTCAACGAGGCGTTCTCTGCCGTGGTGTTGCGCTTCATGCGGGATCTCGAGGTGCCGCACGACAAGGTGAACGTCAACGGCGGCGCCATTGCGCTCGGCCACCCCCTTGGAGCGACGGGCGCCATGCTGCTCGGCACGGTGCTCGACGAACTCGAGCGCCGTGACCTCAACACCGCCCTGATTGCGCTCTGTGTGGGCGCGGGCATGGGGACCGCCACCATCATCGAGCGAATCTGAAGCTCATGCAAACCATCACCACCACACGCGACGGCGGCATCCTGACCCTCACCATCGATATGACCGACCGGCCCATGAACGTGCTGACGGATCAGCTCTTGGCCGACTTGGGCACGGCGATCGAGCAGCTGACCGGCGATGCATCGCTCAAGGGAGCCATCATCACCTCCGGCAAGAATTCCTTCATCGCAGGCGCCGACATCATGGACATGGTGAACGCCTTCGACGACGGCATCACGCTGGCGCAGGCTTATGAGGCGAGTCACAAGGTGAACCGCCTTTATCGTCGACTGGAAACCTGCGGCAAACCGGTCGTTGCGGCGATCAACGGTCTCGCGCTCGGCGGTGGATTCGAGCTGTGCCTTGCCTGCCACTACCGAATCATCGCCGAGGGCTCACGCAGCACCGTCGGCCTTCCTGAAGTGAAGATCGGTCTACTGCCAGGCGGGGGTGGCACGCAACGCGTGCCGCGCCTGATCGGCATCCCGAATGCGCTCAAAATGCTGACCGATGGACGGCAGGTCGGGCCGGACGAAGCGCTGAAGCTCGGGTTGGTGCATGAGAAGGCCGCGCCCGAGGGGCTGCTGGTGCTCGCGCGCGAATGGCTGACGTCGGGGGGGAGCGCGCAGCAGCCGTGGGACCGCCCAGATTTCAAGGTGCCGGGCGGCGTGGGGCCCGAGCCGTCGCTCGCGCCCCTGTTCACAGCAGCTGCTGCGCTAGCCGCGCGCGACACGCAGCGCAATCTTCCCGCGGTGCCTGCCATTCTCAGTTGCGTCTACGAAGGGACGCTGTTGCCCATCGATGCGGGTCTTCGGGTCGAGTCGCGATACTTCGCGCAGCTGCTCGCAGGCCCCGTGTCACGCAATTTGATGCGCACGATGTTTGTCAACAAGGGACGCGCGGACAAGTTGGCGCGCCGTCCCGCAGGGACGCCGAAGTCGACCGTGAAGCGCGTCGCCGTGCTGGGCGCCGGCATGATGGGCAGCGGCATCGCCTACGCGAGTGCGATCGGAGGCATCGAAGTCGTGCTGCTCGATACGTCGGCCGAGAAGGCGGCACACGGCAAAGCCTACAGCGAAGGCCTGTTGCGCAAGGAGGTCGAGCGCGGTCGCCGTGCGGCAGAGGAGGCGCAGGCCATCCTCGAACGCATCCGCCCGACGCGCCGCTTCGAGGACCTTGCCGACTGTGATCTCATCATCGAGGCCGTATTCGAGGACCGCACCCTCAAAGCCGAGGTGACTGCGAAGGCCGAGGCCGTGACGCGCGACTGCATCGTCTTCGCCAGCAATACCTCGACGCTGCCCATCTCGGGACTCGCCGAAGCCTCGAAGCATCCAGAGCGCTTCATCGGGCTGCACTTCTTCTCTCCGGTCGACAAGATGCCGTTGGTTGAGATCATCCTGGGCCGCAAGACCTCGAGTGAGACGCTGGCACACGCGCTCGATTTCGTCGGCCAGATCAAGAAGACGCCGATCGTCGTGAACGACAGTCGCGGCTTCTACACGAGCCGCGTCTTCGGCGTGTTCGTACACGAGGGTCTGCGCATGCTCGAGGAAGGTGTGCGGCCCGCGTTGATCGAGAACGCGGCGCGTATGGGCGGCATGCCCGTGGGACCCCTGGCCGTGTCGGATGAGGTCAGCATTGAACTGCTGTGGAAAGTCATCCTGCAGAGCGAATCGGACCTGGGCGCGGCGTATGTGAAGGCGGCGGGACATGCGGTGGTGGAGCGCTTCGTGCACAGGCTCAAGCGCTTGGGCAAGCGTTTCGGCGCTGGATTTTATGATTATCCGCCCGGCGCCAAAAAACATTTGTGGCAGGGGCTGGCCGAGCAATATGCCGTACAGGCATGCCAGCCCACGGCAGCAGAGGTGAAGACACGGCTGCTCACTATTCAGGCGCTCGAGACTGTGCGCTGCGTGGAAGAGGGCGTGATCATGGATCCCGCAGACGCTGATCTCGGTTCCATCTTAGGCTGGGGATTCCCCGCTTGGACGGGTGGAACACTCTCTTACATCGAAACGGTCGGCCTCAGGGAATTCGTGGCCACGTGTGACCGCTTTGCGCTGGCCCACGGGCCGCGCTTCAAGGTGTCGGATGCACTGCGTCAACGCGCTGCGCGGGGAGAGAAATTTCACGCGCGGATCGCGGCGCCGGCCCGCACGGCATAACTCCACATGGAGCGCGGACACTTCGAGGGTGAGCACGAGATCTTCCGTGAGTCTTTTCGTCGCTTCGTGTTGCGCGAGATCGCGCCGAACAGCGAGAGGTGGCGCGAGCAAGGTCAGGTGGACCGGGAAGCCTTCGAGCGGGCGGGAAGCGAGGGATATCTACTCATGTGGGCGGATGAGCGCTACGGCGGGGCCGCGATCGCTGATTTCCGCTATGAACAGGTGCTCATCGAGGAGAACCTGCGCCACGGGGATCCGGGCTTCTACATGACGCTGCACTCGCGCATCGTCGCTCCCTACATCAACGCGCTAGCCTCTGAGGAGATCAAGGCGCGCCTGCTGCCTGGGTGCGTGCTCGGCAAGACCATCCTCGGCATCGCCATGACCGAACCCGGCGCGGGCAGCGATCTCGCCGGCATCCGCACGCGCGCCGAGGATCGCGGCGATCATTGGACCTTGAGCGGCTCCAAGACCTACATCTCCAACGGACAGCTCGGCGACCATTTCGTGGTGGCGGCGCGCACCGATCCGAGCCGTCGCCACGGCATTGGCCTCTTTCTTGTGGATGCGCGGAGCGAGGGCTTTCGGCGCGGCCGCAAGCTTAAGAAAATGGGCTTGAAGTCGCAGGACACCTCGGAACTCTTCTTCGATGAGGTGCGTGTCCCGAAGGGCAATGTGCTCGGCGATCCCGCCCGCGGCTTTGGCTATCTCGCACAATTTTTGGCGGAAGAGCGTCTCATCGGCGCTTGCATGTACGTATCGCATGCGCAGGCGGCGTTCGATCTGACGCTGGACTTCATCCGCCAGCGGCGCCTCTTCGGCCGGCCGCTGGGAGCGCTGCAGAACGCGCGCTTCAAGATGGCCGACATGCGCGCGCAGCTCGATGCCTTGCAGATCTTCGTCGATCATTGCGTGCGCGAACACAATGCGCATCGCTTGAGCGGTGAGGTGGCGGCCGAGGCCAAGCTGCTGGCGAGCGAACTGGAGGGGCGTGTGATGGACGAGTGCGTGCAGCTGCATGGTGGGGCCGGCTACATGGATGAATATCGCATCTCACGCATGTACACCGATGCGCGCGTGTCGCGCATCTATGCGGGCAGCTCCGAGGTCATGAAGGAAATCATCGCGCGCGGTATCGGGCTCGATGAGCGCAAGATGACATGAACGCGGCGCTAACAGACCTGTTTTCACTCGACGGTGAGGTAGCACTCGTCACGGGCGGCGGCGGGGCGCTCGGTTCGCTGATCGCGAAGACCCTCGCGACGGCTGGTGCCCGGGTGGTGCTCGCGGGACGCACGGCAGAAAGTTTGCAAAGGACCGCCGAGCAGGTGCGCTCGGCAGGCGGGCAAGCGAGCTGTGTGATCATGGACGTGACCCGTGAGGAAAGCATCACTGAGGGATTGGCGAGCATCGAGCGTGACACGGCAACGCCCACCATCGTGGTCAATAACGCAGGAACCAACCTGCCAAAGCCGGCGCTCAAGACGAGCGCCGCCGACTGGGACCTAGTGCACGACACCAACCTGCGCGGTTGCTTCCTCGTAGCCCGCGAGTGCGCACAGCGCTTGCGTGGGCGGCAGTTGTCCGGCTCCATCGTCAACGTCGCCTCGGTGCTGGCTGTCCGGGGTCAGAAGACCACGTCGGCCTACATGGCGGCCAAGGCCGGATTGTTGCACCTCACACATGCGTTGGCCTTGGAATGGGCGGAGTACGGTATCCGGGTGAACGCGATACTGCCAGGGTACTTCGAATCGGAGTTGACGACTGATTTCCTGGGTTCGGAGGCCGGTCAGCGGCTCGTGCAGCGCATCCCCTTGAAGCGTCTGGCGGGTCAGCCGGACCTTGCGGGCCCCCTGTTGCTGCTCGCCAGTGCCGCCTCCAGCCTACGTGACCGGCGCAGCGTTGGCGGTGGACGGCGGCCTTGCCGTGGGCTCGATCTAATGGTGATCGGAAGGGCGGCGGCCCAGGCTCATTGAGGCAGTGTTATCTCGTCAATAGAATTGACAATGTGACCACGCGCTTGTAGCGTCGAGTGGTATAACCATATGACTTCCCAGAGTTGGCAAAACATCCGCGCACGAGTCCTGCAGTTCGTGGAAACGCAGGTCTACGCGCATGAGCATGAACTCGATGGGGACGATGTCGAGCAGCGCCAAGCCTGCATGAAGACCCTCATGCAGGCAGCGAAGTCGGCGGGCCTCTGGGCGCTGGGTGCACCCAGCGCCATCGGCGGCCAGGGCATGCCCTTCATGGATTACGTTCTCGTCAACGAGGTCATCGGCCGCTCGCAACATGCCATGCAGGCGCTCGGCACCTTGTCCCTGCAGGATTCGCTGATGCTGCGGCGCCATGCGACGCCGGAGTGGCAGGAGTTGTATCTCAAGCCCATCGTTGCCGGCGAATTCGTGCCGAGCTTCGCCATGACAGAGCCGGACGTCGCGAGTTCCGATCCAACGCAGCTCAGGACCTGTGCTGTGTTCGAAGGCGATGAGTGGCGGATCAACGGACGAAAGTGGTTCACGACCGGTGCGGCCGACGCGCGTTACACCACGATCATGTGCCGAACCGAGATCGAATCGCGGCCGCACGACGCCTTCAGCCTGATCATCGTGCCCACGAATACGCCAGGCTACCGCCTCGTGCGCGAGACGCCGGTGCTCGGTATTCATGGAGGGCACTACGAACTCGAGCTGCGCGAGGTGCGCGTGCCGCGGTCCAATCTCTTGGGCGAACGAGGCTCCGGGTTTCGCATTGCGCAGCAGCGCCTTGGACCAGGACGCATCTTCCACTGCATGCGCTGGCTGGGGCAGGCGCAGCGTGCGTTCGATCTGATGTGCCGGCGGCTGCACGAGCGCACTGCGGCGGGCTCGTCGCTCGCGGACAAGCAGCTGATGCAGTCGCACGTGTTTGAGAGCGCCGCACAGATTCAGGCCTGCCGGCTACTCACGCTGTCCGCCGCCCGTAGCATGGATCGAGGCGAGGAGGCGCGCGAGATGATCGGACTCATCAAGGTCGTCGGCGCTCGAATGCTGCACGATGTCATCGACCGTGCCATCCAAGTGCATGGCGCGCGTGGGCTGACCGCGGACACGCCCCTCGATCTCATGTACCGGCACGCGCGCGCGGCACGCATCTACGATGGGCCCGACGAGGTGCATGTGCAGTCCGTGGCACGCCAGCTGCTCAAGCGCTATCGCGACGGGGGAAGCGGCGTCGATTTCGCGGATTTCGCATGAGTGCGCCGTCGGAGGATTTTCGTCAACGCCTCGCGAGTGCGGGTATGCGTCACACGGGTGTTAGTCTGAGCGTCGACAATCTGTGTCTGCTGTCAGGCGGGGCATCGTCGCAGACGTGGTCCTTCGATGCGCTCCATGCCACGGGCCGCGACTCACTCATCCTGCAACTCGCAGCCGGCACCGGGACCTTTGCCGCCGCGCTCGACAAGACCCGTCAGGCCCGCACTCAATCCATCGCGTGGCAGCTCGGCATCCCCACCCCCGAGGTCTGCTGGATCCTCGATACGGTGGATGAGTTGGGGGAGGGCTATGTATCGCGGCGGCTGGAGGGCGAGACCCTTGGCAAGCGCATCGTCGGCGATGAGCGATTGGCGGCGGCGCGAGCTGTGATGCCGCGCCAGTGCGGCGTAATCCTGGCCGCCATTCATGCGCTGCCCCGGCCTCGCTTCGCATTTCTGCCGGACCTGAAGCCGGCTCGCATGGTCGAACGACTGGGCGCGGTGCACCGCAGCTATCGCGATCCGTCGGCCGTGTTCGAGTTGGCACTTCGCTGGCTGTCGCGCAATTTGCCGGATGCGTCGCGTCGCGCCGTTCTGCATGGCGACTTTCGCAACGGGAATCTGCTGGTGGCTGCTTCCGGCATCGAGGCAGTCCTGGACTGGGAGTTGTCGCACGTGGGTGATCCGATGGAGGACCTTGCGTGGCTGTGCGTGGAGGCCTGGCGCTTCGGTAAGCGCGATCAGCCTGTCGGTGGGTTTGGGCAACGGGAGCCTCTATACGAGGCGTACCAGGCCGCGGGCGGCGTGAGGATCGATGAATCCGCGCTTCGATTCTGGGAGGTCTATGGCACCTTACAGTGGGGCGTGATCTGCCAGTTCCTCTGCTCTCAATATCTCCAGGGCGAGGCCGACAATCTGGAGCGGATCGCCATTGGCAGGCGCGTCAGCGAAACCGAACTCGACTTGCTCAACCTGCTGGAGGTGCTGTGAGCGTGCGGAGCCGCCGGCCGACCTTGGCGGAGCTTGTAGTCGCCACGAGGCGCTTCCTAGAGCAGAACCAGCCGATCTCGACCTACGAACGGCGGGTGGCGGCCAGCGTGCTCGGCATCACCGAGCGGGAACTCGCCATGGGTGCGGCGTTCGCACGGGCCGACCAGGTGCGGCTGGCAACGTTGCTGGGTCGAGAGCGTGATTTGCCGGATCTCGTCAACGAACTTTGTGAGGAAATCGCCAACGGCGCCTTCGATGACCGGGGAGCCGAACTCATCCGTGTACTGAAGGCAGGCACGCTCGAGAAACTTGCCATCGACAATCCCCGCTATCCGGCGTATCAGCGCGCCGTGGCGGGCTCCAAAGAACCACCATCAGAGGGCAATTCATGAGCCAAGAATACGAACGCATTCCCTATCTCATCATTTCGCGTGAAAAGGCTGCCTTCAAGGACACTTACGCGGGTGACGTCGATACGGTCACTCTCAAGGCGCACCTGCTGAAACCCGTAGGCCGCTCGTCCGAGACGGTGATCATTTTCATGCATCCGATCGGCGGCGGTGAGTACCTGCCTATGCCGACCGCCTTGGCCAAAGCGGGACATCATGTCATCTACTGCAATAGTCGCTATCCCGGCGTCGACTACGCACTCATCATGGAGAAGGTAGCCGTTGATCTCGGTGCCTGCGTGCGCGATGCTAAGGAGCGTCTCGGGTATCGAAAGGTCGTGCTGGCAGGCTGGAGCGGCGGCGGCTCGCTGTCCTGCTTTTACCAGGCAGAGGCTGAGGGGCCGACCGTGACCCAGACCCCTGCGGGGGATCCGCCGGATCTGACGCGGGCCGGTCTCATTCCCGCCGATGGCATCATGCTGCTTGCGGCGCACGTCGCGCGTGCGCATACACTGACCGAGTGGCTGGATGCTTCCATCCTCGATGAGGCAAAACCCGATGTACGCGATCCGTCGCTCAATCTCTACGATCCGCACAATCCGAACCAGCCACCCTACAATGACAACTTCGTTCAGCACTATCGCGCGGCGCAGATCGCACGCAACCGCCGAATCACCGCCTGGGTCAAGGAAAAGCTCGCTTCGCTGCGTCGGGTAGGGCAGGTGAACGCGGAACACTGCTTCGTCGTGCATGGCACGATGGCCGATCTGCGCTGGCTCGACCCCCTGGTCGATCCCAATGGGCGAAAGCCCGGGTGGTGCTTCCTGGGTGAACCGCGCATCGTGAACGAAAGTCCGGTCGGTCTGGCTCGCTATACCAGTCTGCGCAGCTGGCTCTCCCAGTGGAGTTATGACGACTCGCACGCTGACGGCGTGAAGTGCGCCGCGCGCATCAACGTGCCCGCGCTGGTGGTTGGCAACCTGGCCGACGATGCCTGCACGCCCAGCCACACGAAGCGCCTGTTCGAGGCCTTTAAGCCGAGCAACCGCGAACTGGTCGAGATCGAAGGGGCGACCCATTACTATTTCGGCCAGAAGAAGCAGTTAGCCGAGGCCACGGATAATGTTTCGCGATGGCTGACCGAGCATGGCTTTCCCGCCTGAGGCCATCTCCCGGAGCCACTGCGATGTAGCCACGAGTTCACGCCGGAGGTAAGCTTTTCAGGTTGAGCGCTTACTTCCGAGGAGTTGATGGACCGAATTGCGTATCTGATCGTGCCCCTGCTGCAGGGTTTCGAATGGTTCGATGAAGGCTTACAGACTAGCTTGCAGGCTCGTGGCTGGCCGCGGCTGACGGCACCCGAATCGATGGTGATGATCCACATTATCGTCAATATCGTGCGGCCGGCGGACATCGCGCGCAGCATGGGGCTGACTCGCCAGGCGATTCATATCACACTCAACCAGGTCATCAAAAAGGGGCTGTTCGAACTGCAAGACGACCCGAATGACCGACGTGGCAAGATCGTGAGCTTTACGAGTGTGGGTAAGGCTATGCGCCGCGACGCTCAGATGATCGTCAAATATTGCGCGGAGCAGTTGGCTGCGCGCATTGGCGAGGAGCACGTTCAGAATCTCGCCAATGCATTCGCCAAAGAATGGGGTGCGCCGGTGATCTACCCGGTGCAAGCCTCCGAACGCGACGGGGTGCGTCGCCGTCTGCGCCAACGTGGTAATGGTGCCGAGGCTGCCGAGGAGCGTCCACGCACTGCCTCGAAGACCGGCGCGCGCAGCGGTGCGCGGGCAAAACGCCCACCGGCGTGAGTCTTTTAGCTGCTAGTGAGCCGCGGCCAGGCGGGAGTTCACCAGGCGTCGAAAGCGCGGCAGCGTAAGCGCCACCACGACGATGGCACAGAGAGAGCTGCCGGCTGTGATGCATGCCAGTGATCTGCCTACCGCCTGTGGATTGTGGAACACGTGGTCGGTGAGCACGGCCACGAGCAATGGGCCACCGCCCATGCCGATCAGGTTGGCCGTCAGCAGGTAGAGCGCCATGGCAAAGGCGCGCATGCGTTCCAGCGCGAGGAGTTGTACGCTAGCGCCTTGCAGTCCCCCCTGGAAGCACATGACATACATGCCCGCTGAAAACAAAGTCACGGTCATGGATCGATCAGTGCTGAGATAGGCAGGTACCAGCAGAAAAACCTGCAGAACCATTGAGGCGAGCGCCACACGAGGTGGCGCGTCGGTGATGCCGCGGCGCGCCAGCCAATCGCTGGCAACGCCGCCGGACAGGACGCCCAGTGTGCCGCCGATACCCATGACCGCGCCGAACATGGGACCGACCGTTGCCGGAGTGTAGCCATGCACGCGGATGAAGTAAGTCGGCGCCCAAAGAACGGCGGCATACGAGGTAATGGTCATCACAGCATAGCCGATCATGATGCCGCCGTAGACAACACGGTTCGCACCCAGCTCTGCGAGAGCGTCGGATAAACTCAGGACCGGCGGTGCCACCTCAACCGCTTGGTTTTGGCGGTGTGGTTCGCGGATCGTGCAAAGAAGCAGCACAAACGGCAGACCCAGAAGCCCGACAAAAAGGAACACGAGGCGCCAGCTGCCCGTGCCAGCCGAAAAACCTGCCACTTGAGTGGCGCCGGTCGTTAATCGAGCCACTTTGCCAATTAACAGGGAGGCGATGCCGCTACCGAGCACTGTGCCTAGCGCATAAATGCTGGTCGCAAGCCCCAAACGCTCTCGTGGAAAATAGCTGGCAATGAGTGAATACGAGGCAGGGGACAGCGTAGCCTCGCCGACCCCCACGAGGAGACGTGCCAGCAACAGGGTCAGCACGCTGCCCGCCAGGCTGGAGGCGGCGGTGGCCGCGCTCCAGACGATGAGACCGGCCATGATAAGGGTGCGGCGGTTGCCGGTATCGGCCAGTCGGCCGAGAAACAGACCGGCCGTCGAATAAACGACGACAAAGCCGAAACCGATTAGCAGACCGATCGTGGTATCCGTGAGACCCAGGTCGCGACGGATCGGATCGATGAGCATGCTCATCACCGTCCGGTCCATGAATGACAGGATGTACGCAGTTAGCAGCACGGCGACGACATAGAAGGCGTAGGGGGAGGATGCCGTGTATCGCCGTGATTGCAGCAAATCACCCCTCCAGCCGACGGAAGACCCCGGAGCAGTGTACTGATAGCATTCAATATCGTAAAGTTTATTGACAATCAGAGGAGTCGATGGTGAACTTTGACTTTGTGGCACCGTCTGTGCAAAGGGGGAACTATGGCCGATGCTCGTCCGCCGATTAGGTCGATCCACCACGCAGCGTATCGTTGTCGGGACGCGGAACAAACCCGATGGTTCTATGAAGATGTGGTTGGGCTCAAGCCCGCGGCCGGACTGGTCCTCGACACGGTGCCTGGCACGGGCGAGCATAATCCGTACATGCATATCTTCTTCGAAATGGACGATGGCAACTACATTGCTTTCTTCGACGCGCCGGCCGACGCGGACCCGGAATGGTTCGACCGAAAGGCGAGCTTCGATATGCACATTGCGGTGCAGGTCGACTCCGAAGAGGAGATGCTCGCGATGCAGGCGCGGATCCGGGCGCACGGCGTCAAGTGTGCCGGACCCATCGATCACGGCTTCGTCAAATCGTGTTACATGTACGATCCGAACGGGATCCAGTTCGAAATCACCACACGCACCGCACAGCACGAGGCCGTCATGGCGGAAGAGAAGCGCACCCTACCGACCGTGCTGGCAGAATGGACCAAGAAGACGCGGGCGGCCAAGGAGGAAAAGTTTGGCGCGGCGTCAATCGATCTGCGAGGCGCCGCACCGCGCCAGGCCTGACTCGCTGGTGCAAGTGACGGCGTGCTCATGAACGGGAGACTGGCAGGCAAAGTCGCGATTATTACTGGAACAGGCGGGTCGATGGGTCGCGCCGCAGCGCTTCGATTTGCTGCTGAAAGCGCGACTATGACAAAAACTCTCGCCGTGGAAGAAGTCGCAAAATTCGATCGTTGTGCCAGTGGAATCGCATCAGAGGAGATCGGACTTTCCCTTCAAGAGGGTAAGGACGTTTTGAAACAGGTGCAACGGAATATAGTGCAGACTCAGATCCGGGTGCAGAGTGCGGCGAGTAGCTGTTGTAGGAGAGTAACCGAAAGTGGGGGGTGTGCTATGCAGCGACCTTCCCCTCGTGACTCTGCCTGAGATCTGGATACCAGCGTTCGAAGCTCGCACGTAAATCGTCATTGAGTGCCTGGACTCGGACCTGCAATAAAAGGTGCGCTCCGCGCGGTGTCCATCGCATTTGCTGCTTTTTTACAAACCTCTTGGCGACGAGCTGGTTGATCGTTGATTCAACGAAACCCGTCGATATGCGCTCCCCGCACCGATGCCGCTCCCCGTAGTTGACGATACCAGACGCGTTGTTGTCGATATAGGTACCAAATTCCTCGAGGGCGCGAGCCAATTTCTTAAGCACCAAGTTGGCAGGCCGGCGTGCATCGCGATCCTCATCGATCGCACCGTCGACCTCAAACATCAGATCGGTCAGCGTCTCATCCGCACGGAACACATTACCGTGCCACAGGAACCATTTCACACGCTGAAGTTCCTTGAGGATTGTCTCTTTGCTCATAGGGTATTCGTCGGTGCCGCGAAATCCGCGCGCCGTCTGCGAGAGCTGTTCCACCCGCATGCCGATATGAAACCAGTCTAGGATGTGCTCGGAATGGGGATGCAGGCAGGCGGGTAATGCGCGCACGGTATCGCCGCCGTCGGATAGAAACGTGACGTGTTGCCGCGGCAGCACCCCCTGCGACATAAGAACCTCGTGTAACCGCCGTTTCGGCTTCGTATCGATCTGACCCACCCCCGCGAATACCTTGGACGGACCTACTTCCGGAATACTCTTACCGGCGAAGACCTCAAAGCATCCGGTCCCTCCAGGTCGCCGCTCTCGACCACGGATGTAGCCGCCATCCAGACCGACCGTGATGGGCGGTCCGGGTTCCGGCGACCCTTCGATCTCAATCTGGCATCCGGCATCGAAGGCGAACTGCTCGGGGCCCAGTTCCGCCTCGAGTCGCTCGGCGGTCTTAAACACCTGCATGCGAATGGTTTCGTCATTCAGGCACGAATCGACGGGCAACACGTCTTGCAACAGATCAGCTACCGCACCAAAGGACAAATGCGCCGCCCACTTCGCCTGCAGGAATTCCAGCTCCGGCGCCGTATGCGTCGTCAGGAGCTTATTCAATGGGCTGAAGGATGCCTGGGCCGACCGACCCTCACAAGTCGCACTCGTACCACCGTGGGCTTCGAAGCTTCAAATCGCCGAAGGCGGATCGAAAGCGCAGCTGATGGTATCCCTTGATAGTCCGTGGCCGATGGCAACACAGACAGGGTCGGTGCTTCTGGAGATGATCTGCAAGTTGCTGGCGTACCAACTGCTCCTGCAGACCACTCAGGATCTCTTTCGCCTCCCCGAGCCGTAGACCTACGTCCTCAATCCGGTCGCACGAGCGTTCAATCGTCTGGACCGAGATGCTGAGTGGCAGCGCGTCGGGGGATTCGATCAACACCTGGATGGTGAATTTCATCGAGAGCCTCCTTGTAAGAACCAGTAGCCAGCTTGCCGAGCGCACGATTGGTTTGCCGTCGATCAAACCGGTCCGGGTCGTAGTCACTGAGAATGTCAGCCTCGTCCTCATCGAATCCGTCTGCGAAATCGTCGAGATCTTCGGGCGATGCGCCGCGGCTGACTCCAGGGTAGTACTGGCGATTCGCCATGAATGCGGACGGGCCGCCGCAGTCCTCCGGCGGCGCCGAGCACTTTCCCGCGACACATACCGGGTAGGTCTTTCGCGGGTTGACAGGCAACGTGGCTTCGAGGCGCAGATCGTGAATCCAGCTATCGCCGAAGTCATACTCGTAACAGAATCGCTCGAGGCGGCGCAGCTTCAGGTCGCCGAGTCGCACGTGTCTGGCATCGATGCCGATCATGCCGCCACCATCGCGGTAAACAGCGTATTCTCGGCCCCGAATCTCAAAGCGGTTCAGATGCTCATCGTCCCAACCGAAGGCGACTTGCAATGCCTGATGGAGTTGAGCGACCGTGCTAACGCTGCGCACCAGAAGCCGCCTCCATATCAACGGACTGATGCCGCGCAGGACCACGCGCAGCTGGTAGATCTGCGGTTCATGAAGATCAGTTTCCGCCATGGCGTTAGCCTACACTTGTGCGCCGTCATGAATTCCTCGAGTTTGTCCTGAAGTGTTTCGGCGCGTGGCGACTCGGTTCCGATATCCCAAGTCAAGTCCTCGAGCGTGCGCAGGGCTCGATGCGGACTGCCGTGCCATAGGTGGGCCTTCGCTCGGTTTAACTCACTGAGGAGCTCCTCTATTCGATTCGGTGAGTCCCCCTCGATCGGTGGATCGGCCGCTAGACCCTTGACGGATTGCGTCAGCTGAGTCGTGCGCATGGCCACATGAAACCAGTCGAGGATCGGCTCGCCAAAGTCGCGAAATTCACCTTGTGCTTGGCGCACCGTCTCACCACCATCGGAGAGAAACGTCGTGGGCTGGGCGGGGAATACGCTTTGGTCGGCCAGGAATCGTTCCATCCGCTCATTCGGTTTCGGTTCCAATCGATGGACGAATGCAAATACCTGACCGCTACCCTCTCGAGGCAGGCTCTTGCCCACCATGACCTCAAACCAACCTTCTTGCCGCGACGGTGCATCGGTGGCCTTGACGTAACCGCCATCTATACCGACCGCGCGCAGGGGATTTCGCTTCGGCAGACCAAATTCATTGAGGGCCGGCTGGCTCTTCAACCGATGGTGGGCTTCCTCATCGAGGCGCCCACCGACTCGCGCCACATGTCGCTTCCAGGTCGTAATGCTCGTCGCCTGCTGCAAGGGAAGCACGGAACCTAAGATACGGGCGGATACACCGTACGACAGCAGAGCGGCGAATTGTGCTTCGAGATACTGTAATTCGGGACTCGTGTGATCGCCGAGCCAATCGGGCAGGGGGCTGAAACTCTGTCTGGCTTTCGTCTGACATCGGCAGCGATAGAATCGTGGGCTGCCCAGGTCCAAGCAGCCGAACGGTGTCCGGTAGCGCATCCGGCGTGACGTCATTTCAAGGTTTTGACGTCTTATTTCTTGATGTTACACAACGAGCACTATGCGAATAAGACATTGATTATGCATAAGTTTCTACTTCGCGAATTTGCTGAATTATATTCCCTTGAACCCCAACGTGCTACTGCGGTTCCGCGGCCGCTTGGTAGCGACCGCTGCGAAGACATTGTCACTGTTAGTCGGAATGTTTCCGCGAAACAGTTGCCGCGGCCTGGCCGCGTGCATTCCACCGATCATGCGCCCCCGCAAGATCGGTAGCGGCTGGACCTTGGGCGTCACAATCCTTGCAGTAGTCAAAACAGTCTTCGGCGTCGGCTGGCACACTGAACGCGGCGCTAAAGCAATCGCTCTGTCCCACGATCCCGATCCTGGTGCAAGCGAAGGCGGAATATGCCCGTCTATCCCAATGAATTACCGGTGTCAGGCCGCCCAATGAATCTTTAAGAATTTATTTAGGGTTTGCTAAGGACGCCAGGCATCGCGCCTTGATAGTAAAGCGGGCCATACGACGCTGTTCAAGGAGCTCGACCCCGTGAAAATCTTCAGCCCACCGCGCGCTGCGGCGCAAAGCACTTCTCCGACCCCGAAAAGCATCCATAACGCCACGTACAACCGTGTCGCGATGTGGCGCCTCGGCCTTGCGTGTGCGCTGTGGTGTGTATGTGCCGTAGCGCACGCCGGCGGTCTCGATCTGACCGGTTCCTACACGTGGACCGACATGTCGGACACCACTGGGGAAGTCTTTACTTCGGACGCGCAAATCACGGGTGGGAGCAATGGCACCTTCAGCTGGACCTGGTACGGTGGCGCATGGAACGGCAACGGCACGGTCAACGGGACGACCTGGACGCTGAGCGGCTCGTCGGGCTCTTACTCGGCGTCCTGGAAAGGGACCATCAGTCAAAGCGGGAATCAAGTGACGCTTACGGGCAACTGGTCCCAAAGTGACGGTCAGGTCGGCACCACGAAGGCTGTCGGAACGGTGGCCGCCGACCATCTTGCATTTAGCGTGCAGCCCACCACAGCGGCGGCCGGTCAATCGATCACGCCGCCCGTGACGGTCCAGATTCTGAATGCGCAGAATCAGCTGGATACCAGCGCCACGGACAGCATCAGTCTCGCCCTGATCTCGCCGCCGAACGTCAGCGCCGCCGCGCTCGGCGGAACCACGGTCACCGCGGCGGCCGCAGGGGTCGCGCAATTTTCCAATCTATCGGTCAATATGCCCGGACAGGGATATACGTTGGTCGCGACCGACACTAATGCCGCCGGTGCGAGCAGTTCGGCCTTCAACATAATGGGCTGCACACAGGCGGGCGTGCCCGGTCAACTCTGCGTCACCAAGACCGCATCCCCTCCGGCGGCCACGGTCTCCGATCACGGAGATTCTTATGGCCTTGCCTATCAGGTGACCCTACAGAATGGCACGGCGGGCGCGCTCTCCGCGATCACGATCACCGACACCGTGACGCCGGCGTTCAACATTGCAGCGCCGACCAGCCCCATCGGCACGCCTTCGTCCGACCCGATCAGCTGGCCCGACCAGGAGAGCCGCTGTAAGGGTTCTGTCGACTGCACCGATGCGGTGCCCGCGACGATTACCTGGTCGCATTCCCTGCCGTCCGTGCCGGCGGGCGGGTCCCTCGCACCGCCGCTCAATTACACACTGCAGACGCCGATCGTGACCGTGCGCAACGGGTCCACCATTGAGTCGATCAAGGATTGGGTGGATCAACAAGATGGGTGGGGAACGACCAGCGCGACGGTGACGGCCTCGGCCATCCAATTGTCGGGCGGCAATCTGATTTTCAGCGATGCTCCGGAGTTCCTGGAGGCCGGCACCACGGTCGATTACACCAATGAGGGAATCGTCGGCATCTCCATGGACGATAGCGTTGAGGGCGTCCTCTACAAGCAGACCAATACCGTAAATGGCGGCGCACTGACGTCGTCGGGAAACTTCAGGCTCTACCTGAATCACGAGAATCGCACGAATCGGGATAAGGATATTTACTTCGTGTTGACCAATTCGTCAGCGGCTGCGGTGAGAGTGACGGCGAGTCGGGTGGGGCTCGCCTCGGCGCCTGGCGATCCGGTGGCTGCCGGACAAGCGGCGCTCGCGGCCTATCTGAACGGCAACTCGGCGAGTGCTCCGATCTTGGCGGAAGATCAACCATGCACGGGATCCGGCGCCGCCACGTCGATTCCGGCGCGCGCCAGCTGCGCCTTTTTCGTTGCCCCGCTGGGCGCGAAGAAAAACGGCGGCGCGGCGGACGTGGTCAATTTGATTGACGATCTCTACACCTCGGGTCCGGTTCAGGTCGGCGTGGTCGTGGTCAACGTAGAATCGGTCCCGGCGTTCGAAAGCGATCCTCTGCATTATCACTTCAAAGGAGCAGCGCAATCGACGCGAAACTACCTGACGGATGTCGGGCTGGGGAATTTCGGCGAAACGCACGTCCATGGAACCTTCCCTTACAACACGGTATCCGTTGCCATTCCTTATGACGTCAGCCAAGGCAGTCGCTTCGGCTGGCTGCTCGGCAACAAACCCGCTAAGAGTCGGCTCGAGTACCTCCCGGCGTTGGATATGTATGGCCCGAATCAGGTATTGAATCAAGGCGATCTCATCAACGGCGGCAACTACGGCGTCGAGTATTTCGTGACGATTTCGCCGTTCAACGCCGAATCCGGCATGGCCACGCAAGTTCTGCTGAATCCTCGCGGTGCGGGACTGCAGCCGAATAACACCCGCAACGCCTTCGCGGCGGTGATGACGACGTCCGCGGCTTCTGAACCCTTTTATGTGCCAACGCCGGACGGCAACAAAGAGGATAATTTCATCAAGAAAAATAAAAATATTGCGGTGGGCGTAGGGTATATCGTGGGCAATGATTCGTTGACGCTGGATCTGATTCCACCCGCTGGTGATGCGACACCGGTTGCCGTCGTGCTGGCGCCGGCCTATGTCAAGAATACCGTCACCGCTACCTCGAGCGGCATCAGCTCAGAGCCGGCCGTGAAGATTGTGCAACTACCCGATCCGAACGCCAATTAGTGCGCCGACTCTTTGAGAGGTTCTGGTGCAACAGGGGGCATTGGGTAAGACACGCGGTCCGTCCGTGAGGAGTAGTTCAAATTCCCTCCCGGCCAAGAGCGGTACATTTCCGTGCGAAATTCAGCGTCCGTTATATGCCGTTGGGTCGCGGCGTCCATCCACGAATCCGAGGCCGCATCGAACGGAGCAGATCGTCGAGCCGCCGCTTTGCCCAAGGTCGAGGAGAGTGCTCGCCAGGAGGTCAAGTAACTGCGATGACCGAGTCGAATTGACGCCTCGCGGTCGTTATTGCAACTTCCCTAATTCGGACCTTGCCGCGGCCAGGACGGGGATCGTCGGACTCGCCTCCTGCCACAGCGCCAGGAAATCCCGGTAGGCGGCACGGGCTTTGTCCACCGATCCCTGCATGGCGTAAGCCCTTGCCAGTTGCAGGTGGGCCACGGCGCCGACCGGGTCGTCGGTCACGACGCCAGGCAGGCCGATGATCTTTTGAAATTCTGCGGCTGCCTCGGAAGGTTGTCTCGTTGCCAGGAACGCTTCCCCCCGCAGATAAACGGGATAGAGATTCGTCACCTTACCCAGTTCGTAGGGTGTGGCGGCCTTCAAGATCTCAAGTGCTTGAGCGGCATCGCCCGGCAGCACCAGCGCCGCCCGCAATGTCGGCAGAAAGCAGAATTGTACGGCTGTGTCCTCGGGGAAATCCTTTTCCAGGGAATCGGCCAGCTGCCGCGCTCGCGCTTTGTCCCCCGCCAGCGCGAAGGCGAGCGCACTACCGTACTTCGAATCGCGTTCCTCCGCCAACCGGAGCGCCACGGCGGCATAGCGCCTCGCTTCCGCCGCGTTGCCAATCAGGGCCTCGAATACGGCCCAATTATTCTCATATCCCGCTGCGGTCTCCTTTGCGCCCGAACGTAGCGCGGACGCGATGGCACGCTGGGAGAGCTCGAGCGCCTTGGTCAGTTGACCCGAATAGGCATATTGAGAGGACCTGTCAGCCAAAAAGCGATCTTCTACCCCGGTTCGTCCTGCGGACCAGGCTTCCAGTTGCAGGGCGGCCGCTTGGTCCTTCTGCAGGTAAGCCAGGAAATACAAGTTAAGCCGCAGCAAAGGGGAATCGAGGTTCTTTGCCTGCGCTTCGGCGTCCAACGCCTTGGCCTCCGCCAACCGATTGAGCAGAATGTATCCAAAGGCGAGGTTCGGGTAGCTCTGCGCGGAGTCAGGAGCCAGGCGCAGCGCCTCTGCGGCCTCGGTGAGTCCCCGTTCGTACTGCCCCAAGTATCGATCGATCAGGCCCAGACTCGCATGCGGCAGAGCGTCACGCGGATAGACCTGCGCCCACTGCTGATTGATAAGTCGCGCCTTCTCCAGATTCCCGGTCACAATACGTTCGTAACGCGACTCAATGTAGAATTTTTCCCGCTCGCTGACCCGTTCACGCAGCTCGTAAGCTCGCTTCAGGTGTTGGGCTGCGCGGCCCGGCTCGTACAGGTTTGAATAAGTCTGACCCAGCGCGGCGTAAGCCATTGCAAAACCCGGGTCCAGCTCGATAGCTCGCCGGAAGAAGGAGACCGCAGAGGCCGAATCGCCCTTCCAGTAGTTCATCAGCCAACCCACACTGTAGGCCTGCAGCGCGGACAGCGACGGCGTGGTCGCCTGCTCAATCGGCGTGTGATATGCCTCTACCTGGGCCAATGATTCGCCGAGCTTATTACGCAGTGCTGTGGCGGCGTCGTCCACGGCCTTCAGCACGTGATCCTTCCCTTCCGCCGTGATCTGCTGACTGGCCATTGAATCTCCCGTGCGGCAATTGACCGCACGGAAGCCGAGAATGTATTGATTTCCCAGAGTGGCGATCGAACCATAAATGACCGCCGCAGTTCCCGTTCGCTGACAGACTTCCCACGCCAGTTCTGGCGACAGACGGGCAGTCTTAGACTGCCTCATCATTAGCAACGCATGCTGGATCTGCTGATCGGAAACGAGCGCGAGAAATGGCGATTGCTCAAGTTGTATGGTGAGAGCCTGTCGCAGCGTGCGGTCGAATACCGCCTCGCCGGTTTCGTTTTGGATGTCGGCTAGAAGCACGCTGTCCCGATCCGTCAGCATCGTAGTCGGCCGCGCTACCGGCGCGGCTGTTCGGACGGCCGCCGCCGGCGCCGGGTGTGTTCGCAGGCGGGTGACTCCTAGGAAGGCCGTCAAGATCAGCAATGTCATGATCGCCAAAGCCACCGTCCATACTAGGAGCCGAGTGGAAATCGACGTGGCGGGCCCCGCCGCGGTACCTGCCTCGACTATGGCTGGCTCCGCCGGGATTCGCTCGACTGGGATTGGCGCGGCCGGTGTAGGCTCACCCGGAACAGGCTCGGCCAATGAATTCCCAACCGGAGTCGCGTAGTGTGCGGCCTTGATCACCGAGACCCGTGTTACCGGAGCAACGAAGCGATAGCCGCGCTTTGGGATCGTTGCGATGGGATCGGCTCCCATCGCTTGGCTCAGGATTTTGCGCAAATGAGAGATCTGGATCGCCAGGTTCGACTCCTCGACGACGGAGCCGGGCCATACCTGACGAATGAGCTCTTCCTTTTCGACCAGCCGGCCATGGTTCCTGACCAGGGATATCAGCGTCTCGATCGCCTTGGGAGAGACAGGAATCACTTCACCGTCGCGAAACAACAGGCGTTGGGAGTTATCCAGCTGGAAGGGACCGAACTCAAAGACGACAGGCTCACGCTCGGGCATCGGGTTTTTTAGAAATACTTAAGGAATCTTTAAACCTTTTCTTAGGACATCGGCCCCGTTGACCCCGTTGATACATATACGTATGAGGCCGAAGTCGAAAAAAAGGCCTGTGCAACTAGGCGACGTAAGCGCGCACAAATGTTACCAGAATCGCCCGGCCGTTCCGTGCCAGACGCGTCCGCTGGCGGACTGACTCGAGCCCGGGGAGTGAAAGTGTCAATCAGTCGGAATCCAGGAAATTTATCGTTGCGCTTCAACGTAATTGATTCTGCGTCGACATGCGAAGGAATATGTAAATCGTCCGCTTTTTCTGTTGCAGGTGTGGTTCGAACAGTATACAGACGTGGGTCCGTTAAAAACCGTGGGGTGTGGAAGCGGTCGGTGGTAGGGTAACCAGGAAACCACAGTGGCCCCGGCCGACTGGACGATTGCGATTGACGGCGGATTCGTCAGAGGTGTCAGCCAAGGTGAGCTGAGAAACTTTGAAATTCTCACCGGCCGGCTTGTGGCGGCCAATACAAAGCCCTATGTCTTTGAGTGTGGTCCAATCCGGGTGCTACGCGGCCAGGCGGACGGGCTCTGAAGCGGTTCGAAGTTCGGGATGCCAGCGCTCGAAGTCGCCGCGTAGCTGTTGATTGAGCACACGGGCTCTCACCTGCAGCAATCGGTGTGCGCCGTTCATTGTCCACCGGTTGAGTAGCCCGGGCCGGTTGCCCCGCCCGGGCCCTCCCCGGAACCGGATGTGGGGATTTCCGCCGTCCGGCTCTTCCGCGGATGTGTCT
>Ga0182024_10004176_pt1 | contig 33564 bp, 20 predicted proteins | sample P32metaG_FD_120480 | JGI IMG/M metagenome (GOLD analysis project Ga0182024, IMG submission 120480) | Permafrost microbial communities from Stordalen Mire, Sweden - P3-2 metaG (Illumina Assembly) | ecosystem: Environmental > Terrestrial > Soil > Wetlands > Permafrost | place: Sweden: Stordalen... | reverse complement strand
CTTCGACCAGCGTTTCCCACTGGCCGTACTCAGCGGGAGCGGGAGGGATTTTCGTTTGCGCAACAGCGAGGGTGCACGTGAGGGCGAGGGTTAGGTAGAGCAGTTTGCGCATGGAAATTAAGGTATCACAGGGAAAAAAGCAGGTCGGGGACCTGCCCTACTCTTCGCGCAGGACGACTATGGGGTCGACACGCGAGGCTCGGCGGGCTGGGGCGTAGCAGGCGATTAGAGCGATCAGGCCCAGCAAGGCGGCGACGGCTCCGAATGTTAGCGGATCGGTCGCGGCGACTCCATAAAGAAGATTTTTCATGGCGCGGGTGGCGGCCCACGCGCTGACGAGTCCGATGGCGAGTCCGATGCCGGTGAGCGCGAGGCCTCGGCCGACGATCATGCGGATCACGCTCGCTGCGGTCGCGCCCAAGGCCATGCGGATTCCGATTTCGCGGCTGCGCTGGGTGACGGCGTAGGAGAGAACTCCGTAGAGGCCGATGGAGGCGAGGATGAGGGCGAGTGCGGCGAAGGCTCCGAGGAGAGTCATTTGTTGCTGGCGGTCGGCGACGTTGAGGTCGACGATTTCGTCCATGGTGCGGAGTTCGGAGACGGGCTGCTGAGGGTCGACCGAGGCGATGATGCGGCGCACCGCGGGAGCCAGGGCGTTGGGATCGCCCTTGGTCCGGACGACGAGAGTATCCGGGCCCCAGTCGAAATCGAGCGCGGTGATGGGGACGTAGACGCCGGGCTTCATCGCGAGTTCATAGCCGCGCTCATGGACGTCTGCCACCACGCCCACGATTGTTCGCGGCATCTTGCCGCCTCCGAAGGCTATGTGGTGTCCGATGGCGCTGTCCTTCGGCCAGTAATGACGGGCTAAGGTTTCGTTTACGATCAGCGCGGGGGCTGACTCATTGCGGTCGGATGCGGTGAACAGACGACCCTCGACCAGTTTCACCCCGAGAGTCTGGAGATAATTGACGGAACCGACGCGGAACAGGGCGTCGGGAGAATAGTTCTGGTCGATGGTCCCACCGTCAATCATAAATCCGCGGGTGTTGCCGATGCTCTGGAAAGGAAGGGTGGAGGCGAACGCGGCGCTCTCGACGCCGGGAAGCACGTTGACCTGTGCGAGCACGCGATCCAAGTAGTCGGTGCTCTTCACCACATCCTTGGCCTTCGCCCCGAGCGCGGTGCGCATGGTCAGCAGGTGGTCGGAGCGGAAACCCAAATCGATGGCGCGAAGCTTCATCATGGTTTGAATCATGAGGCCGGCTCCGGTGAGGAGCACGAGTGCGGCGGCGACTTCGATGACGACCAGTGCGTCGCGGGTATTGCGTCCGCGGGTGTCGGCGCCGGTGCGTCCGCCTTGCTTCAACGCGTCGTTGACGGAGGCTCGGGCGGCTTGGATGGCGGGGATGACGCTGAAGATCAGGCCGGTTAGGAGAGACAAGCCGAGGGTGAAGAGAAGCAGTGTCGGATCGAGGGCGGGTTTCGCTGTGGTCGGAAGGCCGGTGGGAACAAGGCGGGCGAGGATGCTCATGCCCGCTTGGGCGAAAAGGAGGCCGAGGGTTCCGCCGGCAAGCGCGAGCATGGTGGCTTCGGTGACCATCTGACGAACCAGGCGTCCTCGACCTGCCCCCAGGGCGGCGCGCACCGCCAGTTCCTTTTTTCGGGCGACGGCGCGGGCGAGGAGAAGGCTCGCAAGATTGGCGCAGGCGATCAGCAGGACGCAGCCGGCGGCGGCCATTAAAACAAGAAGCGCAACGCGCGTTTTACCGAGCAGATCCTCTTTCATCGGGATCACTACGGCTCCGACGCGATAATTATCATCGGGGTATTGCTGTTCGAGGCGCTTGGCGATAGAGGCCATTTCCTGGCGAGCACGATCCAGAGTTGCATCGGGATTGAGGCGGGCGACGACGCTTAGATAGTGCGATTGTCGCATCGCATGGTCGGCCGGAGTGAAGTGGATCGGGATCCAGAAATCGCGTTCATGATCGCGAAAGACGAAATCGCGAGGCATGACGCCGATGATGGAGTATTTCGTCCCGTTCAACATGACGGGCTGATTCATGCGCGACGGATCGCCCATATAGCGGCGTTGCCACAGGCCGTAGCTGATGACGACGACCTGCGCGCCGGCACGATCTTCCTCCTCAGAGAAGGTGCGCCCGACCAGAGGCACGACGCCGAGGACGGAGAAAAAGTTCGGCGTCACCGCTTGTCCCTTAAGCTGTTCCGGAGTTCCGTCGCTGGTGATGCTCGCTCCGCGATAGCGGATCGCGGCCATGTCGGTGAAGACGTGGTTCTGCGCCTTCCAATCGAAATAATTGGCGGGGGCGGGGGTGTTATGTGGGAAGCCGATGTGACTGGAGTCCTCAAAGACCATCACGACGCGATCGGGGTCGTGATAGGGCAGCGGTCGGAGCACGACGGAATCGAGGGTGGAAAAGATTGCGGTGTTGGCTCCGATTCCGAGGGCGAGCGCGCAGATCGCGATGGCGGTGAAAGCGGGCGCTTGGCGAAGAAGGCGGAGGCCGTAGCGAAGGTCGGCAAAGAGGGTTCGCATTTAATGAGATTACCGGAGTTGCGCGGAGAGGTTACCGCAGGCTGGCTCCCTTTCGGCGGGGGTCGCGACCTTTAGTGGAGATAGCGACTGTCGGACCAGCATGGCGTTCAACTGCGGAATATCGGTGGTCCACAAATCGCTCCAACGCGCGAGGGCGGCATGAGCGTCGTTGCACATTGCTGTGAACGTCTCGATCAGCGAAGTGGCGGGCGCCGTATCGGACTGATCCGCGGCGATCATCAGGCGGGTCAGGTCGCGATTCATTGGACCCAGACCCGCGGGAGGGCCTGCGGCATCGGTCAGTCCCTGCGCTTTGAGGTCCACCGCTTTGGCTGCAGCCAGCGTGTCGGGCGACTTACCGTTTTGCGTCAACGTAGCGATTCGAGCGGAGAGTTCGGCGCGGAGTTGTGCAACTTCGTTATAGCCTTCGTAAGTGGCGCCCATGCTCGCGGCGATTTTTTGCGCTAAATCCAGTTGCCCTTGCAACTCCTGCGGCGAGACGCTCAGACGCGGGTCGAGCTTCACCGTGATCGGCTGCCGATACGTAACCCCGTTTACCGTAAGGCGAATCTCGTATTGGCCCGGCACAACCATCGGACCTTGCGGCTCATGCCAGGGCGTGTTGTGCGGCACGGCGTGGTCGGCTAGCGTGTACTCGAAATAGTCGACATGGATTCCGTAGTAGGTATAGAGGAGCTGCTCGGGGTCGGGATAGCGCAGATCCCACACGAAGCGATGCAGGCCCGCATTTTTCGGCAGCACGGGCGCCGGCGCGAGCCAATAATCGGGCACGTTCACTTTGTAACCCAGCGTCGCGGCGCTGCCGCTCGAATAGGAGCGCACCAGTTTGCCGGCCGAGTCGTAAACATCGAGTTTGATGTCTCCCGCGGCCGCCGACTTCAAATAATAATCGATGATCGCTCCGTCAGGAGGGTTCGCCGCGGCGGGAACGTCGGGGTTCAAAGGCGTATCCGTGTAAGTGTCCCACTGCATGCGGATCGCGGGCGCGGGCGCGAAGAGGTATGCGTCCGCTGATGTCACTTTCGAGGCATTCGCGGCCAGATCGCGCAGGGGGCTGATGTCATCGAGAGCCCACAACGCCCTGCCATACGTCGCGACGATCAGGTCGTTCTGCTCGATCGCGAGATCGCGGCACCAGGCCGCGGGCAGGTTCAGCTCGAGCGGTTGCCACCGGTCGCCGCCGTTGAAGGACACGAAGACTCCCGCATCGAGGGCTGCGAAAACCAGGTTGCGATTCCCCGGATCCTCGCGGACGACCCAGGCGACGCTATTGGGCAGACCAGCGTTGATCATCTTCCAATTTCGTCCGTAGTCATCGGTGCGATAAATGCGCGGAGGAGCGGTGGCCGCGGCGCCTCGTACAGCGCCGGGCGGGGCGCCGATCAATGCGTAAGCTCGCGCAGGATCGCTTGCCGAAGCTTCCATCGCGGAAACGGAGCCGGCCTCAAGACCTCCGGGAGACACCTTATTCCAGTGCGCTCCACCGTCGCGCGTAAGTTGGACGAGGCCATTATTCGTTCCCGCCCAAAACGTCTTCGCGTCCTTCGGCGAAAAAGCGAGTGAACTGATCGCGCGTCCGCCGCCGCGTCCCCCGCTACGCCTGGTAGCCTCCGGTTCGCCCTCATCTGTGCCGCCCGCAGTAAGGTCGGGGCTCGCCATTTCCCAGTGCATGCCCTTGTCGTGCGTGGCGAGAACATACTGCGTGGCCAGATAAAACGTTCCCGAGTCGAGTGGAGAGAAACCTATCGGCGGAGCGCCGCTCTCGCGATATTTGGACGTCTTCTCGAAGATGTGCCGTGTCTGGCCGGTGATTTTGTTGATACGCAGGATCGACCCGTACCAGCCGGTGGCGTACAAATAATTCGAGTCCCCCGGATCGGGCACAATGCGAGCCGTCTCGAAACCGTTGGTCGTGTACCAGTCGCGATAAGTGATCTGGCCGCCGCGCCCGAAGATCGGCGTCGCGACCGTGCCGCTATCCTGCTGCGCCGAGTACATGAAAAATGGAAACCCATGGTCGGTGCTGACGTTATACATCTGGCCTGTGGGCTGATTGAACCAGCTTGTCCAGGTGCGCCCGGCGTCCATGCTGACGATGGTGCCCTGGTCGACCGCCAGGATCATATATTTATCGTTCGTGGGATCGATCCACACATAGTTGAAGTCCGCGCCGCTGGGAGCGCCTGTGTACGACTCCCAGGTCTTGCCGGCGTCGGTTGAGCGATAGAGCGAAGTCTGCGTCGCGAACAGAATATTGGCGTCCCGAGGGTCAACGATGATGTCGTGGAATTGCCCTCCGCCGATCATCCGCGGATCGTCGGTCGCGCGCGTCCAATGCTCGCCGCCATCGTCGGATCGAAAAATTCCTTGCGCAACGTAGTCGTAAATACGCTGCCCCTTGGTACCCGGCGCGACCGCGATGGCGATGGTTCCGAAATTGCCGCCCGGCAAGCCGCTCGGGCTGGTCTTTTTCCATGTAGCGCCTTCATCCGTGGAGCGATAAATCTGCGAATCGGTCGCCGGCGTCAACACCGGCGGAGCGCCGCGACCGCCTCCACCGCCGCGCCCACCCGCGGCAACCGGTCGCGTGCCGGCGTACATTTTTTTGGGATTATCGGGATCGAAGACGAGCCAAACCCCTCCCACTTTGTCGTCAGGCAGAGTCGACTTCCAGGTCTTGCCGCCGTCGGTGCTGCGAACCACTCCGCTGTCGCCCGCCGCGGCCATCACCAGGTTGGGCTTATGCGGATCGATGACGATCGAGCTGACCGCGTGGCCCTGAAGCGCAACTAAATCCCAGTGCAATCCGGCATCGGTCGATCGATAAAGTCCCGCATCCGGCCCGCTGCCGATCGCTCCCGCGTAAACCGTGTCGGGCCGCGATGGCGCGACCGCGACGGCGCCCATAGCAGTCAAGCGCATCGAGTCGCTGACGCAGTTCCACACTTGCCCGCCATCCACCGTCTTCCAGACGCCGCTCCCGGCCGTGGCCATGTAATAAATTGCCGGATTGCCGGGCACGCCCGAGACCATCGAGCTCTTCCCTCCGCGGAACGGCCCGAGGAGTCGCCATTGCATTCCTGCGTAGAGATGGGGATCGACCGGTTGAGCGAATGACGCTGCGGACGCAGCCAGCAGGAGCATGCAGAGCTTGTTGATCACGGCTCCTGCGATTTTACATGATCGGCACTGACTGATCGCGACCTCTAGTTTCCCGAGGTGGCGCGAGCTTTAGCTTGCAGCATCGGCTTCAGCCGATGCCTGGCCGGGTATCAGACAAAAGTGAAGACGTCGGCTGAAGCCGACGCGGCAGACTAAAGTCCGCGCCACCAAAAGCACGAATTATACAGGCATGCTCCTGTGGCGCGGGGCCATGCCCTGCGAATTAAATCGGGCGAAGACCGGCGCTTTCAAGCTTCCCGTCCGCCCCGAGCGTGATCCTGTACTCGACCGATCCGTTCTCGAACTTGCACTGATAAATATCGGCGCCGCCTGGCCCCACTCCCTTGAACGTGACGGACTGCAACGCGCCAAGCTGCACGATGCTCGATTGAAGTTGCGGCAACTGCTGACGGGTGACGTTCGCGATCCCGGTATTCATGAGATCGTAATTCGGTTTCCCCGCTCGCAACTCCTCGATGATCCTGCGCAGCACCGCTTCGCCGTTGGGGTACGGCGTTTGGTCCTTGAATCGTTTGGCGTTGGCGGCAACGGCATCCGTCAGCTTTTTCGCCTCGGCGTCATCGAGCCGCTTCGCCGCCATGTCCCGGCCACCCTGGTGAAGGGTCAGATGAGTCGCGTCAGTGGAAAATTCGAGTTGCGCATCAACCACTTTCAGGAAGAACATCGTCTCCGACTCGGGAAAAATTGGGACCGCCTGCTGGTTGCCGAGCCGGCTGAACAGTTGATTGTTTTCGAGAGTAATCAGCATCGCGGGACCATTCGTCATCTGGTATGCGCCTACATAACGATTGAGAATTTTGGGATTGAGCGTAATTTCCTTACGCTCACCCGGCAACTTGATCGCGTCGCCGCGTGCGAGAGCAGCGAGTCTTGTCGCGATCTCTCCCGGCGCATTCCCGTTCACGTTCGACAACACCACAACCGTCAGCTTATCGTCGGGAAAATACGCCAGGTGGGTATTGAAGCCTTCGATGCCGCCTCCGTGATCGATTTTCTTGTGCCCGCCGACGGTTTGCACGCCGATTCCAAACGCATAATCGTTCTTGAACGGAGTCGTCATCTTTTCGAGCGATGCCGGCTTCAGCAGCTTGCCTCCAAACAAACCCTGCTCCCATTTCAGAAGATCTTCGGTGGTCGAATAGAGTGCCCCGGCGCCCTGCGGAGTGCTCATGTGAATGAAGCCGGCGTTTTCGAAGTGATCCTTCTCAAACACGTACCCGGACGCGCGATGGTGAATGACGGCGGAGTTGGAATCGACGCCCGAATCCTTCATCCCTAACGGAGTGAAAATATTCTCGCGCACGAACGTCTCGTAAGTGCCTCCGGTTATTTTTTCGAGCAGGTACGTCAGCAGCACGAACCCCGAATTGCTGTAGTTCCATTTCTCGCCCGGCGCGAACTCCAGAGGTTTGTCGCGAAACCGCGCCACCAGTTTCTCGGGCGTCGTGGCAAACGGCTCGAGTTTCGGATAATCCGGAAAACTCGTAAAATTGGGGATCCCGGAAGTGTGGGTCAGCAGGTGCATGATCGTGATCTGGTCCCAGGCCGCGGGAGCGTCCGGTATGTATTTCTTCACCGGATCGTTCACGCTCAACTTGCCGCGCTCTTCAAGCAACAGGATCGACGCCGCCGTAAACTGCTTAGTGACCGAACCCAGGCGGAACTTCGTATTCGGCGCATTGGGAACATCCCACTCGAGGTCCGCCGAGCCGTAGCCCTTGCTGAAGATCACGTCATTGCCGCGCGCGACTAGAACCGAGCCCATGAACGAATGGTCCGCCACGTGCGATTGAACCACTTGATCCATCCGGGAGGCATCCTGCGCCAGGCATGGACCGATTATGAGAGCGACGAGCAGGAATCGGGAAAGCATGATCCGGTATACCTTTTTTCGCGCGCGAGAACAAGTGCCGCCGTCGAAAAGTCTTCTATTTGTGGGGCGGCCATTCCTGGCGGCAGACGCCTTTTAGTCGGCTTTGTTAATCGGTAAAAAGCCTGCTGAAAGCAGGCGCCGCCAGGAATGGCCGCCCCACAAGATCACGTGCGAACTCGCCCTATTCCCCTGCACGGTCAGCGTGCCCGTCGCCGACGCCAACTGCGCGGGGAAAACGGCGGGAGCAACGCAGGATTGGTCGCGCCGAATCCGGTCGCGTACACCGTCACATATTCATTAGGATGCGCCGAAATTCCGCTTAATCGCCCTTAATTTCATTGATAAGAGCGTCGGCGAGATCTTAAATCGCCTTAAAATTGAAACTTAGCCGCGAGCTGGATCTGGCGCGAACTGCCGAAATCCCCGGAAGTGGTGCGCGTGCCCTGGGTGATCTGACCGACCGTCCCGACCGTCGCAAAAGTGCTGAGATCGGTCCCGGGGAGGGTAAGGATCGGGTTAAAGAAGTTGGGGTGATTGAGCACATCGTAGGCATCCGCCCGAAGCTGGAAATTCAGATGCTCCTTGATCCTAAAATTCCTCACGATAGCGACATCAAGATTAGAGTAGCCCGGTCCGGTGACGACGTTTCGTCCCAGGTTCCCGAAGCCGATCGGGACTCCGGGAAATGTGCCCTGATTCACGAAAACCGTCGGGTTCTGAACATACCCGATATCGCTCGCGATGCCAGAAGCTCCGTATCCCGCCGGATAGTAACCGGTGATGACTTTTCCAGTTACGTCCGGACGCAGGTTCGCGTTTCCCGTGAAAGACGAATTAGCAATGTGGAAATTTAGCGGATTGCCGCTCTGCAAAGTCTCGATAAGAGAGATCTGCCAACCACGAGTGAGCATGTGGTGTTCGAATGGCAGCGCATAGATCGCGCTCACGACGAAACGGTTGCGCGCGTCGAAGTCCGAGAGGCCGCGATCGCCGCGAATGTTGTTGCTGTCCTGGATGACGACGCCCTGGTTGTTTTGCGAGTTGTCGTCGATCGACTTCGAGTACGCGTAGGATCCCTTGAACTGGAGCCCTTTGGAGAAGCGCTTTTCCGCGGTCACCCACAGAGCCTGGTAGGAGGAATTGCCATCGCTTTCATAAACGGAAATGTTGGTGAGAGGCAAGCCGGGATCGATGGGGCTGTTCGGAGAGAGTCTCGCGTAAGGGCGAACTCCGTTGACGAACTGATTGTAGTTGCGTTCGATATTGAGATCGGTCCCCTTGCTTCCGACGTAGCTGACGGTGAGCGCGTAGTCTCTCCCCAGTTGACGCTCGATGTTGAAGTTCCACTCCGAGACGTATGCATCATGGTAATTATGCGCAATCGATACCGGAGAAATGGAACCACTCGCCAGAGGGAAAGCGTTTTCGAGAGTAACGAAAGAACCGGCGGGCGGCGTGTAGGAAATGGGGAACGCGTTCGGCGGATTTCCGACCAGTCCGGTCACCAGACCCAGGGTCGGCTGATCGGTCATGATGCCGTAGCCGGCGCGGACCACCGTTTTTCCGTTCTTGAACGGATCCCACACGATACCGACGCGCGGCTCGAAGTTGAGAGCGCTTTGTTGATACGCGGTGCTGGGTCCGCCCTGCTGCCCGACGTGCACCAGTGAATCGGTGGTGGGATCGAACACGACATACCGGTTTTCGGCTTCCGTCGGCGTGCCGTACCAGTCATAGCGAACACCGAGCGTCACGCTAAACGTCGGTCGAAGCTTCCAGGTATCGGTGACGAATGCGCCGATCGAATTCCCATAAGTCCGATTGGAGCGGTTGGAATTGGTCACAGTAAAACTATTGGCCTGATCGGCGAGAAACGCGGTGAGACTGGGGAAGCTAAACGTACCGGGCGTGGCCGAGAAATTGTCGGAGTTCTGACGGCGGAACTCGCCGCCAAACTTGATGATGTGGTTGCCGTGAACCCAGCTCAAGGTATCGGAGAAAGTGCCGACGTTGTCACCGCGGCCCTGCGGGAATCCGCTATTGCCGCCAAACGTAAACGCGCCGGTGACCGTGATATGAGGCAGTCCGATGGGAGTTGTGACACCGCTGTTGATAAAGAACGCCGGCGCCGCGTCCGTATTGTCGGGATTAAAGATGATGTGAATGCGGTTTGCGCCGGCGCGGAATTCATTGGTCAGCGTCGGGCTGAGGGTCCAATCCTCATTGAAAGTCAAAAGCTGGCGCGAGCCGTTGCGCTGGTCGCCTTCGTTCGGGAAACTGTTGCCGTCCGTGGTGGGCGGCTCATTCCGTTGATCGCGTTGGACGGCGTAGTAAAAATTCAGGCGGTTGTTGGTATTCAGCAAATAGCTGATGTTCGCAGTGCCCTGTTCGATGTTCACCGGCACGCTGGCCGAACCCGTGAATGAATTGGTGCCGGCATTGGGAAGCGGAATCAGCGGCAACAAAGCCTGAACCGCGGCGTCGCTGGTAGCAAGTGCCTGCGCTCGCTGCCCGGCGGTGAGAACGGTCGATGTGGGAAGCGCCGCGGACTGGCGCTGACGGAGTTGTTCGTAGCTCAAAAACGCAAACAGCTTGTTCTTGACGATGGCGCCGCCTCCATCGCCGCCAAATTGGTTGCGGACAAACTGGAACTCTTTGGACGGCACCAGAGCGCCGGAGCTCGAGACGGTGTTGGTGGGATTACCGAAGTTCCGGGCATCGAAATAATCGTTGCGCAGAAATTCGTACGCTTCACCATGCCACGTGTTCTCGCCGGCGCGGGTGGCGATGTTGACGATCGATCCGGAGTTGCGTCCGTATTCGGCGCTGAAGGTGGAGTTGTCGATCTTAAACTCATCGATGGTGTTGATGGTCGGCTGGAAAGTGATCTGGTTCTGATTGGGATCGCTCAGATTGATGCCGTTAATCATGAAATTAACGCTGTCCTCACGGGCGCCCGCGGAGTTGAAGGAGAAAGATCCCTGTCCGCGCAAAGGAGCGGTGAGAAATCCATTGACCGGCGGAGTCACGGTGCCCGGGGTGAGGTAGGAAAGGTCGATGAAGTGGCGGCCGTTAAGGGGGATCTCCTGCACAGTGTGCTGATTGACGACGCTTCCAAGCGTAGATGTGCTCGAGTCAATCAAAGCGGCTGCACCCGAGACCTCAACGGTCTCGCTGGTGGAAGAGACTTTCAATGCGAAATCCTGGCGGAGCGAACTGCCGACGGAAAGCTCGACTCCGGTGGCAGTCGTCGTCTGCATACCCGGGGATTTCGCTTCGACGCGGTACGTTCCGACCGGCAGAGAAGGAACCAGATAAATTCCAGAAACATCGGTTCTTGTTGCGTGCTCCTCGCCGGTTGCCTGGTTCCGGACGGTGACGGCAGCATTCGGAACCGTCGCTCCGGCGGCGTCGGTGACGGTCCCTCCGATGCTGCCGGTCGATTGCGAGAAGACAAACTGGCTGAGGAGAAGGAAAGAGATGGCGAATAAGACCTGATACGAACGACGAGCGTGAAACAATTTACTACCCCCTTATGATTTCATTGGACTGTCAAACCAGCCCTTTAGTTTCGAAAAAAAATATTTGTATTTTAGGATCATATTTATAAAATATGAAATCAGCGGTTACGCCGTAAGTCATTGGATTTGGGGGCAAAATGCATCCGACTCAATTGTGACCAATATCAAATCCAACAAACGGGATTTAAATGTCTTTTCTGCTCGCATGAGTCGGAATGAGTTTGTTTGTTGGGGGGCGGCCTCACAAAGCCACTAATTCGCTCCCAGCTTTTCGAGGATCTTCAGTCCGGCCTCTCGCGTCTCCGCATCCCGACTCTACGCGGCCTTGCGAAGATAGGGCAGCGCAGCGCTCCAATCTCCCTTGGCCGCTAACGCCGATCCGAGATCCAGATTGGACATTGACGAGCGGAGGAGGGCAGAAAAGAAACTGCGGAATGAGAACGTTGCCTTGCGCGAAGAAATCGATGAAGCATCGATGTTCGAGGAAATCGTTGGAACTCGCCACGGTCGATGACCGGACCAGTGATTAAACTGATGCCGTAGTAGGTAAATGGAATAGTACTTGCAGGCTAAGTTGCCATGCAAGGTCGTACGTTTTTCCGAAAGCATCTTTGTTCCGAGCTGGTCTCGGTCGCTCGCCTAACTGGAAGTCGTTCAGTACAGGTGGTGGAAGGCAATCTGGAGGAGATCGGGGAGTGGAGTGCCTTGATCCTTATGCAAAACGCCCTTTCCCCGGGGACGAAAGTTCGTGTATGGGGGAAAACCCATAAAATAAAAGGCTTTGTGAGGTCGTGCACCTATGACCGGGTACTTGGCTTTTTCGTCGACATAGGGCTCGACGCAGGATCGCGGTGGTCCGAGAAATGGTTTGCGCCGGAGCACCTGTTCGCGCTATGCCCGAGTATGAGATATTTCACTGAGAAAGTACCTGAGGTTCCTGAGAAATTTCTTCTGCCAAAAACTGCACACATCTGAGGAGATCTTTACCGAAGTTTACGAATTCTCCATTGATCGAAGCCAGACGGACAATTGCGACCGGAGACGAACCCTGAAATCGTCGATCACCTCGAAGTCGATCGCTCGCGGGCCTTGCGACTCTCTCAACGCCGCGACTCCCGGTCCAATTTGCCGTCCATTGGGAACCCTAAGCAACAGGGAGACGCCAGCGCAACATTGCGTAGCGAGCCGATAGGAATGTTCGAAGTTCCGCGTTGCGGGGCCCCAGGTATGGTCCAATACCTGAACGAAAAATCTGCACGCCCGCACGTTTTCATCAACAGCAGGCTGAAAAACGGTCATATTCGTCAGGTTCGGCAGTACGGAGACGGTAACGAAGAGAATCCCCAGAGGCATCGCCTCAGCCTCATTGAGTTCACCCACGACTTCGTAGAATGCCTGACGCTCGTTCTCTAAGTCGGCCTCGGAATCGCCTGGCGTCGCGCAGAAAAGGCGATACATGCGGTAGGACATTTATGAGCGGGCGCGACGGCGGTTCCACGCGCCAAGAGCGGCCGTTCCGGCCAGCATCAGCAGGAAGGACGAAGGTTCGGGGGTGCTGGTGACGGTAATTGTGCCGCTCGTGAAGGTGTCGATCGCGATATTGTTGCCCGCGGGATCCGATAGATTGTTTCCGGCCGCGCCGCCGGTGAACGACACCGTGAATGGTCCAGTGGCGGCATAAAGCCAAACGTATTGGCGATCGTTACACCCGATACCTCGGCATCGGAAATATAAAATGTGACGTTGCTGAAATCCTCGTTCGCATCGCCCGGCGAATAGAGGATTTCAAGATTTGTACTTCCATGAACCAGCAAAAGGCCAAGGCTGCTTATGCCTTGATCGGCTCCTCCTTGGCCCGTGGCGCTGGCGGTCAATCCATTCAGCCGCACCACGATATTCGAAATCGTACCGGTGACCGTGCTCGGAATCGTGAAGGAAGTCGGGTACCCGTTGGTTGCCTTGAGAGGCTGCGGAACAATATCGTTATCGCTCAGCTTGACCGTGCCTGTACTCGTGCAGGTAACCGGATTTGGAAATGGAGCGGTACCGCACTGAGCGAAGACAACGCCCGCCCCGGCGCTGAGGGCGGCAATAGCCCCGGCAAAAAAAACAAGACTCTCTCGGACAGTCATTTGCGATCCTCCGCGAATTCGCCCCATGCGCTGGAGCCTCAGATTATCACAAAGGGCAACCGATTCCAACGATTTATTCCACCCTAAAACGCGGGTATTACGCGGGAACAGCCGATGAATATATGCCGAATAGTGATTTAATTATCGAAAATTCGGTGATATTGTATTTTGAGCAGGCCCTGCAGTATGAAACGACCGCGAGGAAGGTACGTATGGAAGCATACATTGGACAAGTGCTGCTGGTTGGTTTTAATTTCGTCCCCCAAGGTTGGGCTCTGTGCGATGGATCGCTCTTGCAGATCGCTCAATACGATGCGTTGTTCAACCTGCTCGGAACCACTTACGGCGGCGACGGCGTTCAGACCTTCGGATTGCCCGATCTCCGCGGGAGGACCCCGATCAGTTTCGGCCAGGGCCGGGGCCTGAGCCCATACAATATAGGGCAGACCGGCGGCGCCGAGCGAGTGACCCTCACTGTTCCGAATTATCCGGCCCACAATCACCTGCTCTTGGGAACCAGCAACACCGGCGGATCGCAAACGCCCGCTCAGTCCTTTTTGGCAGCCGGCCAAACTGTATATAATGTGGAATCCCCGATCGAAGGAATGAATCCGGCGATGTGTGGCCCGAGTCCCGGCAATTCGCTGCCGCACGATAATCTTCAGCCATACCTCGTGTGCAACTGGATCATTTCACTGTTCGGAATCTATCCGAGCCAAAGCTAGTCGATGAAAATTGCAACGGAGAAGGAGTGAATCATGGCGACGCCATTTCTAGGGCAACTGTCTTTATTCGCCTTTGGGACAGTCCCGCGCAACTGGGCACCGTGTCAGGGTCAATTGCTGCAAATTAACCAAAATCAGCCGCTATTTTCGCTGCTCGGCAACACCTTCGGCGGGGACGGCCGAACCACGTTCGCGCTTCCCGACCTTCGTGGGCGTACGCCGGTCTCGATCGGTCAAGGCATCGCGCGCGGAGCGGTCGGCGGCGAAGAGACGCATCTGTTTGTCGCCGGCGAAGTCCCTGGGCACACCCACCCGATTAACGCCACCACGAACCCCGTAAATTCCCCTACCGGAGCCAATAATCTTCTTGGACAAACCGCCGCCGGCGTAACCGCCTATATGCAGAATCTCAGTATTGGCGACTCGCCTCTGCAGCCCAATACGATCGGCACCGCAGGGGGTAATGTGCCGCACGAGAACCGGACTCCGTTTCTCACAATGAACTGGTGCATCGCGATGAGCGGCACTTTTCCGTCGCGAAGCTGATTGGAAAAGGAGAATCGATCATGGCTGTCGTTTACCTCGGATCAATGATGCTGGTGCCTTATGACTTCGCGCCCATGGGCTTCGCTTTTTGCAACGGCCAATTGCTCCCGATCTCGACCTATTCGGCGCTGTTTTCCCTGCTCGGCACGATGTACGGCGGCGATGGCCGCTCGAATTTTGCCCTCCCCAATCTACAGGGAAGCCTCGCGGTTGGCATGGGGCAGGGCCCCGGAATGAGCGACTACGTCGTCGGGCAGGCCGCCGGATCGCCCACCGTGACCCTGACGACCAACACCGTTCCACCGCATCAACACAAGGTGAATGCAGCCAAGGCAGCGGCGAACCTGAACACCCCCAAAAGCAACGCCATGGCCCTCTCCACGTCCCCTCAAATTTATTACAACAACGCTACCCTTACCAACATGGTCGCGATGAGTACGGGGTCGGTTTCGCCATTTGGCGGCAACAACCAGCCGCACAACAATATGATGCCGTACCTGGGATTGCAGTGGATCATCGCGCTCCAGGGCATCTTCCCACCGCGGAGTTGAACGCTGCCTGAGATTCTCCGCCGCCCCGCCACCGCCGAGGATGAGCCTTTTCTATTCGAGCTTTATTGTGCCGTCCGAGCCCATGAATTCGGGCTATTGCGTCTTCCCGAGCCCATGAAGCAGCAATTAATCCGTATGCAATATACGGCGCAAAAGGATGGTTACAGCTCCGGGTTTCCCGGCTCCGGCTTCGAAATCGTCTTCCATGACGACTTGAAAGCAGGCAGAATCTGGATCGCCCGTTTACCGGATTCCTTTCATCTGGTGGATATCGCAATACTACCGCAGGCCCAGAATTCCGGCATCGGCACAAATCTCGTCCGCGAACTCCTGCGGGAGGCGGAAGCCGCTCAAAAGCCTGTGCGCCTTTCGGTTTTTCGATTTAATCAGGGATCCATCCGTTTTCATCAGCGGCTCGGATTCACTATTATCCGCGAAGATGAGATTCAACTCTATTTCGAGTGGAATCAATATGACGTCGAGCAGATCGTTGTGGAACGCCGTCCAACTCACATGACTGGCAGTTAGCGAACCTTAAACGACCATAATTTCCCATTTAAGGCTCCCTACGCACGCTTATTTGACCTTAATTTCACAATGTTTCGCTTCCATTGCTTTTCTCAGGCGCGTGAGAATCGCCCGCGCCCAGGAGCCGCGACAGCATACGAGCCTGTGCGCTGTCCGCTCCGTAGCGCCAGACCGAGTCCCTATAAAGCTCCTCGATCAGCAACCGCTTTAGGTCTTCCTTGCCCGATCCGAGAACCCGATCGTCCTTACCTGTAGCATTCTGAACGGTCAATTCTTCCTCCTCACGGCAGGGCGGACTTGCCTGCCCTTCATTACATCCCGACAGCCTACCTAACCGTATATGCGTGATCTGAGGAAAAACAGGCTCAACACGTGGAAATTGGCCAGATGGCAGGCTAACCGTTCACGCTTTTGGCCCCGGCATCCCCGTGGTCTAACCGAGGCGGCCAACTCATTCGCTTGACCATCCGAAAGAGTTCTTCCAGCGCCGTTTGGTCATTTTTCCGGACGCCCTCGCACATCTGAAGGGCGGATTTTTTTGGTCCCCTCCGATAAATCTCGCGGCCGCTCCAAGAGCGTATAATGAGCCTCGGAACATAGATATGAGAACAATGAGCCATCTGACGCTGGCCGCCGGCATTATGGCCATGACCGGCGCAATCGAGTGCCGGGCGCAGTTGCCGGAGGGCACCGGTAAAATCACTGTCCAGAAGGCGTGCGGCACGTGTCACGCGGCCGAGATGGTGCTTGGCAGAGCAATGAGCAGGGAGCAGTGGAACATCGAGGTTGCCAACATGGTGACGAAGGGGGCGAAGATCGGCGACGCGGAGTTCACTCAAATAGTCGATTATCTGGTCGCGAACATAGGGCCGCTGGCCACTGTCGCCGGGCGCGGCGGCGGACGAGGAGGGGCAGGGGGAGCCGGGCCGAACGACAAACACATCGTCGATGCCGCCGCCGCAGACCGGGGCAGGACCGTGTACATCGCGGAGTGCATTACCTGCCACGGCCCGAAGGCGCGGGGAGCGGGCGATGGCGTTCCGGAAAACCAAAAAGGACCCGATCTGGTTCGCAGCCTCATGGTACTGCATGACAGGTACGGGAACACAGTGGGCCCATTTCTCAGGAAAGGGCACCCGATGCAAAGCGGCAGAGCGAGTGCAAGCCTTACCACGGAGGAACTGGCGGATCTTTCCCAGTTCCTACACCAGAAACTGAACGACACGCTACGCAGCGGGCCTTATTCCCAGATCCAAAACGTGCTCACGGGTGATGCTACCGCCGGTGAAGCTTACTTCAACGGAGCAGGCAAATGCAGCGGCTGTCATTCGCCAACGGGGGATCTTGCGGGCATCGCGAAGAAGCTCGATCCACCTACGCTGCAACAGCAGTTCGTTTTTCCACGGGCCGGAGGGCGGGGAGGACGCGGCGGACGCGGCCCGGTCACTCCATCCCGGCCCGTCATGGTCACGGTCACCGCGCCGTCGGGTGTCGCCGTCAACGGCGTCCTGATCGCGCTCGACGATTTCAACGTGTCTTTGAGGGACAGTTCCGGCGATTATAAAAGCTGGAAAAGAACGCCGGGACTTAATATTGAAAAGCACGACCCTTACCAGGCTCATATCGATCTGCTGGACCAATACACGGACAAGAATATTCACGATGTCGTGGCTTATCTGGAGACATTGAAATGACGCTGATGACGGCTTCGATGCTACTCGCCGCGGCGATGTTCGGCCAGGGTCTGGATCCGGCAAAGCTGATGCAGCCCCCGACCGACTCCTGGCCGACTTACAACGGCGACTATTCGGGACGCCGATTCAGTCCTCTTTCCAAGATCAATGTCACGAATGTCGACTCGCTGACCCTGGCGTGGGTCTACCGCATCAATACGGGAGGCGGCTTTGGCGGCGCTATCAAAGCCACGCCGCTGGTTGTCGATGGCATAATGTATTTCACCATTCCAGACCACGTCTGGGCCATCGACGCGCGCACGGGGCGCGAAATCTGGCACTACACGTGGGAATCGAAGGGCGGTATGCACATCGGAAATCGCGGCGTGGGGATATCCGGCAACTGGCTCTTTTTTGAAACTCCGGACTGTAATCTCGTTTCTCTCAACCTCACCACGGGAAAGGAACGCTGGCGACAACAAATCTGCGATCCCGATCAGATGTATTTCGGATCGATGGCGCCGGTGATCGTCGGCAATCACGTGATCGCGGGTGTGAGCGGCGACGATCTGGACATTCCCGGATACCTGGAATCGCGCGATACCGAAACCGGAGACATGCAGTGGCACTGGAACGTGACGCCCAAGCCAGGCGAACCGGGATCGGAAACCTGGCCCAACGCAGACGCCATGAACCACGGCGGCGGTATGACCTGGCTATCGAGCACCTACGATCCCGAAATGAAGACGATTTTTCTGGGGACCGGGAATCCTCAGCCGGTTATCGCGGGGAAGGGCCGCAAAGGCGACAATCTCTATACGGAATCGATTGTCGCTCTCGACGTCGACACAGGGAAGCTGAAATGGCATTTTCAGCCATCGCCCCACGATACCCACGATTGGGATGCAATCCAGACGACTGTCCTGATCGACGGCGAGATCGACAGCCAACCTAGAAAACTGGTGGCGCAGGCCAGCCGCAACGGCTACTTCTTTGTGCTGGACCGTACGAACGGGAAGAACATCGTGACCTCCCAGTTCGTAAAGACGAATTGGGCGAAGGGCGTCGATCGAAAGGGCCAGCCGATCCCGGATCCCGCCAAGGAACCGCAGTTGGACGGCGCTCTTGTTTCCCCAAACCAGGGCGGCGCAGCCAACTGGCCGCCTCCAAGTTACAGTCCGCAAACGGAGCTGTTTTACATCAACGCATCGAGAGCGTTCAGCATCTATTACATCTTCGACACCGATGAGAAGCCCGAGGGGTGGGGCGGGAACGATCGGGGAGGATGGGCCGAATCCATGCTGGAGGCGATCGATTACAAAACCGGCAAGATCCGCTGGAGCCACAAATGGGAGGGCGCGGGCGGTCGCTCAGGGGTGTTAAGCACGGCAGGCAATCTCGTGTTTGCCGGAGATCCCGCGAATAACTTTGTAGCTTTGAACGCAACCACGGGCGAACCGGTATGGCACGCCAATCTTGGCACTGGAATCAGCAATGGTCCCATCAGCTACGAGCTTGATGGAACCCAGTACTTAGTCGTCGGAGCCGGAGACACGATGTACGGTTTTGCGATGTTAAGGAAATAAAGAGCAGGTCGACGAGGTACACCGAGGTCGTTCATTGGCTGCGTCAACCATGAGGAGCGTCTTCAAAAACCGCTGATCCACACAGCAAACGGCTATTGAGGGAATTACCGAGCCGCTCCAGATCCGTTCGGAATACCGGCTGCGGAGTCGCTCTTGGACGGTGTTTCACTTTATACATACGCCGGTCCGCTTCCGCGAGCAGTTGTTCCGCATCGACGCCATCCGCCGGGTAGCAGGCATGTCCGATGCTCATCGACAGCAAGTCTCTCCCAATCACGTCCAAGCCTGCCTGCCGCCCGATCTCGGCGAACAGATCGATTTTTACCTGCACCGTTTCGGAAGGATAGCCCGAAAGCATGATCACAAACTCATCGCCACCCATTCGCGCGATGTAGTCGTATCCGCGGCAATTCTCGCGAAGCAGGTCGGCAACGCGGCGGAGGACGCGATTCCCCTCCAGGTGGCCGAACTGGTCGTTGACCTGTTTGAATCCATCCAAATCGCATACCAGGACGGAAAGCGGATGAAGTTCGCGCTTGGCGCGGTCCAGTTCACTGTCGAGATGGATGAACAGCGATCGCGCATTCGGCAGATCCGTCAGCGCATCGATGGTGGCGCAAGTCTCGGCCTGACGATACTTCAACGCATTCTCGATGCAAAGCGCAATCTTGGCTGAAACAGCCGAAAGGATTCGCAGATGATCGGAGGTGAAAGCGTCGCGCTGGTCGGCGTACAGCGATAACACCCCGACCACGCCGTTGGAACCCTCGAGCGGCACCGATAAGGCCGATTTCGATACGCTGAATTTAGTCGGATCGTTTAGATAGCCAGTCTCAACGGCAGGATTTCCGTTCACGATCGGCCGCTTGCACTGGGCCACCCAGCCGGATAGCCCCTCACCGAGTGGAATCTCCAACGGTCCGAATACGTCGGAGTCGTGGCCATTCACAAATTCCGGAAAAAGAACGTTGTCTCTCAGGATGTAAATCGCAATGCTATCGTATCGGCACATTCTCTTTAGCCGGAGCCCTAAGACAGAAAGAGTTTCGTGCAGGCTGAGAGAGTTTCCAAGCTCGTGCGCAAGTTCGAACAAGTCCTGAGCTTCCTGGCGGGCTGCGGCAATGGAGGAAAGAAAATCCGGTTTATCGGGCGCGCCCGTCCTTCGCGCTGTCTCAATACCGGAGGCGGGCGTCGCGCCGCGCGAAATCCTGATGTGTTTTGACAGTCGTGAATTCGAAGCGGGCGTCGCCTTGACTTGAGACTCCAGCTCTTTATATCTCCTCGCCAAAATCTCGACGACTTTTGGATCGAAGCTCTTCCCCGACTCCGAGACAATGTAGCGCATCACATCTTCGGGAGGCATGGCGCGCCGGTACTGACGGTGCGAAGTCATCGCATCGAAGCAATCGACCGCCGATAAAATCCGGGCGCCGATGGGAATCTCTTCGGCTTTTAACCCATCGGGATATCCGGTTCCATCCCACTTCTCATGGTGCGCGATCACGATGGGAACCACCGGATAGGGAAACTCCACACTGTGCAGAATCTCCGCGCCGATGACCGGATGAATTTTCAGCTTTTCGAATTCGACGGCCGTGAGACGGCCAGGCTTCGAAATAATGTGCTCCGGGATCGCGAGCTTGCCGATGTCGTGCAGCAGCGCGGCCGCTTGCAGCGCCTTAAGTTCCAGCTCGCCGACACCCAGTTCCTTTGCGATTTCGACGGCGTAAACCCCAACCCTCCGAAGGTGATCGTAGGTATTGAAGTCTTTTGCCTCGATGGCTAGCGCCAGAGCCTCAATGGTCCTGAGGTGCAATCCAGCCATTTCCTCGACGTGGCGTTTTTCGGCTTCCAGGCGTTCCAGGTACAAACGGTAGGACCGGTAAATCCAATATAAGATCGGGAAGATAAGCAGCGACGCTTCCCAGCCCGCGATACGGCCGATGATCGCCAGAGTTGCCGCGAGGGCAGCCCCCACCAGATAGTACGGAAACGACCAGAAGTAACATTCGCGCCACGTCTTGAGGAATGGCTTTTTCTCGGTCAAACAGACGATCACCGCCACCGGGCAGGTGTTCGCGACGAAGTACACGCACGCGGCCAGCAGCAGTACGAATGGCTGCTTGACGCCATGGATTGCGAACCACGGAAGATGATACCAGTAGTAGGTCGCGCTGATCGCGACCGCAATACTCGCGACGTTGAACAGCACCTTGACGAGGGCCGGCCTGCTCTTAGACCGCCATACGCATTGCAACACGGTACCCGTGCAGGCGACGATCAGGCTTTCGGGGAGACTCAGCGTGGTGACGGAGATCAGAACGAACAAGAAATTTGCCGACATCGTTCCGGTGATTCCAGGCAAGTGAACCTTGAATCCAGACGCCAGATTGGCGATGAGGAAATAGCAGATGAACAGCGGTAGATTATCCGGGTGCCATGACGTCAAACCCGCCGTCACGGTGATGAGCCCGGCTAATAGGGTGACAGCCGCATAGAACTTTGCTGCGCGTGGCATAATCTGTAGACCTTCGTGTAAGCACGGGCATAACCAAGGTTCACCAGCTAGAAGTCCTTCACTTGCACTACGCTCACCTTTTGGCTCGATGATCGGGTGACAAATTGTCGCAACGCGGCGCCTGCGATGCGGACAAATCGCCCCCTCTGCCGGGGTTATGCTTCGGGAAGCGCCGCGGCCAGTCGCTGCGCAAAGGGACGACGAGGATTGGGAACATTTTCCAGCGGTTCAGGGAACCGCTTTATCCCAGGGAAGTTCTTGCTACCGTGCCGGTTTCGGGCTGCCTGCGGTCTCGTCAGATTTCTTCGAAAGCACCACCGTTTTCGGATCCACGGTGATTTCCTTCAGCCGCTGGACCACTTCGGGAGAGCCGCCTTCCTGGTAAAGGCCTCCCAGTTGCGCCGCAAGGAACCTTTCCGCCGCCATGAACATCGCCATGTTGTTCACCGGTCGCGCGAAGCCGTGTCCCTCATCCGGGGCGAGCAGGTACTCCACCGGAACCCCACTCTCCCGCAGCGCGATCACGATCTGCTCGGCTTCCGCCCGATTCACACGCGGATCGCGCGCGCCCTGCACCACCAGCACCGGCGTCTTGATCTTCCCCGCGGCGGCCAAAGGCGACCGCTCCTGCAGCCAGGCTTGGCCTTCCGGGGTTCCCGGATCCGCCATGTGCGTGTACATGATCTTGCGCTGCGCTTCCCAGTATGCCGGGATCGCGTTGAGCAGCGTCATCAGGTTCGAAGGGCCGGACACGTCCACCGCCGCGCGATAAAGGTCCGGAGTGAGCGTAATCCCGGCGAGGGCCGAGTACCCGCCATAGGAACCTCCCATAATGCCAACGCGCTTGGGATCGGCGATGCCTCGGGCGACCAGGTATTTGACGCCCCAGGTGACGTCGTCCTGCATTTTTCGTCCCCACTCGCCGTTGCCCGCGTTGAGATATTTTTTTCCGTATCCGGTCGATCCGCGGAAATTCGGCATCAGGACCGCATAGCCGCGATTGGCAAAGAACTGCGCGAGCGCGTTGTATCCCCAAGTGTCCCGAGCCCACGGTCCGCCATGCGGAACCACCAGCGTCGGTAGTCCTTTCCCCGATGAACCCTTCGGCAACGTCAGATACGCAGGAATCTCCAGGCCGTCCGAAGAGGTATACCGGATCGCCTGCATCGGCGCCAGAGCTTCGCGCGGAAGCTTCTCGCGAATCCGATATTGCGCCGTGAGGCGGTGCGTCTTCCGATCGAAGAGGTATGCTTCACCCGGCTCGGTATCGCCGGAAGCAGTCACCAGCCACACCCGCTCGTCGTCGGTACGCGAGCCCAGGTTGATTTCTTTGCGCGGCAGCTTCGCTTCCAGCCATTGGTAGTCGGCCTCGAAGGACTTGTCTTGGAAATAACGCCTGGTCCGCTCATCCTGGTACGATGTCGCGACCAGTTCGCCGGTCGCCTCGGAAAACAGAGCCGAGCCGAAGTCGGCGCGTTTCAGCGGATCGGATTCCACACCTTGGACCGCCCCGGTCTCGGGATCGAACAACACCAGCGCCAGCAGGTCCACATCGTCGCCCTTGTTGGTTTTCATATAGACGCGCCGGGCGTCTTTGTGGAAGCGCACGGGCGCGCATTCCTCGAGGACGTTGCAGGAGTAGACTTTCGTGAATCCGTTCGGGTCCACACGGAGCACTTCCTGGTCTCCGTTATCGGCCACCCGCGTGGCCAGTCGCAACTTTCCGCTGAGATCGAAGATCCAGCCCGAGATGCGCTCCGTATTTTTGCGAATCAGCGTCCGTTCGCCGGTGGAGATCGAGAGGCGGTAAAGGTCATGCCACGCCTTGTCGCGATCGTTTAATCCGATGTAGAAAACACCCGAATCGGTTTTGGGCGTGCTGAGCAACTGGACCCGCACGCCTTTCAAGCCCGTTAAATCGCGCGAGGACGGGGCATCGGCGCCTGCCGGCGCGGCCGCGGTTGCATCGACGGAATAAACGTTAAAGTTCTCATCGCCGTCGTGATCTTTGACGTAGGCGATGTACTTCCCGTCGCGGCTCCACAGCCAACTGCCGATCGGACGTTTGGTTTCTGTAGTTAGCAGCCGGGCGGAGCTGAACGGCTCCTCCGTCTTCTTTACCCACAAATTTCGCGTGTCTTTCCATGGTTTGATGAACGCGAGATACTCACCGTCCGGGGAGATTTGTGCCCCGGTGATCTCGGGATTCCCGAACAACATCTCACGGTCGATCGGCGCCTGGGCGGAAGAGCCTTGCGCGGCGAGCGTTGACGCCAGGGGCGCCACAAGTAAGATGGTCGAGAACAGTTTCTTCATAGTCATTCGGCGGAACAGCTCAAGACATCTGCGCTCGAGTTTCGTGCGACGAGACGCAAACTTTGTAGTAGGAATAGGTGAGGTACATCACCGGGAGAGCGAGCAGCGAGAGTCTCCAGCCGACCGTCTGGCTGGACTGCACGATCACCGCGGCGATCGCGGCTCCCACCAGATAGTAGGGGAACGCCCAGAGATGACACTGCTTCCACACGGCAAGCAGCGTAGTCTTGGAGATGAGCGCCAGAACCAGAGAGATCATTCCGGTATTCATCACGAAGAAGGCGGTCGCCGCCGGAGCGAGCGCGATGAACGGGTGGTCCTGTGGCACGACGCGCGCGGCCAGGTATGCCAGCGCCGTGCTGATCAGCACAGTCGAGCTGTTGAACAGCACCTGCACGAGCTTGGGACGGGTCTTCGGCCTCCAGAGACACTGCACCAGCGTCGCGGCGAAGGCGATGGTAAGCGTTTCGACCAGGCTGAACTGCGTCAGCGCCATCAGGATGAATACGAAGTTCACCGATATGGTGCCGTGCAGTCCGGGGAGTCGTACCTTCATTGTTGAGGCGATACACGCCAACGAGAGGCAGGCCAGATATCGAGCCACGTCCGGGAACTGGCTGAACCAGATCAGCGTTCCGGCGAGCAGCGAGTATCCAAGCGCAACGCTAGCTCCAATATAGAGTTTGGCATTGGTAGTCATGCAAGTATCCTGGTGTAGCGAGAAGCCGGGGGGGGTCAGTCGCCCCAGACGACACTAAAGTCGTCGCCGCCGACGTCGAGAGCTTGCATGGTCGCGGCGATGAGAGCGGTATCGCCCCAGACGACGCTGAACCCGCCGCCACCGTCATCCATACCCCAGATCGCTGAGTCGCCCCAAACGACGGAGAACCCGTTGGAGTTGTCGCCACTAAACACATCCGAACCGTACACCAGTTGATCGCCCCAGACCACAGAGCTTCCCCAACTCGTCATGAAGTTACGGGTGATCGTAATCGTGTTCTCGTTGTCGTCCCCGCCCCAACTGCTCCCGCTTGAGCTGACCGGGCCCGAGTGGTTCTGGCTCGAGGCGTTAAGGACCACGATCGCCGAAAGCGCAGGCATGGTAGTGAGGTCGTGATTGTAGATAGCTGCCTGAATATCGAGGTACCCCGCGCCAACCTCGAAAATATCGGACTGGAGGTTAAAGCGGGCCTTGGTGATCCCATCGTAGGCGGTGGTGTGTAACGACAGCGTTTTCGCCGCCGTTTTCATGAGACGCGCTTTCACCTGGTCTGGCGTGAGCCAAGGGCTCTGCTGAAGAAGCAACACCGCGGCGCCCGTTACCACCGGCGTTGCCATGCTGGTCCCGCTTAGCCGCATATAACTGGTCGAGTTTCCCTTGCCGCCGGTCTGGTAGTACGAGTTAGGTACCAGGGTGCCGTGGTAATTGGTCGCAAGCGTGGAGTTTGGAGCCATCAGGGAAACGGTGTCGTTACCCGGAGCAACCAAGTCCGGCTTTACGATGTGATCGAACGCCGTGGGGCCTTTCGAACTGTAGCTGGCCATCTGGTCGTCGCTCCGCGTGGCCGTCCCCATGGTATTCATGGCGCCCACGGTGATGACATAAGGATCGTTGCCTGGCGCTACGATCGTGCCGTATCCGTGCTCATCCACTGAGTTGTCGCGTCCGTAGTTTCCAGCCGCGGCGACGACGATGATTCCCGCCTTCCAGGCCGCTTCCGCAGCTTGGCACAGCGGATCAAGCGTATAGCTCTCGAACACCGGACGTCCCAGGGAGAGATTGATCACCCGGATGTTATAAGTGCTCTTTAAACTAATGGCTGCATCGATGGCTGCGATCACGCCAGCGTCGGTTCCGGCGCCATTGGCGTCCAGCACCCGGAGATTAATCAGGTTCACGTTCGGCGCGACGCCCTGGAGCGTGCGAGTAAAACCGCGTCCCGTCGAATCCGTCCCGTTGCTGCCCACGATGCCGGCGACGTGCGTGCCGTGACCATACTGATCCGACGCATTCAGCCCGGAAATAAAGCTCTGGCTATACACGATGCGCGAGCCTTTGCCGTTGGCAGTCTTCAAATCGTCGTGAGCATAGATGCCGCTGTCAATCACGGCCACGCCGATGCCGGTGCCATTAAAGCCGAGGTCCCAGGCGCTATCCGCGTTTACCGCTGCGGTAGTGATGTCCAGAGTGCCCTTGGTGAGCCGGTTCGGCGAGATGTAAGTGACGTTGGAATCCCTAGATACCGTCTGAATCTGTGCGGCGGTCAGCATTGCCCATACCGCGTTGACGTGGACGAATTGTTGCTTGATCTGGCCGTACGGGCCAAGCTGACTCAATTCGCTCTGGGTGGGCGCGGTCTTGTATTGTACAATGACATCGACCGACACGTTCGAACCGGTCGGCAGATCCGGCGCGGTATTCGACCCCGCCAAAATCAACCCCGCGCCCGCGACCAGCGCTAAAACTCGTAAGAAATTTTTCATGATCTTGTTCCTGTCTCCACTCATTGGATCAGTCGCCCCAGACCGCATTGCCGAGAAGGTCCAGTACCAATGCGAGACGATGTCTGAAACTATTCCACCGGACGATTCCATTCATCGAGAAGCTTTTCTTAGCCATTCGGTTTGAATTCACAAATTCTCCTCCGTCAACTGGCGTGCATTAGGCACTTCGCATGCCGAATCCAATTGTGTTGACCTACATGACAATTGCTCGGGTTCAACACTGGATCCCGAGTGACAAAATGTCGCTTTGAGCATCGCCTGGAGACCTGTTGTCGCGGACGTGACGATCTCGTCCGCGCGCGTCATGGCATTGAATTTTCTTTGGGGCTAGGGTTTGGCATACCATCGGCAATGGGTGGCGGGCGCCTGATTTCCGCCCAGCTTTACGGCGTTTCGAGCTGGGATCGATTGGCCTTGCCAGTGGCTGCTCCGCTCAAGATGTCCGCATTTTTAGCCGCGCGGCGTCGATTTCTCTGATGGACCCTTAGAAATGAATGGTCGGACGCGATTAATCGTTGATGGTCACGCTCGTGGATTTTGATGTGCTCTTCTTCAGTTCGAAAAGACTTTACATTCTTGAAATCTTCGATAAGATCAACGGCGAGATCTGCTCCGAAGAACCTGCTTGCGGCTTTCGGTTTGACATGCTCGGCGTGAGAATCGAGAAAGCGCTTTATGCAATCCGCAAGCGTTAGTCCGTGTGTGGTCGTGTCCTTGCTTTGGGCGACGAACGAACGCAATTTTGCTTCAGCCGCCCAGTCCCTCAACCCCGTTGATTGCCGTGGTAGTGCTCTCTCTCTGCGTCGGTGCTGCCAGTCAACCAAATCTTGCATTGGCATTCCCGAAAGACAAGCTTCTCCTAGTCGTTAATTTCAGCTTGAACGTTCGAGTCCTGCGAATAGCGGGGGAAGATCGTCAGGGATATGGCTGTTATTTCGGCTTTCCTAGCGTGATTCTCCCACGAGTATTTGTACCGGCCGATGTACAAATCGTTTTAGTAGTCGCTAATTTGTTGATTTTAAGGTGTATGGCTTCCCAGGAATTGGCTTCCGACACTGGACACGTTTCGAACTTCATCGCTTCCTGCAAACGAAGCCGGGCGGAGCCGTCCGCGTGGTTCCGCGATGTCCTGTCTCGCATCCCGAGTCGCTTGGTTCATCATCTTCACGAACTCCTTCCCCAGGAGTGGAAGCCGCTCTCACCGCCCATCCATCGGGACGCAGTTCACCAGCCGCATACGTTCCACAGCACGCCTAAACGCGGGGGAAAAAAGACTGTGGACGTCTGATTTGCATATGCTTTTCGCCAAAACGAACCCGACTCCGCTGTTTGGTACGTCATTCCCTCGCGAACGCTCTCGCTGGGCCGATATGAATTACGGAGCAGTATGCAAACGCGACTTCTATGGGTTCTTCTGATATCGAGCGCGGGAAACGTCTGGACATTAGACGCGGTCACACTTCCGCCGATCCTAGTCGGCGTCTCCAACGTTCAATCCGGTCCCTCCCGATCGCTGGGCCAGGAACTCTTGCAAGGTTCTATGTCCTACTTCAAAATGATCAACGAACAGGGAGGCATTCACGGGCGGAAAATCAAAGTGATCCTGAAGGACGATAAATATGAGCCGGATCCCGCGATTCAGAACACCAACGAATTGATCACGAAAGAGAAGGTTTTCTTCCTTTTCGATTATGTCGGCACACCGACCTTGACGCGCGTCCTGCCCCTGCTCCGTTATTACGAGGATCAGGAGGTGATCAACGTGGCGCCCTTTACCGGCGCGGATCCGCAGCGAATGCCGCCCTATGACAAATATGTTCTCAACATCAGGGCCTCCTATCGCGAGGAAACTCGTCGTTTGGTGGATTATTTGTACGCCAAGGGATTTCGGCGGATCGGCTTTTTGGGCCAAGCAGACGCCTATGGAAAGAGCGGCGAGGTGGGTGTGAAGGAAGCGCTTAAGGATCATAGCTTGACGCTCGTCGAGAGCGTCACCTACCGCCGCAACGAGACTTTCTCCGCGAGCATGCAGGCGCAGGTGGATTTACTGCGGAGCAAGGGAGCGGACGCGGTGATCGCCGTCGGTGTTTACGGCCCCTGCGGCGCGTTTATCCGCGACGCGCGCATGGCCGGGTGGCAGGTTCCGATTGCGAACGTCAGCTTCGTGAACGCGCAAACCATGCTGGCGGTTCTGCGCGAAACCTCCAGAAAAGCAAACGTGGATCTGACGGCCAACTTGATTAACAGCCAGGTGGTGCCTTTCTTCGCCGACACTCAATTGCCCCTCGTGAACGCCTACCGGGTGCACCTTTCGACGCAACCAGGATTCACTTCACTGGAGGGGTGGCTGAATGCCGTAGTGGTCACAGAGGCGCTGAATCGCGCGGGCTCGAATCCATCGCGACAATCTTTCATAAAAGCCATGGAATCCCTGGGTGGCTGGGACCCGGGAATCGGATACAGGCTAAAGTTCTCTCATACCGAACACCAGGGACTGCATCAGGTCTGGCTGACTAAAACCGTGCGTGGGGAATGGGTGGCTGAACCGGATCGGCCAGCAGCGAAGTGAAAAGTATATTCGCAAAGTTAATGACCTTGCAGCTCCTATGCGGCGTCTTCGCAACAGGCACTCTCTGGAAGTTGTCGGAGACAAGCTTTAAGGATTCGATGTCGAGCGGCTTCGTGGCGAATGGACAGACAGTCGCGGAGTCTATTGCCAACTCCGTCGAGCGTCACCTCGCCAATCGGGATCTCACCTCGGTCCAATCCGCTCTTGACGCAAGCCTAAAGATCCCCGATGTCGAATTTGCATACGTAACCGCACCGGACGGCCGTGTGCTGGCGGACACGTTTGTTCCCAACTTCCCAGCGCGCCTTCCTCCCAGTGGAACCGGCAAATCCTGGTTCGCTATCCGAATGCCCGGCACAAACAAGCCGGTGTCCGTCTTCACACACCCCGTTCTGGCCGGAATCGTCGGCGCCGTACATGTGGGGCTCAGCCAGGAGAACCTGCTGGCTTCCATGACCAGGATGAAACTGCTGCTGCTAGCCACCGTCGCTGTAGTAATTTTTCTTCTAACGGCGATTGTCGGATTGGTCACTCGCCACATTGTAGCTCCCGTCCGAGGGCTCACCCGGGTCTCATCCACCCTTGCGGATGACGTGACCGGAGAGTTTCAGCCGCTGCCAATTTCTTCGGGCGATGAAATCGGAGTGTTAACCGCTTCGTTCAATCGAATGATATTAGAGCGGCAAGAATACCGCAAGAACCTCGAAGCCCGGGTGCTGGAGCGCACCGAGGCTCTCTCGCAGGCCAATATCGAGCTCGACGGCGCTAAACGACGGGCTGAAGCGGCCACCCAGGCCAAGAGTGACTTCCTGTCGACGATGAGCCACGAAATCCGCACCCCGATGAATGGGGTGATCGGAATGACCGGTCTGCTTCTCGATACTCCACTTTCGGCCGAGCAGCGCGACTACGCTCAAACGGTCCGTCAATCGGCTGACGCACTGCTCACCATCATTAATGACATTCTGGACTTCTCGAAAATGGAGGCGGGCAAGATGACCGTCGAACCGATTCGCTTTGACTTAGGTGTAGCGGTCGAGGAAGTCGCGGAACTATTGGCGCCGCGGGCGGCGGAGAAGGGTATTGACTTCATTTTGAGATATGCGCCCGATGCCCCCCGTCGAGTGTTCGGCGATCCGGGGAGAATCCGCCAGATCCTTGTGAACCTGGTTGGCAATTCCATCAAGTTCACTAAGCGAGGTCACGTCTTCCTTAGCATCGAGTATGTGGCGCAGATCTCCTCCTCCGGCCCCTTGTTCCGGTTTTCCGTCGAGGACACGGGGATTGGCATCGCTGAAGACAAGCTGGGACATCTCTTTGGAAAATTTACTCAGCTTGATGCCTCCACCACTCGCACCTACGGTGGTACCGGTCTTGGGCTGGCCATTTCAAAGCAGATTGTGGAGTTAATGGGAGGCAAAATTGAGGTAGAAAGCCGGCTGGGAGAAGGATCTAAGTTCTGTTTCACGCTGCCTGTTCCCCTGGACCTCTCGGTCCCCACGAAACGCCATTTTCCAGCCGATTTTCAAGGTGTGCGGGTGCTGGTCGTCGATGACCTCTCCATCAACCTCCAGGTCGTGTCGGAGCAACTCTCTTCGAAGGATGTTGAGCACGTCTGCGTGCCGTCGGCCCGGGAGGCACTAGCCCTTCTTCACATAGCGCAGGAGAGCGGCCATCCGTTCCATATCGCCATCCTCGATCATCTTATGCCGGAAATGGACGGCGAGCAACTCGGCCGTGCGATCAAGGCCGATCCCCGGCTCCGCCAAACTGCGTTGGTCATGTTGACCTCCTCCGGTCAGAAGTCAGACAGTGCTCGATTCGAAGCGGCCGGTTTCGAAGCCTACCTCGTCAAACCGGCACGGTCGGAGCATTTGATAGACGCGTTGGCCACCCTATGGGGCGCGGTGAGGAATAAGGCGCCGGTGGCAGAAATGATCACCCGCCACAGCCTGCTCGATGTCGCTGCCGTTGATCAAGAACCGGAATTCAACTGGGAACCATTGCCGTTATCTCGCATTTTGGTGGCGGAGGATAACATCGTCAATCAGAAGTTGGCTAAGCGACTTCTCGAAAAAGCCGGTTGCCGGGTGGACGTGGCCTCGAATGGTATCGAGGCCGTCGAAATGTGGGACAAGGTCCCTTACGATGCGGTCTTCATGGATTGCCAGATGTCGGAAATGGACGGGTTTGAAGCCACGACTGAGATCCGCCGCCGCGAGCGACGCTTAGGCCCAGCTCAACGCACGCCAATCGTAGCACTGACGGCGAACACAATGCAGGGCGATCGGGAAAAATGCCTTGCTGCGGGAATGGACGATTTCCTGCCCAAGCCTATCGAGATCCCAATGCTGTACCGCGCACTAGAGCGTTGGATCCGGAAGGATCCTCGGGCGCTGGTGGATCGAGTGGGGCCATCGTCTATCTGTCGGTGAGCCCGACATCACTTTGATTTGACAATTTCGTAAATTCTTACGGGCAGCCGACTGCCGGTGATCGCGGCAGCGTCTGCACCACGACATGTGATACCCGTCGATTCGAAGTCCTCTCCCCTGATGCGGCGCTGTCAAAAATTGTACTTAAGTGCTAGCTGTATCTGGCGCATGCTGGTGAATGTGGAAGTAATGACGCCAAAATTCGATGGCGGTGCCACACTCGAGCTCCCTCCCCAGCTCACCGAGCCGGGAGTACCCAACTCCACGTGGTTTGGAGCATTGAACATTTCCACGCGGAACTGAAGAGACTGTCTTTCGCCGATGGCGAAATGCTTTATGGCTGAGAAATCGACGTTCACCGTCCTCGGTCCCCGCAGGTTGTCGCGCCCACAGTTTCCGAACGTGCCGGCGACGGGGTTCGAGAAGGCCGCCGCGTTATACCAACCGTATCCGCCGCTCGCGTTGGGGTTTCGCAGAACCGGATTCACTCCGGCAATGCAGTTGAGCCGTTCCCCGCTCGGTGAAAATACTACACCGGCCGAATCCCATGACGAGGTCTCCGTCGCTGCCCCGCTTTGCGCCGTGGTGATCGTGCTGAATTCCCATCCGCCAGCCACCTGGTTCACGACCCCTCCCCGATTCAAAAAGCGCTGGCCCTTTCCGAAAGGCAGCGTGTAAAGGATCGAGGCGACGAAACGCTGCGGAATATTGAAGTCGGCTGGGCCGTAGTCGCACGACCGGCAGCGCGCATTCGGCGGCACGAAGTCATTCCCGGGGCCCCGTATGGCGCTACTGTCGTCGAGGGATCTGGAATAGGTGTAACTGATCAAAGTGGTCAGATTGTCTCCGAATCGCTGACTTAGTTTGGCGCCCAGGCCATTGTAGTTTCCTACCCCGTCAGCCTTCAGAAACTGTATCCCCGCAGCTCCGAATTCCGGATAAGGCAAACGGGATAGGATCGCGGCGGTTCCAGGAATCGGCGCACCTGCGTTAATCAGGCTGTCCAAATGGCGGCTTTCCGAGCCGTTGTAGCCGACCTCCAAAGTGGATGATTTGCCGAGTGTGCGCTGGACGTTTAAGAGGTACTGCATACTGTAACTCGTCGGAAGTATGTGGTTCGCGCCCCAGGTCAAGCCGATAGGTATGGTGACCGGAAGCGCCGACGTATTGATGAAATTCTGGTACGTGATAGTTGGCTGTCCATAAGTGGTTTGCGTGACTTGTCCCGTCCGGCCTCCCAATCCGCGATTGAGATCGAAGATCGAGTTCTTGCTTTCCTGCGAGTAGAATATGCCGAAACCGGTTCGGACCGACCATTTATTCGAGGGGCTCCAGGCGATCCCGAGCCTGGGGGCGAAGTTGTTGTAATTCGTATTGATCAGCCGCGAACCCAAGCGCCCATCCCGCACCGTTTGCAGCGCGGGGTATCCGGTGGCGCCCGGCGAGACGGATTGCCAATAGGGCTCATAATTAAAGGCCAAGCCCTGATAAAAGCTTCCGCTGCCGGAGCGGACGTAAACGGGTTGCAGATTCGGATCCGTCACATTCGCGGTAGAGGAGAGAGGCGAATTAAGCTGCACTCCAACCTCATTGCCGGACGAGTCTAATAGCGGCTGTTCCACCTCCCATCGAAGACCGGCAGTGATGGTCAGATGCGGCCGGACCTTCCACGTGTCATCGATGTAAGCCGCCCATTCGCTGCTTCTGAAATTGGCCGACGCGAGTGCAACGGCAATGATGCTGTTTTCGATATCCCCCATCAGGAAGTCCGCACCCGAGTAGCCGCCAGTTTGCGCGGTCGGCGTAATAGCGTTGGTGAACTGACCGTTGAAAAAAAACTGGCCGCGCGGGAATTCGTTGCCAAGTTGGGGAAACTCGTTATAGCGGTACTCTCCTCCCATGCGCAGCGAATGCTTCCCGATGACCCAGGAATAGTTATCCACTAACTGGAAATACTTGTCGTTAATTTGGAACGGGCTGCTGGTGGGATTCCCAAAGCTGGTCAGATTGTTAGTCAACTGAACGTTGGGGATGCCCCAGGAATTCTTGTCCGTGACCGTTACCGGCACGCCGATCTCGGAATCCACATTCTCGACGTTAGCCAACTGCTGGGTAATATTGTTGAACAGGGAACTATAGCCAAACCGCGCTTCGTTCACTTTTGTCGGCGAGATGATCCTTACATTCGAAAGGACCCACTGGCTGGCTCTGGTCTGCAGCGTTTGTCCATCGTTCGATGTGATGCCCGGAGTCAGGGTCGACTCATTGGTCCAGCTATAGCGGCCGAACCATTGCGTCTTGTCGCTCTCGGTGTAATCG
>Ga0182024_10004175_pt1 | contig 33567 bp, 35 predicted proteins | sample P32metaG_FD_120480 | JGI IMG/M metagenome (GOLD analysis project Ga0182024, IMG submission 120480) | Permafrost microbial communities from Stordalen Mire, Sweden - P3-2 metaG (Illumina Assembly) | ecosystem: Environmental > Terrestrial > Soil > Wetlands > Permafrost | place: Sweden: Stordalen... | reverse complement strand
TCGTTCGGCCAGGGCGTCGAGCGGATCTTCCCCCTCCACTCGCCGGTGATCGACCACATCGACGTCGTCCGAGGCGCCAAAGTGCGTCGTGCCAAGCTGTACTTCCTGCGCGAGTTGAAGGGCAAGGCCGCGCGCATGAAAGAGCAGAAGCGCACGGCATAGCAGGAGCCCGCCCATGTCTCCCACCTACGCGTCACGGAGGTTGGAGAACGCGATTCGCCGCACGGGCGTCCGGTTCGTCGCCGGAGTGGACGAAGTCGGGCGCGGCTGCCTCGCCGGTCCGGTGATGGCGGGCGCGGTGGTGCTCGATCCGGATCGTCTCGTGTCCGGCATCGCCGACTCGAAGCTGCTGTCGGCCGACGAGCGCGAGCGCCTCTTCGACGAGATCGTCGGGAGCGCACTCGCCTGGACCGTCACGCGGGTCGACGCGGCCGAGATCGATCGGCTGAACATCCACCGAGCGTCGCTGCAGGCGATGCGTGATGCCGTGCTGGCGCTCGCGCCCGCGCCCGGGTTCGTGTTGGTCGACGGGTTCCGGATCCCGGGGATCGCGATACCCCAGCGCGCCCTCATCGGCGGCGACCGCCGGTCCACCGCAATCGCCGCGGCGTCGATTCTCGCCAAGGTGACGCGCGATCGCCTGATGGTGTCCCTCCACGCCGACGATCCGCGCTACGGTTTCGACCAACACAAAGGCTATGCCACGCGCCAGCACCTCGATGCGGTCGCGCGCTTCGGCTACTCGAGTGTTCACCGGAGGACGTTCCGGCAGCCGACCCTGTTTGATACCATTCTGAGTTGACCCACCCGCGTCCGGGGAGATTCCACCATTCGCGCATCGACCCGGTTCCTCATCGCTGTCTACTTCGTCTGGTCCGGCTTGTGGCTCCTGCTGGCGCCGTGGACGGCGCTGTGGGATCAGAACCTGTTCGCCAGGATTGTGCCGGCGCTCGGCGTCGTGATGGCGAACCCGTTCGTGCGCGGCGCCGTGACCGGCGTCGGGGTTGTCACGATCGGCGCGGGCATTCGGGAGTTGTTCGGCGTGTTTGACTCGCGCACGCCGCCCGAGCGGCCCCCGGATGTGCCCACGGACAGGCCGCCCGACCGGCCAAGAACGCTGGCGCCGGACGCGTCGCGGCAGTGACCGGTGGCGCCGGCCCGTCGATCTGTCTGGTCACCGATCGCCGTCGACTGAGCCCGCAGGCGCGAACGACGCGCGACGAGCTGGTCGCGCTCGAAGCGGCGATCGGCGAAGCGGCCGCGGCGGGGATTGACGTGATCCAGGTTCGCGAGCGTGACCTGGAGGACGCGGCGCTCGCGGCGTTCGTCGAGCGGGTCGTCCGGCGGACGCGCGGCACGACGACCCGCGTGATCGTGAACGAACGCGCCGACGTGGCTCGCGCCGCCGACGCCGACGGCGTGCACCTTCGGGGCGACGGGCCGCCCGTCGCGCGTGTTCGTGACTGGGGTCCGCCGTCATGGTGGATCGGTCGATCGATTCATTCGTCCGCCGACGTCGGCCACCACGAGTCGGCCGACTACCTGCTCTTCGGCACGGTGTTCCCGTCGACGTCGAAGCCCTCGGGAGCACCGGCCCAGGGCATCGCGGCGTTGCGCGAGGTCGTCCGCGTGTCGGCGACGCCCATCTGGGCCATCGGTGGCGTCACGCTCGAGACGGCCAGCGCCTGCATCGAGGCTGGTGCGACGGGCGTCGCCGCGATCGCGGCGTTTCTTGATGGCGGGGATGGCGCGGACGGCGCGATCGGGCTGGGCGTCGTGCGCGCGCGTGTCGAAGCGATGCGGCGGGCGGTTGGCCGCGATTTGGGCAAACTGGTAGAGTAGCCGGTCCTCATGGGTGACTTCAGCGATCGACTCAAGCAGGCCCGCGTGTCGCGGGGCCTGTCGCTGCACGACATCGCGGGCGTGACGAAGATCTCCATGGTGGCGCTCGAGGCGCTCGAGCGGGGCGACCTGTCCCGCCTGCCGGGCGGGATCTTCAGTCGGGCGTTTGTCCGATCGTACGCACTGGCGGTCGGTCTGGATCCCGAGCGCTCGGTCGTGGAGTTTCTCGCGGAACGGGAGCGCTCCGAGCACGAGGCCTCGCAGGCGATCGCCGTTCCGGAAGTCACCGCGGACGACCGGGAGTTCCTCGAGCGTCAGCGCCAAGCAGCCCGTATCCTCCGGGCCGCTGTCATCGTTCTGGCCGTGGCCGCGATCGTGTTCGTGATGTGGAAGGTGAAGTGGATTTAGCGGAGGCCCACGCTCGTCATCCCCGACGCGCGCGTCGCGGCTTTCCCGGCGACGCCTCAGGCGGGCCGCCCCATTCCGATCGCATTTGCGACAGGCCGTCCATGTACACCGCCGCGCGCTGACGTTCGTCCTCGTCCGCGATGCGCTTCAGCAGGCTCACGGCCTTGGCGAGATCGCGGTGGATGGTCGACTTCGTCGCCGAGAAGTACAACTGCTTGATCTCCGCCAAGGGCTCCTGAGGCGCCGTCATCGCGATCCGCTCCGTTCCAGGCTGAGCCCGTTCCGGTCGATCCGGACGGGCAGCACGTCAGCGCCGGTGTGGGCCAGGGCCGCGCTGACGTCCGCCTTGCGCTCGGGATCCGTCAGCGCGAACAGGCACCCGCCGCCGCCGGCGCCGCAGACCTTGCCGGCCCACGCGCCGGCCGCGCGGGCGTGGTCGAGCAGCGCGTCAATCGCCGGCGTCGTGACGCCCGGCGCGAGCCGCTTTCGAGCCGTCCATTCCTCGGCGAGGTGCGCGGCGACGCCAGGCCAGTCATTCCGCAGGAACGCCTCTCGCATGCCCGCCGCCGCCCGACAGATGTCCGTGAACGCGGCCGTCACGCCCGGATCGCTGTCGAGGCGTCTCTTGAACACGTCCCAGTTGTTGATGCCCGAATTCCGGGACGCACCCGTGAACGCGACGACGAGACGGTCGCTGAGCGCGTCGGCGTCGATCGGGAGCCGGACGGTCCGCACGCCGTCGACGCCGAGTTCGATCGCCAGCACGCCGCCGTACATCGCCGGACGATAGTCCTGGACGCCGGGTGGCACGCCGAGCACCTGGCCCTCCACGTTCATCACCAAGCCCAGCAGCGTCTCGGCGTCGATCGTCCGATCGGCCCACGCGGCGAGCGCCGCGCCGGCCGCGACCGCCAACGTCGATGAACCGCCCAGGCCGGCGCCGACGGGCGAATCCGATCGGGTCACGATGTCCACGCCGCCAACCCCGAACGATCGCACGAGCCGCGCGATGAGCGGCAGCCGATCGAGATCGAAATCTGCCGCCGTCGCCGCCTCGACGCGTTCGCGCGTGTCCTCGGAGACGAGCGTGATCCGGTCGTCGGCGCGCGACTGGATCGTGCAGTGCGCGCGCAGGGTGATCGCCGCGTTCAGGGTCTGCGCGCCATCATGCAGCAAGTACAGCGGCCAGAGGTCGATCGTGCCGCCCGCCAGATCGATGCGCGCCGGCGCGGACGAGACGACTCGCACGCGCGCATTATAATGGCGAGTGAATGTCTCTTCGCGAGTTTCGGCGCCACGTGGGCCGCCTCGCCATCGTCGGATTCACCGGCACGAGCGTGCCGGATGATCTGCGTCGCCTCGTCGCCGAATTCGATCTCGGTGGCGTCATTTACTTCGCCCGCAACATCGTCGAGCCGCGACAGGTGGCGGAGCTGTCGCGGGAAGTCGCGGGCTTGTCCCGCGACTGGCCGCTCTGGATTAGCGTGGATCAGGAAGGCGGGCGGGTCGCCCGGCTTCAACGGCCGTTCACCGAGTGGCCGCCGATGGCCACGCTCGGCCGCAGCGGGGACGAAGCCCTGGTCGAGCGCTTTGCTCGGGCCCTCTCGGCCGAACTCCGCGCCGTCGGCGTGAATCTCGACTACGCGCCCGTGCTCGACATCAGGACGAATCCGGCCAATCAGGTCATCGGCGATCGTGCCCTCGCGGATCGCGCCGAGGTCGTGGCTCGGTTGGGACGCCGTTTGGTGCGGGCACTGCAAGAGGCCGGCGTCGCGGCGTGCGGCAAGCATTTTCCGGGACACGGCGACACGGTTGCGGATTCCCACGACGAGCTGCCCCTCGTGGAGCACCCACCCGATCGCCTCGAGGCGGTCGAGCTGGAGCCGTTCCGGGCGGCGATTGCCGAGGGCGTGGCCACGATCATGATGGCGCACGTGCTCGTCCAGGCAGTTGACGACACTCGACCGGCGTCGCTCTCGCACATTCTGGTCACAGACTGGCTGAAGGTGAAGCTCGGGTTCGGCGGCGTGGTCCTGTGCGACGACCTCGGCATGAAGGCCGTCGCGACACGGCCCTTGGGCGAGATTAGCGTCGACGCGATCGAAGCCGGCAACGACATCCTCCTTATGTGCAACTCGACGCCCGAAGAACAGGTCGTCGCGCTCGAGACCCTCATCCATGCGGCCGAGGCCGGTCATCTGCGGCAGAAGCGCCTCGATGACGCGCTCGTGCGGCAGCGGCTCGTCAAGGAGCAGTTCTTCGGCAGGCAGCCGCTGCGAATCCAGGTGGCCCTGGACGTGATTGGGTCGGCCGCGCATCAGGCCGTGGCCCAAGAGATGGCCGCGTGGCGCTGACCGCGGCAGGCAGCACGAAGTTTCGCCCGGCCGGACACGGCAGCCGTGTCGCCCTCGTCGCGCCGGCCAGTCCCTTCGCGCGTGAGGAATTCGATCGAGGCGTCGCGGAGCTGCGGCGCCTCGGATTCGATCCGGTGTGGGACGATCGGGTCTTTGACAGGCACGCCTTCGTCGCCGGATCGTCGGCCGCCCGCGCGGCCGAGTTGCAGCAGGCGCTGACGCGGCCGGACGTCGACGCGGTCATCGCCATTCGCGGCGGTTATGGCAGTCTGCATACGCTCGAGGGCCTCGACCCGGCCGCCATCCGACGTCGCCGAACCGCGTTCGTGGGCTACAGCGACCTGACCTCGGTCCACGCGTTTCTCGGCCGAGCCGTCGGCATGGCGTCCGTTCACGGGCCCATGATCGACGGCCGCCTCGCGCGCGGCACGGAGGCGTACGACGCGCGCACGTTTCTCGGAAGCCTCGGCACGGAGCCAATCGGCGAACTCTCGCCACCCGGCGTCGAGGTTGTGAAACCAGGCGAAGCTCGCGGCCCGCTCGTCGGCGGCACGCTGACCCAACTCACGGGACTGCTCGGGACGCCGTTCGACGCCGCGCCCCCCGCCGGACACGTCCTGTTCATCGACGAAGTGCACGAGCGGCCCTATCGGTTGCACCGGCTGCTGACGCAATGGCGGCTGGCCGGACGACTGGCGTCCGCCGCGGCGCTCGTGTTCGGTCAACTGCCGCGGTGCGACGAGCCACGGGGCGGCGTTACGGCCGCCGACGTCGTGCGAGAGTTCGCGGAGGGATTCCCCGGCCCGGTGCTCCTCGGGTTTCCTTCCGGTCACACGACCACACCCACGACGCCCATGGTGAGTCTGCCGCTCGGCGTGGCCGTGCGCGTGGTCGCGACCCACACACCGGCCCTCGTCTTCGAGGAGGCTGCGGCCTGTGCGTAGCCCGGTGCGGCGCATTCATTTCATCGGCGTGAGCGGCACCGCAATGGCGACTTTGGCGGCGATGCTGAAGGCGCGCGGCCTCGACATCCAGGGCTCGGATCAGGGCATGTACCCGCCGATGAGCGAGTTTCTCGCGGCCGAGGGCATTCGGACCTTCGAGGCCTATCGAGCGGAGCAGATCACGGCGGACATCGACCTCGTGGTCGTCGGCAACGCCGTCTCGCGCGGCAACGTCGAGCTCGAGACGGTGCTGGACCGTCGCATGCGCTACGTCTCGCTGCCCGAGGCGATCCGCGACTACTTTCTTTGGGACGCGCGATCGATCGTCGTTGCCGGGACGCATGGCAAGACGACGACCGCGTCGATGGTGGCGTGGCTGTTGACGTCCGCCAGTCGCGATCCGAGCGCCCTCATCGGGGGCATCGCCGCGAACTTCGGCCGTAGTTATCGCCTCGGCGGTGGCCCAGAGTTCGTCATCGAGGGCGACGAGTATGACAGCGCCTACTTCGACAAGACCGCGAAGTTCCTCAAGTATCGACCCGACATCGCGGTCGTGGGTAACCTCGAGTACGACCATGCGGATATCTATCCAGACATGGAGTCCCTGCGCACCGCGTTTCGGCGGTTTGTGAATCTGGTCCCGCGGCAGGGCCTGGTCGTCATCGGCGCCGACAGCCCTGAGGCCGCTCGCCTTGCCGCCTCATCCCCCGCGCCCGTCGAGACTGTCGGACTGGCTGATGGCGTCGATTGGCAGGCGAGCGGCATCGAGCAGGGCGGGGGTCGCACGGTGTTTGCGGTGGCACATCGCGGCGTGTCGCGCGGCCGGTTTGTGATGTCGGCGGTGGGCGAGCACAACATCCGCAATGCGCTCGCGGCGATTGCCGTCGGCCACGCGGTTGGGTTGTCAGACGTCGAGATGCGCACAGGTCTGGCGAGCTTCGAGGGCGTGCGTCGCCGGTTAGAGTTTCGGGGGCGCGCGCGCGGCGTGGCCGTCTACGACGATTTTGCCCATCATCCGACCGCGATTTTCGAGACGATTCGGGCGCTCCGCGCCTCCCAGCCCGGTCACCGAGTGTGGGCCATCTTCGAACCACGGTCGGCGACGTCGTGCCGACGGGTGTTCCAGGCGGACTTTGCCCGGGCGTTCACCGACTCCGGCGCTGACGAGATCGTCCTGGCGCCGGTGTTTCGGGCGTCGCTGCCCGAGGCCGAACGCTTGTCTGTCAGCCAGCTCATCGCCGACCTTACCGCGGCTGGTCGTCAGGCCCGGGCGCCGGGCAGCACCGCGGAGATCGTCCACCTGGTGGCCGCGGAGGCGCGGGAGGGCGACCTCGTCCTCGTCATGTCGAACGGCGGGTTCGACGGCATCCACGACCAGCTGCTCGCGGGCCTCGCGTGAGGCGGACGACTCGATGACGACGGACAGGAGCGCTCTCGGCCGCGGCTTGGTTGAACGCCTCGGTGTCGACCGGGTTCGCTTTGCGGCGCCGCTGGCGCCGCTCACGACGTTCAAGGTTGGCGGCCCGGCGGACATTCTCGTCCGCGTCGATTCGGTGGAGGATCTCTCGCGCGTCGTCACGATGGCCGCGGCCGCGAGCGTACCTGTGCACGTGATCGGCGGGGGGTCGAATCTGCTCGTCTCGGATGCTGGCGTCCGAGGCGTCGTCGTTCGCCTCGAGTTGACGCGCATCGAGCAGACCGCAATCGGAGCCCGTGCCCGGGATGCCGCCGGAACCAATGCCCCAGGCGGTGAACAACGGGTTCGCGCCGGCGCCGGCGTGACGATAAATGGACTGGTTCGCTGGACCGTCGGGCGAGGCCTCGCGGCGCTCGAAGCGTGGGCTGGCACGCCCGGCACGGTCGGTGGCGCGATCCGCGGCAATGCCCATTACGGCGGCCGCAACATCGGCGAGCTCGTGCACGAGGTCGGGCTCGTCGGGCCAACGGGTGCGTGCCTGGCGGTGTCGCGGGAAGCGATGGGCTTCGCCTACGACACGAGCCGCGTCGTCGAGACGCGCGAGATCGTGGCGTGGGCTGAAATTAGTGTCTTGCCGGGTGATGCCGACGCGCTTCGTGCGGTCGCGAGGCAGTCGCTCGCACATCGCAAGCGGACGCAGCCGCTCGCGTCACAGAGCGCAGGCTGCGTGTTTCAAAACCCCGACCGAGTCCGCGACGGCGTGCCCGATGACATCCCGGCCTCGGCCGGCGCCCTCATCGATCGCGCCGGGCTGAAGGGGCACCGAATCGGCGGGGCCATGATTTCGCCCATCCACGCGAATTTCATCGTCAACCTGGGCGGCGCGACGGCAGCCGATATCGTCGCGCTGATGACTTTGGCGCGCAGGACGGTGCAGGATCGATTCGGCGTCGGGCTCAAAGATGAGGTCGTGCGGGTCTAACTGTCCTTTCCGTTAGGATGACCCTGTGTCCGATTTGATTATCCGCGGCGGTCGCCCCCTCTCCGGTCGCCTGGCCGTCGAGGGCAACAAGAACGCCGCGCTACCGCTCCTCGCGGCTTGCGTCCTCACGCCGGAGCCCTGCCGCCTCCACAACGTCCCCAGGATTCGCGACGTGGACGTCATGCTCGATCTCTTGAGGTCGATCGGGGCGGACGTCAAAGGGCAGGGCACCACCGACGTCACCGTCACGTGCCGCGACCTCCGCTCGTCCGAGCCGGATCCCACACTCGTCGGCCGCCTGCGCGGCTCCGTGCTGCTCCTAGGTTCTCTGGTGGGCCGCGCCGGCCGGGCGACGCTCGCCCAGCCCGGCGGCGATTTTCCCGCGCGTCGAACGATCACGACGCATCTGCAGGCGCTCAGAGCCATGGGCGCGACTGTCACCGAGTCGATGACCGGACATGTCATCGATGCACCTGACGGCCTGCGCGGCGCGTCGGTGTACCTGCTCGAAGCGTCGGTGACGGGCACCGAGACGGCGCTACTCGCTGCGGCCGCAGCGTCGGGCGTGACCGAGATCCGCCACGCGGCCTGCGAACCGCACGTCGTCGAGCTGTGTCACTTCCTGGTCGCGATGGGCGCGCGGATCGAGGGGATTGGCGGACCGTCGCTCTCGGTCGAGGGCCCGCGGCGGCTAGGCGGCGCCGACCACACGCTCCGCGGCGACTACATCGAAGCGGCCTCGTGGGGCGTGGTCGGTGCGGTGACACGCGGCGAGATCGAAGTCACCGGCGTGTCGGCCGTGGACCTCGAGCCCATCACCACGGTGCTCGCGGAGATGGGCCTCTCGTTTGACCTGTCCGAGGTCCGCTTCGTCGTCCATCCCTCGCGTCTCGTCTGCGCGCGCCGGATCACGACCGGCCTGTGGCCTGGTTTCCCGAGCGATATCGTCAGTCTCGTGACCGTCCTGGCGACCCAGGCAGAAGGCCGGACCCTCGTGCACGACTGGATGTACGAGTTGCGCCTCTTCTCGCTCGAGCAGTTGAGCGGCATGCGCGCGGATCTGTTCCTCTGCGACCCGCACCGCATCATCGTCACCGGTCCCACGAAGCTGCGCCCGCGAAAGCTGGATAGCCGGGACATCCGATCCGGAATGGCCCTGGTCGCCGCGGCGCTGGCGGCAGACGGCGAGAGCGCGGTGCTCGACATCGAGACCGTCGAGCGGGGCTATGCCGGGCTTGTGGACCGGCTGCGCGGCCTGGGTGCCGAGGTCGAGCGAGCCTAGGGCAGGCGGCTAGGGCAAAGACAACGGCGAGCGCTTGACGACGCCCGCCGGCACAGCCGGCATCACCGACAGCGGCACCGCCGTGAGGCCGATCGGCCACCCAGCCGTCACCGCCAAGGGCGGTCCGGCCGCCGGGCTCGCGATGGGCATCGGCGGCTGCGCGATCGAGGCCGCGGGCGCACTGCTGCCCCGACCGGCCTCTGGTGCGCTGCCACTCCGACCCGCCTCCGGCGCTCCGCCACCTCGACCCGGGCCCGGGGCGCTATTGGTTACCGGCGCCGCACTGGTTCCGGTGCCGCTCGGCACCATGAGCGGACGCAGGTCGTCCGCCGTGAGCACGAGGCCATGGATGATGTGCGGTGTCAGCATCACGACGACGTCCGTCTCATCGCGCTCCTTGTGCGTCTTGCCGAAGATGTCGCGGAGGCCCGGGATGCTGCTCAACACGGGGAAGCCGTCGCGTTCGAGTACCTCGTTGTTCTGAATCAGCCCCGCCAGGATGTTCGTCTCGCCGTCCTTCAAGCGGATCGTCGTCGTGACATGCCGGTTGGTGAACTCCGGCAGTCCCTGGAAGCCCGTCGTGGCCAGCAGGTCGTTCAGGACCACGTCGAGCGCGAGCGAGACGTCGTCGTTCGCGTGGGTCTGTGGCGTCATCGTGATGCTGACGCCGACGTTCTTGTAGGTGAACGACGTGACCGCCTGTTCCGTCGGCCCGCCCTGCTGAACAGGCGCGAACGTCGTGGTCGGTACCGGCACGCTCTCGCCGAATTCCGCGACGCCCTGCACGCCGTCGGTCATCCGCACGTGCGGATTGGCGAGCGTTCGCGTGTTGGTGTCCGTCTTGAGCAGGCGGTAGTAGAGCGCCGGAATGCCGGTGACAAGGACGTTGGCCGGGCTCAGCGACTGCAGCGCCGCGACTGAGGACGGGTCGGGCGACACGTTGACGCTGCCGTCAAGACCGGGCGACTGACCGGCCGACGTGTTTGACGCGACCTGCAGGCCGTACTCCTCCAGCTTGGTACGATCGACCTCGAGGATCTCGACGTCGACGACGACTTCCGGCCGTGCCTTGTCGACGGCCGCGATGAGTCGCCCGATCATCGCGACACGCTCCGGCGTGTCGCGGACCGAAATCGCGTGCACGCCGGCGATCAGGCCCTCGAAGCGCGCGTCGGCCACGGTCTTCAGGAAATCGGTCAGTTCCTTCGCGTCGGCGTTCTGGACGTAGAACGTCTGCACCACCTGCTGCTGGTACTCGAGCTGCTTAGCCGGCGTGTTCGGGACGACGATAATCGTGTTCGGTCCGGTCACCTGGTAGAACGTGTTCGTGGCGCTCGCGACCGCGCTCAGCACTTGCCGAACCGTCATCGTGTTGGCCAGCAGGCTCACCGGCGCCGGCCGGTCCTGGAACGTTGGGTCGAACGTCACGCTGAGCTTCGCGCTCCGCGCGATCGTGAGGTACACCTCGCGCGCGGTCGCGTTTTGGCCCGTCTGAAGCTCTTCGCCAAACGGCACGTCGGGCAGCGCATACCCGGGCGTCGTCAAGGAGGTCTGCTGGGCGAGCAGTCGTTCGAGGGCGGTCGGGTTGCCCTCGGCTTCCTTCGTCAGCTTCTCGCGTTGGGCGGTGCGCGCGTCGCGAAGCGCCTTGGCGGCGTCGGCGTTCGTCGGATTGAGATCGGTCGCGATCTGCAGTTCCACGATCGCGTCGTCTATCCGTCCCTGCGACGACAGGCGCTCGCCTCGCGCGTAGTGCGCATCCGACGCCCGGAGCCTGGCGGTCTCGAGGCCGAGACGCGCCGCTTGGCTGTCGGGATGCTCTCGCACTGCCTTCGTGTACTGGGCGACGGCCACGTCGTAATCGTGCAGTTCGTCCGCTTCCTTGGCGCGATCGAGCGAACCTGACGCGCATCCGCTGAGGGCGAAAATCACAGCGCTCCCGAAGAGCGCGACGAGTCGGCGGGTCAGACGACGACGGAATGGGCGGCTCATGGGGTGTCCTTCGGCAGGCGTGGTCAGAGATTGGGGGCTTCGCACTTCACGCCGCGAGGGGGCGTGAAGACGAACTCCGCGTCGCCCAGTCCGGGGTTTTCCTGGAGGGCGCTGAAGTCGAAGCGAGACGTGTTGCCTTGGCGATCGGTCGTGATGAACGACTCGAGCGCGAGCGTCTTGCGATTGACGACGAGCGTAAGCGCCGTGAAGTCATCTTGGGGCACGTGCGGCACGAGGTCGAGTTGCCACGTGGCGTCGGCCTGCGACGCCGGCATGGCGCTCGTGAAATCTCGCACGAGGTTGCCCCGGCCAGCCAGAAACATCACGCCCTGCGGAATCTCGTCGCCTTTCGGGATCGGGGTCACCGTGCATGACTGATCGCCGGGCGTCGCGTCGTAGGAAAAAATGCGCGATCCATCGGCGACCCAGGCCTTCTTCGTTGGCGCGTCGTACTTCCAATACATCCGGTTCGGCTTCTTGATGCGGACGTCGCCGCGCTCGATCTCCTTCTCGCCAAGCGCGCCGCTCGTGTAGGTCTGCCTAAAGCCCGCGCGGAAGTCGTGCACCGTGTCGTAGTGCGCTTGAATCCGTTGGGCGAGGTCGGCCGCCGTCGGCGGGGCCTGCGCGACCGGGCGGGCCACGAGCGTGAGCGCGACCAAGACCAAGGTCAGCTTGCCCATGCAGGCCATCCTAGCGCGGTTCGCCGGGTTCAGTTCACCGAGCAGGCGCCGGGTCCCCGCGGGTCACCGCACGTGCCGCACGCGCCGGACACCGGGGCTGCCGACTTCGAGGACTTCGTCGACACCGCGAACACGGAGAGCTGCTTCTCGAGCGATCGGCCGTGGCACCCGGGGCATTCGGGCGCGCGGCCAGCCGTGACTAGAGTCTCGAAGGCCCGTTGGCAATCGCGGCAGACGTATTCGAAAAGTGGCATAGGATCGTCAATTCTAAAGCGTTTTCGTATGCGGGGTGGGACGCGATGAGTGACGAAGGGAATGCGCTGTTGGCTCTGAAGAACGCGTGGGCAGGCGTCGTGGTGGCTTCGGCGGCAGTGCGCGACCTCGACGCCGTCGTCCAGGCCTTGCCTGCAGACACGCCCCTCGCGGCCCTCGACCTCGAGCGGTATCACCACGTCGCCCTGACAGAGGCCAATGCCATCGAGGCTCTCCGTGGCCTCATCGAACAAATGCGGGATCGGGTCGCGGGCTGCTAGGGCTTCGCGGCGCGCGTCGGACGGCCTTCGCCAATCACAAGACTTCCCGCACCTCGGCCCGTACCTTGCCCTCGGCGACTTCGCGCTGGGCCGTCACGACCGCTTTCGGTGAGGCCGGGACGCGGGCCGTGCAGCCCCGCATTAACTGAGCGGCGCGCAGCGAGGCAACGATGACGAATTCGAACGAGTTTTCGGAAGCCGAACGGTGGATCATCGGCGGGTCCTTTTGGCGATCATGACGGGACGTACCGGCCGAGCGATGGTGGGTGAGAACACGGCTGACCTCCCTGAAGGCAGATCGATCACGCGCCATCGGAATTGGTGGGGCGCAAGGCGACCGGTGAGGGCTGAGGCCGGTCGGCGCGCACTCTCGGGGGAGGGTGCTCCTCGAACGCTGGCGGGCGTCAGTCGAAGACTGACGCTATGATCATACTCCATCGGTCGGGAGGCTTGCTGCCGAACCCGTGTTCTAATTCCGCGGACGTTCCCGGAGGGTATCGCTTGTGAAACGGAGTCCTGTTGGCCGCCGCGTGCTTTCACTCGCGGTGTCGTTGACCCTCGGTCTCGCGCTGGTGACCGTCCTTCGCGCGCAAGCGACACCCGGCCAGGGAGGCGCGCAGGGACCGCCCGCACCGACCGGGCCGATGGCACCGGAAAAGTACAAGGACATCCAGGTCCTCACGGACGTCCCCGCCGACCAGCTCGACGTCACGATGCGCTACTTCGTGGCGGCCACCGGGATCCAGTGTGCCGGCTGCCACTTCCGTGATGAGACGACGAACGAGGTCATCTTCGATCGAGATGCGCGCGGCAAGTCGACGGCCCGCCAGATGATCGGCCTGGTCACGACCGTGAACGCCGGCAACTTCGGCGCCCGCATCAACTGTGGCACCTGCCACGCGGGCCGGAATCAGCCCGCCGGCCTCCAGGCCGCGCAGATGATGATGGACACCGAGATCGCCGCGATGGCCGCGCAGATGGCCGCGCAAGCCGCTCGTCAAGGCGGGGCCGGCCCCGCCGGTGATCGCGGCGCCGCGCCCCAGGCTGGGCCGGGCGGACGCGCGAATCAAACACCGCCGCCGCCGGTCGACGACGTGATCAACAAGTACCTCGACGCGCTGGGTGGTCAGGCCGCCGTCGCCAAAGTCACCTCGCGCGTGATCACCGGCACCGTCACGAATCGGATGAAGCAATCGATGGCCTTTACGATCGAGGAAAAGGGCGACAAGTTCCACGAGGCCATCGCGTCGTCGCCAGCGCCTTTGGCCGTTGGCTTCGACGGCGCGGCCGGCTGGATCCAGAACGGCGACCACGCGTCGGATCTCACGGGCTTCCAGTTGCAAATGGCGCTGCGCATGGCCGATCTCGGGCTGCCCCTGCACCTCAAGGACCGCTACACGACCGTGACCGCATCTAGACCGTCGAGGCTGCCAGCGTCCACGCCAGGCACGCCGGGTGCGGCGGTCAACGTGCTGCAAGGTCAGACGCCGGCACAGTACCTGACTGATTCGTTTTACTTCGATGCGACGACTGGCCTCCTGCTGCGGCGCCGTATCGTCACTCGCACCGGCGTCAACGGCTCCCTGGTGGAGCAGTACGACTACGCCGACTACCGTGACGTCAACGGCGTCAAGATGCCGTTCGAGATCACGCACTCGAACTGGAACATGTTCGAAACGTTCAAAGTGGCCGGCATCAAGGCGAACACGAACATCGGCGACGGGACGTTCGGGAAGCCAGGACGGTAGGTGGACGCGGGTCGACCCCGCGCCGCGGGCGGGGGAGCCCGGCTCTTCCGGCAGTCTTCAGGTCGCCGTCGCACACTGGGCTATGTTCGTCGGACGCCGGACGTTCGTGCAGTTGGCCGCGCTCTCCGCGGGCCGGGCGGCGCTCGCACACGTCATTGATGTCGGGGATCTCGGGGGTCTCGGGACGCCGGACCGCTTCGACGCCCTGGCGGCAGGCGTTCCAGCCGAAGTCCTGATCCTTCGTCACGCAGAGCAGCCCACGCACGGATCGCAGGTGCACTTGAGCGCCATCGGGCGAGCCCGCGCCGCCGCACTCCCACGTCTTTTCCCCGCGCGTTTCGCCGCTCCGACTGTTCTGTTTGCGACGCGCGCCTCGAAGGAGAGCAACCGCCCGGTCGAGACGCTGCAGCCGCTGGCCCAGGCCCTGGGGCTTCGCATAGACGACCGGTTCCCGGATGAGGCCGATGCGGAGCTGGCGTCGACCATCCTGACCGGGGCCGGCTACGCGGGCGCGCACATTCTCATTTGCTGGCATCACGGGACGATTCCCGCCCTCGCCGCTCGGCTGGGGGCGGTTCACGCCCCGGCCCGATGGCCGGACGCCCAGTACGACCACGTCTGGCAGTTGCGATACGGCGCGGGTGCCGTCACATTCGACGATCGACTGGCGCCGCTCCTGCCGGGCGATCGCGGCGAAGACTCGGCGTCAGGGCCGCCCCGCTGCTGACAGCTGCTATACTTGTTTGGTGCGACCGTTGTCCGCCTGCATCTGTTGTTGTCGGTGCCTGTTGGAGGCCCGCGGCTCGAGCGGTGCGGCGCGTTGGGATTAACTAAGACGCATTAGTCCGAACGACACTGACCTTCGAAGGCCCGGGATGACCTCCCGGGCCTTTTGCTTTCTTGGAGATGAGCAACCTGACGACTGACACGATCGTGCCTGCGGCGCCTCTGATCGGCGACACGCCCCTCGTGCGCCTCTGGACGTTCGAACCCAAGTCCGGCATCGAGATCCACGCCAAGCTCGAGTACCTGAACGCAGGAGGTTCGGTCAAGGACCGCGCGGCCCTCGCCATCGTGCTCGACGCGGAACGTCGGGGCGCACTCGGTCCTGGCCGCGTGCTGCTCGACGCGACCTCGGGCAACACGGGCATTTCCTACGCGATGCTCGGCGCCCAGCGTGGGTTTCTCGTCACGCTGTGCGTGCCGGCCAACGTGACGCCGGAGCGCAAGCGTTTGCTGCGGGCCTTCGGCGCCAGGGTGGTGCTGACCGACCCGATGGAGGGCAGCGACGGCGCCATTGCTGAAGCGCGGCGTCTCTATGCCGGCAACCCGGACCTCTACTTCTACGCCGATCAATACAACAACGACGCGAACTGGCGGGCGCACTTCGACACGACGGGAGCGGAGATTCTCGAGCAGACGCAGGGCCGCGTGACCGATTTCGTGGCCGGCCTCGGAACGACCGGGACCTTTGTTGGCACGGGCCGGCGACTTCGGGCGGCCGACGCTCGCGTCCGGCTGATCGCTGTTCAGCCGGATGGGCCCCTCCACGGCCTCGAGGGGCTCAAGCACCTGCCGTCGGCGATCGTGCCCGGCATCTACGATGCGGCCCTCGCTGATCAAAGCGTCGCCGTATCCACCGAAGATGCGCATGCGCTGACGCGTCGCCTTGCGCGCGAGGCGGGGCTCTTCGTAGGACCATCGAGCGGTGCCGCGCTCGCGGCCGTCCTCGCCGTGGCCCGTCCGCTCGACGAGGGCGTGATTGTGACGGTGTTTCCGGACGGCGGCAGTCGGTACGCCTCCGAGCCCTTCTGGGACTCTGACGGCGCCGAACTGGTCCTCCCCATTGACGTGCAAGCGGCGGTTCGTGCGCATGGCGCCGAGACGTACCCGTACGAATGCTGCGGTGTGCTGGTGGGCCCGGCGCCCGGCCGAGTCGGCGCCGCGTGGCCTGTCACCAACTCGACGACTCTCGATCGAGCAAGGCGCTTCCTGATCGGTCCGGAGGACTACCTCCGCGCCGAGGCCCGCGCCGCTTCGCGCGGCCTTGACGTCGTCGGTTTCTATCACTCACATCCCGATCACCCGGCCGAGCCGTCCACGTTCGATCTCGATCACGCCTGGCCGAATCTCAGCTACGTGATCGTGTCCGTCCGCGACCGGCAGCCGCGCGAACTGCGGTCATGGCGCGTTCGCGCCGATCGCTCGGGGTATCGCGAGGAGTCCATCATGTCAGGAGATCTCTGATGTCTGTCCGAGTCCTCATCCCGACGCCATTGCGTCCGTTTACCAATCAGCAAGCGGCTGTGCCGGTCGATGGCGCGACTGTTGGGGACCTGCTCCGCGCCCTGACCGATCTCCACGCGGACCTTCGTCCGCATCTGTACAGCCCGGACGGCACGCTGAGGACATTCGTCAATGTCTACGTCAACGACCGGGACATTCGTCAGTTGCAGCGCGATCGCACGCCGGTTCACGCGACCGACACCGTCAGCATCGTGCCGTCGGTCGCCGGCGGGTCCGGGGCAGCGGCGACCCTGGGCTCCACCCTCACGCACGATGAGGTTCAACGCTACAGCCGCCACTTGATCATTCCGGAGGTCGGCGTCGCCGGTCAGGAGCGGCTCAAACAGGCGCGCGTCGTGTGTATTGGCGCGGGTGGTTTGGGATCGCCGGCGTCTCTCTATCTCGCGGCCGCTGGCGTGGGCACGCTCGGGCTCGTGGACTTCGACGTCGTTGACGCGAGCAATCTGCAGCGACAGGTGATCTACAGCACGCGCGACATCGGCCGCCGGAAGCTCGAGGCCGCGGCGGAACGGCTGACGGCACTCAACCCGGAAGTGCGGGTCATCGCGCACGAGACACTCCTCACGTCGGCAAACGCGCTCGACATCTTGCGCGACTACGACGTGGTCGTGGACGGGGCCGACAATTTCCCGACGCGCTACCTCGTCAACGACGCGTGCGTACTCCTCGGGAAGCCGAACGCGTACGGCAGCATCTTTCGCTTCGACGGGCAGGCGTCGGTGTTCGCCACGAAGGGCGGTCCATGCTACCGCTGCCTCTATCCGGAGCCGCCACCACCGGGCCTCGTGCCGAGCTGCGCCGAGGGCGGTGTGCTTGGCGTCCTCCCAGGCCTCATTGGCACCATCCAGGCGACCGAAGCGATCAAGCTTGTGCTCGGTGTCGGACGGACCCTGGCGGGCCGGCTCTTGCTGCTCGACGCCTTGACCATGGAGTTCCGCACGATGACGGTCGAACGCGACCCGGCGTGTCCCGTCTGCGGCGACCATCCGACGGTCACGGCGCTTATCGACTATCAGCAATTCTGCGGCGTGGCGCCGGCCTCAACGCCAGCGGTCAGAGTGCCGGAAATCACGGTCGAGGCGCTCAAGCGCGCCATCGATCAGCGGAAGGACATCTGGATCCTCGATGTGCGCGAACCGCGGGAGTTCGAGATCTGCCGCATTCCCGGATCGACCCTGATTCCGCTCGGCGACCTCCCCAAGCGGCTCGCGGAGATACCGCAGGGCACCGACGCGCCCGAGATCGTCGTCCACTGCAAGATGGGCGGACGGAGCGCGAAGGCCGTCGCGCTGCTGCGGGATCATGGGATCACGAATGCTCGCAACCTCACGGGCGGGATCCTGGCGTGGATCGACCGGATTGATCCCTCGCAGGCCAAGTACTAAGATTTCTACGCTTCAAACACCGGCGCCGCCCGGCTCATCATTTTTGTTCGTCTCTCTCTGCCCCCGGGCACGTCCAAGGTTGTGCACGCGCTCCGTCAGGCTTCCTTTACGGATATGCACGGACGCACGACTGAAGTCGCCAATGGGTGCGCCCAACTCCACATCGAGTCCGGCCGACTTTGAGAGGCCGAGTTTCTGGCTGGCGTAGACGCTGCGGTGCCCGACGATGAGAAATGCCGTCGCGGCGGCGAGCGCGGCGTAGACACCTTCAGACGGCGGCAGGATCTCCATCGCCATCACGGCGGCGGCGATCGGCGTGTTGGCGGCGGCGGCCAAGACCGCGACGAAGCCAAAGGCGGCGAGGAGCGTCGATGGCACTCCGAACACAGGGGCGAGCGCCGCGCCGCTGGTGGCGCCGATGAAGAAGATCGGCGTCACGATGCCGCCACTGCCGCCCGACTCCAGGGTGATCGACGTCGCCAGAATCTTCAAGAGAAAGGCGCCGCTCACAACCGGAGTCGTCCCAGCGAGCACGCCGTTGATGGTGGCGGTGCCGAGGCCCGCGTAGGTGTCGCCGGCGACGGCGTACAGCAGCGTAAGCGCGCAGCCACCTCCGGCGGCCACGAGATATGGATGATGCGCGAAGCGGTGTAGCGCACGCTCGCAGAATCGCAGCGACTCGATGAGCAGCAATGCGACCACGCCAAACAGCGTACCAGACGCGAGCGTGATCAAGATCATCTGCACCTGGTGGGTTTCACCAAGGGCCCCATGGAGCGCAGGGAACGGCGGCCGTGCGCCGCACGCGAGGTGGCCGACAATCCCGGCGACCAGCGCCGGGAAAATCACCCCGTAGTCGATCTGGCCGAGGTACAGGACCTCGATGCCGAACAAAGCACCGGACACGGGCGTCCCGAAGACCGCCGCGAACCCGGCGCTGATGCCGCAAATCACGAGGCGGCGGCGGTCCTCGTCGCGAAGGCGGAACACGTCCGCGAAGAGACTCGTGAGCGCGGCGCCGATCTGCGCTGCCGGCCCTTCCTTGCCTACCGATCCACCGCACGCGAGGGTGAGCACGGTCGCACTCAGCTTCACGGGCGCGACCAGCCAGTCGATGCGGCCAGACCGCTGGTGCACTGCCGCGATCACGGCCTCCGTGCCGTGCCCGCGGGCGTCGGCCGCAAACGTACGGATGATCCACGCGCACGCCGGCAGCGCGATCGGGAGCACGACGAACACTGGCACGACGCCGTGCGCGATCGAACGAGCGGCCTCGTCCGATCGCGTCAGGGCCCACAGAAACACACGGGTGCCCAGGCCAACGCACACGCCCGCGCCGGCGCCCAGTACCGCCCACTTGAGCGTGCTGATCAGGAGCGCCGTGTGTTCGGTGTACCAACGACTCTCGTCCGACAGGCGCGGGGAGTCATCGCCGGGGGCGGCGCTGCGGAGTCGACTCAGAAGGCGTCGAAGACCGGAGGGCATCTGCTCCGATAAGCGTATCAACGACACGATCGCAAGGCGCGGTGCTAGAATTTCGACATCGCCCAACGCAAGGACACGTCATGCAAGCTGCCTATGCAGTCGTCGTGGCCGCAACGGTTGTTCTTGTCATCAGCGTCCTGATCATCCGGCTGCGCGGCCGCGGGCGACCGGGAGCTGGCGCGTCAGGAGCCGTGTACGAACTCCTGAACGAGGACAAGCGGAAGGCGATAGAGATCATCGTGGAGCAGCGCGCCGCAGCGCGAGATCCTGAACACAAAGACGGCGACTTGCCGCAGCTCGAGAACCCGCAGCGTTAGGACGAAGCAATCCTGGCTCAGGCTTGCGGTGCGCTGCGGCTCCCGTACTTGGCTCACGATCCAGGAAAGGTATGTTCGGGCCGCCGATAAATGAGACCGCGTGGCCCGCTCTCATGGCGGATCGCGATCCCGACAACCACCAACGGAACTCCGATGAACCATCCAACACCCGGCCCAGCCTCTGGGTTCTTGAACGCAGCACCGACCGCCATTGAGGCGAAACCAGCAAGAATGAAGACCATCCCTTTCTTCTTCTTGGCGGGATCCGTTTGACCATCCGCAACGATTTCGATAACAGCTTTCCGGTCAAGGCGCGTCAAGATGTCTTCGAGGTCGGCGACCCGGCTACCTCTGATCACGACGCCGTTCGGCCCTAGAACCAAGCCAGACTTTTCCACGTTACTGCCCGAAAGCGTTGCAGCCAATGCCTTCGGCTGATTGGCTGCCAAATCCTGGCGTATGCGAAGAACGTCCGGCGGGATCGTGTTGACCCCATCATTCAGAACCACAATCGAGGTGTTATCCGCGATGACCATTCGTCGCACTAATGCGCCTATCCCATCAGCCGTGATAACGATCTTCAGTCCGGACCGCAGAGCCACCACCCGAGACCAGTCGGTCTCGCTCGGCGGGGCGCCAGAACTCGGTCGTCCGCTCGCGGGCGGCGTCATCTCGATCGCAAGAACCCGCCCGACCCCGTGCCGGACGGGCAGCGCGCCGACACCAACAAGCGCAAAAACCAGGACTAGACGTCTCATGAGCTTTTTATCGGCAGGGGCTTGTTCGGCGGCAGGACCCGCCTGCGGCGAGCGCGGAAATCGACGATGAAGAAGAAATCTTGGTGGACGGCGCGAGGATCGAACTCGCGACCTCTGCGTTGCGAACGCAGCGCTCTCCCAGCTGAGCTAGCCGCCCACTCGACGAACTCCGAATCTTAGCATGGGCAAACCGAGGGCAAACCGCGCCTATTCGCACGTCCTCCGAATGATCTCGCACGCCCCGGCGACGTCTGACCTGAAGCCCAGGGCGACCATCTGGAGCAGGCGAGCCGAGGCGCCGGACAGATCGCCCGCCAGAATCGCGCCCGCCTGCTGAAGCTTCAATCCTCCGCCCTCATACCCGTACCGCGGCTTGACCCGGCCCGCGATCGATCGCGACGACACCGTCACGAGCGCGCCGCCGGCGACGAGAGCCTCGACCACCGGGACGATCGCCGGCGGCACGTTCCCCCGGCCGAACGCGACGAGGGCGAGGCCGCGGGCACCGTCGGCCATGACGGCCCGGATGAGCTGATCCGTCATGCCGGTGTACGCCTGAATCAATTCGACGCGAGGCTCGATGCGCGCGACCCGCAGCCCCGTCTCGGCCGCCGAGTCCGACCAGGACGGACGGGGCCGCGCGGTTCGTCGAAAGACGACCTGGCCGGCATCGACGACCCCCACCGGTCCGAATTCCGGCGCCGAGAACGATCCCGTCGATTCCGTGTGAATCTTGCGCACCTCGCGCGCCGGCCAGATGTGATCGTCCATGACGACCAGCGCACCGTGACCGCGTGCCTGCGGACAGGCCGCCACCCGGACCGCTGCAGTGAGGTTGGCCGGACCGTCCCAGCTCGGATCCGAAATCGTCCGCATCGCGCCCACCAGCACGACGGGCTTCTCGGACAGAAGGACGAGATCGAGGAAGTACGCCGTCTCTTCGATCGTGTCCGTCCCGTGCGTGATGACGATCCCGTCGACGTCCGGGCGCTCGAGCCAGGCCGCGACCCGCCGCGCGAGCCGCCACATGTGGGCCGGGGTGACGTGCGGACCCGGCAGACGGGAAAAATCCTCGACCCCGACTTCACAGATGGTCCTGAGGACCGGGGCTTCGGCGAGGATTTCCTGGGCGGTCAGGGCCGGCACGGCTGCACCGGTCGCCAGGTCGACCTTCATCGAGATAGTTCCGCCGGTGAAGATCAGCGCAATCACGCGTTCGATCCGCTCACGCGAGGACGTCGAGGTACTTGAGCGCGCCGCCGGTGTTGAACACGACGACCGTCTCGTGCGGTTTGACGCGTCCGGTTGCGACGAGCACCCGCAGCGCGTGAACGGCCGCGCCGCCTTCCGGCGCCGCGCTGATGCCCTCGAGCCGGCCCGCATCGCGCATGCCCGCGACCATGTCGGCATCGGCGACAGCGACCGCGGCGCCGGCGCTCTCGCGCACCGCGCGCAGCACGAGGAAATCGCCGATGGCCTTCGGCACGCGAAGGCCGTCGGCAATTGTCGCAGCGTGCTCCCACGCCCGCGATTTCTCGGTGCCCTCGTCGAACGCGCGGATGATCGGCGCGCACCCGGCGGCCTGCACCGTGACCATGTGAGGCCGCCTCTTCGGGTCGATCCAGCCGAGAGCCGACAGCTCGTCGAACGCCTTCCACATCCCGACCATGCCCGTGCCGCCGCCGGTAGGGTAAAGAATCCAGTCGGGCAGCGTCCAGCCGAGCTGCTCGGCCACCTCGTACCCCATCGTCTTCTTGCCCTCGATGCGGTACGGCTCCTTGAGGGTCGAGACGTCGTACCAGCCGAGCGGCTTGCCCTGTTCGGCGGCCAGACGTCCGGCGTCGGTGATCAGGCCATCGACGAGGGTCACGTCCCCGCCGTAGAGTTCGCACTCGCGCACGAACGGCGTCTTCACGTCGCGAGGCATGAAGACCTTCGCCACGAGTCCCGCCTTGGCCGCATAGGCCGCCATCGCATTGCCGGCGTTGCCCGCCGTCGGAATCGAGAGGACCTGCACGCCGAGCCGCGAGGCCCTCGTCACGGCGGCTGACAGGCCGCGCGCCTTGAACGAGTTGGTCGGGTTGAGCGACTCGTCTTTGATGAACAGACGGTCGAGGCCGATCGCCCGGCCGAGGCGCGGCGCGTGGACGAGGGGCGTCCACCCCTCGCCGAGGGAGACCGGGGACTCGCCAGCGAAGAGCGGCATCACCTCTCGATACCGCCACATGGTCGCCTCGCGCGAGGCAAGGGAGTCGCGGGTCCATGACCGCGCCGCCGCGGCCAGGTCGTATCGGGCGAGCAGGGGAGCGCCGCACGAACACAGGTGCTGGATCGCCCGGGCGTCATACGGCCCGGCGCCGCACGGGACCGAGCATTCGAGATGGGTGAAGAACGATGGTCCGGGCATCGAAGAATTGAAGATTGACGATCGAATCATTGACGATTGATTGAAGATTGGCAGATCGAAGATTGGGAGACTGAAGACTGGGAGATTGAGGGCCTTTCGCCCGCGTCCGTCGCCGCGGCGCGGTCAGGATCGCAGGCTCTCAATCCGTCAATGGCCCAATCGTCAATCCTCAATCAATCGTCAATGACTCGGTCGTCAATCTTCAATTGGTATTACTCCCCAGCAGCTCTTGATCTTTCTTCCTCTGCATTTCGTCGATGGCCGTCACGTGGCCGTCCGTGATCTTCTGGATCTCATCGAGCCCCCGCCGTTCGTCGTCCTCCGAGATCTTGTGCTCCTTGAGGAGTTTCTTCAGGCGGTCGTTCGTGTCGCGGCGGACCTGGCGTATCGAGTTGCGCGCCTCTTCCGTGTACTTGTGCACGAGGCGCGACATCTCTTTGCGTCGCTCCTCGGTGAGCGCCGGTACGGGGATTCGCAGCACCTTGCCGTCCGATGCGGGATTCAGACCCAGATTGGCCTTTTGAATCGCCTTGTCGATGGCTGAGAGAAGCGACGGGTCGAAGGGCTGCGCGACAATCAGGGCCGGCTCAGGCACGGAAAGTGTCGCAACTTGATTGAGCGGCATCATCGTGCCGTAGGCCTCGACTTGCACCGGGTCGAGAATCGAGACCGAGGCCCGGCCGCTGCGGAGGCCTGTCAGCTCCTTGCGCACATGATCGATCGCCCCGTCCATTCGTTTCTTGGATTCCGCGCTCAGGGTCTTGAGGTCGTTGGCATCCATAGTCGACCACGCTCAGGCGACGCGCGTGCCCACGGGCTCTCCCATGATCACGCGGCGCAAATTGCCGGATTGCCGAAGCTTGAAGACAATGATCGGCAGCTTGTTGTCCATGCAGAGGGAGATCGCCGTCGCGTCCATGACTTTGAGACCGCGGTCCAGCACCTCGAGGTAGGAAATCGAGTCGTAGCGCTTGGCCGACTTGTCCACCATCGGGTCGGCGGTGTAAATCCCGTCGACCTTGGTGCCCTTGAGAATCACCTCCGCGCGAATCTCCATCGCGCGGAGCGCGGCCGCTGTGTCGGTGGTGAAGTACGGGTTCCCCGTGCCGGCCGCGAGCAGGACCACGCGGCCCTTTTCGAGATGACGAATCGCGCGGCGGCGGATGAAGGGCTCCGCGACGGAGCGCATCTCGATAGCGGTCACCACGCGGGTCGTGACGCCATGTTTTTCGAGCGCGTCCTGGAGCGCGAGCGCGTTGATGACCGTCGCCAGCATGCCCATCGAGTCCGCGGTAGACCGATCCATGCCGCGGGCGCTGCCGCCGAGCCCACGGAAGATGTTGCCGCCGCCAATGACTACGCCTGTCTGGACGCCGAGCTGCTGGATCTCGCCGATCTCCTGCGCGACCTGGGACGTGTACTGCGCATCGACGCCAAAGGTTTGGTCGCCCGTGAGGGCTTCCCCAGAGAGCTTCAGCAGAACACGGGAGAAAGCAGGCGAGGGCACGGACAGAGAATTATATCTAAAGGCCGGGAGGCGTGAAGGCTTGAAGGCGCCAAGACGCGAGGGTGTAAGCCGGCGAAAGCCGAGAAGCGGAAGGCTTGCCATGTACGGACGAGAAGGCCTAGCGTCGCCTTCAAGCCTTCAGGCCTTCAAGCCTTCAAGCCTTCCTACTGTCCCTCTCCGACCTTGAAACGCACGAAACGAGCCACACTGATGTTTTCTCCAAGCTTGGCGATAGCCGCCTGGACCATCTGGCTCACTTTGACCTTGGAGTCGCGGATCGAAACCTGATCGACCAGGACGTTCTCCTCGTAAAAGGCGCTGAGCTTGCCCTCGACGATCTTGTCGATGACGTGTGGCGGCTTGCCCGATTCCGCCATCTGCGCGCGGTAGATCCCGCGCTCCCGCTCGAGGATCGCCTCTGGCACGTCCTCCCGGCGGGCGTACTGCGGATCGGCCGACGCCACCTGCAGGGTCAGCTCCTTGAGCAGCGTCTGGAAGTCATCGGTGCGCGCCACGAAGTCCGACTCGCAGTTGAGTTCCACCAGCACGCCAATCTTGCCGCCGAGATGGATGTAGGACCCAATCAGGCCCTGGGTCATGCTGCGTCCCGCCTTCTTGGCGGCATGCGCCAGGCCGCGCTTGCGCAGGATCACCGTGGCCTCGTCGAGGTTGCCGGCCGCCTCGGTGAGCGCCGCTTTGCACTCCATCATCCCCGCGCCCGTCTGGTCGCGGAGCTTCTTCACGAGTTCAGCTGGAATCGTAGCCACGCGATCCGTTAGACCGCCGTGGCCGCCTCGGCGCGTGGCCTTGGCCCTTTCGGCTCGCCGCCGCCATCTCTGGCGTCGCGCGCGTCGGACGGCGGTTCGTTCGCGCCGCGACCCGCGATGACCGCATCGGCCATGCCGGCCGCGAACAGCCGGATCGACCGCAGGGCGTCGTCGTTGCCCGGAATGACGTAGTCGACCTGGTCCGGGTCGCAATTCGTGTCGACGATGCCGATGACGGGAATCTTCAGCTTGCGCGCCTCGTCGACGGCGATCTGCTCGTGTTTGGTGTCAACGATGAAGACCGCGTCGGGCAGGCGGCCCATGCCGCGGATGCCGTCGAGATTCTTCGCGAGCTTGCGCTGCTCTTTCTCGTAACGCGCGATTTCCTTCTTCGAGAGCGTGTCGTAGCGGCCGTCAGCCTTCATGGCCTCGAGATCGCGCAGTCGCTGAAGGCTTCGCTGGATGGTCGAGAAGTTGGTCAGGAGACCGCCGAGCCAGCGCTGGTTCACGAAGAACATCCCGCACCGCTGGGCTTCTTCCGCGATCGCATCCTGCGCCTGGCGCTTCGTGCCGACGAACAGCATCGTCCCGCCGTTCGCGGCGGTGGACGTGACGAACTCGGCGGCTTCCCGGTAGAGCTTCGCGGTCCGGCCGAGGTCGAGAATGTAGATCCCGTTCCGCTCGCCGAAGATGAAGGGCTTCATCTTCGGATTCCAGCGCTTGGTTTGGTGCCCGAAATGGACACCAGCCTCGAGGAGGTCTTTGACAGCAATCGCGCTCAACGGGCTCAACTCCTTCACTCACTCAACGCGTGCGAACGGGCGCCTAACGCTTACTGAACTGGAAGCGCTTGCGGGCGCCGGCCATGCCGTATTTCTTGCGTTCCTTCGCGCGGGGGTCGCGCGTGAGGAGCCCGGCCTTGCGGAGCGTGCCGCGCAGCGTCTCGTCGTACTCGACGAGCGCGCGGGCAATGCCGAGGCGAAGCGCACCCGCTTGGCCTGACACGCCGCCGCCGGCCGTGGTCGCAAGCACGTCGAACCGTTCCGTGGTCTCGGTGGCGACGAGCGGCTGCCGAATCACGAGTCGCGACGTCTCGGTGGGGAAGCTGGCTTCAATCGACTGCCGGTTGACGATGATCGTGCCCTTGCCTGGACGAAGGAACACGCGGGCCGTCGACGTCTTGCGTCGGCCCGTGCCGTAATATTCCGTAGTTGCCACGCTTATGAGACCTCGAACGACTGAGGCTTCTGCGCGGCGTGTCCGTGATCCGCCCGCGCATAGACCTTGAGCTTCCGGTACATGGCGTTGCCCATCTTCGTCTTCGGCAACATGCCGCGCACGGCTTCTTCCACGATGCGGACCGGGCTCTTGTGGCGCACGATGCGCGCGCGTTCCTCGCGGAGCCCGCCTTCGTACCCGCTGTGGTAGCGATAGATTTTTTGATCTTCTTTGCGGCCGGTCAGTTTCACGGTGGACGCGTTCACGATGACCACGTGATCGCCGCGATCCAGGAAGGGAACGTACGTTGCCTTGTGCTTGCCCTGCAGGAGCCGCGCCGCGGCGGTCGCCACGCGGCCGAGCACTCGGTCCTTCGCGTCAATCACGTGCCACTTTCGGTCAACCGACGCCCCCGTCGGCATAAACGTGCGCATGCCTTCCCTTCCCGCCCGGATCTACAGAACGGCAAACCAAAATGATAGAGGTGCGCCCGTGAATTGTCAATCTTGGCTCCGTTCTTCACCCCGTAGAAGGGGCCCGACAGAGGTGCCACAACCGGCCTCGTGCGGACCCTTACAGTTGTGGCAGGGCATACGGGCGCCCTGGACGAACGACACACCCGCGTGTCTCGAATCCGCGCCGCGGTCGGAGAGTTCACCGGTGCCGGGCGCTTGGCATCAGCCTTGCGCTACGACTGGCCGTCCATGCCTCCCGCCGAGTTGTCTCGGGCGCCACTCGCGGTCCCAGTCGTCCTCGAATTGGCGACGCCACCGGCGCTCCCGCAACCGCAAGACGTAGCTACGCCCGCGCAGACTGTGGTCGACGAGGACGTCGACCAGGCGTCGTCAGCCCAATTGTCGGAGTCGTGGTCGGAGTTTGTCCCGGACTTCTTCGTGCCTCCCGCCGCGGTCGAGGCCGCGAAGGCAAGTGCGGACGAGGGACCCGGGCCGTGGCCTCCCGTGATTCCCGATGACCCAGTCGACGCGACCCCGGCGGCGCCCCGCGCCACGTCCGACGCGCCTCGGGCGTCGGCTCGCCGTCCGACGATCCGCTCCCTGACCCGGTTCCTTCGCCAGCTGAAGACCCGTCGCCGAAGAGCGGTGTCAGAATATCCCTAGGCATGGCTGAGTCCTCGCGCCCAAACTGGGCGCGGCGTGTCCAAGCAACGACGCTCTCGCTCGCTCGTCGGCACCTCGACGCGCTCGTGGTGTCGAATCCGACGAATGTCCGCTACCTCACGGGATTCACAGGATCGACGGCCTGGCTGTTCGTCGCCCCGACTGGGTCGCGCCTCCTGACGGATGGCCGCTACGCGGCGGTCGTCCGCCATGGGATCAACACCGGCGAGCTTCTCGCGATGGAACTCGACATCGTCGAGTCCGGCTACGACCGCGCGTTGGCAGACGTCGTCTCACGAGTGTCCGCTAAGCGAGTCGGCTTCGAAGCCGGCACACTGACGGTCTCCGGCCTCCGGCGCTGGCAGGAGCTGACGCCGGGCGTTGACTGGCAACCGACCGATGACCTGGTCGAAAATCTCCGACTCATTAAAGATGACGCGGAGCTGGCGGCCTTGAGGCGGGCGGGCCGCATGCTGGCGCAAGTCGCCACGGGCCTCGCCGGCATCGTCGGATACGGACGGACCGAGCGTGACATCGCCCGAGCCATCGATGCTGCCCTCGAGGGAGTCGGATTCGAGCGTCCGGCGTTCGAGACCATCGTCGCCTCGGGGCCAAATAGCGCGTATCCCCATGCGCGACCAACAGATCGCCGGCTCGCGACCGGCGACCTGGTCGTGCTGGACTTTGGCGGGGTGTTAGACGGATACTGCGTCGACCTTACCCGGATGGCCGCCGTCGGGTCCATTGATTCCGCGGCGAGGTCTCTCTTCGATGCGGTGTACGAGGCCCAACGCGCCGCCCTCGCGGCCGTTCGGGTGGGCGTGACAAGCTCCGACGTTGACCGTGCGGCTCGCAGTTGGCTCGAAAACCGGGGGCTCGGACCGGCCTTCTGCCACGGGACCGGGCACGGGCTCGGGCTGGAAGTGCACGAAGCGCCTCGGATCAGCCGGGCGGAATCTGGTCAAGTCACGACGCTCGCTCCCGGCATGGTCTTCACGATCGAGCCGGGTGCCTACCTTGAGGGCACAGGAGGTGTTCGGTTGGAAGACGACGTGCTCGTCACCACAGATGGCTGCGAGGTGCTGACCACGTGCCCGAGCGGCTTGATGGTCGTCTGACTCATATGAATCTTGACGATATCCGAGACGTGCTGGCGCTCGTGCGCGAGCACGACCTCGTGGAACTCGAAATCGAGCGAGACGGGCTGAAGATACGCGTCCGGAAGGCCGGTCACCCGGTGGCGATCATGCCATCCGCGGTGCCCGTGCCGCCGATCGCCGGTCCGGTTGCCGCGACGCCACTCGCGGCTGCCGGTCCTTCAGGAGCAGAGCCAATCGCGGGCGACGGCGTCGACCTCGCGGTCATCAAGTCGCCGATTGTCGGCACGTTCTACCGATCGCCCGACCCTGACGCGCGGCCGTTTGTCGAGGTCGGGGACGCGATCAGGAAGGGGCAGGTCTTGTGCATCATCGAGGCCATGAAGCTGATGAACGAGATCGAGAGTGACTGCGACGGCGAACTCGCCGCGGTCTACGTGGACAACGGCCGCCCCGTGCAGTTCGGCGAGCGCCTGTTCTCGGTGAAGATCAAGTAGCTGCCGGTGCCGAACAGAGGGTGTGTGAGGGTTTGAGGGAATGTTCAACAAGATCCTGATCGCGAATCGCGGCGAGATTGCCCTGCGGGTCATCTACGCGTGCCGCGAGCTCGGCATCAAGACGGTCGCGGTGTACTCACAGGCCGACGAGCATTCGCTTCATGTCCGCTTTGCGGACGAGGACGTCTGCATTGGTCCCGCGCGGAGTCTCGACAGCTACCTTAACGTGCCTGCGATCATCAGCGCCGCCGAGATCACGGGCGCCGACGCGATCCATCCGGGCTACGGGTTCCTGTCCGAGAGCGCATATCTCGCCGAGGTCTGCGAGGCCTGCCACATCAGGTTCATCGGGCCGTATCCGAACGTCATCCGGCTCATGGGCGACAAAGCCCGCGCCCGCCGGGCGATGAAGAAAGCCGGCGTTCCCATCCTGCCCGGAAGCGACGGACCGATGCAGAATGAGGCGCAGGCGATCGAAGTCGCCAAGGAGCTCGGGTATCCCGTCATCATCAAGGCCGTCGCCGGCGGCGGCGGTCGGGGGATGCGAGTGGCCCGGAATGCCGAGGAGCTGCCGAAGCTCCTCAAGACCGCCACACGAGAGGCGGAAGCCGCCTTCGGGGTCGGTGATGTGTACCTCGAGAAGTACGTCGAGTCGCCCCGGCACATCGAGGTCCAGGTGCTGGGTGACCATCACGGCAACGTCGTGCACTTGGGCGAGCGCGAGTGCTCGATCCAGCGGCGGCACCAGAAGCTGATTGAAGAAGCGCCCTCCGTCGGCCTGAGCCAGAAGCAACGGCGCCGCTTGGGTTCGGCGGTCGTCGATGCCGCCCGCGCGGTTCAGTACACCAACGCCGGGACCTTCGAGTTCCTGATGGATCCCCTCGGGAGGTTCTACTTCCTCGAGGCCAACACCCGCCTCCAGGTCGAACACCCGGTCACCGAGTTCGTGACCGGAATCGACATCGTCAAAGAACAGATCCTGATTGCTGCCGGCAAGCGCCTCTCTGTCAAACAAGGCGACATCGAGTTCCGGGGGCACGCCATCGAGTGCCGGGTCAACGCCGAAGACCCCGAGACGTTCGTGCCGAGTCCGGGCATCATTCACGCGTTCAGCGTGCCGGGTGGCCCCGGTGTGCGCGTCGATTCCTACGCCCATTCGGAGTGCACGGTCTCGCCGTACTACGACTCGCTCGTGGCGAAGATCATCACCTACGGCCGCGATCGCGCCGAGGCCATCGCCCGCATGCGTCGGACGCTCGAGATGACGGTCGTTGACGGCATCAAGACCACGATTCCGCTCCATCTGAAGATTCTGGCCGACCCCGACTTCGTCGCCGGCCGGCTGAGCACCGCCTTCATGGACCGGTTCCTGAAGGAAAGGGAAAAGCCCGCCGGCTCCCTCGCCGAATCGGCGTAGGGTCCTGTCGCGATGATTTCCGCAATTAGGTGACCGCCCTTCGTCTTCCCCGGCTCTATCCCATTCTCGATCTTGACGCGTTGGCCGAACGGCGCCTGGCGCCCCTAGACCTCCTGGATGCGTGGCTGAAGAGCGGCGTGACGTTCTGGCAGTTACGAGCGAAACGTCTGCCAAACGGCGCCCTCCTGGATTTGATTGACGCCGCGGTTGAACGGACGCACCGAGCGGGCGCCCGGATCATCGTGAACGATCGCGCCGACCTGGCCCTCATGGCGGGAGCCGACGGCGTGCACGTCGGGCAGACCGATCTGTCTCCAGCGACGGTCAGACGTATCTCCGGGGACGCGTTCCTTGTTGGCCGCTCGACACACACCGAGGGGCAGGTCGAGACGGCTTGTCTGGAGCCCGTGTCGTACGTGGCCATCGGGCCAGTGTTCCAGACGGCCAGCAAGGCCGGATCGACCGATCCGGCTGTCGGCCTTGCGGGCGTGCTGAGCGCGGTTGAGCGGGCCGCGACCCGGCATATGCCCGTCGTCGCCATCGGCGGCCTCACTCTGGACAGTGCGCCCCGGATGCTCGCGGCCGGCGTGGCGTCAGTCGCGGTGATTTCCGACTTGCTCATTGGGGACCCGGCCGTGCGCATCCAGCAGTTCCAGAAGGCCTTGTCCGGTCTCACGCTATAATCGCCCCGCCCATCGGCCTGTCAGGCGAAAGGACGGATTGCGCAATGCCTCTGTTTGCCACGAAGTCGATAGAGAGCCTTAGAGCTCAGGCTGCGGAGGGCGGCGAGCACTCATTGAAACGCGTGCTCGGGCCGCTCAACCTGGTGACGATCGGGATCGGCGCCATCATCGGCACGGGCATCTTCGTCCTGACGGGCCAGGTCGCCGCCGCGAACAGCGGACCGGCGATCGTGCTGTCGATGGTGCTGGCCGGCTTCGCTTCAGCCCTGGCCGGTCTGTGCTACGCGGAGTTCGCGTCGACCGTGCCGATCTCAGGATCGGCCTACACCTACGGCTACGCGACTCTCGGCGAGTTCTTCGCGTGGATCATCGGCTGGAACCTGGTGCTCGAGTACGCGCTCGGCGCCGCGACGGTCGCCGTCGGCTGGTCTGGCCACTTGACCAGCTTCCTGCACGACTTCGTCGGCGTCGAGTTCCCCGCGTTGCTGTCCGCCGCGCCCGGGACGATCATCCAGACGGCCGGCGGCCCAATCACGGCCGTGTTCAACCTGCCCGCCGTGCTCATCACGGTGGCGGTGACGGTGTTGATCGTCATCGGCATCCGCGAATCCGCCAACGTCAACAGCGCGATCGTCCTCGTGAAGCTGGCAGTCGTGATCATTGTGATCCTGGGAGGCGCCGCGTACATCAACGTCGCCAACTGGCATCCGTTCATTCCGCCCAACACGGGCACCTTTGGCGAGTACGGTTGGAGCGGCGTGGTGCGGGGGGCCGGCATCATCTTCTTTGCCTACATAGGCTTCGACGCCGTGTCGGTCGTGGCACAGGAGGCCAAGAACCCGCAGCGCGACATGCCGATTGGCATCCTCGGGTCGCTCGTCATCTGCACGGTGCTGTACATCCTTGTGTCTGGCGTCATGGTCGGGCTCGTGCCCTACAAAGCGATGGTGATGTCAGCCGCGCCGTTGGTCGTGGCGATTCGCGCCGCTGACGTCGCCTCGGGGGGCAGCCCGCTCCTACACGTCCTGGTGATGCTCGTCGAGCTGGGCGCGATTGCGGGTCTCAGCTCGGTCATGGTGGTCATGATGATGGCGCAGCCGCGAATCTTCTACGCCATGGGGGTCGACGGCCTGCTACCGCCGTTCACGAAGAAGATTCATCCGCGATTCCGGACGCCGCACATCACGAGCGTGCTGACCGGTGTGGCGGTCGCGATCGCGGCTGGCCTCACGCCGGTCGAGGTGCTCAGCGAGCTGGTGAGCATTGGCACGCTCCTCGCCTTCGTGATCGTCTCGCTCGGGATCCTTTTCCTGCGCGCAAGGCGGCCGGATCTGCGGTCCCCGTTCCGGACGCCGTGGGTGCCGTTCGTGCCAATTCTGTCGGCGCTGGTGAGCCTCTCGCTCATGGCCTTTCTGCCAGGCGTGACTTGGATACGGTTGGCCGTTTGGACGGTGATCGGGCTCGTCATCTACTTCGCATACGGCTACAGGCACAGCGAGCTAAGAAAAACGGGACGGTGAGGCCGGGTGCCTTCCGCCCGACGACTTGACGGCGCCGCCATCGCCGCCGCGATCCGTGCTGAGTTGACCCCCGCCGTGGCGGCCTTTGCCGCCCGGTGGGCTCGCCCCCCCGCCCTGCACATCGTCTTGGTTGGCGACGATTCTGCGTCCCACATCTACGTCCGCGGCAAGGAGAAGGCCGGCGCCGAGGCGGGGCTCCGAGTGACCGTCCATCGACTGACGGCGACAGCGACGGGCGACGAGCTGTTGGGGCTCGTTCGGCAACTCAACGCCGATCCGGCCTGCGACGGCATCCTGGTCCAATCGCCCTTGCCCGCAGCGCTCGGCAAGCCGTTCGAACAACAGGTCAACGACGCGCTCGACCCCCAGAAGGACGTCGACGGATTTCATCCGGTCAACGTCGGCCGGCTGGCACAGGGCCGCCCGACGCTCGCGCCGTGTACGCCCTCGGGCGTCATGGAATTGCTCGTGCGCGAGGGCATTCCGGTGGCTGGCCGACACGCCGTCGTCCTCGGCCGGAGCGACATTGTCGGCAAGCCGATGGCACTGCTGCTCCTGCAGCGCGACGCGACCGTGACGATCTGCCATTCGAAAACGCGGGACCTCGGCGGGATAACGAGGCAAGGGGACATACTCGTCGCCGCGGTCGGTAGAGCAGGCTTCGTCACGGCTGACATGGTCAAGCCGGGGGCGGTCGTCATCGACGTGGGCATCGCGAGGCTCGACCGACGCGAGGACGTCGTGCGGATGTTTGGAGAAGGCGGCCCGCGGCTGGCGGACTTCGACCGGAGGGGATCGGTGGTGGTCGGTGACGTTCATCCCAAGGTGGCCGACGTCGCGAGCGCGATCAGCCCGGTCCCTGGCGGCGTTGGACCGCTCACGATCGCGATGCTGCTCAAGAACAC
>Ga0182024_10004174_pt1 | contig 33570 bp, 24 predicted proteins | sample P32metaG_FD_120480 | JGI IMG/M metagenome (GOLD analysis project Ga0182024, IMG submission 120480) | Permafrost microbial communities from Stordalen Mire, Sweden - P3-2 metaG (Illumina Assembly) | ecosystem: Environmental > Terrestrial > Soil > Wetlands > Permafrost | place: Sweden: Stordalen... | reverse complement strand
GGGGCGAGATGCGTGACGCCCATGACGAGTTGGCAACTGCGCGCACCCTGAAGATGAATATACTTGAAGATGGTGCGCTTGTTGCAGGTTTCGAGGCTGCCGAGTTCCGTGGGTGCTGCGTTTTCTTTGCGGACAAGTGCTGTGGGATATTCGGCGTGGGCGGGGTAGCTCAACAGATAGAAGACTGCGGGCGCGGATTTATCTTTTGATGCGAAGGTGACCTGCTTCGAGCCGCGGCCGATGTAGAGCACGTCGAGATTATCAAGGTCGTAGTTTTTGCCTTCGACAGTGATGACGCCAGCGCCGCCGACATTGAGCGCGCCCAGCTCGCGGCGCTCGGTGAAGTATTCGGCGCGCAGGTCGGGATCGGTGGGAAGCGCGAGGGCTGATTCGAGCGGCGCCGCGAAACCGACGATAGCGCGATCGAGATCAACATAATTGAGACGGAGCTTGCCGGGCTCGAAGAGGGAATCGAGCAGGAACGTATCGCGAAGCTCTTCAGTGTTCATGCGCGGGTAGCGCACGGGGTCGGCCATCAAAACGGTCTTCATTTTTTCTCATTCCTTCAATTCGATTTTACTGCTCGGGAGGAGCGGGCATTTTTGTCGGATCCCAGTTGTCGCTGCCGCGAAGAAAGACCGCGGGCTCGTATTGTTTGGCTTCGTCGGGGGTGAGGAAGTGAGTGTGCGGGTCGCGCTGGTCGTGATGCGTGCCGGGGCCGGAGGAGTCGAATTCGGCGTAGAAGGTGGTGTCAAGCATGTGGGTTTGTTCGGCGTGCCATTCGTTCCAGCCGGCAGGAGCGATTTTGTCGCCCATCCAGGTGTGCATAAAAATGACGGTTGAATAGGCGCGCCAGGGCAGGCCGAGATAGACGTTGCCGACGACGGCGGGATCGGCGGTGAGCTTGGAGTGGTCGATGACGAAGCCGGAGTCTTCTTCAGGATAGTGCTTCGACTGTGCGGTTAGGTAGCCGCCGTTGTGCGGGGTGGAGTGAATCTCGCAGTTTTCGAAGACGGCTTTCGAGTCGCCGAAAATGAAATCGACGTTTCCTTCAATATAGCAGTCAGAAAAGTATTGACGGGTCGGGGTGCAACCGGGAGTGTTTTGCGAGCAGCCGCGGCTGCCGAGATAAACCGTGTCCTGATTGCCGAGGAGATGCACGTTGTGGAAGATGGCGCGGTCGCCAGTGACGAAGAGGGCGAGCGCCTGAGAGCCTTGCGGCGTCTGCTCGTGGGTGCGATTGAAGTCGTTCTGAAAGGTGATGTTTTCAGCGAAAAAATTGTCGCCGGTGACATTCACGGTGGAGGAGTGGAGCGTGCCGCCGTTCTGGCCAGCGCTGCGGTCGTTGACGATTACGGTTTTGCTCGCGTCAGGATTGGCGCTGCGAATGGTGATGCTGGGCTTATCGATGGTGATGACTTCGCGATAGACGCCGGGTGAGACGGAGAGAACCGCGCCGCCGGTTTTGGGAGCCATGTCGAGGGCGCGTTGGACGGAGTAGTAGTCGCCGGTGCCGTCAGCGGCGACGTAAAGCGTTTTGTCCTCAGGCGGGATTTTTCCGGCCATCTCAGGGGCGGTTTTGTTTTCAGGAAACGGGACGAAGCGTGCGTCGCAGGCGAGAGGCTGGCCGGGTGCGGAGGCGAGCGCCGGGGTTATTGCGACGTTGTCGCCTTTGGGCTGGACGTCGCCGAGGCTGGGGCCGAGGGTGATGTCGGCGTCCTTGTCATAGAAGAGCGCGTCTTTCTGGTCGTCAGCGAAGACGTTGTCGAGTTTGATTTGGAGTTTGTGATCGGCGTCGAGGCCGTAGAAGGTGTATGCGCCGGGCGTGATGACATGCACGTTTTCGAGTGTGATGTCCTGATAGATGGGGAGGCGGTCGCCGGTGAAATTGGTGTAATGCGGAGTGAAGACGAGCGGGTTGGGCACGTTGCGGATGCAGACGTTGCGATAGAGAACCTGATGGACGAGGCCGCCGCGGCTGGGATCGGACTTGATGCGGAGGCCGTTGTCGGCGCCGTCGATGGTGAGGTCGTCGACGAGAAGATGATCGACACCGCCGAAGGTGCCGCTGCCGATGGACATTCCATGACCGGAGTAGAAGTGGTTATGGAGGACGGACATGTTTGAAACGGAGCCAGCGGCGCTGGGCTTGAGGCAGACATCGTCGTCGCCAGTGTGAATGTAGCTGTAGGCGATGGTGATGTTGCGCGAAGAGCCAGGATCGATGCCGTCAGTGTTGCGCGCAGTCTTGGGGGTCATGATTTTGACGCCCCACGCGGTGAAGCCGTCGGTCTGGTTTACGGAGACGTGGAAGCCGGGCGAGTTGCGCAGCGTGATCTTGTAGAGGATGAAGTTGTCGACGTGACGGAGGGCGATCATTGCAGGGACGCTCTGCTGCTGGTCTTTTACTTTCGCTTCGTGTGCGAGGTCCCACCAGGTGACGTTCTGACCGGAGAGCGTCGCGCCGCCGCGTGCGTCAATGGAACCATCGCCCATGATGCCAGCGTTCTTTGCTCCGTCACCGGAGATGAGCGGCTTGCAGCCACGGCCATGCTCAGAGACGATGCCGCAGGCACCGGGAGACAGATCGTAGACGCGCGGATCACGCGAAGCGACGAGCGCAGTGTTCTTACTAACGACGAGGGTCACGCCGGGGCGGAGGGTGAGCGGGCCGGTGATGAAGACGTTTTTCTTGCCGTGAACGCGGAGGATAACGGACGTCGACGACTGAGACGCGGTGCTGGCGGATCCGGGCTGGCCTGCGGCGCAATGGTCGATGGCGTCTTGAATTCGGGTCGTGGAGAGCTTCTGCTCATCGGCGAGCGCGATGACGCCGTGGTTGGCTGCGACGTCGGCCTGAAGGGTGACGCAGGCAGGAGGAATCTTTGGCTCGGTGACGGCGCGGGTGTCTTGGGCGTGGAGGGCCGGGGCGCGCAGGGAGGAGAGGATAAGAAGCGGCAGGGAAGCAAGCAGATAAGGCAGAGAAACAGAACGCATTTGGGTTCCTCCGTTGGGCGCGGGCCGCGACGGCCGCGAGAAAAGGGGCCCGGGATTCGCGGATGCTAAGTGGACTGACCACTTAGAACATCCAATGTAAAAGCACCGGGCGTTGGGTCGTCAAGGGATTACCGGCGTCAATTGCGCGGGAGCCGCGCCGATTCAATCAGCGTGGAACTTGACCAGGCGGGATCTGATCCAGGACCCAGCGAACGAGCTCGTTGCCGGCGGCGAAGTTGTCGTAGGCGGCGGGGAGCTTTCGGCCGTCGGTGTACTCGTTGTAGAGCCAGGGATCGACCATGGCGTAGACGGTTCCCTTGCCGTATTTTGCGGTGGCCATGAATATGTCGTCACCTTCAGTGAGCGAAGCATGAGCCGGGCCGCTGACGGAGATGGTGCAGACATCTTTGACGTAGATGGTGTGCGGGTGGTGGAAGATTGGGCCGGCGCCGTCGATGGCAATTTTGCCCTGCTCCCAGTTGGTTCCGACGACGTGCTTGCGCAGGACGCTGTTGAAGTGAATGCCAAATTTTTCAGAAACCACGTTGAAGTGATCGAGGTCGGCGTAAGTGGTGTCGTTCTCCAGGATCATGAGAACGCCCCCAGAGCGGACCCAGCTCGCGATTTGGGTTGCGTCCGCGGCGTTGGCGTAATTCGGATGAGGGTTTTTGTCGAGGTTGTCGGGCGAGACGATAAGGTAGACTTGCGCGCTTCGAAGGTTGGCAGTGGTGGGCTCCGCATCGAGTTCGGCGGTAGTGGCGCCGAAGTTGCGGAAGATGTGACCGAATAGCGAGTAGCCAGCTTCGTCCCAGGTGTTCCACTTGTAGTGGAATTCGATCTGCTTGCCGAAAGCGTCGGCGCGCTGCTGCGAGTTGAACCATCCGTCAATGAGGACAGTGGGGGGGACGGCGCGGCCGCGGCCGAGCCTGGCGTTGGCGGCGGTTTCCATTTCGGAGCTGGCGAGCAGGAAAGCGCCCACGCCTTTGGCATCGTTGGTGGCAACTTTCTCACCGATGTAATAGGCAAAGGAGCCGTCACGATAGGGATCACCGCCGAGGCCAGATCCCTTTACTGTGCTGGTGAGCGAGACGTCTTTGCCGTCGATTTTCACAAAGTGGGCGAGGATGGCTTTGTAGCCGCGTTGAGTGCTAGGCGAATAGGTCCGAGGCAGATAGCCCATGCGCACGCCCTTGGCGAACGAGCAGACAAACATGCAGGCGGCAGAGGATTCGAGGTAGTTTCCTTTTTCACTGGGCTTGTTGAGCACGTCGAACCAGAGGCCGGTCTTTGGATCCTGGTAGCGCGCGACGGCGGCGGCTGTGCGCTGGAGAATAGCCATGAGCTGCTTGCGGCCCGGGTCGCCTGCGGGATAGTAGTCGAGCGTGTCGACGAGAGCCATCATGTACCAGCCCATGCCGCGCGCCCAGAACTCGGATGAGTGGCCGGTCTGCTTGTTGGCCCAACGCTCCTGCTTCGATTCGTCCCAGCCGTGGTAGAGGAGGCCGGTGCGCGGATCGCGCGCGTGCTGCTCCATGAGGACGAATTGATGGGTAATGTCGGCGAAATCTTCGGGGTGATGTGAGATGGAGGCGTACTCGGCGCGGAACGGCTCGGCCATATAGAGGCCGTCAAGCCACATCTGATTTGGATAGCGCTGCTTGTGCCAGTAGCCGCCTGAAGGCTCGCGCGGCTGTTGAGCAAGCTGATCAGAAAGAAATTTGGCGGCGATGAGGTAGCGCTGGTTGCGCGTAACGCGATAGAGCAGGAGAAGCTGGCGGCCAAGGAGAATGTTGTCGAGTTGATGTTCCTCGGGCTTGAGCGTGGGGATTGAACCGTCGGGGGCGACGAGCGCGTCGACTGACTTTTGGATGTAGTTGTAGTAGCTGGGATCGGCGGAGTTGAGATAGACGGCATCCATGCCTTCAAGGAGGGTGCCGAGCTCGTAGGCCCAAATTGAAGGTGCGCCGGATGGGGCGGTGTGGCCGTCGGGCCAGCGCGCGATGGCGGCATTGGCGGCGCGCTGGGATAAGGGCAGCGCATCATCGTCTGGAGTGGCGGCGCGGAGCGTGAAAGGACCGGTGGTTGCGGCGACGGCGAGAAAACAGGAAAGAACGCGGAGGGTCTTCATTGATGCTCCGTAGAAACTAACAAGACTGCGAAGAAGGTCGGGCAAGTATGCAAAGAGGCTAAAGTGTCGAGGCAATCATATTCGAGCAACGACGCCCGGGCCAATCATGTTCAGGCCTAAGACGCAAGAAAGGCTGCCGGGTTGAGCCGGCAGCCTCCTGAGTAAACGATGAGAAAAGCCGGCTCAGAAACTAACGCGAGCCGAGAACTGAGCGGCCTTGCGGGGGGCGCTGGGGTTACTGGTGACATCGCCGAAGCTGGAGTTGCCGACCGCGGTGCTTGCAACAGCAAACAACGTATGGTTGGTGATGTTGTACCACTCGGCCCGGATATCCAGATGGGCAGATTCGGTGAAATGCAACGGGAAACTGCGCACCATGGCCAAGTCGAGTGTGTAGTTGCCGGGTCCATAGAGGTTGTACGGTGCAGTGCGAGCCGCATCGCTGAATTTGTAAGGATACGGTGAGCCCACCGAGGTAAGTAGCGACGTTTGTCCCGTCGGAGCTACCGGTGAGATGAACGGACCGGTGATTGGAGTGACAATAGCACCGGTCGTCGAGTTAGCGCCTCCGGTGCTGGGGACGATGTAAGAGATGGCACCAGTGTTTGCGGCGGTTATGCCCTTGCCCCATTTGCCGTTCTGGCGCGCACTTCCACCAAAGTAGCCGGGATTCAGGATAGGCTCAAAGGTGCTCTCGGCCGGGTTAGTCTGGTTTGCGGATTCGGTAAGCCCCAGCGGGGAACCGCTGTAGGCCTGGTAGACCCCGGAGAAGGTGAAGCCTCCCAGGATTGCACGCTCGGCCTCATTGCCCGAGAGAACTGACTTGCCGAAGGGCCACACCCAAACGGAAGTTAGAACAAAATGCAATGGTTGGTTGGAAGTGGAGACGGAGCGATCAAGGCGATCGGCCGGGGCGGACTCTGAAGGATGGTTGGCAATCGTACCGGCCGGGATTGCGTAGCCGGTGCGGAAGGTGCCGCCATCGTCGATGGCGCGGGACCAGGTGAAATTGGAATTCAAGGTCAAGCCGTGCCAAGTACGCATGCCGAGGATCGCCTGCAACGCATGATAGTTGGAATTGCCGACGTAGCCGAAGGAGTCGCTCACCGTTTGGAACGGGAAGGGCTTCAAGGCGGTGCTCAAATTCTGGCCGGTGGTGAAGCCAGCTGGGCAGGTAAGGTTGTTGGCCGCGCAAGCGCCAGTGCCAGCTGTGGACAGCGTTGATCCAAGATAAAGGTATTTGGGATCAAGATCATCGGCCCAGAGTCCGCGCGCATGGAAACTATCCAGTTGCTCAAAATGGCCCTCGGAGCCGACATAAGTGACGGTGAGTGCCATCGAACTGTTGAGCTGGCGCTGAATGCCGAAGTTCCAGTTAATGTATTCCGGCGCCCGGCTGCCGTAGTAGGGGTCGACATAGCCGATTGACGAGGGCGTACCGGTAAAGCCGGAGGTAGTGGTAAAGCCGGTGCCGAATTGCGGTCCTGAGGCAACGCCGGCCGCGCCCGTGAAAGCGGGAATTGCGCCGTTGGCGCCGGTGAGCGGCATCGTGCTCAAGAGCTGGCCATTGGCCGAGAAGGAAGGCGCCGCGGAGAAGCCTAGCGTTCCGATGCTTGACGCAAGCCCACCGACCGCGTCGCCGTGCGAGAACATGACGCCATAACTCGCGCGGATGACGGTGTCGGGATCGAGCTGAAAGGCCAAGCCGACGCGCGGCCCGAAATTCTTGAAGTAGTTGTTAACCGGTGTGGCGCAGTTGCAGGTACCGGCACCGTGGCCGGTGAACTGGAGCGCCCCATTGATGCCGGTGATGGGATTGGCAAGAGTGGGACTGTAGTAACTCTCTGCGTTGTGCACTTCAGTGATGGTCGGGAAGAAATCGTAGCGCAGGCCGAGATCGAGAGTGAGCTTGCTGTTCACCTTCCAGGTGTCCTGAGCGTAGGGCGAGATTGCCCGGAAGCGGGCACCGAATTCCTGCTGCAGGTACTGGGTGAAGCTGCCTTTGTCGATTTCGCCGACCAGGAAGCTGGCATAGGAGAGACCTGTGCCGGAGGTAGCGACATATTTGGCAGTAGTGCCCGGGGCACAGGCCGCCGCGCAGGTGGGATTGATTCCCGAGGTCTCCGTGACGGCGGTGGTCAGGGTAATTGGACTTGTACCGCTGGTGTCGTTGATTACGTTGTAGAGCATCCAGGCGACTTGGCCGCCGAAGGTGAAGGAGTGCTTGCCAACAGTCCACTGCAGATTGTCGAGGGCTGTGTAGTTCTCGGCGACGGTCACAGAAGCGGGTTCGCCAGCCCAATTAGTCGGTGCGTCGGTGCCGACGAAGACAACGGCCGGAAAGGCATCGGAAGCCTGACCCTTGGGCAATCCCGACAACCCCATGGCCGTGGCGGCGTAGGTCGACGACTCGTCAGTGTTGAAGGTTGGTCCGTTGTACCGGGCATACCCCCACTTAACCTGGTTGAGGAGGTGCGGGGAGAAGACGTGGGTTTCTTCAATGATGCCGACCGCAGTTTTGGGAGCGAATGCCTGGCCGAAGTTATAAGGAATCGGGCCCACGTCTCGCCCAGCGGTGGTCTGGCCGGTTGGAAAGGAACTAGCCTGGCGGCCGATAGAGGCAACGAAGGAGAGCGTGTCACGCGAATCAACGGTGTAGTCGATGCGATGGGTCATGGACCAATTAACCAGGCCCGTAGCGTCGGGGGCAACGTAGTTATTTTGCAGGGCAGTGGTCAGCGACTTGTTGATACCGAGTGTTGAAAGGAAGCCCTGCATATTCTTTGCGACAGTGGAGAACTCGCTGGCAGGGATCACATTGACAGGAGAGCCGGAGCCGAGCAGTGCCGGATTTCCATTAAGGCCGGAGCCCGAACCGGGACCGTAGCCGTACTGGTAGCGACAGGGCCCGTTAGTGCTGTTCGCGGTGCAAGTTGTCTGCGAAAGCGGGTCGTAAATCTTGACGTTGGTTGCGGAAAAGTCGCCTGACTGCTCGGCAATCGTCGGAAAGGTCATCAATGTTGGGGTGGCGCTGCTGTAACGGAAACCGTTGTAATTGCCAAAGAAGAAGACTTTCTGCTTCCAACTGCCGAACGGGACCAGCGGGCCACTGAGAACAATGCCGTACTCGTTGCTGTGCTCGACGGGCTTAACGGGCTTGCCGGTCACGGCATTGGGCAGCTTTCCAAAGAAGCCCCACGTATCGAAAGCCGTATTGCGCAGGAATTCGTATACAGAGCCGTGATACTGGGAACCGCCCTGCTTGATGGAGTAGTTCGACACGCCTTGACCTTCATAGATGGCCGAGTAGCCGCTGGTTTGAACCTGGAATTGGTCGACCGCGTCAACCGAAATGGCGGTCCACACATAGCGCGGGTCGCCGTTGCCGCCAGCGCGCACAAAAGGAACGCCGTCAACATAGACGTCAGAGGCAGCGCCGCGGCTGCCGGAGCCATTGACGACGCCGGTGTTGGTAGTGGCGTTGCCGTTGGTCTCGTTGCCCTGCACGCCGGGCATGAGGTACACGAAGTCGGTAGCGCGCCGCTGGTCGGGCGAGCCATATGCGCCCATCTCGAGGGGCAGGGCGGAATAAGTTTCCTGCTCCATGGTGGCGCCGAGGGTGCCATTGCTGGTCTCCAGTTGCGGAGGCTCGGAGGAAACGGTGATCTGCACGTCGGCAGCGCCCACTTGCATGACTGGGTTATAGGTCTGCGTCTCAAGGGCGTTTACATGGATGTTTTGCTGCGAGAGCTTCTCGAAGCCGGAGGCAATGGTGGTTACGCTATATACGCCGGGATCGAGGTTGGGAAAGTTGTAGTCGCCAGCGCCGCTCGATTTGGTGGTCGTCGAGATTCCATTGGCCGTGTCTGTAGCGGTAACCGTGGCGTCGGCGATGACTGCGCCCGTCTTATCCTGTACGGTACCGGCGATGGCACCTTTCCCTGCCAACTGCGCGCTGGCGCTGATGGGCATGATCATCAAGGCGACGATCAACAGAGCCGCAAATCCGAGCGCTGCGCAACGGAAGAGGCCGAACGGAATCTCCGTTGTTGAGGCGCGCGTGACGGAAGGATTTTTTAAGGCAAATTGCCTCATGATGTTGCCTCCAGTAAGGATTCCAGCTTGCTCCATAGCGTGGCTGCCCGCGGCATCAGTGACAAATTGGTGACAATTGGCACACGTGGTCTGACCACATTTTGAAGCGGAAATAGTTTTATACAACGAGTCCGGGGCTGTCAATAGGGAAATTCGCCGCGCATTCCGAAAATTAAATATGAAATTTCTGTATCTATGAGAAGGTGGAATTTAGTCACGAATCGACCGAATCATGGTCAGACCGCGCTCCTTGAGAAGCTTTTTTCAGGAGCAAGATGGCAAAGGACATAGAGAGGGATTTGCCTATCGGAGTCGGGGCTTCGCGAGGCCTCGATCGAAGGCGCGGACATGGCCCGAAAGTTTACCCGGATGGAACCCCGAAAAGTACATAAGTGTTTCTTGATGCGGTATGGCGACCGCTCCTGAAGGTGGGCTCGCGTTAGTCCATAGAAATGTCTCTTGGGAGACGTGTGTTGATAGGGCCGCACCGCAACGACGAAGTGATGGGTTAGCGAGGATGGGGGCGGCGGACAACGGGGAGAGCGCGGGGCGGAGAGAGACCTGGAGCGATTTTGAATTGAGATTGGAAGCTATCCAGCGGATGCCGCGCGCGCATGCTTTTTCTTTGAGGTTGCGGAGGCTCTCTTGTGGCCCGTGGGGCGCTCCATTCCCTGGGCGATTTGCGCCATGCGCAAGTGCTGCTCCATGAGGTTGTGCGCTTCCTTCGGGTTGCGGGCGCGGATGGCGCGGTAAATCTCGCGGTGCATTTCAGCGGATTCACGCATATCGGTGGAGCGTTCGACAGTCTTGCGACGCGTGTCGTAGAGCGCGGATGTGATGGTTTCAATAATCGCGGCGAGAATGGGGTTGCCCGAAGCCTGGGAGACGATGCGGTGAAAGAGCAGATCGTGGATGAGATATTCGGCAGGACTGCTCATGGAGGCGAACATGTCGGCAACTTCTTCAGCGAGGGCGGAGAATTGCTCCTGCTTGCCGCGCTCGGCTGCCAGAGCGGCCAGATGGCTCTCAAGGATGATGCGGGCTTCAAACATTTGCCAGGACTGAAAGCCGTGCAGCGCGCCGATGAGCGAGAGTGAGGCGGTTCCGAATTGGGGCGGCCCGTCGGCTACGAAAGTGCCGACACCGTGGCGGATCTTCATGACGCCCATGGCAGCCATATAACCAATGCCGGTGCGGAGGCTGGCGCGGCTGATTTTGAGGGACCGGGCGAACTCGCGCTCCGGAGGGATCTTGTCGCCGGGCTGCAAAGTTCCGCTCTCGATGAGGGCGCGGATGTGGTTAACCACTTGCATCGTGCGATGAGTATTTGGCTCTTCTTCTTTCACCCTCGGCATAAGACGAGATACCCTCTTGCGATAGTGAAAATCAATGTCACAGGGAGATTATCACCGAAGGCCGAGGTCTGGTTGTAGAAACTTCCGGAAGGCGCGAAAGGAAACGCTTAGGGGCCAGTGAGCGGCGTCCCCGTGTATACTTCCGGTCTGACCTCTCATTCCGGCAGTGGTCTGGTGAGCCGGCGCGCGAGACGATTAGAATGATAGCCATGTTGCTCCACGAAGACCGGTTATTTCCCGCCGAAGCAAGTGCCCGTAAAGTAGCGCGTTCCTTATATGAGCATGTCCGCGGGCTTCCCATCATCAGTCCCCATGGACACACGCAGGCCGCGTGGTTTGCGGAGAACGGTCCGTTTCCAGATCCGGCGACGCTTTTTGTGCAACCTGACCACTACGTATTTCGGATGCTCTACAGCCAGGGCATTTCGATGGATGACCTTGGTATCGGGCAGGCGACGATCAAGGACCCGCGCAAGGTGTGGCGGATTTTTGCGAAGAATTACTATCTGTTCCGCGGCACGCCGACGCGCATGTGGCTGGATTTTGCTTTTCAGGAGCTGTTCGGATTCAAGGAGCGGTTGAGCGAGCGAACTGCCGATCATTACTTCGACACCATCGCGGAGAAGCTGCATACGCCGGAGTTCCTGCCGCGGGCGCTCTACGAGAAATTCAATATTGAGGTGCTGTCGACGACAGAGTCGGCGCTCGACCCGCTGAAAGCTCACCAGGCAATTCGCGATTCCGGGTGGAAGGCGCGAATTGTTCCGGCATTCCGGCCCGATCAGGTGGTCGATCCAGAGTTCAAGGGATTTGCCGGCCTGGTTGCGCAGCTTGGAGAGCAGAACGGCGAAGACAGCGCGACGTGGAAGGGGTACTTGATTGCGCTGATGAAGGCGCGTGCGCGATTCAAGGCGCTGGGTTGCACTTCGACCGATCACGGACACCCAACGGCACAGACCGCGGATTTGGCCCAGGGGGAAGCGGCGGCGCTCTTCACAAAGGTGATCGCCGGCAAAGCAGATGCGGGCGAGCTGGAGTTGTTTCGCGCGCAGATGCTTACAGAGATGGCGCGGATGAGCGTGGAAGATGGTTTAGTGATGCAGATTCATCCGGGAGCAGTGCGCAACCACAACCGTTTTGTGGCGGAGCGTTATGGACGGGACATGGGCGCAGACATTCCCCGGCCGACGAACTATGTGGACTCGCTGCGGCCGCTGCTGGACAGGTTCGGCAACGAGCGCAACCTGACGATCATTCTGTTCACGCTGGATGAGACGACATACAGCCGCGAATTGGCGCCGCTGGCCGGGCATTATCCGTGCTTGCGCCTGGGACCGCCGTGGTGGTTTCACGACAGTCCCGAAGGCATGATGCGTTTCCGCGAGCAAGCGACGGAGACGGCTGGTTTTTATAACACCGTGGGATTCAACGACGACACGCGGGCTTTTCTTTCGATTCCGGCGAGGCACGATGTGGCGCGGCGCGTGGATTGCGCGTTTCTAGGACGGCTGGTGGCCGAGCACCGGCTGGACGAGGATGAAGCGCACGAAGTGGCGCACCAATTGACTTATGACCTGGTGAAGAAGGCGTACCGGCTATAGCAACAGCGGAGTTTGGCGGATGAGCCTGTTTTGTTCCGTGGGAAGCACCGAGACCGATCTCTCAGAGAAGGAACTGAAAGACCTGCTGGTGGAGAGCCTCGGGAAGCTGGGCAAGCGGACGAAGGTGCTGGCTGTGCCGCCTGACCAAAGCCGCGAGCACTCGCGGGCGGGCGACCTGACGCGGTATGCGTGGGAATACTATGGCGAGCGGCTGAAGGCAGCGCTGCCGGCGATCGGGACGCATACGCCGATGCGGCCGGACCAGATTACGCACATGTTTGGGAAGATGCCGCAGGAGCTGTTCCGGGTGCACAACTGGCGGACGGACGTGGAGACGCTGGGCGAGCTGCCCGCAGAGTATATCCGCGAACAATCGGAAGGCAAACTGAATTACACATGGCCGGCGCAGGTGAACAAGCTGATCTCGCAGGGCGGTTTCGATCTGATTCTTTCGATTGGGCAGGTGGTGCCGCATGAAGTGATCGGCATGGCAAACCACTCCAAGAACATTCTGATTGGCTCAGGCGGGCGCGAGGGGATCAATCGCAGCCACTATCTGGGCGCGGTGTACGGGATGGAACGGATCATGGGGCGCGCGGAGAACCCGGTGCGGAACGTGCTGAATCGCGCCAGCGAAAAATTCTTGAGCCATTTGCCGATCGTTTACATGCAGACGGTGGTGGGGCGCGGAAAGAACGGCGGCCTGGCAGTGCGCGGCCTGTATATCGGCGACGATCTGGAATGCTTCCTGAAGGCGGCAGAGCTGAGCCTGAAGGTGAACTTTGAGATGCTGGACGAGCCGATCAAGAAGGCGGTTGTTTACCTGGACCCGAAGGAGTTCCACAGCACCTGGATCGGCAACAAGGCGGTGTATCGCACACGCATGGCGCTGGCGGACGGCGCTGAACTGATTATTCTGGCGCCGGGAGTGAAGGAGTTCGGCGAGGATAAAGGGATCGATGCGCTGATCCGCAAGTATGGCTACCATGGCACGCCGGCCACGCTAAAGGCGGTGGAAGAGAATGCCGACCTGGCGGCGGACCTGAGCGCGGCAGCGCATCTGATTCATGCCTCGTCGGAGGGCAGATTCACGATCCGGTGGTGTCCTGGCGAGTTGACCCGCATGGAAATTGAAGGCGTTGGATTCGAGTTTGGAGATTTGAAGGCGATGACGGCGCGGTACGATCCGGAGAAGCTGCGGCATGGGTTTAATGATGTAGGCGGCGAACGGATTTTCTTTGTGGCAAATCCGGGGTTGGGGCTTTGGGCGTACCGCAAGCGATTTGAGAGCTCCGCAGCCCCTGCACTGGCGCACAGCGATGCTGGGTGAGAAATCGGCACTACGCAAAAGAGAGATCCGCAGAATTGCAGAATTCGAAAAATGGGAAGAACATGGGGACTGAAGCATTGAAGCTGAATAAATACTCGGTTGGCACGGGTGACAGATTCGCGCACCAGGCCAAGGCGCAGTTGCAGGCGTGCGTGAAGGCGCTGGACCACGGTATTGAAGTGATACCGGTTTGGAACAAGTCGAACCGCGAGCATTTGATCATCGGCTCCGAGCCGGCGAGTGTGCGACAGGCTGCGGATGCAGCGGTGAAGGCGCTGGGGTGGAAGCTGCCCTATTACTGCGATGCAGACCACATTACGGCCGCAACCGTGGACCGTTTTCTTGCGCCGTGCGATTTTTTTACATTCGATGTGGCCGATTTCATTGGACAGCCGGCGCTGGCGGAGGACATCGAGAGCTTCGTAAAACGGCATCCGGAGCTCGAAGGAAGCATTGAACTGGCTGGGGCCGACGAGGCTTTCGAGATTACGCCAGCAATTTTGCGAGCGACTGCGAAGAAGTTCTTGGCGGCGGTGAAAAAGGCCGGGGAAGTGTACCGGCGTGTGCTCAGCGCCAAGGGCGCAGCGAACTTTATTTCCGAGGTTTCGATGGACGAGACCGACCGCGTGCAAAGCCCCGTGGAATTGTTGATTATTCTGGCGGCGATTGCCGACGAGGGGATCCCGGTGCAGACGATTGCGCCGAAGTTCAGCGGGCGATTCAACAAGGGCGTGGATTACGTTGGCGACGTGAAGCAGTTCGAGCGCGAGATGGCGCTGGACGTAGCTGCGATTGCATACGCGGTGAAGCAATATGGGTTGCCGGAGAACCTGAAGCTCAGCATACATTCGGGCAGCGATAAGTTCTCGATTTATCCGGCGATTCACGCGACGATGAAACGGCTCGACGTGGGAGTGCACCTGAAGACGGCGGGAACGACATGGCTGGAGGAGCTGATCGGGCTGGCCGAGGCCGGCGGCGAAGGATTGGCATTGGCCAAGGAAGTTTATGCCGAAGCGTTGGCGCATCGAGAGGAACTTTGCGCGCCTTATGCGACGGTGATTGACATCGATCCCAAGAAACTGCCGACGGCCGATGAGGTGCGGGGATGGACTTCCGATCAGTACACTTCGGCATTGCGGCATGTGGAAGGTTCGCCGGCTTACAACAGTAGCGTGCGGCAGCTGCTACATGTGGGATTCAAAGTAGCCGCGAAGATGGGGCCGCGCTATCTGGCACTGCTCGAGGCAAACGAAGCGGTGATTGCGAAGAATGTGACGGAAAATCTCTACGCGCGGCACATCGCCCCGGTATTCTTAGGTTTAAATTCCTGATGCGGGCGAGGACGCCCGCATGACAGCCGGCGAGGACACCGGCGCTACAATTCCCACGGAGAACTCATGAAAGATTCGCTTTTCAGCCTTGAAGGCAGAGTTGCGGTTGTGACCGGAGGGACCTCCGGAATAGGTCGAGCATTGAGCCTTGGTTTAGCCGATGCCGGCGCCGACGTGATTGCCACGGCACGCCGCAAGGAACAGGTAGATAAAACCGCCGGCGAGATTGAGGCGCGCGGGCGGAAGACGCTGCGCCTGTCCTCGGATGTGAGCGATCGCGGCACACTGGAGACGCTGCTCGCCGCGGTGCTGGAGCGCTTCGGCAAAGTGGACATTCTGGTGAACTGCGCGGGAACGATCAAGCGGACGCCGACGCTGGATATGCCGGAGGCCGAGTGGACCAATATTCTGAACACAAATCTGACGGGCACGCTGCGGGCTTGCCAGGTGTTCGGCAGGCACATGCTGGAGCGCGGTTACGGGCGCATCATTAACATTGCGTCGCTGAACAGTTTTGTAGCGTTGAGCGAAGTAGCAGCTTACGCCGCGAGTAAGGCGGGCGTGGCGTCGCTGACGCGCTCGCTCGCAGTGGAGTGGTCAAAGAAGGGCGTTACCGTGAATGCGGTTGCGCCGGGAGTGTTCCGCACGGACTTGAATGCGCAATTGCTGGACTCGACGCCGCGAGGGCAGGAACTGCTGATGCGAACGCCAATGGGGCGGTTTGGCAAGACGGAAGAACTGATTGGGGCGACGGTTTATCTGGCATCGGACGCCGCATCATTCGCGACGGGGCAGATTCTTGTGGTTGATGGGGGATTTTTGGCGAGCGGGGTGAATCAGTAGGGCAGGGACTAAGGGACTAGGGACTGAGGGACTGGTGGTCAGCGGAGGTTTTTGGCTGCCGGTTCAATGATTGTTCTAAAGATTGGTCTGATGACGAGAAAGGCTGCGCTGATTGGCGCAGCCTTTTTGTTTGCGGCAAGAGCTTGGGGTAGGCGCGTTATTTCAACGTGACGTTTGCGTCGGCCAATTTGAGGATTGCGTCGCCTTGCGCGACCTGGATCTTGACGTTTTGGCCGGTCACGGTTGCATAGCCAATCGTCAATCCCTTGTCGCCGCTGAGATTGACGTTTTGAAGAACGATATCGGTGACTGGCGCTTCGGGCAGGCCGACGATAGCTCCGGCCATAACGGCGCCAGTGGCAGTGACGTTCTGAAACACGATGTTGTGGAAGTGCGGTGTGAGGCGCGTGACGGGTTGCGGCGCAACGTCTCCAGGCGGTGGAAGAATGCGGGGATAATACTCGCTGATCACGAGCGGGTTCTTCACATTTTTCATATCGATGTTGCGGAAGACAAGGTTCGAGACGTCGTTGCCGCGGTCGCGATTGGCCTTGACGCGAATGCCGTTGTCGGAGCCGTCGAAGTGAATGCGCTCGGCGAGGATGTTGTGAGCGCCGCCGGCGATCTCGCTGCCGATGGAAAGGCCATGGCCATGCAGGAAGGTGCAGTCGGTGATGGTGATGTCGTGGACGGGGTCATCGCCGCCGGGCGAGTCGATGGCGCCGGACTTGATAGCGATATCGTCGTCGCCGGTGTCGGCATAGAGATGATCGATGCGGACATTTGACGAGGAGAAAGGATCGACGGCGTCAGTGTTCGGCGATGGATACGGCGCCAGAATGCGAACGTTGCGAATGAGCACGTCGTCGCTGTAGTAGGGAACGAGCTGCCAGAAGGGCGAGTTCTGGATGGTGACGCCTTCGACGCGCACATGCTTGCAGTGGTCGAAGACGACGAGGCGGGGGCGGGGATGGGAATTGCCCATGACGCCCGCATCGTGGACACCGCGAATCATGTTCCACCAGCTTTCGCCCTGACCGTCGATGGTGCCTTCGCCGGCGATGGCTACGTTCTCGGCGTTCGTCGCGCTCACCAGCCCCTGGGCCGCGGGAAGACGGAATTCGATCTTTGCCGGATAGTCGGCGTGGTCGGGCGAGCCCAGCAACGTTGCACCCTTATCGAGCTGGAGTGTGATGTTGCTCTTGAGCACGATCGGGGCGCTGAGATATGTGCCCGCAGTGAGTTGAACGGTGCCGCCGCCGTTGGTTGCGCAAGTGTCGATCGCACGCTGAATCGCCGCAGTGTCTTTGGTGGTTCCATCGGCTTTGGCTCCGAAGTCGCGCGGATTGCAGGTGCGAGCAGCGTGGAGCGTCGCCGTGGAAGCGGCTACGAGGGCCAGGGTGAAAATTGAAGTGAAGAGGCGGTGGCTGGGCGGGTTGTTCGGTTGAATCACGGAGCTGCCTCGCACGGAGTGGATTTCTTGCGCAGACCATCATACCCCATGAGAGTCCAGTGGTCCTACCACTGAAACATCGAGCCTTCTGCCACCAGGGCTGGTTCCGTAAGTACCCGTGTGTCTCTGTTCATTGAGGACCTAAGCCTCTTGGTTCGTTTAGTCTGTATTTGTTCCCCGGACAGTCCGCTCTGGTTTACTCGTTTATCGGGACGGACGGAATGCAAGGTGTCGGGCTCACTAGTACAAGTTCACACACAGAGCCTTTACTAAACCCCCAAAGGGAGAGATGATGTCCAGTCCCCCGAAAGCCGGACTCTCTGACAATGCGATTGGCGCGATCGCCTACTTCACTCCGGTAATGGCGATCTTTTTTCTAGCCATCAGGCGCTACAACAAGCGGCCCTATGTGCGATTCCACGCGTGGCAGTCGCTGGTGTTCAACGTCTTTGTGATCTTCTTCGGATACGTCCTGACATTCGCCGCGCCATTTGCCGCGCCCCTCGGATCTCGTGTTTTGGTGGGCATAATGTGTGTGGCTGGGCTGGTAGCTTTCCTACCTTGGCTCTGGTGCGTGATCGGCGCGTTGAACGGCAAACGCGTCAAGCTCCCGATTATTGGGGAATGGGCCGATGAGCAGGCCTACAGGTAGCCAGCTAGGCGGCGGGAGTTTTGATTGGCAGGCGGATGATGAAGCGCGTGTCGCCGGGCTGGGACTGAACGTCAAGTTTTCCGGAAAACTTTTGCGTGACGATGCGGTGAACGATCTCGAGGCCGAGACCAGTGCCGGAGCCTTGCGGCTTGGTGGTGAAGAATGGCTCGAAGATGCGGGGAAGAACGTCGGCCGGAATGCCGGAGCCGTGATCGGCGATTGAAACAACAAGCCAATCTGGCTCAGACCAGGTGGAGATTTCGAGCTTTCCGCCCTGTGGAGAGGCATCGACGGCGTTGTCAATGAGGTTGGTCCAGACCTGGCTGAGAGCGTAGCCTTTGGTGCGAATGGTTGAGGGCGAGGCGGCGAAGCGCTTCTCGACCTGGACCTCCTTGAGGCGGAGCTTGTGGCCGAGGATGGTGAGGGTGCTCTGCAGGCTGTCGTGGACGTCGAGATCCCTCTCTGGCGTGCGCTCGTCGTATGCGAACTTCTTGACCGCCGTGACCAGCTCGGAGATGCGCGAGATGCTTTCTTCAATGGAGCAGACCAGGGAAACGCTCGAGACCAGGGCGCCAAACCAATTGAGAGCGTCAGAGAATGAGGCGGGATCGAACTGATCCTGGGCGCAGGCGAGTTCCTCGTTGCCGATGCCCATGGAGACCAGGACAGGGCCGATGGTAAAGGCGTTCTCGACGCGGGCTTTGTCGAGCCACTGGCTCATGGCCTCCTCCGCGTCGACCTGCTCCAGGCTGCTCATGGCGGGAAGATTGCAACTGCGGAGAGCGTGCTCGAGCAGATCTCTCATGCACTGGAGCTGGGCTGGAGTCTTGGCCTTGCCGCTGTTGCGCAGGCTGAGCTGCTGCAGGCGGAGGAGATTTTCGCGGAGCTGCGTGGCGGCGCGTTTTGCGGCTGCGCCGGGATTATTGAGCTCGTGCATAAGGCCAGCGGCCATGGTGCCAAGGGAGACAAGCTTTTCGCGATGCAACGCTTCAACCTGATAGGCCTGCACGCGCACGGCGCTGTCGGCCAGAACAACTTTGCGAACCTCGGGGCAGCAGGCGAGGAGCGACCAGAAATCCTGCTGGGAGAAGCGGACGAGGACGGTATCCTGAACGGCTGTGACGCGGAAGGCAGAGGCCGAGTAGCCGTTTAAGAAAGGCACTTCGCCGAAGCCTTCGCCGGCTTTTGCCTTCCCAACCATGGTCATTGTTCCGGATTCCGGGCGATCGGCGCGCATTTCGCCGCTGAGCACAACCCAGTAGTAGAGCCAGGGCTGGCCGGCTTCGACGAGGATGGTTCCGGCGGGGATGGTGACGCGATCGATCTTGTCGATGCCGGAAATCGCGTCAAAAGGTGTGGAGGCGAAGACGCGCGTCTGCGGCAGTGCAGCGGCAAGATCCTTGAGATGGATCGGCTCGGAGTGAATCAATTGTGTGTTCTCGTTCATCTATTCACGTTCAACCAGTCTCGTTCAACTAGCTCATTTCGACTAATTCAAACTCTGGCGGCGGCCGTTAGAACCCAGCCAGATACTGATGCATAAACTGCACAGCGATGGAGCCCTCGCCCACCGCGGAGGCGACGCGCTTGACCGAGCCGGCGCGGACATCGCCGGCGACAAAGACGCCGGGAACGCTGGTCTCAAGCAGGAACGGATCGCGCTTTTCGGTCCAGACCTCTGGCGGCTTACCGTCCTTGCGCAGATCGGGTCCGGCCAAGATAAATCCCTTCTCGTCACGCAAAATGTTCGGCGGCAGCCACGCGGTGACGGGCGCGGCGCCGATAAAAATAAACAGCATGGAGGCCGGCACCTCAACCTCGCCTGACGGGTTGCGCAGCCGGAGCTCGGCGAGGTGCTCGTCACCCCTGGCTTCAAGGACCTGGGTGCTGGCATCCACCACAATATTGGATGTGTGAGCGATCTCATCGATTAAGTATTTCGACATGGTGGCAGAGAGCCCAGCACCCCTGACCAACATGGTTACTTTTGTGGCATATCTGGCGAAATGCAGGGCGGCCTGGCCGGCGGAGTTGGCGCCGCCAACCATAAAGACCTCTTCGCCCTGGCAGCCCAGCGCCTCAACCAGAGCAGCGCCGTAGTAGATGCCGCGGCCGGTGAGGCGGTCGGCGCCGGGAATATCGAGCTTGCGGTACTGGACGCCGGGGGCTAGAAGCACGCAGTGGCTAGAGATTTCGCGGCCATCGGCGAGCTGGAGGAAGCGATACTGGCCGTCGATACGCATACCGGTGGCGCGCTGGGTGACAAACTCCGCGCCGAAACGGGCGGCCTGAGCGTAAGCGCGGCGGCCGAGGTCGGCTCCGGTGACGCCGGAAGGAAAGCCGAGATAGTTTTCGATACGGGAGCTGGAACCGGCCTGCCCGCCGGGCGCTTCAGGCTCAATGACGACGGTGCGGAGGCCTTCGCTGGCGCCATAAACGGCCGCGGCCAGACCGGCGGGACCAGCACCGACGACGACGATGTCATAGAAATCCTGGGCGGCCTGGACGCGGAGTCCAACGCTTCCGGCGAGAGTTTCGAGATCGGGATCGACGAGGACGGAACCGTCGGATAGGAGGACGACCGGAACCTTTTCAGGATCGAGCTCGCGTTCCTTGAGGAGGTTGAGCCCTTCATCGCCGGCTGAGACGTCAATCCAGCGATAGGGAACGTGGTTGCGCGAGAGGAAGTTGCGCAGGCGGTGATCGTTGAGCGACCAGCGGTGGCCGATGACGCGCAGTCCCTCGAACGGCGGCAGGAAGCCGGCCTGCCAGTCATCGAGCAGGTCGTTGACGACGGGGTAGAGCTTCTCTTCGGGCGGGTCCCAGGGCTTGTTGAGGTAGTAGTGGATTCGGGCGGTGTTGATGGCGCGGATGGCGGCCTCGGTATCGGCATACGCGGTGAGGAGGATACGACGCGCATCGGGATAGATCTCACGAGCACGCTCGAGCATCTCGACGCCAGTCATTCCCGGCATGCGCTGGTCGCTGATGATCAATGCGACGGGCTCTTCGCGCGTTTTGAGCTGGGCCAGCGTGTCGAGCGCGGCGGGGCCGCTGGCGGCGCGCATGATTCTGTAGGTTTCGCCGTATTTGCGGCGCAGATCCTGGACAACGGCCTCAAGGACGCTTACGTCGTCGTCAACCGCCAGGAGGATGGGTCTCGCCATAAAAAGAGTGTAGTGCCTGAAGGTCCCAATTTAGTTAATGGTCTACCCGGCCCCGCCCACGGGTTTTTGGTACCCTATTTTGGCCCGCAGGCTGTAGTCTCAGAGATAGCCGCAGCGGGTACCGCTGATTCTTAGTAGGGTCGGGATGTAGCGAATTAGGCCGTCAGAGCAAGAGAGCGTGCCTATTCCGGACACTACCAAGACTTTGGTCATTATGCCGATAGGGACGGATGGGGTAGGGGCGAAAGGCGCAGCAGGGTTCGCGCTCTGAACCGGGCGGCATTCAATGGGCGGACTTCGATTGGTGAAGTTCAAAGGGAAAAGGCGGGGTTCTCCTAAACAGGAGCAGGGGTAGCAGGAAACACAATGAACAAGATCATCCTTGCCGATTCGCAGGCGATTTTCCGGGCCGGTACCGCCAAGGTGCTGGCCATGGACGAGGACTTGCGCATTATTGCGCAATGTACCGATCTTGAGCGGATGTACCACGCCGTTACCACATTTCCCAATTCCATAGTTCTGTTTGCGGCCTCGTTGCAGCCGGATTTCACGCGGCTGGGGATGCTGCTGGAGACCACAAGCAGCCGTGGCATCGTGATTGCCGAGAACAACGAAAATGCGGCGGCATACATGCAGCAGGGTTTTCGCGGGGTAGTGTTCCGCAGCGTTACGGGACCGGCGCTGGTGGAGTGCGTGCGCCGGGTCGCTGCCGGAGATTCGTGGCTGCCCACGCAGTCAGCGCCGCCGGAAGCGATTGAAGAGGATTTGGTGGGAGCGCGCGTGCGCGATCGGCTTACGCCGAAAGAAATGCGCATTGTGGCGCTTATCGTGCAGGGCTGCAAGAACCGCGAGATCGCCCTTCGGCTGAAGACGACGGAGCAGGTGATCAAGAATTATCTGCGGTCGATTTACGATAAGACCGGCGTAGGCGACCGGCTGGAGCTGGCGCTGTTTACAATTCACCACCGGGTGCTAGCCAAGGCGGCAGCCGAGGTGGGGAACAAATTGGAAGCCGAGACCCAGGCGGCAAACCAGGCGGCCAGTCAATCGACTTCGGGCGCCGTGGCTTAGGGGCGGCGACGATTCACGACTAACGAGCGACGATTCACGATTCGCGAACCTTGATCCATGAACCGGGATCGAATTCAATTCACAATCTGTGAGGATGCCTGCCGGCAGCACGCGCGGCCGGTGCGGAAATGCGTGTCGGGCGGCGTCCGTCTACCCGCGTGCATCAGGTCACATAAATCAGGCTGAAGGCGAGAATCAACAGGACGATAAGGCTGACCACGGTATACAAGCGGTCACGCTCGAGCGCGAAACCGATGACGGCCAGTGCGACACGCGCGACGGGCGTGGCGATGAGGAGCAGCAGGCCGAATTGAATGAGGCCGAGGCTTTCAAAGTGGATTGAGGAGCGGACGATGCCGGAAAGCAACAGGAGATGCGGGCTGCCTGGCGCAAAGCTGCGATAGTCGACGCGGCCAGAGTGACTTTGAACGAGGTAAAGAATGCCGCCGGCCAAAACGGTAGTAGCGGCTACGAGAACGCCGATTTGCAGAAGGCGGCCGATGATGGTCTCGAGGCGGCGGTCGTTCATAAGTGTTGGCGTGCTGGCCGGCATTTGGGCTAGATCCTTCCCGTGATGCCGTTGACGATCATTTCGATGGCGAGAGCAAGAATCACGATGGAAAAGACGATCCGTAGCATGCGCACTGGTGCGTGCACCAGGACTTTTGCACCGAGCAGTGCGCCCGCAAGAACGCCGAGCATTACTGGCATGGCGACGCGGGGATCGATAAATCCGCGGCTGAGGTAGATGCCGGCGCTGGCGGCTGCAGTAACTCCGATCATGAAGTTACTGGTGGTGGTGGAGACTTTGAACGGGATGCGCATGACGCGGTCCATAGCAATGACTTTGACAGCTCCGGAACCGATGCCGAGCAGGCCAGACAACGTGCCCGCGCCAAACATGAGGCCGAAACCGGCGGGGACGTTGCGGACGCCGTATTCCTGGAGCTTGCGATCGACGGGGTACGAACTGCCGAGGCGCAAGCGGCGGGCGAGCGCGTCAGAGGCAACGGGCTGGTCGCTGCTCCCAGTCCCCCTGAACGATTGGATAGCAGCCGGGATTAGAACGAGTCCGAAGATGATGGCAAGAGCGTGCGTGCCGACGCGGCCGGCAAGAAATGCGCCGAGAATCGCGCCGAGTGTAGTGGCGATCTCAAGAAACATTCCGATGCGGATGTTGGAAAAGCCCTCGCGGACGTAAGCTGCGGCCGCGCCTGAAGAAGTGGCGATAACGGAGACCAGTGAAGCTCCGATGGCGTATTTGATGTTGACGCCGAGCGCGAGGGTGAGCGCGGGGATGACGACCACTCCGCCGCCGAGGCCGGTGAGCGCGCCGAGAAAGCCCGCAAGAAACGAGAGAATCCAGACCGCTCCTGTAAAGTCCAACGCTGTCATCGGGTCTCCATTTACAGAGTGGTGCTGACGCCGGTTGTCGCAACATTGGACTACAGCTTTTCTGCGACGCTCTTGGCCTGAGTGAAGAGGTAGAGATAGTCGGGACCGCCGGCCTTGGAGTCGGTGCCGCTCATATTGAAGCCGCCGAATGGGTGCGCGCCGACCATGGCGCCGGTACACTTGCGATTCAAATAGAGATTGCCCACGTGGAAAGCGCTGCGCGCGGCGGCCTTCCTGGCGGGATCGCTCGTGTAAACAGAGCCGGTGAGGCCGTATTCGGTGTTGTTGGCGACGCGAAGGCCTTCTTCAAAGCTTTCAACTTTGATGACGGCCAGCACCGGGCCGAAGATTTCTTCCTGCGCAATGACCGCGTCGGGCGGAACGTCGGAGAAGACTGTCGGCTGAAGGTAAAAGCCGCCGTCGGGTAAGGCTGGGGCGTTGCCGCCAGCGATCAGCTTGCCTTCTTTCTTTCCGGTCTCGATGGAGCGCAACATGGATTCGAGAGAGGCCTGATTGATAACCGGGCCCATGTTGGGATTGGTGACTGGATCGCCCAAAGAGAGCGTGGCGACGCGTTCGCGAAGGCGCTCAACGAAGACATCATAAATAGGAGCTTGAATGATGGCGCGTGAGCAGGCGGAGCACTTTTGCCCGCTGAAGCCGAAAGCTGAAGCGACGACTGCGTCGACGGCGGCGTCGAGATCTGCATCATCGCAGACAAGAATGGAATCCTTGCCGCCCATTTCGAGGATGGTGCGCTTGATCCAGATCTGGCCGGGTTGCGCGTGGGCGGCGCGCTCGTGAATTTCGAGGCCGACGGCTTTGGAGCCGGTGAAGGCGATGAAGCGGGTTTTGGGATGCTCAACGATCGCGTTGCCAAAGGAGGCGCCAGAGCCGGGACAGAAGTTGACCACGCCGTCGGGAAGGCCTACTTCATCGAGGACCTCGACAAACTTGGCGGCGATGGTTGGAGAATCGGACGAGGGTTTCAGAATGACGGTGTTGCCAGTGACGATGGCGGCGGCGGTCATGCCGGCCATGATTGCGAAGGGAAAATTCCAGGGCGAGATGACCGCGCCGACGCCTAGCGGGATATAGAGCAGCTCGTTGCGCTCACCGGGATACTGAATAGGAGTGGTGGCCGCGGCCAGGCGCAGCGCCTCGCGGGCATAGAACTCAAGGAAGTCAATGGTTTCGCCGACATCGGCGTCGGCTTCGGCCCAGTTCTTGCCGACTTCATGGGTGAGCCAGGCCATGAATTCAAACTTGCGCTCACGAATGATGGCAGCAGCGCCGAGTAGCAGCGAGACGCGCTCATCGGTTGAAGTTTGGCTCCAGGATTCGTAGGCGCGGAGTGCGGCGGTCATGGCGGGTTCGACCTGCTCGGCGCCGGCCTTCTGGTGGACGCCGACGATTTGCGCCGGGTGCGCGGGATTGATGGAGCGAATTTTGTCGTGCGTCTGGATCCGCTCGCCGCCAATGATCAGGCAGTACTCGGCGCCGAGACGAGAAGCGACCTTGTCGAGCGCGGCGCGCATGGCGCGCGCATTCTCAGGATCGCTGAAGTCGGTGAACGGCTCGTTTGAAAACGCTCCTTGCGGCGAGCGGAGCGGGATGGTGGGCGGAATGATGGGAGAGAAGCCTGCAATTGCCATGACAAATTTAGTTTAGTCCAAAGTACAGCAGACGAGAATCGAGGCGTTTTTGCGAAGCTGATGAGCATGTGGCTTTGGCAGGCGCGGAGATTCCGCTGATGGAGGCTACCGCATTAAGATGGCAGCAAGCGCGCGGGTTGCGCCAAGGCCGCGAAGTGAAGTAAAGGATCGCGCTGAAGGCTCGGGAAACCTATGTATTCTTTGCAAGTTCTCGACCACTTTGAGCACCCGCGCAACGCAGGAACGGTTGCGGATGCGGACGCGGCGGCGCGAATCGAGAATCCCGCCTGCGGCGATGTTTTGGAACTTACAGTGAAGATTGCGGAGGGACGGATTGCGGAGATTCGTTTCCGCGCAAAGGGTTGCGTGGCCGCGATGGCGTGCGGGTCTGCGATCACGGGGCTGGTGAGCGGGAAAACATTGGATGAAGCGAAGAAGTTGAGTCGAGATGAGCTGGTGCGCGCGGTTGGCGGACTGCCGGCGGCGTCGGCACACGCCAGTCACTTAGCGATAGACACGCTGGCGGCGGTGCTGGGGAAAATTCCCGGCCAGGCTTAGCCCGCCTGCACCGAGGGTTTTTCGGCGAGCGCTTCGTAGTCCTCGGGCGTGTTGAGGCCGGCCTTTTCCAGGGAATCGGGGACGGAAACATAGGCGACGCGCTGGGCGTGGGCGTGCAAGACCTCTCGCGCGTTGCTGGTGTCAGGTGCATCGAGAAACTGCGCGATCAATTCATGGCTGACCAAAAGCGGGTGCCCGTGCTTGCCGTCATTCTCCGGAGCGACGGCCCAAATGCCCTGCGCGAGTGCACGTCGGAAGGAGTCGCTAAGGCGCTCGAGGGAGCCGGCGCTTAACGGCGGGCAATCGACCGGCGTGATCATTGCAGAATCGCAGCCACGAGACAAAGCTTCCTTCAAGCCGACCTGAAGGGAGCTGAATTGGCCGCGTTCAGGACTCGGATTGCGGACCATATGTGCGCCGCAAGCGCCGGCCGTAACGCCGACGGGTTGAAAATTGTTGCCCGCGACGACGACGACCAGGCGCGTGAAGGGCTCGAACGCAAGAATGGCCGCGGAGAGAAGCGTCGGACCGGGCTGCGAAGTAGCGCCGGGTGGGAGCGGAGGCCAGGGAAGCATTGCCTTGTCAGAACCCATGCGCGAGGACTCGCCGGCCGCGAGGATGAGACCGCAGATATTGGGTGCGCCGGGCATATTAGAAAAAGATAACAGGGAGAAAAGAGGACAGCCAGAAAAGATGGCGAGGCGCGAATGGGAGGGGGGTTACTTTTGCGTGGACGAGGGGAGGGGCTCGCTCGGCGCAGCGGATTGGGTGGCGGCTGCGGCGTGCTTTTCGCTATGGAACCAGCTCATGTGAGGCAGGGCCCGCTCCGCGCGGCGGCGCACGGCGATCATTTCCGCGACGATGGAGACGGCTATCTCCGCGGGTGTGACGGCGCCGATGTCGAGACCGACGGGAGAATGCACGCTGTCAAACAGCTCCGGCTTGAGGCCTTCGCGGGTGAGCTTGCGAAAGACGGTGATGGCCTTACGTTTGGAGCCGACCATGCCGACGTAGCGCGCGGAAGTTTGCACAGCCCAGCGCAGAATGCGCATGTCGTCGCGGTGGCCGCGGGTAGCGATGACGATGTAGGACGATTCATTAGGCGCCAAGTCCTTGAGCGCTTCGTCGAAGTCTCTAGCGATGATTTGCTGCGCGCCGGGAAAGCGCTCGGCGTTGGCGTAGGCCTCGCGGTCATCGATAACGATGCAGTCGAAGCCGGCGTTGCGCGTGGCCTTGAAAAGCTCGATGGCGACGTGGCCGGCGCCAAAGATATAGAGCAACGGCACAGGCAACACCGGTTCGATAAAGATTTCGAGCGTGCCGCCGCAAACAAGGCCGGTATCGTACTTGGGATCCTGATTGAGATCGAACGTGAGAGTGCGCGGCTTTTCACTTGCGATGACTTCGCGCGCGGCCTGCCAGACTTCGGCCTCGACGCAACCTCCGCCGATGGTGCCTGCGATGGAGCCGTCGTCGCGGATGAGCATTTTGGCGCTTTGAAAGGAGGGGATGGAGCCGCGCGAGTTCACGATGGTGGCGACAGCGCCGCTGCGGCCCCCGTGTTGCAGCTTTACGATCTCCTCATAGATGTTCATCTGCCTCGATTATTGGATCAGGCGAGAAGCAAGTCAATTCCGAGACCCAGTCCGGGTCGAGCATCAGGGCCTATTTCTTTGCTAAGAAGCCGCGAGAATGCTATTGCCGAATGGCCTGGTTTGAGCTAATTTCTAAGACTCACACCTTTTTCGCCTGGAGGTAACAAGCCATGCCCCGGATTGTTCGATGTTCCATTATTCAGGCTTCGATTGCAGTGCCCGCGACCGAAGCGCTGCCTGCGCAAAAGAAAGCAATGGTGGAGAAGCATGTGGGGCTGATTCGCCAGGCGGCGAAACAGGGAGCGCAGATCGTGTGCCTGCAGGAGATCTTCAACGGGCCGTATTTTTGCGCCGAGCAGGAGACGAAATGGTACGAGATGACCGAGCCGGTTCCTGACGGGCCGACGGTGAAGCTGATGCGCGCGCTGGCAAAGGAACTGCACATTGCGATGGTTGTGCCTGTATATGAAGTGGAGCAAGAGGGTGTTTTTTACAACACAGCGGCGATGATCGCAAGTGACGGAGCCTATCTGGGCAAATATCGCAAGATGCATATTCCGCATGTTGCGCCGGGGTTCTGGGAGAAGTTTTATTTCCGGCCGGGGAACCTTGGTTACCCGGTGTTTGATCTGGGTTTTGCCAAGGTTGGTATCTATATCTGTTACGACCGGCACTTTCCCGAGGGCGCGCGGTGCCTGGGATTAAACGGCGCGGAGATTGTGTTCAATCCGTCGGCAACTGTGGCGGGTTTGAGCGAGTACCTGTGGAAGCTGGAGCAGCCGGCGCACGCGGCGGCCAACGGATACTTCATTGGTGCGATTAATCGCGTGGGGACCGAAGCGCCGTGGAATATAGGCGAGTTTTACGGGACGAGCTATTTCTGCAATCCGCGCGGGAAGATTATTGCGGAGGCTGCGCGCGACAAGGATGCGGTGCTGACTGCGGATCTGAATCTGGATGAGATTGCCGAGGTGCGGCGGACGTGGCAGTTTTATCGCGACCGCAGGCCGGATTCGTATGGCCCGCTTGTGGCATCGTAAGGCGATTTTTCTGGGGCCGACGCTTCGAGGTTTCGAGGTTTGAGTCGCGGCAAAATTCGAATTGTGTCCTGACTTTCATGAGGGTCGCATGAGCACCTCAGCACTACCGCACGACGAAAATCTGAGAGCGCGGTTTGGCGAACTGAAGCCGGCTCTGGCGGCGCAGGCCGCGACGATTGAGGCGGACCGCTGCCTGAATTGCTTTGACGCGCCGTGCACGGCAGCGTGCCCCACGCATATCGATGTGCCGGGATTCATCAAGCGCATTGCGTCGGGGAATATGCGCGGGTCGGCGATGCGGATTCTCGATGCGAATATTCTGGGCGCGAGTTGCGCGCGCGTTTGTCCCGTGGATGTGCTGTGCGAGGGGGCATGCGTGATGGTCCGGCAGAATCGCAAGCCGATTCAAATTGGACAATTGCAGCGGCATGCGATGGATGCGTTTTGGGCTTCGGGCGACACCGTTCCCGTGAAGGCGCCGGGAACGAGCAAGTTGCGCGTGGCCTGCATTGGGGGTGGGCCGGCGTCGCTGGCGTGCGCGGCGGAACTGTGCCGCCAAGGTGCGAGAGCAACGGTGATTGACCGGCGTGAACTGCCGGGTGGACTCAATACTTATGGCGTGGCGGAGTATAAGTTGCGCGCTGTCGATAGCGTGCGCGAAGTGGAGATGATCCGGCGGCTGGGCGTGGAGTTCCGATGCGGAGTGGATGTGGATTCGGCGGGCGCACTCGAAGAATTGGAAGCGGAGTTTGATTTCGTGTTTCTCGGCGTTGGGCTGGGCGCGATGCAGCGGCTTGGCATTCCGGGCGAAGATGGGCCCGGCGAAGATGCGAAGGGTGTGATGAATGCGCTGGAGCTGATTGCCGCGTACAAGACCGGGCATCTGCGCGAACTGCATGGGACGGTGGTGGTGGTGGGCGCGGGGAATACGGCGATCGATGCGGCGAACGCCGCACGGCGGCTGGGCGCTGAGACGGTTTATATGCTCTATCGGCGCAGCGAAAGCGAGATGTCGGCGTTCGAGTTTGAGTACGAGCATGCGAAGCAGGAGGGCGTGCAGTTTTTGTGGCGCATGCAACCCGTGGCCATCAGGCGAGGCGAGCACGGCCGCTTGCTGCTGGATACATTGCAAGTGCGACAGGCGGACGGAAAGCTTGATGTAGTTCCGGATTCGCAGGCGAGCATCGAGTGCGACCTTGTGGTGCCGGCAATCGGGCAGTCGCCGCTGACGCAACTTTTGCAGGAGCTGCGCGGAGTTGAAGTGCGCGATGGGAAGATTGTGGCCGATCGCGTGACGGGGCAGACGGGGAATTCACGATATTTTGCCGGTGGCGATTGCGTAAACGGCGGTCGCGAAGTGGTGGATGCTGTGGCTGGAGGGAAACGCGCGGCACTCGCGATGTTGAAAACCGTGGAGGTGGCCCATGCCTGACATTGGCGTGCGCAATTTTGCGGGAAGGATCAACTCGCCGAATCCGTTCTGGCTGGCATCGGCGCCGCCGACGAATACAGGCGAGATGATCATGCGCGCCTTTGACGCGGGGTGGGGCGGCGCGGTGTGGAAGACGATTGGCGAGCCGATTACCAATGTGAGCTCGCGGTACTCGGCGATGGACTTGAACGGGCAGCGCATTATGGGCTTCAACAATATTGAGCTGATCAGCGATCGGACGGTCGAGCAGAACCTCAACGAAATGGCGGAGGTAAAGAAGCGCTATCCGAAGAACGCGGTGATTGCATCGCTGATGGTGGCGTCGACTCGCGAGGCGTGGCATGAGATTGTGACGCGGACTGAGGATGCGGGGGCGGACGGGCTGGAGCTGAATTTCGGCTGCCCGCACGGCATGAGCGAGCGTGGGATGGGATCGGCTGTGGGGCAGGTGCCGGAGTACGCGCAAATGATTACGGAGTGGGTGAAGGAGAAGGCGCGGACGCCGGTGCTGGTGAAGCTGACGCCGAACATTTCGGACATTCGTACGGTGGCGCGGGCGGCAAAGCGCGGCGGAGCGGACGGGCTGTCGGCGATCAACACAATTAACTCAATTACAGGAATTGATTTGAACACATTTGTGCCGCGGCCGAATGTGGATGGGAAGAGCTCGCATGGCGGGTACTGCGGGCCGGCAGTGAAGCCGATCGCGCTAAACATGGTGCAGCAGATTTTGGCCGATGCTGAGTCGGCGCTGCCGCTTTCGGGGATCGGCGGGATCGGCACATGGCGCGATGCGGCGGAGTTTTTGCTGCTGGGGTGCGGGACGGTGCAGGTGTGCACGGCGGCGATGCACTACGGCTACCGGATTGTCGAGGATATGGCTGAGGGCCTGGACAACTGGATGCGGGAGAAAGCATTCAAGACGCTCGAAGACTTTCGCGGGTTATCGCTGAATCGCGTGACGGAGTGGAAGCACCTGAATTTGAATTACAAAATTGTGGCGCGCATCGACGAGCAGAAGTGCATTGGCTGCGACCTGTGCCACATTGCGTGCTGGGATGGCGCACACCAATGCATTCATCTGGATCGCGTGACAGGGCCGGTGGACGGGCACGTGGAGCTCCATCGGACGCCTGCGGAAGAGGAAGCGGAGAGTCGCGCGTCGATTGCCGAGACTCCTGTGACGCGCAAGGAGCGCGCGGCGGCTTTTGCGCAGGGGCCTTATTCGACGCCGCTGGAGAGGATTCCGCGGGTGGACGAGACCGAGTGCGTGGGCTGCAATTTGTGTTCGCTGGTTTGCCCGGTGGATGAATGCATCACGATGGTTGAGGTGGATACGGGGCTGAAGCCGGAGACGTGGGATGAGCGGACGAAAGGCGCGGCGTGCGTGACGCAGACGCAGACGCCATGATTCCGGAGCCGTACAAATCCGCGCACAAAGACTGTGGCCCTGGAAGGGACCACAAGAAGCGAGTACTGGAAAGTGTAAGAGTCGGATGTTTTTACTGCCTCCGGATTTTTTCGCCAACCGAGATCAATGAATGGACGCCCGATGAATGTGCGTTTTGTCCGTATTGCGGAATTGACTCTGTCCTGCCGGATTCCGAGCATTTGACGCCTGCGTTTCTAGAAGAGATGAACAAGTATTGATTTTCGACGTCTGGCTGAAGGGAAGAGGGAACATGACTACGGTTCTCATTCAAAACGGAACGATTGTGAACGCCGATGCCAGCGTGAAGGCTGATCTGCTGATCGATGGCGCCACGATCAAGGAAGTGCGCGCGGGGATTCCGGCGAGTGCGGCGGATAAGGTTGTGGATGCGACGGGACTGCTGGTGCTGCCAGGTGGAATTGATGCGCATACGCATCTCGACATGCCGTTTGGAGGGTCGAAGTCTGCCGACGATTTTGAGACGGGCACGCGGGCCGCGGCGATTGGCGGAACGACGACGATTGTGGACTTCGCCATCCAGGCGCGCGGAACGAAGATGCGAACGGCGCTGGATACGTGGTGGAAGAAGGCCGAAGGGAAAGCGTGCATCGATTATGGGCTGCACATGATCGTCACGGACCTTGGAGACGCGGGCCTGGAAGACATGGACGACATGGTGCGCGAGGGCGTGGCCAGCTTCAAGCTGTTCATGGCGTATCCCAACGTGCTGATGGTGGACGACGCGACGATTTTCAAGGCGCTGCAGCAGACGGCGAAGAATGGCGCGCTGATTTGCATGCACGCGGAGAACGGGTCGGTGATCGACGTGATCGTGCAGCAGGCGCTGGCCGAAGGGAAGACTGCGCCGATTTATCACGCATTGACGCGGCCAACGAAGGCCGAGGCCGAAGCGGTGCATCGCGCGATTGCGATGGCGGAGATTGCCGGCGTGCCGATTTACATCGTGCATCTCTCGAGCGAGGACGCGCTGAACCAGGTGCGCGAGGCGCGCGACCGCGGATTGCCGGCGTTTGCCGAGACGTGCCCGCAGTACTTGCTGCTCTCGATTGAAGACAACATGGAGGGCAAGGGGTGGGAAGGCGCGAAGTACGTGTTTACACCTCCGCTGCGCGAAAAGAAAAATCAGCCGAAGCTGTGGGAGGGTTTGCGCAAAGACAACTTGCAAGTGGTGTCGACAGATCATTGCCCGTTTTGCTTCGAAGACCAGAAGGCGCTGGGCAAGGACGACTTCACGAAGATTCCCAATGGAGGGCCGGGGATCGAGAACCGGCTGCAACTGCTGCATCATCACGGAGTGGGGCAGGGGAATTTTTCGATTAACAGATTCGTCGAGCTGGTTTCGACGGCGCCGGCAAGGATTTTTGGGATGTATCCGAAGAAGGGCGTGCTGGCGGCGGGGAGCGACGCGGACCTGGTGCTGTGGGATCCTGCGGAGGACTATACGATCAGCGCGAAGACGCACCACATGCGCGTGGATTACTCGATGTTTGAAGGGTTCAGGGTGCGCGGAAATGCGCGGGATGTGTATTCGCGCGGCGAATTGATTGTGAGTGGCGGGGAGTTTATCGGGAAGCCGGGGCGCGGGAAGTACCTGCGGCGCGAGGCGAGGGGCGGGGCGTGGAAGTGAAGAGGAAGGGAGTAGCCAATAGGGAATAGGGAATAGAAACAGCTTCTAGCTTTGAGCTGTTTCTTGCGTGGTTGTGGTTCGTGCTTTCCCAGGTCCGAGAATCCGGACCTGGGGCACCCAGTTGTCTTGCTGGCCGATCCCGCCCAGTGACTTACCTTAAGTAAATACATTTTCAAACCCGCAGAGGAGACCGGTGAGCACTGTCGATCCATCATTATCGAATCGCGACCTGTCACCGACCACGCCGGCGCAGCGCACGTGGGGCTTTTACAATTACACGGCGCTTTGGTTTTCGATGTGCATGGAGATCACGACGTACCGGCTGGCGTCGGGGCTGATCGCCAAGGGAATGGACTGGAAGCAGGCGATCGGGACGGTGCTGCTGGGGAATCTGATTGTGCTCGTTCCCATGCTGCTGAATGCGCATGCGGGCGCAAAGTACGGGATTCCGTTTCCCGTGTTTCTGCGCGCGTCGTTTGGCGTGCGCGGGGCGAACATCGCCGCGCTGCTTCGTGCTGTGGTGGCGTGTGGATGGTTCGGGATTCAATCGTGGATCGGCGGCAGCGCGATTGATGCGATGTTAGTTGTTATCTGGCCGAGTGCCGAAGGAAACAGCGGCATACTTTGGGCGTGCTTTCTCGGATTCTGGCTGCTGAACATGGTGGTGGTATGGCGCGGCGTGGAGTCGATCAGGCGGCTGCAGGCGTTTGGCGCGCCGTTCATGTTTGTGATGGCGGTGGCGCTGCTGGTTTGGGTGCGGATGAAGGCGGGCAGTTTTGGCGCGATGCT
>Ga0182024_10004173_pt1 | contig 33572 bp, 27 predicted proteins | sample P32metaG_FD_120480 | JGI IMG/M metagenome (GOLD analysis project Ga0182024, IMG submission 120480) | Permafrost microbial communities from Stordalen Mire, Sweden - P3-2 metaG (Illumina Assembly) | ecosystem: Environmental > Terrestrial > Soil > Wetlands > Permafrost | place: Sweden: Stordalen... | reverse complement strand
CGTTTTTCCCTGGATATTGCTGGATATTGCTGCACATCACCGGGAACAATTCCGGTTGGTTGAACTGCGGCAACTGCCGGAGAGATTACTTTGGCAGTGGGAATAACGGGAAAAGTTTTGGGCACCGCGTTTCTCCGGAATTTCACCACAACGCAGAAACGCAACCACCAGTCTTGGCTTCGATTATGAGCGGTATCCCGCTGGTGTCAACCGTTTGGTGGGTGGGGTGTTGCCGAAGGCCACGATGTAGATGGTCCCGGTGTTCCTGCTTGAATAGTCCGCGGGTCAGCGCGGATCAGATTTGCTCGCGCTAACTTCCGGATGCAGCGTGATCACGAAGTCGCCGATGTCGTGTTCTATGGAAACTGGCGGCGGTGGGGGCGTGTATGTCTGTGTGCGACCGTCCTCAGCCTTGATGGAAACGGGAGCCATCGGCGGTGGTGAGTAGCCTTTAACGGATGCAAAGACTGAGTAGCTGCCCGGCGCCAATCCAATAAACTCAAACGTACCAGTGCTCGGCAGCGTCACCGTCTGCGAGTCGAAAGCCTCCTCTGAACTAATCGTTACTGTCATGCCGTCCTTGATTGGCTTACCGTCACTGAGCACAACCCGGCCGTGGAGGTGGTATCCGGGTTTGACTTGAAGATCACCGATGTCAACGACTTCATGATTTGCTTTCGTAGCGCGTGCGATGTTTCCGGTAGCGCCGCGAGTAGCGACCGCCTCCATCTTGGCGTACACGTACCAGTTTCCTGGAACCGGCACATTGGCGATCTCAAACGTGCCATCAGCCCGCGTGCCAATCCTGATTTCTTCGTAGGGGCTCCCAACCATCTTGAAATTGGGACCCCAACCGCCTCGTGGGTAACCGACTAGGCCTACCTCGGCTCCCTCGACTGGCTTGCCATCCTGAACCAATCGCCCGCGAACAACAGCGCCGTCGGTCACGGTGATTGCCTCCGGTTCGAGTCCGGCGGGAATCGCGCTAAACGCCTCGGCCATGCCGCGAGCCTCTACCGCGACTAAAATTTTAAGTGGCGGACCGGTCGCGGAAGGCATCCAGTTCCGCTTGGCCGGAAAGGATTCGATCTCGAAAACTCCCTGCTGGTCAGTGACCGCAATCGGGTCAAGGCCTGGAATCGTACCGTAGGCCGCAGTTTTGGCATCCCACAGCGCACCGACGGGCTGCACCACCGCATCATGCTGTGCGAGACCATTGGAATCCACAATTCGTCCGCGAAAGACCCGATTTGGATCGCCGACTCTCGGCCGGGCATCGAGAGTTGCAGTGACTGGTACATCCGTCGTCGGAATTACCTTTTCGACGAACCTGGGGTCGTAGCCGGTCTTAGCGACGAGCAATTTAAACCACAGGCCCGAGCTTAAATGATGGAAACTAAACATCCCGTTGGTGTCTGTAACTTGCCGCTTGCCACAATCCGCGTAGCAGCTCGGGCAGAACAGGCTGTAACCGGTCGTCGGACCCGCGTGATATACCATCACCGTCGCGTCCACAATCGGGTTGCCTGCCGTGTCGAGAACTCTTCCGACGATTTCGGGCTCATTCGCGCACAACGCACAATAGCAACAGCACACGCTAAGCAGTAGCACCGCTGCACTTCTGGGGACAACGCCGAACATAGCTTTGGGAGTCGCTAGCCGACGCATCGAACCCTCCCGGAAGGATTTCGCATGGCGAATTTGGACTGGAAGCAGCAATCATAGGCGCATAGTTCGCATCAAGGCAAGTATATGGTGAGTAGCGGCTCATCATCCAGAATAAGGCCTTTGGGCAGTCGAAAAATCATGTTTCGGCCCGCACAGCGCTCGCGCGTGGTGCGCCTAGTCTTGGGCGAGTTAGCGATACTGATTGGCATTGCTGTTGTGGTGGGTACGGGACTGACATTGGCCCGGCGGCAAGGCCGCCACTTCGCTCCCTTATGGCCTCGCCCCGCGCGACCCAGTCACGCTGACGGCTGCGGCGATTCTCCTCGCCGCCATCGGATTCGCTGCCAGCCTCATTCCAACGCGCAGGGCCACGCAAGTCGATCCCATGGTAGCGGTTGAGATACGAGTAGTTCTTCGCGCAAAGTGACTAGCAACCCTTCGTTTAAATCTCACTCGTGGACACTCCCTGCGATTGCGCCCGAATCACAGCTAACCGGGAGTTGAGATGGATGGGCATGGTGTAGCTACAATGACCTTGCCGGGTGAAACGGAAGCGGGCTCTGCGGGGACGCAACCATGCTGAGGGATAGCCTGGTGGTCGTATCGATGCCTTGAAAATCCGCGCCCGAAGGGTGGAATACTCACTAACGGAGAGCGCCCTCTTTCCATTTCAAGCTGAACCAACACAGTTACGCCCCGCCCGGCACTCCAAAGAACGTCTTGTCCGGCTGGCAAATCGTTTTACTTCCACATTCTAGGTTTTCGCAAGTTACGATCTGGGCTTGCCAACCTAATTCCCGCAACTTACTGTGCAACTCTGATGGTGCCGCAGTTTCTTGAATTTCGACAGCACCCGAAGGAACGAATTGGCGACATTCCGGACAGGAAATGCCGAAGGTTCTCATTCTTAGCATGGGCTTCACCATTTCCGATTTCCCAGCGGTCAGATTCTCCATCCCTTTCATCTCCGCTGGCTAGGTCCCCTTGGGCGGCCACCTATCCCGCTTCACTCTCCACCATTCCGGGCCGATATCGACTGCCTGGATCAAGTCTGCGAGGGGTATAACAGAAGTGTTGCGATCCGCGTAACACACTACGGTCTCGCCCTCGACGGACTGTACGGTCCCAGGCAATCCTTCGGGAAAGATGATGAAGTCTCCTCTTTTCGGCTTTTCGGCCACCAGGGGCGCTCCTTCTGCAATCACTGTACCAGCCTTCCGCGCCGCTGGTGTTTCGGGCGGATACGCCACACCGGATTCGTAAACAAAAGCGTGAGCCCAAGAATTCCATAACGATATAGGCGCGGCCGTCTTCTTCGCCGATATCGCGATGGCCGCGGAGTAACCCCTTGCGGACCACGGCGATTTTCGCGCCTGCGGCCGAAGGAATTCCACTCCGCCGACGAGGCGCGGCTTTCGGTGGAATACATTCAATCCGGCGCTATTGGCGAAATCCGCGAAATTCACGTCTGGACGAACCGCCCGCTGGGATTCTGGCCGCAAGGAGTGCAACGGCCCGAACCGCTAACGGTTCCGGCAGAAAGCTTGAAATGGAATGGCGACGGCGTGGAGCTGAGGTTGGCCGCGGCGATGAGTGGAAATTATCCGGTGCCAGACACGCTTGCATGGGATCTCTTTCTGGGCGTCGGACCGAACGTGGCATATCATCCGATCTACCACCCCTTCAATTGGCGCGGGTGGGTCGATTGGGGTGTCGGCGCAATCGGCGACATGGGCGCACATCTCCTGGACGTTTCACTCTGGGCGTTGAATCTCGGTTTGCCGACGAGCATCGAGACAGTTTCCACACCGTTTAACAAAGTTTCCTATCCGCACGCCACGCAGACGTTCTTCGAGTTTCCCGCGCGAGGAAAGATGCCACCCGTCAAACTGACGTGGTACGACGGCGGGTTACTGCCGCCGAAGCCGGTGGAGTTTGGGGAGGAAGAACTGAAGAAGGATGGCGGAGCACTGCTCATCGGAGACAAAGGAAAACTGATTCACGGCACGTACGGAATCCGGCCTTGGCTGCTGCCCAGGTCGCTGCAAGAGTCCACGACTACGCCGCCGGAGAAACTGCCGCGGATCAAGGACGAGAGTCACGAAATGAACTGGGCAGACGCGGCGAAAGGAAAAAGTGCGGCGTCTTGCCCGTTCGAGTACGGGGCACAACTTACGGAGATCATGCTGCTAGGCGTGGCGGCGCTTCGGGCCGGAAGGAAAATATCTTATGACGCGGCGAACATGAAGATCACCGACGTGCCGGAAGCCAACGACTACCTACATCGAGAATACCGCCAAGGATGGTCTTCCGCTTTGGGGATGCGTGTTTAAACTTGGCACTGGAGGCACAACGAGCACCGCGTCCCGCGACCTTCAGCGATACCTCGGCAACTTCCATCTTGTTCACGAATCCACGCCCCCTGACATTCCCACCGCCCCAGCCATCTCCGGTCCGCTGCGCAATTTCCGGCGGGCCTTTGATGTGGGGACTTTGTGAGACCCTACAAGCATTTTGGGACGACACGTCGGTGTCGGTTCTGGTGTCGGTTGGTTCTTCAATTCCTTGCGGTGCGGTGCGTTGTCTTGCACGGTGGAAAGTCACAGAAGAGCCGTGAGTACAGGCGATTTTCGCGGTGCTGCGCTCTGGTGCTTTTCCGCGCGGTTCGCTCAAAAAGGCTTAAAAGGCCACTGTTCGACGGCAGCGGGCCATTGGAGGGGTGAGAGAGCTAAGGCGATTGTGCCCAATTTTGCGCCCACCACCAAGCCTTATCGAAGCTCGAATGCGGTCATAATTTGGTGCACAATTTGGTGCACACCTAGATCAATCTCGGTCACACTCGGTCGCACTCGTGTGTTGCTTCTGAAAGGCAGGAAACCCGCATAAACACTGGCTCAGTCATACATGGTAGCCCACCGTCGCACTGGGTCGCGATACTCTTGCCGCGAAGTGTCAAGGTAGCGCTCTAACCAACTGAGCTACGGGCCTGAAACATAGTGATTCTACCAGAAGAGTTGGAGGGGCTGGAGGGCGAATCGCCTGTCGTTCAGTCGGGCTTCTTCCTCGGCCACTTCCCTGGCGCATTTCCAGCGCCGCTTTTTTCGGCGGCTCGAGGTGATGGTCGCCGCACAAGGTAGCTCTACCACTGGCGAAAATACTGCTCGACGGAGGGATTCGGGCCAGCCACACTTGCGTTACGGGCATCCGAAGGCGTTAGGCGGACGCTGGGAGCGACGTATGAAACGAGTTGGAGTGGGGATGGTCATTTTTGGGCTGACGGTGATGTCGATCGCACTGCGGGTGGTAGCGGCACCGGCGGTGGATTGCGTAGCGGAGGGACAGGATTCGCCGGGCATGTCCATGCCTGGGGCGGGGTGTGGGCATTGCGGGTGCGCTGGCGCATTGAAGATGAAGGCGATGAACATGGGAGATGACGGCGGATGATGGACATGCATCCCAAGACTTTTTTGCAGGAGATCACGCATCACGCTACTTCGGGCACCAGCGCGGAACCTGACACTACGCCGACGCCGATGCTGATGACCAAGGACCGCGGATGGATGCTGATGTTTCATGGCAACGCGTTCGTGCTCGATCTGCAGCAAAGCTCGCCCCGGGGCGGAGACAAATTCTTCTCGACGAATTGGTTCATGGGGATGGCCGAGCATGCCGCGGGGGGAGGGGTGTTCACGGCGCGCGTGATGCTTAGCCTGGAACCCGCGACGATCACCGACCGGCGGTATCCGTTGCTGTTTCAGCAAGGCGAGACAGCGTTTGGCGTGCCGATAGCGGATGGGCAGCATCCGCACGACCTATTCATGGAACTCGGTCTGCTCTACGACCATAAGCTCGACGATAAAACTTTGCTCTCATTTTATTTTGCTCCGGTAGGGGATCCAGCCATCGGGCCGACGGCGTATCCGCACCGGGCGTCGGCTGCCGAAGATCCGGTGGGCGCGCTGGGGCATCATCAGGAAGATTCAACGCACATCTCCGACGATGTGGTGACGGTGGGGTTGACGCGGGGCATCATGCGGGTGGAAGCCAGCGGATTTCACGGACGCGAGCCGAATGAGAATCGCTGGAATATCGATCAGGGCGGTATCGATTCCTGGTCGATTCGCGGGACGCTGCAGCCGGGGAAAAACTGGAGCGGGCAATATTCCTACGCGCGGATCGCCAGCCTGGAGGCTCTCGACCCCCATCAAAACCAGGAACGAATGACCGCTTCGGTGATGTACAACCGTCCGCTGGAGCATGGGAATTGGGCCAGCACGATCCTGTGGGGCCGAACGCGTTCCCTGCCCGGCCGGGAAATCTATAATAGTTACCTGCTGGAGTCGACCCTGGGCTTTCGGGCGCGGAATCACGCTTGGACGAGAATGGAAGATGCTGAGAGGTCGAATGAATTGCTGGTCGGGGAAAATCCGCTGCCGGCGAATTTTCAGGAGCAACCGATCGGACGGGTGGGTGCGTACACGTTCGGGTACGATCGCGATTTCGATTGGCTCCCGCACTTCGCGACGGCACTGGGCGCGCAAGTCACTACCTACGGGGTGCCGGCAACGCTGGTGCCGCTGTATGGGGCACACCCACGGGGCGTGGCAATTTTTGCGCGAATACGGCCATTTTCCGGGGATGTGCGGTAGGTCCCCGGCTGGGTGGAGTGGCGGTTAGTTGTTATTTGCCGGTTCGTCTTTTTTAATCAGCGGATCGGTTTGGGTGACGCTGCCTGCCGGTAGAACCGTCTTGATCTCGTATTTCTGATTGGCCAGCAACTTCACTTCAGTTTCAAAGGTCCGATAACCGGGCAAAGCTATCTTAATTTTATGCGACCCGGGGCTGACCAGCATGGCGCGTCCGACGCCGCCGAAATCGTGGGCGTGGCCGGCGTAGTTGCCGTCGACAAAGACCGCGGCGCGATCAGGCTCGACCGCGAGTTTGATTTCAGCGGTCACCGAAGCGTATTGCGCCTGGGGATCCTTTTCGAGGGAAACGTGGACAAGTGTCTTCTTCCCCGGTTCGAGCAGGACTTGTTCGGTGTGGTTCTGATAACCAGACTCGCGCACAGAAATCTCGTGCTCGCCCGGGAGGAGCAGGACCTTCTTGGATCCCTTCAGTTCCTTCAGGTAGCCGACGTATTCGCCGTCTACCCACACGCCGGCATCCTTGGCGGGTTTATTGCCCGGAGCGAACTCGACCTCCCCCATCACCTGGTTCTGCTGCGCCCGCGCGGGCGGGGCGATCTGAAGAGCCATTCCGAAAAACCCGACGAAACCCAAAAGAAAGATTGCGGTACGATTTCTCACTTCGACCTCCTTCGTCTAAATGTGGCAATTTGCAATATATATATGATTAGAGACCGGTGGGTCCATTCGGTCGCACCGGAAATGTGCGGGGTGTTGCGCGGTGGCCAAGGGGGGGGCTGGTACCGGGCGTCTCATCTCATGCGCTTCCCCACTGCGAAACCGACCCCAACCCGGCGTGCCGCGACGGATTATTGTTTGTAAACCTCGCCACCCTTCATTACGAATTTTACGTTTTCCAGCACGGTGACATCGGTGGTCGGGTCGCCCGAGACGGCGATCAGGTCTGCGAATTTGCCCGGCTCCAGGGCGCCGACGCGGTCCGACCATCCGATTAGATCGGCGGCATTGATGGTGGCTGCCTGAATGGATTGAAGCGGGGTAAGACCTAGCTTAACCATTACCGCGAACTCGTGGGCGTTCAACCCATGAGGATAGACGGCGGCATCGGTGCCGAATGCGACTTTCACCCCGGAACGAAACGCGTGCGCGACATTGGTGCGGGCGATCGGCATGACGACTTTCGCTTTGGACATCACGTTGTCAGTAAGCCCCAACTCCGGATAGTGGTCGAGAAACCAATCCATCAGATAGAGAGTGGGGACCAAATACGTCCCGTGCTCCTTCATCAGTTGGATGTCTTCGTCATTAATATAGCTGCCATGCTCGATGGAATCGACGCCGGCGAGGACGGCATTCTTGATACCGAGTGCGCCGTGGGCGTGGGCGGCGACTTTGCGTCCGAGGCCGTGTGCGGTGTCGACGATCGCTTTCATCTCGGCCGGGGAATACTGCTCGAGTGCCGGATCGTCACCTTCGGAGAGGACGCCGCCGGTGGCGAAAAATTTGATTACGTCGGCCCCGTACTTGATGTTCAGGCGAACTTTCTGGGTGACCGCATCGACGCCGTCGGCCACGCCATCGCCCGTGGCGTGATATTCGGGAGCGAGAAAGTTCTCGTCGCCGTGGCCGCCGGTGATACTCAAGGCGGGGCCGGAAGCGAGGATGCGCGGGCCGGGGATTTCGCCGGCCTTGATGCCGTCGCGAACTGCGAAGTCGGAGTAGCCGGACGCGCCGACGTTGCGGATGGTGGTGAACCCGGCTTCGAGAGTGACGCGGGCATTGCGGACGCCCAGCACCGCGGAGCGTGGATCAGAGATGTGATAGCCGGCCATGCCGAGAAGATAGGGCGAGCCGGTGATGTGAGTGTGGCAATCAATCAGGCCGGGAAGGACGGTGGAAGCGGCGAGGTCGATGCGCTGCGCGCTCGGCGGGAGCTGCGCTTCGATGGTGGCGGCATCGCCGATCTGCTTGATGCGATCGCCTTCGATCCAGATGGTCTGATTGGCGCGGTAGCTTCCGGTGCGGACGTCGAGAACTTTTCCGGCTTTCACGGCGACGATCTTGGGCGCCGCGGTGGACTTGGGCCCGGGACTCTGCTGAGCAAATGCAGCTACGGCGAAGAAAATTGCTGACGCGAGTGAAAAGAGATTGCGGCGATTCATGCTAGTTGGTTCTCCTCGGTGTTGCGCATGGCTGCGGGGAGATTTTAGCCCTGGCGGATCGGAAAGCAATGGTCAAAAAAGAAATTGCGGATCGCATCGCAAGTTTTCCATTGACTTGGCGCATATAATCGATGTATAAAAATACGTGGCTGTGCATATTCACTCAGCATTCGCGGCAGGCGGCGCCAAGCACTTCCGGCAGGGACAGATTCTGAAGGTGGTGGCCGCGCAAGCGATCGCCAACCAGGATGAGTTGCGCCGCAGCCTGAACCAGCTGGGGGTGCGGGTGACCCAGGCCACGCTCTCGCGCGATTTGCGCGAGTTGCAACTGGTGAAAACGACCGGAGGCTATCGCGCTCTCTCGTCGGGTATCGAAGAACCTCCCGCGCAACCGACCCTGGCGCGGGCGCTGCGCCAATTTCTGCGGGACGTCCGGCCGGCTCAGAACCTGCTGGTGCTGAAGACGCCGCCGGGAGGCGCGCAGCCGCTGGCGGCGGCGGTGGACGCGGAGAATTGGAAAGAAGTGGCCGGCACGCTGGCCGGCGACGATACGGTGCTGATCATCGCGCCGTCGAAGAGCGCTCGCGGCAATCTGCAGAAGCGTCTGGAGGATCTGCTCCGATGAACGACCCGCTTCGGGTCGCTGCCGTCGGGGTAACGGGCTACGCAGGTTTCGAGCTGGCCCGGCTCCTTCTGCGGCACCCATCCATACATCAATCCATGTTTTATGTGCGTGAGACCCACGGGGCGCGCTGCCTGACGGAGCTGTTTCCGCAGCTGCGCGGCTGGGGCGAAGCGCCGTGCCGTCCGCTATCGGTGAAAGCGATCGCGGAGAGCGGTGCGACGGTGGCATTTCTCTCGACGCCGGTGGAGGCGTCACTGGAAATAGCGCCGGCACTGATCGATGCGGGAATGCGGGTGATCGATTTGAGCGGAGGCTTCCGGTTTCACGACCCGGAAGTATTCTCGCAGTGGTACAAGCAGGCGGCGGCGCGGCGCGATCTGGTGGAATCAGCGGTGTATGGGCTTCCGGAACTGAATGGAACACGGGAAAAGCTGCGCCACGCGCGAATCGTGGCAAACCCCGGGTGCTATGCGACGTCGGTGATTCTCGGGCTGCGGCCAATTGTGGAAGTGGGCTGGCTCGACGCCGTACGCGGAATCGTGTGCGACTGCAAGTCGGGGGCCAGCGGCGCGGGGAAAGAGCCGAAGCGCGAGACCAGTTTCGTCGAGGTGAATGAAAATTTCCGGGCGTACAGCGTGTTCACGCACCGGCACACACCGGAAATCACGGAAAATTTGGGGCTCGATCCGGCTGATGTGATTTTTACAACCCACTTGCTGCCGATCGACCGCGGAATACTTTCGACGATCTCGGTGTGGATGAGCGAACCGCATACGGCGGAAGAAGTGGAGGCGCTGTACCGGCGTCGCTATGCGGGCTGGCCGCTGGTGCGGGTGTCGTCCGCAGGCCGGCTGCCGCAAGTGCAGGATGTGGCGCACACCAATTTTTGCGATATCGGATTTGCGGTGGATCCCTCCGGGCATCGGTTGGTGATCGTTTCTTGCCTGGATAATCTAGGTAAAGGCGCGGCGGGACAAGCGGTGCAAAACATGAATGAGATGGTAGCGGACGAGCACGCGGGAGTTGCGGGCTTCGGGCCAGAGGCGGGACTGCTATGAGATTAGTGGTGAAGATTGCGGGTGCGCTTTTCGACAGCGCCGAAACCATTCAATCGTTGGCGCGGCAAATCGCCGAGCTAGCGGAAAGGCGGCACGAGCTGCTGGTGATTCACGGCGGCGGAAAGATTTTTACGTCGACGCTGGCGCGGATGGGAATTGCGAGCCGGTTTGTTTCGGGATTGCGGGTGACCGACCGCGAGACGCGCGATGTGGGCATGATGGTGTTCGGCGGCCTGCTCAACAAGCGCTTGGCCGGAGCGATCACCCTGGCTGGGCGGGCGGCGGTGGGGATTTCCGCAGCGGATGCGGCTTGCTTTCTGGCGGAACCGCTGCAGTACGGCGGAGAAGCGGGGAGTCTGGGATACGTCGGGTATTTGACCGGGCTGAATTTGCCGTTTCTGGAAACGCTGTGGCGCTCGGGAGTGGTGCCGGTGGCGCCGTGCCTGGGATTGGGAGCCGATGGCGAAATTTACAACATCAACGCGGATCACATGGCCGCGGCGGCAGCGGAATTCTGCCGCGCGGACCGGCTGATTTTCATGACCGACGTTGCAGGAGTTTTGGACGGCGAGGAAACGCTGGCGACCCTGGATGGCGCGTTGATTGAGGATCTGATCCGGCACAACAAGGTTTCGGGCGGAATGGTGTTGAAGCTGGACGCGGCCAAACGGGCGCTGGAGGGTGGCGTGCGGCAGGTGAGAATCGTTGGCGGATCTCAACCGGGCGCGCTGCTATCCGCGGTGAACGGAGCGAAGCGGCTGGGCACGCGAGTGATGCCGATGTTTCCGGTTTCCGGGCGGGGCAAGACGCCGGTGACGGCGCGGGCGACAGGATAGATTGGAATGACCCAGGAAACGACAGCGACAATTCATAGCGAGTTGGCGCCGGCGAGCAAAGCGACCGCGCTTCCGGCGGTGGACGTGGCCCAGGTGCAGGCCGACGTGGCTAACTACATGCTCAACACGTACAAGCGGCCGGCGATCGTGTTCACCCACGGCAAGGGCGTGTATCTCTACGATTCGACCGGCCGGAAGTATCTGGATTTTCTGGGCGGTATCGCGGTGAATGCGCTGGGGTATTCGCACCGGCGTTTGGTGCGAGTGATCCAGCGGGAAGCCGGACGCGCGATTCACGTTTCGAATCTGTTTCACAATTCGTACCAAGGAGCGCTGGCGAAGAAGCTGGTGCAGTGGTCGGGGATGGGGCGGGTGTTCTTTACCAATAGCGGCGCGGAAGCGATCGAGGGCGCCCTGAAGCTGGCCCGCGCCGCGGCGCAGCAGAAGGCGGGGAGCGGGCCGAAGAAGACGCGGATACTGGCGCTCGAAAATTCGTTTCACGGCAGAACTTTTGGGGCGCTTTCGATCACCTACCCGGAAAAGTACCGCGCGCCGTTCGCTCCGCTGCTGGAAGGCGTGGAATTCGTACGCTTCAATGACCTAGACGACCTGGAAGCGAAATTTGACGATACGGTGTGCGCGGTGGTGCTGGAGACCGTTCAGGGCGAGGGCGGAATTTTTCCGGTGAGCGAGGCTTTCTGGCAACGCGCCCGGCAGCTTGCCGAGCAAAACGGCGCGGCACTGATTGCCGACGAAATCCAGAGCGGGCTGGGCCGGACCGGCTTGGCGTTCGCGTATCAACGGTTTTCAGGGGGTGCGTCCGGGGCGGAGTGGCTGCCGGACATTGTGACAATCGCCAAACCGCTGGCCGGCGGGATTCCGCTGGGCGCGATTCTGGTGCGCGAGAAATTCGCGCAGGTACTCTCTCCCGGAATGCACGGTACGACCTTTGGCGGCGGGCCGCTGGCGTGTGCGGCGGCACTGGAGTTCCTGAACGTCATTGAAGACGAAAAGCTGCTCGAGAATGTTCGCGAGCGCGGCACACAGCTTCGCGAAGGTTTGCAAAAGCTAGCCAGAAAATTCAAGTTCATCCGCGAAGTACGCGGCGAAGGCCTGATGATTGGCGTCGATTTGACGTGCGACGGCACCGCATATGTTGAGGAGTGTCTGAAGCAGGGCCTGATCATTAACTGCACGCACGGGCATATTTTGCGTTTGCTGCCTCCATTCAACGTAAACGCCGCCCAGGTGAAGCAATTCCTGAGAATATTCGGAAAAGTTTTGAAGGAAACACCCCGTCCGAAAGTAGAGCCGGTAGCGGCTTCGGTTCCGGACGCAACCGCCGGAACGATGGCGCAAGCCGCCCCGAGGTAAAACCCATGACCGTGACTGCAACTACCACATCATTAGCCGTGTCGCCCGACCTGGTAAGCGGGATGGAGTGGGGGCCTTCGCAGATGCGCCAAGTGATCCATCTTGCGGCGGACGTGAAGGCGCGGCCGGACCGCTACCGCGGCGCGCTGGGTGGCCGGTTCCTGGCGATGATTTTCGAGAAGCCTTCACTGCGCACGCGGGTGACGTTTGAGGTAGGCATCTCCAGCCTGGGCGGCACCGCGATTTTTCTCGATCATAAGGGCACCAAGCTGGGCGAGCGCGAAGCGATTCGCGACGTGGCCAAAAACCTGGAACGGATGGTGCACGGGATCGTGGCGCGCGTCCATTCGCAGGCCTCGCTGGAAGAACTGGCTCGGCACGCGCAGATCCCGGTGATCAACGCGCTCACCGACCGCTACCATCCCTGCCAGGCTATTTCCGATTTTTTCACATTGCAGGAACGTTTTGGCAGCACGCGGGGGTTAAAAGTGGCGTACGTCGGCGACGGCAACAACGTTTGCCATTCGCTGATCACACTGGCCACGCGGGTGGGAGCGCACCTGCGAATCGCAACGCCGGCGGGGTATGAACCGGATCCGCGGGTGATCGCGGAAGGGCGGCAGGCGGCGCGCGAAACGAAGGCCAAAATCGAAGTGATGCGCTCGCCGGAAGAAGCGGTGGTCGGCGCGCAGGCGGTCTATACGGATGTGTGGGCCAGCATGGGTCAGGAAGAAGAGGCGGAAGCACGCGCGGCGATATTCGCGCCGTACCAGGTGAATGCAGCGCTGATGGCGCATGCGGCGCCGGACGCGGTGTTCATGCACTGCCTGCCGGCGCATCGAGGTTCGGAAGTAACCGACGCGGTGATCGATGCACCGAATTCGATCGCGATCGATCAAGCGGAGAACCGTTTGCACGCGCAGAAGGCAATTCTGCTGACGCTGCTGGCTTAGGTATAATCGAGAGGCGCAGAGAAATTTACCTGGAAGGCCGCCGAATTGGAAAAACCAAGGAGAAACCGTTGGCAAAGAAGGTGATGCTGGCTTATTCGGGAGGACTGGACACTTCGATCATCATCCCGTGGCTTATCGAAACGTATGGATGTGAAGTCCACGCGATGATTGGGGACCTGGGCCAGCTCGAAGATCTGGAAGGCGCGAAGAAAAAAGCGCTGGCAACCGGCGCGTTGACCGCGACGATTGAAGATCTGCGCGAGGAATTCGTAAGCGACTTCATTTGGCCAACGTTGCGTGCCGGAGCGGTCTACGAGCACAAATATTTGCTGGGCACTTCGTTCGCGCGGCCGATACTGGCGAAGCGGCAAGTGGAGCTAGCGCGAAAAATCGGCGCGGATGCGCTGGCGCACGGCTGCACCGGGAAAGGCAACGATCAGGTGCGCTTTGAGCTGGCGGCGAAGGCGCTGGGGCCGGAGTTGCAAATCATCGCTCCATGGCGCGAATGGAAAATCGATTCGCGCGAAGAAGCAATCGACTACGCGCGCGCCCACCACGTTCCGGTAGACCAAACCAAGAAGAACATTTATAGCCACGACCGTAATCTCTGGCATTTAAGCCACGAGGGCGGGGTGCTGGAAGATCCAGCGAACGCGCCTGATGAGGCAATGTGGCAGTGGGTGGTGTCTCCGGCGAAGGCGCCAAACACGCCAACGGAGATAGAGATCGGCTTTGAAGCTGGAATTCCCGTGAGTGTGAACGGCGAAACGCGGGGCGGGGTGGCGCTGGTTGAGAAGCTGAACGAAGTCGCTGCGGCCGCCGGTGTGGGCCGGATGGATATGATTGAGAACCGGCTGGTGGGAATCAAATCGCGCGGCGCCTACGAGACGCCCGGAGGAACGCTGCTGATCTTTGCGCATCGGGAACTGGAATCGCTGTGCCTGGACCGGGAGACGCTGCACTATCAGCAACTATTGTCGTTGCGGTATGCGGAAATGGTCTATTACGGCATGTGGTTCACGCCGCTGCGCGAATCGCTGGACGCATTTTTTGCGAACTCGCAGAAACGGGTGACCGGATCGGTGAAGCTCTCGCTCTTCAAGGGCAACGTCGACGCGCTATCACGGCAATCGCCCTTCTCGCTCTACCGCACGAAACTGGCCAGCTTTTCGATGACTGGCTACAACCCAAAGGATGCGGAAGGATTCATCAATCTTTTCGCGTTGCCTATCACCGTGCCCGAGTTCAGCGTCCCGGCAACCGCCGCGGATGGTGAGCCGGTGGCTGCCCGCGGCGTGACGCGCTGAACGGCTGAGATCAACGGCTACCAGCGAGCCGAAAGAGGCCCAGTGGCACAACCTACTCCCAAGAATGCCGGCGCCCACATGTGGGGCGGGCGCTTCGAACGCGGACCCGATGAATCTTTCTACGAGTTCGAGCGCTCGTGGGGATTCGACCGCCGATTGTTGCGGGAGGAATTGGAGCTGGATCGGGCGTGGGCGGAGACGATCGCGGCGGCGGGAATTCTGACCACGACGGAGTCGACGCAGATCGTGGCGGCGCTGGACGAGATTGAAGAGCGGGCCGCGGCTGATCCGGCGTGGCTGGATGCGTCGAAGGCCGAGGACGTTCACAATTTTGCCGAGAACGAGCTGATCGCGCGGTTGGGCCCGCTGGGCTCAAAGCTCCATACCGGGCGCAGCCGCAATGAAATGATCGCCACGGAGTTTCGGATGTTCGTGCGCGAAGCAGCAGCGGAAGCGCACACGGCTTGCGTCGGTTTGACCTCGGCGCTCGCCGGCCAAGCCAAGCGCCACATCGATATCCCGATGCCTGGAGCGACGCACCTGCAGCACGCGCAGCCGGTGCTGCTCTCGCATTGGCTGCTGAGTCACGCGGAAGCGTTTCTGCGCAATGCGGAACGGTTCGAATGGGTGGGTGAGCGTGCGGATTTCTGTCCCATGGGATCGGGAGCGCTAGCGGGCACCGCGTTTCCGATCGACCGGGCAGCGCTGGCGCGGCGGCTGGGCTTTTCGCAGATCACGCGCAACAGTCTGGACGCGGTGAGCGATCGAGATTTCGCGCTGGAGCATCTTTTCGCGCTATCGCTGCTGGCCACGCAACTATCCCGGCTGGCTGAGGATTTTATTTTGTTTGCCACGCCGGAATTCGGGTTCGTGGCATTGCCCGACGAATTTTCGACTGGCAGCAGCCTGATGCCGCAGAAGAAGAATCCGGACGGCTGGGAGCTGATTCGAGGCAAGGCGGGGCGGGTGATCGGGGCGCTGGTGTCGCTGCTGATCACGCTGAAAGGGCTACCAGCCGGCTACGATCGCGATATGCAGGAAGATAAGGAACCGCTATTTTCGGCGCACGATCAGGCATTGGCGATGACCCGTATCGCCGCGGCGACAATTGCGGCGACGGGCTTCAACGAGGCGGCGTTACGCCGGGGCGCCGGCGATCCGGCGTTGGTGGCTACGGAGGCCGCGGACTATCTGGTGGCGCGCGGAATTCCCTTCCGCGAGGCGCACGAGATTATCGGGCGAGCGATTCGGGAGGCGGAGCGCGAGGGCAAGACGCTGCGCGATTTTCCGCTGGCGCGGCTGCAAGCCATATCGCCGGCGTTTGGGGCAGACCTGGGAGAAGCGCTGACGGTGGAGGCCTCGCTGACGAGACGCCGGGCGCCGGGAGGCACGTCGCCGGAATCGGTTCGCGAGGCGCTGCAGGAAATCGAACTGAGGCTGCAACGGCTGGGGTGAACTTTTTTGGGACACGACGAACATAATTTGGAGGTTAAGCTTCCTTCGGCATCGGCGATGCCAAAGGGATTTTCGTTCGCGTCGATCCACTGCGGTCTTAAGAAGCGCAAGCTCGATCTGGGTTTGCTGGTGAGCGAGAACCACGCTAGCGCGGCGGCGATGTTCACCACCAACCGCGTGCAGGCCGCACCGGTGATCGTTTCGCGCGAGCACGTGGAGCACGCCAGCGAACACATGCGCGCGATTATCGTGAATTCCGGCAATGCCAATTGCTCGACGGGCGCGAAGGGCCTATCGGCATCGCGGACCACGGCGATTGCGATCGCGCTGGCGCTGGGATGCATGCCGGAGGAAGTGGTGGTGTGCTCAACGGGAGTGATCGGACTGCCGCTGAATGTGGCTAAGATTGTCGATGCGGTTCCGGATCTGGTGAACACACGGGCGCTCACGATGGAAGCCTTTGACGGCTTTGCGCACGCGATAATGACGACTGATATTCGGCCCAAGTGGGCGGCGGCGAAGTGCAAGATTGGTGGAAAGGAGGTCCGACTACTGGGCTGCACCAAGGGCGCGGGGATGATTCAGCCGAACATGGCGACGATGCTGGCGTTTCTTGCCACGGATGCGGCCATTCCGAATACGCTGCTGGATAGCGCGCTGCGCGAGGTGGTTTCGCGGACGTTCAATGCGATTACCGTGGACGGTGACACCTCCACTAACGATATGGTGGTGATATTCGCGAACGGGACATCCGGCTCCCGGCCGATTTCGGGTCCGGGCAAGGATTGGGACTGCTTTTGCGATGCGCTGGAAAGCGTGTGCAGCAAGCTGGCACTGGCCATCGTGGAAGACGGCGAGGGAGCGCAGCGGGTGGTGGAAATCGAAGTGCGGGGTGGGTCATCCAGGGAAGCGGCGGACCAAATGGCGCGGACCATCGCGAATTCCCCGCTGGTAAAGACGGCGATCGCGGGTTCGGATCCGAATTGGGGCAGAATACTGGCTGCTGCAGGGCGCTCCGGAGTGGAATTCGATCCGGAACGCATGGAAATCTGGATGGCCGGGATCAAGGTTTACGAGCACGGAACTTTGTGTGAGTTCGACGAACGCGCGGCACATCAAAGACTTCTCGCGAAATACATTCCGATTGTAGTGGATCTCGATCCGCAGCATAAAAGCGCGGGGTCGAAAAGCAAATCGCGGAGGCCCTCGCGCGCCGATCGCCCCGGAACCGCGCGGGTGTGGACCTGCGACTTCACCACCGAATACATCCGCATTAATTCCAGCTACCGCAGCTAGAAAACCCGCTGTCCTTTCGCGCCCCCCTACGTACTTACTCCCGCTTGGGGACATGAACTTAAGGGTATCCCGCAGTCCGGTATTGGCTTTCATTGTAAATACTTACGGTAAAAGCTGTACGTCTGTAACGGGAATCCTGACCCCCATTGACGGAGGAATTTCCGTGGCGCATGGTAGAGCCCGATGAAGATTTTGAATACTTTTTCTTCCGTGGCGCCATCCCGGAAGAATCACGAAACAAAATCCGCGAGAACGGTAAGGGAGAAGAGTCGGTGAAAAAACTGTATATCGGGAACCTTTCTTTCAGGGCAACGGAAGAAGAATTGCGGGCCGAGTTTGAGAACATGGGGGTACCGACAGAGACGGTTACCGTCGTGAGGGATCGGTCGTCCGGTCAGTCTCGGGGATTCGGGTTCGTGGAAATTGCGAACGATGCCGAACTGGAGAAAACGATTGCAGCGCTCAACGGGAAAGATGTAATGGGCCGAGCTATCGTCGTAAACGAGGCGCGACCGCAAACCGACAATCGCGGTGGTGGTGGCGGCGGAAGAGCAGCGGGCGGTGGACGTGGCGGATTGAGTGGTGGAGCCGGGCGTGGCGGTGGGGCCGGGCGCAGCGGTAGCGGCGGCGGTAGTGGGCGCGGGGGTAGCGGTGGGCGTGGGCGCGACTACTAGTGCGACCGTCTACGCGGGGAGAACGGGCTGAACTGATTTCCAATCGTTGAACCGATAAAAGAGCAAGTTGAGAGGAAGATTCGTACCGGCGGGATTCTGGTCCTGCCGGTACGAATTTGTTTTTGGGGCTGCACATTTTTGTGCTGGACGAAGGAACGCGAAGTGGTCGGGCTACACCAGGGTGCCAGGTTCGACGGCTAATGGGGCAATCGAGGCCCGCGCGGCCTTGGGCATTTCCTCCACCTTCCCGCCCGCGAACCGGAAACGCTCGATGCTGGCCGATCGCAAGCCCTGGCGAACCAGGGCTTCTATGTCCAAATTGGCCTCGGCCTTTTCCAGCATAGTCGCGTTGGCATAGAGAGCGGGCATGCGCGGTTGAAACACGGGACAGCAATCGTGGAATGGTTCCGAGGAAATATCGTAGGTGCCGATCTTTCGGGCTAAGGCCTGAATATCGAGCTTGTCGGTGCCGGCGAGGGGCCGAAAGACGGGTAGCTGCGTGACCGCACCTACCGCGACCATGTTTTGCAAAGTCTGGGAGGCGACTTGGCTGAGGCTGTCGCCGGTGAGCAAGGCCAGGCATCGTTCGCGCCGGGCGATGAACTCGGCGATGCGCAGCATCATCCGCCGATATAAGAGGATGCGGTAGGTTTCCGGGGCGAAGCGCACGATCTCCCGCTGAATGGGCTCAAACGGAACAAGGTACAGCCGCCCGGTAAATTGGTGCGCGATCAAAATTCGCACCAATTCGCGCACCACGTGGAGGGAGGATTCCCCCGGTGCCGATCCACCTGCATAGAAGTGCACGAAATTGAGGTGCGCGCCACGCTTCATCATCTGATAGGCCGCTACGGCGGAATCATAGCCGCCTGACAGCAGACACAGCATGCGTCCGGCGGTATTGGCTGGGAGGCCGCCCGGACCCGAATATTTTCCCGCGTAGACCAGAGCTGGGCCGGGGGTGATCTCGATGTAGCAGGTAATTTCTGGTTTGCGAAGGTCGACGCGAACGTCGCGGCCAGTGGCGAGCAGCTTATCGAGCAAGATACCGCCGACAGTTCGTTCGATCTCCATCGAGTTGTGGGGAAAGGACTTATCACTTCGCTGAGCCCTCACAGCAAAGGTTTGGAAAGTAAGCGGGGCGATCTCTTCCCAGGCGGCGATGGCGATGTCGTTCATATTGGGCTCGACCGGGCGACCAATGCCGTAGTTAATGACGCCGAAAACGCGGCTCATCCGCTGGTGAGCGGCTTCCAGCGACGCACCTTGACCTAACCGGACCATGAATCGGTCGCCGGGTTGCTCGACCCGCTGTATGGGGATTCCATCGAAGCTGCGTCGGAGGGCCATGGCCAGCTTGGTCAAGAAAAAGCGGCGGTTGCGGCCCTTAAGCCACAGTTCGTGGTAGTGAGCGATGATAACGGGAGGAGTCTTTTCCGAGTCAGGCGTCAAGGCGATTCACCGATTGGGGAAGTATAGCTGGAAATGGCGCGCGTGTTTCATGTTCGGCGAGCGGCGAGTGATAAGGAGGCGTGGGCCCTCAGCACCGGGCCTGGGCCGAGCAGACGGTGTTTGTGTTGCTAGTACTTGTAACCGACTCGTAACACTAGCGTGGATCGGAAAACATTCTTTGGAAATCGGGGTTAAACTCTTTTTTTGGCGGCTCCGCCCGGGTTGCAGGCGCGACTTTCTTGGGGCATCGAGCATCAAAGAGCTTTGAGACGGGCAGGCCTGGGAGTGCCTATGTGGAACCGCAGGGATTGGGACGAATTCTTCAGCCTGATTAAGAAGCGCGGGACGGCACAACGCCCGCTGCGTCCGGTCGATCGGTCGCACCGCAACCGGCTGGTGCCCGCCGAGGGCTACAGCCTGGCGGAATTGGACGATGCCGGCCTGAGCATCGAGCAGGCGGAAGTCCTTGGTTTGCCGGTAGATGCGGGTCGAGTGGGATCCTATAGCCCCAATGTGAGTTCGCTGAGGGAGTTTATTCGGGCGACGCGTTCGCGGTTCTAATTCATTGGTTTGACTACCCGCTGAAAGCGGGGGAAAGGCTTGGACTTGACGGTTACGCGGAATTCGGTAAACTGCCCTTTTCCTGCGATGGCTACCACATCCATTGCGCCGGCCGGGTTTGATGAAACGCTGCGGGACTTTGAGTACCCGCAACGGGAGGCCGCCTTTTTCTACGGCCTTTTCCTGCGAGGCCATACCGTCGCCGAGTTACGCCGGGACATCGAAATCCCGGTCGCCACGCTGGCCAAGTGGGATCGGGAGTCCGCTCGGGAGCCTGAGCTGCGGCCCCTGCTGGAGAGGATCGTGAATTACCGCCGGCACGTGTTGGCGATCTTTGAGGCTCTGGTGCGGACCGACTTTTCCGCGCAGCGCGTTCAGTAGGGTCATACCCTTCCTCGGCGTCTTCTCTTCCCCAAAGCAACTCCAGCGGTCTCCTGCAGCGGTTCTCGGTGTACAAAATCGCAGAACAAAATTGTCGAACGGCCGGGGCTTAGCGAGCTATCGCACCGTACCTACAAGAACGCCGTAGGGGGGCATGGTGATTTTTGCGAGCCCGACGGGCTGAAGTGCGGCGGGCGGCGATTGCAGGATCGGTGCTGCGGTTTTATCGTGCACGCCAAAAGGCGTGAGATCGAAAGTTACGGTCTGTGGGTCGGGGCTCATATTGAGTGCGACCAGCACAGAGTTGGCGGAAGGCGGACCCTTGCGCAGGTAAGAGAGCACGTGCTGGTCATCGCGATTGAGGGTTACGTAACCCCCGCCGACCAGCGCGGGTTGGCTGCGACGTAGTTCGATCAGACGCTTGTAGAAATTCAGGATGGAATTGGGATCGCTGCTTTCGATTTTCACGTTGTAGATCGATGCGCTGGGCGGGACGGGCAACCAGGGCTTGGCCGAGTCGGTGAAGCCGGCATTTTTCTGGGTGTCCCACTGCATGGGGGTGCGTTCGCCGTCGCGTCCTTTTTCCTGGGGCCATCCGATCTTGCCGATGGGATCGCGAACGTCTTCCTTGCGCGCTGGGGGGGTGGTGCGCATGCCGATCTCTTCGCCGTAATACATTTGCGGGGTGGCGCGGGTGGTGAGCAAGACGGTTGCGATTAGTTTGGCGATCTCGTCGTTGTGCACGCCGTCACCGTAGCGGTCGGCTTGGCGGGCTTGGTCGTGGTTGCCGAAAAAGAAGTAGGGCTGGCCGTCGGGATTGTTTTCGATTTGGTCGAGCAGCCGGCGAAAATCGGGCGCTGACAGCTTGTTCACATCGGCCACCTGAAAATCCATGGGCAGTTGAATCTCGTCGTTGTGCCGACCGTACATCTTGAGCAGGTCGGCGATGTTAGGCTCGTCGGCCTCGCTGATTAGCACCGGATCTCCGGGATACGTGGAAACAATGCGGCGCAGTTCGCGCAGGACGTCGTGGACCTCCGGCAAGTTGTCGGTGTATTTGTGCTCGATATTCGGATCGCCGTAGGCGTTTGTTCCGGGAAGAATCGGGTCGTCGTGGAGTTTGGGATCTTCAAATAGCCGCGAGACGGCGTCGATGCGAAAGCCGGCAACGCCGCGATCCATCCAAAAGCGGACCACGCCGTACATCGCGTCGCGCACTTGGGGATTTCGCCAGTTCAGGTCGGGCTGCTGGACGTAAAAATAGTGGTAGTAATACTGGCCGGTCGGATCGTCGAACGTCCACGCCGTATGCCCGAACCAGGAAAGCCAATTATTGGGAGGTTGACCGGGTAGCTTACCGTCGTGCCAAATGTACCAGTCGCGCTTGGGATTGGTGCGCGAAGAGCGCGATTCCAGGAACCATGGGTGTTGGTCTGAGGTGTGATTGGGAACGAAATCCATGATCACGCGGATGCGGTGATTTTTGGCTTCGCGAACAAGACGATCGAAATCGGCCATGGTGCCGAACTGCGGATCGACGGCGGTGTAATTGGAAATGTCGTAGCCGAAATCGACCTGCGGAGACGGAAAAAACGGGGTGATCCAGACTGCGTTGACGCCCAGATCTTGCAGGTAATCCAGGCGCGCCGTGATTCCGTTCAGATCGCCGATGCCATCGCCGTTAGAATCCTGAAAGCTGCGTGGGTAGATTTCGTAGATCACCGCGTGCTTCCACCACGGATCTCCCGATGGGGCGAGCGCCGGCGGCTTCGCGGACGTCTGAGCGATCGCGTCGGAAACAAATGGCGCTGGACGAACGGTGTGGAACAGGGTGATTGCCCCGGCGAGCAGCGCTGTGAAAATGAAAAGCAAAGCGCCGCGGCGGCGTTGTGCGGAGCCTTTGGTCTGACGTTGCTGGGCGATCTTTGCTTCTCCTCGATTGCCTGGCGTTTCCGCGTCGCTGTGATTCTTCCATCTGACAATTCGAGGAGACATTTGTGGATAGTCGCGCGTCCAGCCGCGAAAGGCAATCGTTCATAAATTTGATTCGTGCTAGAATCCGCCGGTTTCGAGTTACGCTAAGGCGCCATGGCAAAACGAAACAGTGGATCGAATGCGCCAGAGTGCCAGGCGCGGGTTCCTTTAGCGGCCAGCTTCGCTCTCGTTTTCCTGGTTGCCGCTTGGGGATTACGTTTCGAGGCGCCGGGCGGAGCTGCGGAGACGTTAGAGGCATCGCGCCCACTCGAAATCTCCCGTCCGGTGCGTCCTTGGGAATTTTCGTCATCGGTCGGCAAGCACGCGGGCATTTTTGGAAATGAATCGGGGCGACTCGAGGCCTGGGTCTATCCCCTCAAGATTTTTCGACAATTTCACTTAAATTTTCGCGTTGCGGGCGCGGTGCTGCCCGCGGAATCGCTGGCTCGCACCATCACCGTTCGACCTGAATCCACTTCGATTCTTTATGCTGGTGATACTTTCCGTGTTCGGGAGACTTTTTTCACGCCGGTGGATGAGCCCGGCGCGCTGGTGTTGTTCGACATCGAGACTGAACAGCCTATCGAGATCGAAGCGGCTTTCATCCGTGATTTTCAATTGGAGTGGCCGGCGGCGATGGGGGGCACTTATTCCGACTGGGATCCGAGGCAGCATGCCTTCGCGATGGGTGAAGAGCGGAAGAAATTTGCGGCGCTGGTCGGATCGCCTACCGCCGAGGAAGTGGTCGAGGAGTACATGACGAATTATTCGGAATCGCAGGAAAACGTGTTCCGGCTCGGCGTCAGTGCCAAGGGCCACGATACGAAAGTGATTGCGATCGCGGGATCGGTGCAAGGCGTTGCCGCTGCTGCCGAGACGTATCGACATCTTTGCGCCGATTCTGCCGACCTGTTGCGCCAGTCCTCGGACTATTACCGAAACTATCTCAGCCAAACACTGGAGCTGGAGCTGCCGGATGCGCAATTGCAGCAGGCATACGACTGGGCGCGGGTTAGCATGGTGCAGGGTATGGTAACGAATCCCTATCTGGGGACAGGACTGGTGGCGGGTTACCGCACATCTGGGGATGGACAACGTCCCGGATTTGCGTGGTTTTTTGGGCGCGATTCGCTGTGGACTGATCTGGCGCTCAATGCTGCCGGCGATTTTGCTGACACGCATACCGCGCTGGAATTCATAAGTAAGTATCAGCGCGACGATGGGAAGATGCCGCACGAAATCCCGCAAGGCGCGGAGTTCGTGCCGTGGTTCAAGGAGTATCCCTACGCGTACGCGTCGGTCGATTCCACTCCGCTCTATATTATTGCCGTGAATGATTACGTAGTACGTAGCGGAGACATCGCTTTCGTCAAGGAGAAGTGGGACGGGTTGCTGAAGGCTTACGATTTTCTGCGCTCGACCTACGACGCCGATGGGCTCGCGCAAAATCTGGATTTTGGCACCGGCTGGGTCGAAGGTGGGCCGCTGTATCCGGTAAAGTCGGAAATATATCAGGCGGGCTTGGCGGTGGAGGCGTTGCGCGCGCTGTCGAACTTGGCGCATCGAGTGGGCAAAGACGATATGGCCCGGGACCTGACGCAGAAATTCGAGCGCCAGCGCCAGATGGTGAACGATACCTTCTGGGTGGCGGACACCAAACGCTATGCGTTCGCTCTTGACAAAAATGGCAAGACGATGGATGACCCGAGCGTGCTGACTACCGTTCCCATGTGGTTTGGGTTGCTCGATCAAAATAAGGCCAGCGCGATGATCTCGCAGCTCGCGGAGCTCGAACATCAGACCGACTGGGGCATGCGCATTATCTCCAACCAATCGCCGATCTACAGCGGTGGCGGCTACCACTACGGTTCGGTGTGGCCGCTATTCACCGGCTGGGCATCGGTGGGGGAATATCGATACCATCGCGCGTTTCCGGCTTATTCCAATTTGCGCGCGAATGCTCTACTGGCGCTGAATGGATCGCCGGGGCACGTCACGGAAGTTCTTTCCGGGGACTATTTTCAGGGGCTTTCGACGGGTTCGCCGCATCAGATTTGGTCCTCAGCGATGATAGTGAGCCCCATCTTGCGAGGGATGTTGGGGCTGGAAAGCGACGCGGCGCAGCACACTTTGAAGTTTGCTCCGCACGTGCCGGCGGATTGGACGTCGTTCGCGGCGCGCCATGTGACCGTGGGTAGCGAATCTCTGGATCTGGCCTACGGGAAAACCGTCGACGCGATCACTCTGCAGGTACACCGGACTGGCGGGGGCGACAGTACGGTCGATTTCGAGCCGGCAGTAAGCTTGCGCGCGCGGGTTATCGGAGCGGAATGGAGCGGGCGGCCGATTCATTTCGACGTTTCGGCGAACGACCAAGATCAGCATGTGATCGTACACCTGAAACTTGGCAGCACCGATTCCACTTTGCGCATTCGAATTCGAGGTGATTTTGGAGTGGACTGCACATCGCAGTTGCCGCCGCTGGGCAGCGCCAGCCAGGGCCTGCGCATTTTGTCGGAGTCATGGTCCCCATCTCGCGATGCGTGGACACTACAAGTTTCCGGAATGCCAGGCGCGCAATACGATCTCGGGGTGTGGAATGCCTCGCAGGTAGCTTCGGTGGAAGGCGCACAGATGCTAAAGGCGGACGGCGGGCAGGAAACTCTGCGGATCCATTTTCCGGATGCGCCGGCAAATGCAGCGGATGCTACTGCGCGCAGCGCTTTGACATTTCACTTCATTGCGCGTTGACGCATGTTGAGAGAATCTCCGTGACGGCACTCGGGCCCTAGATGTCCTCAGCTCATCGTAGATTTTCTCCTCGTGAAGATCCACGAAAGGCCTGACCTCCAGCGGGCCCGGTCAGGACTTATTGGCGGGAATAACCGTGCTGGGCGACAACCTTGGCGCGGGAACGATGGCCTTCCTCGGAAACCGCGTGGACGCCGGATGCGCTGATCCAGCGATTATAGAAGTTGAAGAGAGCGGTGACGCAGATGGTGTAGAAAATCGCTTCATCGCCCCAACCCAGTTGCCGGAGCTGCTCGGAATCAGCGGCGGTGACTGCAGGTAAGTTGTTGGTCACTTTTCCCACGAAACGGAGCAAGGCCTTTTCGTTTTCAGGCGGAGGCGAACCTTCCCGATCGTTTAGTACTGCCCCCGCGGTGACGTCACTGCCCAACAGTTCCGCAGCGATGGCCGCGTGGGATTTCATGCAGAACTCGCATTCGTTGAGATACGAAGTGTAAGCGGCGATCAATTCCCTTTGCGCGGCACTGAGTGGGGCGGGGCCGCGCATCACGCCTTGTGTGAATTTCGCGAGATGTTCGGATGTCTCCGGAAAAAAGGCAAACAGATGCCAGATTTGCCAGTACTCGCGTCCGGATGCCTGGGCGGAAGAGATCAGATCAGCGTAGGGGCTGGGCTTTGGATTTTTCTGGACATCCGGAAGGAACATCGGTTTCATTTCCGCGGCTTGCGTCATGGAGGGCCTCCGGCTGTGGTTACCACGAAGCGTCAAGCCTACGGGCAGATCGAGAGTTTTGTCACTAATGCTTTTGCGGTATTGGCGGGTTGGCGAAGTGCGCCGAACGAGGCGCCCATGGTGTTCTCTGTCTGGGGCGCCGTTACGATCAAGCGATGGAGCAGCTCCACAGGGCTCTCGAACGGGACGCGAACTATTGGTCTGCATATCGCGTCTCTGGGCTTGCAACATCGTCAATCCGCTCGGCGATATCTCTGCGGAGAAACTCGTCGCCTCGCTGCTCCAAGAAATTGCCGAACGTTTCCCCGAAAATCTCTCTGCGGACGACGTAACCCTAAGGGCCGTTCGCGCCCATCGCCGCTCCCTCCACTTCAGCTTCTGCCAGAGACGTGAGGCATTCGGGCGCTTCCCAAAACTTTCCTCCGTTCTCTGAACCCCCGAGCAGATCGCGCCCCGTTCCCTGACGCTAACCTCGCCAATCTTGGCGGCGCCATCATTCCCGCACGCGCTAGACCAGCTCGAGAATCTGGAGCCTTCCGTCTCCAATACCCTCCCAAACGACTCGAAACTGTTCCTCTCTCTGGCCAGAGTGGGCGGGCGCGCATGTTTTGTTACCCGTTTTTTGCCGGGCTTCGACATCGGCACGAAACAATGCATCGATCAGGAGAACGCCAGTGTGCCCCCGCGGGTGTCGTTTGGGCTGTTTGGACTTCTCCGTGCAAATACCCTGCGCTATACTGCGCCGATGCCAAGTGGTCTGGGAACCCGGGAACGAGGCTGTTGCGGCAGGCTGGCGCCACCATGAACCTAATCCTGCAAAGCCAAAACATGGAGCATGTGGTCGTCATTCGCTGCCAGGGCCGCATCGTCTTGGGCGATGAGATCCACGCTCTCCAACTCGAAGTTGGAAAACTGAGACAGCTTAAAAAGAGAGTGGTTCTGCAGCTGGCAGAAGTTAATTATATCGACAGCGCCGGGTTGGGAGCCCTGGTTCGTCTCTTCGGCATGCTGCGGGTCGGCGGTGGTGGCCTCAAACTTTGCGCGTTGTCTCCATTTGTCCTCAAGGTTCTTCAAACCACAAACTTACTCGGCGTGATACCCACGTATGCATCGGAGAGAGAAGCGGTGGAAGCATTTTCCGAGGGATCGGAGCCCCTAGAAAAGACAGCTCGAACACCTAGAACAAAAATCGTTTGCCTGGACAGCTCCCATGATCTATTGGCGTACCTCAAGGCCATGTTGACGCAGGCGGGTTATGAAGTCTTCACGGCCAGACAGCTGTCCGATGCCAGGACATTCGTGGTTGCGACCGGGTCCCGCGTCGTGATTTATGGTCTCGGGACGCAAACGAGCGAGTCCGTGATCGAGAAGTTTCGCGAGAGCCATCCTAATGTGCAGGTCTTGCTTCTTCCGTCCGATTTCTCGACTGCGGAAGCGAGCCAGGCGGGCACGGACTTGCTAGACCGTGTCCGGTCGGTCCTCACGAATCAGGCATAGCTTCGGGAAGGAAATTTCCTCTATTCCGCGTATCCATGGCCCTGCTTCCTCCGGAGCGAGCGCAGCCCCGCATTTGCTCGCATCTGCCAGTCAATTAGCATGCCCTCAACCTGCCGCGCGGTATCGGCGAAATAGCAATTCGTACTCAGGTCGCAATCGTACCCCTGGTTGGTCATTCATCGGCCAGCATTCCCTTGAGACTGTCTCTGGTTTTCTTTCGAGATCCCTTCCGCCGCGGCGCGCACCCACTTTTCATACCGCAACCTGACGCGAATGCGCGCCGCGGGGAGCGCACTTTCGGGCGGAGTTTTCGAACAGGTCGTGGCTTCGGCTAAAGACGACCGGACACGGCAACCCCTATATCGAACGGAATGGGACCGCCGGTGGATTGGCGTGCCGAAAATCAAGGCCGAGGAACAGCATCGACCGACACTGACATCGGACCAAGTGTCAGCGCTGGTTGCCCATTCGGTTGGCTGCTATCATGCTCTCGGCGCACTCCTGGCCGGAACTGGCCTGCGAATCAGCGAATGCTCGGCTATCAAACTTGACCCATATTCCGAGGACCACTCGACGATAACGCCGGAGCTGAACACAATTCACATCCGCAAAAGTGTTCGCGGCAGATCAGAGCAAAAACCAAAAACGGAAAATGCTCTTCGACCTTGATGTCCGTGATGCTCTCACCGCCTTCCTGCAAGAGTTCGTTGCCGGTCGTACCTCTAGCTACCTCTTCAATCCGACCGAGGCCTTCTCTTGTTGCAGTCGAACATCTTCCGCGATTGGCTCCACAAATTCAACGTCGAGGTGTTCCATGCTTCCGGCGCTTGCGCATTTCCACACTCAGGAAAGCGAGAGTTGCTTGGGATTTGGAAAAGCTGTGGGCAGGTCGCGCGAATCGAGATGTGACCGACCGCTACGCGGCGCAACTGCAAGAGGATGCTGAATACCGGCAAGAGTGGCTGAGAAAGTCGGCCTTGGGTTCACCCTGGGACCATGGCAACGTGGTGCGGCTTGCGGCTTGGCGGCAGCCAGTGGTTTGGCCACGACATAAAGATCCAACCGAACTCTGACCGAGTCTGCCACGGATGAATGGCACATTCATTGTCACCCAAAAATCCCGCTGGTCAAAGGACAGATCCGCGTAAATCGGGCCGGCGCGGAGTTCGAGGTAAGGGAGTTGCGGAAGTGGCTGGGGAGTGTGGGAACGGGCGATGCCTAATTGCTCGCTGCGACTTCTTGCTCCAGTTTTGCGACGGTGTTTTTGAGCCAGGCAAGGACGTTGGCTTGGAGCTTGTTCGGATCGCCCTCGGCTTTCAGCGACTCGACCGTGTCACCCTGGTCATTAAGCCGGATCTTGTGGCAGACGTCGCCCTGCGAGTCGCGCACTTCGGGCGGGGCAAACTCGCTCAAGAAACAGCTCGAGCATGGGTGCTCCTTTTCTTCTAACCCTACGTTCAGACATGTAACCGAGTCGCGAAAGATCTCCGGGGCGTGGCGGGGATCCCGAACCGATGGGTGGTATCCCCCTTTTTCGATCATCTCGATTTCAAACTTCAATTGATTAATCATTTCCAACTTGTCGAAGCCCATTGGGGTACTCCTTCCGCGTAGAGCGGCAGTTAGCCCAAAACTCTCTGGGAATTGTGTAGACGCGGGACCACCAGGACCGAGATTTCCCACTTATTGTCCAAGACAGACCTCGCATGCAGCCCAGCACCTTTGTCGAGACCACGTTTTTCGTACCTAGCTAAACTAGGATTTCCGTTTTGACTTCCAAAGCACGTTTGCATTGTACACCGGACTTGCTTGCGAGAGCGTCTTCGACGTTTCTCCGCGCCAGTTCTAGTCGGATCGTCTTTTCTTGTCGACCGCCCCGGTGTCACCAAGTTCGAGGTCGCTGCGGGGGATATACGTGGTGATCTGGACTTCGTAAAACCTCAGTTCTTCGGGTTCGTGAATGCTGCCGGGAAGAAGCCTCCATACTCTGTCGAGTGTTTTTATCGACCTCATGTACACTTCGGGATTTGGCTTTAGGGGCGGCATCTCGTTCGCCAGGTCTGTCCTCCTCTAATGCGGGATCGATCGCAATGTTCCTCGCTTTCGGACTGGAACTTGGTGCAAGCGACGCGCAGCTTGGTTCCCGGCTCTACACCGCGCCGTCCCGGTAAGGTTGCCAGTGCTTTGTTGGCCTATGGTAGCTTCCCCAGGGTGAACGGTTAAGCGGGGAATCCGGCGACCCGCGAGCCGACCAGCCCCGCGCTCGAGGCGTGCATCAAGCACCTTCCGTTGCAATCTCTTCAAGAGCGAACAATACGAGCGCCATCTCTCGCTCGAGCCCATAAAGCGCTTCGTTTACACCTGCCAGTTCCTCTTTTCTCCCCATGGACTCGAGGATCCGGGCGGCCTCAACGGCCCTCTCAACTCCAAAGACGCTGACCGACCCCTTCAATGCATGTGACGCGCTCATGACTCGGGCGGCGTCGCGTGCCGCCACCGCAACGCGGATTTCCGACATCATCCCGGGGCAATCGGCCAAAAATATTCCGACGACCGTTTTGAGAAACTCGGCATCATTGTCCAGGCTCTCTAGAAGGGCTTTCTTCTCCACCACGAGTTGGGTCACGGCGTGCTCATTTCGCACCCACGGGTTGCCTTCCGTTTGAGCGCGCCAGCAGAGCCTTGACGCGAGCAGCGAGACGGCGGGGTTCGACAGGCTTTAGAATGTAGTCATCGGCACCGGCAGACAATGCCCGGGTTTCGCTGTCCAAACTGTCTTCGGAGGTCAGCATCAGGATTGCGACGTCGCGGGTCAAGGGATCCGCACGCAGAGCTTTTACCATAGCGATACCGTCCATGCCGGGCATATTGACGTCGGTAACGATTACATTCGGCCGTTCGCGCTGTGCTGTTTTCAAACCAACTAGTCCGTCCTCTGCGAGTAGAATCTCAAATCCCTCCAGTTCCAAGAAATATCTAACTACCGAAGTGATTGTCCGATTGTCTTCGACGATAAGTACGCGTTGCTTTTCTCCGACTTGCTTGGTAGCCGCGATTCCGGTGCCCTCCCCAGCACTACCGTTCTCTCTTTGCAGTTCTTTCTCTCGCGGAGGTAGAACATGACCGCTTGCTGATGCAGCCGCGTCGCTGCCTTCGGGAACCGCGGCGTCATCGGGTGAGACCACCTGCAGAATTGCCTCCAACGTCGTCAGGCCTTGAGCACCCTTGGTAATTGCATCTTCAATGAGGGTACGCATGCCCGCCGCCCGAGCCGCACTTCGAAGTTCGTGTTCGGGTACCCGAGCGGTTATGAGCGCGCGCATTTCATCATCTACCTGCAGCAACTCATGAATCGCTAGGCGTCCTTTGAAGCCCGATTGCATGCATTTTTCGCAACCGCGTCCGGCCAGCCATTTGCCGTCGGGCGGCAACCGCTCCAAGCCACCAATTTTCTTCAATGCTTCTGTGCCCGGAGGCCGAGGGACGGCGCAAAAAAAGCAGTTTCTTTGTACCAATCGTTGCGCCAGAATCCCGATGAGGGCGGAAGCCACAAAGAAAGGTTCGACTCCTAAGTCGAACAGACGGCTTACGGTTGCCGGAGCATCGTTGGTGTGCAGCGTACTCAACAATAAGTGGCCTGTTTGGGCTGCTTCCAATGCGATACCGGCAGTTTCCTGGTCCCGAATCTCTCCCACCAAAATGATATTGGGGTCCTGGCGGAGAATTGATCGCAAGCCGGTCGCGAACGTCACACCGGCTTTTGGATTGATTTGTACCTGGTTCACACCATCGAGCTGGTATTCGATGGGATCCTCAACGGTAATTATGTTCGTTGTGGGCGACTTAACCCAATTGAGCGCGGTGTAGAGCGTGGAACTCTTTCCACTGCCCGTCGGTCCGGTGACCAAAATCATTCCCTGCGGCCGCAATAGCAATAGCTGGAGTATGCGGAGGTTTTCGGGACTGAGGTCGATCTTGTCCATCAGCATCACCGCTCGTTTCTGATCGAGGAGGCGGATGACCACCTTCTCTCCAAACTGAGTGGGCAATGTTGACACGCGAAGATCAATTCGTTTGCCTTCGAATCGTAGTTGGCTCCTACCATCCTGAGGGCGCCGACGGTCCGCGATATCCATCCCAGAGATAATCTTTAGGCGGGAGATTGTGGCATCTTGCAGATGCTTCGGGATTTTGAAGACATCCTGAAGGAGGCCGTCCACGCGCTGGCGAACTAACAGATTTTTTTCTTTGGGCTCGACGTGAATGTCGCTGGCACCCGCCTTTGCGGCGCCGCTCAACATCAGATTGACAAGCCGAACGACCGGGGCCAGTTTGGTATCTTTCGCCAGCTGGGCCGCATCCACAAACTGTTCCATGTCTTCCGCCGCTACTACCTCGCCTTCCGGAAGCGCGCCTGCTAAATTCTCGAAAGTCTCCTGACCTTCGGCGGACTCGGAAGGAATTCGGTTCAGCAACATAACAATCGAAGTCTGGCTGGCTACTACTGGGATTACCTGTTTACTGGTCCGAAACATGACATCTTGAATCGCGGAATAATCCAGCGGGTCAGCCATGGCGAGCCGAAGCGCGTTGCCCTTTAGGCTCAAAGGCACCACCAAGTGCTTATGGCAGAATTTAGCGGGAAGAAGGCCGGCAATCTCCGACTCGATTTCAGGCAACTCCACGCTTAAACATTCGAGCTGCAATCCTTCCGCGATGGCAGCAGACACGACGTCTTCGCTAGCCAGCCCTAGATCCGCAAGAGCCTTGCCAAGAGAAACGCCGGCTTTCGACTGAGTCTCTTGAGCACGGCTGAGCCCGGAGGAGTCAACGACTCCTGACCGTATCAAAACTTCGCCGACCATGCCAGGTTTGATCACCATCGGATTCCTAATAACTTGCCTTACACCTTGCGAGGCGCCAATCCGTAGCTAGCGGAAGGAAAACACGCGGGCAAAAGACTGTCTCTAAGACCACAGAATCACTCTAGCTGAAAGAATCGCGAATACAAACCAGTTCGTGATTTGACTTATACAGTTGACTACTAGCGCGATCCCTAGCGTAGGGAACAGCACCGGAAGCGGTTCTTACTGGCACCCACTGTCCCCGGTCTCGATCTGTCACAACAGGGACCGCTAGTTCGAGCCCCGTCGTCCCCCCATTTTGGCGTAATTGGTTTTGACTTTCATCGCTTCACCCTGGTCCAACCTTGGCCCCTCCATTCTCTTACACCAGTTAACCTTAACTGCGCTCAATGACCCGTGGCCGGATCAGTAGAGTGCCTTAAACGTATGGGATGACTCATAAGAACCTGTATCAAAGTGGACAGATCATCGTTGGTTGCCCGAATAGCCTTGAAGGAGAGCGGGTCTCTTTGACTTCATTGGTGGAGATGTTGGGTAACTCTCTACAGACCGGAACAAAAATTGAATGGGTTCGCGTGATGTGACCGAGCGTAAACAGACCGCGAGAGCGACCAGCGGCTTGAATACGCCTGCGAACAGGCGCCGGGAGTATGGGCGCAGACCTCTCTGGATGGGCCCTTGTCTCGTGTGAACCCTGCCCCTGGCAAGATTCTCGGCTGAAATCACCAATCCAGCAATGCATTTGAATAATAGGAAATCTGATGACGGACGACCGTCGCTTGGGGCCCTGCAACACTTTACGCCGCCCACCGTGTCTCTTGGCCGGCGGGATGCTTCTATGCCTGGCGACGCTGGTCCTTCCGGCGCGGTCGCAGCAAAGTTCGGCCGATCTTACCAGCCAAAGTATCGAAGATCTGATGAACATCGAGGTGACATCCGTCTCGAAAACAGAACAGACACTTTCGCGGACCGCCTCAGCGGTTTTTGTCATCTCCCAGGAAGACATCCGTCGTTCGGGCTCGACGAATATTCCGGACCTGCTCCGTATGGTTCCCGGCATGGATGTTGCGCAAGTAAATGGCAATACATGGGCTATCAGCGCGCGCGGGTTCAATTCCCGGTTCAGCAGCGAACTGCTGGTGTTGGTTGACGGACGACCTGTGTACACAGAGAGCTTCGGCGGTGTCTATTGGGATGTTTTGGATCTCCCCTTGGAAGACATCGAGAGAATCGAAGTGATCCGTGGACCTGGCGGTTCGGTCTGGGGAGCGAATGCCGTCAACGGCGTCATCAACATCATT
>Ga0182024_10004172_pt1 | contig 33574 bp, 27 predicted proteins | sample P32metaG_FD_120480 | JGI IMG/M metagenome (GOLD analysis project Ga0182024, IMG submission 120480) | Permafrost microbial communities from Stordalen Mire, Sweden - P3-2 metaG (Illumina Assembly) | ecosystem: Environmental > Terrestrial > Soil > Wetlands > Permafrost | place: Sweden: Stordalen... | reverse complement strand
TGATCAATGTCGCCATCTCGACCGGGTCCGCATTTTTCAGGTGGAATACGCGGGTCGTTGATTCGGTCTCGAGTGAAGTGTCGAGCGCCGCCACCAGTTCCACGATATGATGGACGTTCATCTCGGTGTCCGTGACGACGAGCGAATTGCTGTCCACGTTTGCCGTAAGCGTCGCCGAACCCGGGATCAGAGTCGCGATGTTCGTCGCCGCAGCCGTCGCGTCAATGTGCCGCAGCGGGATGATCTGCATCACCATGTCCGCGGTCAGCGGAATGTCAGCCGGGTTGTTGCCAGTGTGGATCGGTATATTCTGCTTTTTGGCGTCGTCCTTCGAACTCACGATCAGATTTTGGCCCTGGATTGTGGCCGTGTAGCCGTTTTTGTTCAGTGCGATGTTGAGCAATTGCACCGCCTCTTCCTTCGAGACGGGGTTGTCGCTCCACATGTCCACCGTGCCGGTCACCGGCGTTTGCAGAACGATCACGTAACCGGCGGCTTGGCTCATATAGTTGAGCACCGTCTCGAGCGGAGCTCCGCGAAAATTGAACCGCAGATCGGCTCTAGGTGCCGCAGTGGACGAAGCGGCCGCAGCCGTCGGCGCGGCGTCCGCAGTTGGCGAAGGGGCGGCATCCTGCGCCCAGCCGCTAGCGGCAAATGCGGCGAATCCCAGCGACAAGGCCAGAGTAGGTAGGTTGGTCTTCATTGTTTCAATTCTTTCTGTCTTTGCTCCATCAGTTTTTTAAGAATAGCGCTGGCGTCGGAAGGAATCTCCGGCGCGGAAGTTTCGGCCGGAGCCTTATCCGCTCCCATGACCGAGCCCATGGGCCCTCCCATGGTCGCGCCCATGGTCCATTCCCCTCCCGGGGGACGGCGGAGTTGCTGGCCGACCTTCAAGGTAAGCGGAGTTGAGTCCCGCGTGAGTTCAACCGTGTCCGGCGTGATGCGCTTCACCGTGAACTGGGCTATCGTTTCGCCCTCGTGCAGCGCCTGCGGATAACTGCGATTGGTGCTGTCGAAAAAGGCCAGCTGGCCCTTTTCATACTCCATCGTCCCGACAAACGAGATCGTCTCTATCTGCGGCTTCGCCGCCCCTTCCCCCGGGTGCCCCACCCGGGTCGGATCGAATATATTCCAGGCCCCGATGAACCGGAACGTGTCAAAACTCACCGTGGATTGAGCGTCGGGCGCCGATGCCGAAGCCGGAAGGCGCGGTTGCGCGTCGGCGGCCACGGAAAGCTTTCCGCCGACGCGCATTGTGTCGACCTGACCGCTTAAAGTCACGGTGATGGCTGTGGCGACCGCAGCAGCAGCGATCCGCAAGGAGGGCGTCTTGTGCAAGGACGGGTTCGAATTCATTTTTTGCCCTCCATTGGAGCCAGCCGCAGGCCGGTGACTGTAAGGCCGAGCGTCAGGATCTCCCCGGTATCGTCCCGGGAAGCCAATTCGACCGAATCGGTGTGAAGCGCCAGCGGGGACCGCTGCAGCTCATACATGAACCGGCTGAGCGCCGACAGCGTGCCCGAGATGTCCATTCGGCATTCCAGCAGGGAGTATGCGTTGGTATCGCCGGTCTTCCATACCAGTTTTTGCGATCCGACCTCGACGTTGCTTGCCCTTCCCCAGCCCGCGATCGCCGAAATCACGTCATACTCGGACTGAGCCTCATCCTTTGCGAGCGCGCCCGACTGCATATTGGCCCAAACTCGCCGCGTTTGCGCCTCCCTCGCGATCATGTTTTCGCCGCGGGTCACGTCCCCCCGCAGTTTGTCGATTTCAGCAGAGTGCGAATCCCATAGGTCCCCGAGGGGCGAGATCACGATCTTGTCGAGTATGAATAGGCCCACGCACGCTCCGGCTGCAATAATGAGCATGCGTTGCCGTTTTGGCATATTAGTCATCATGATCCGCCTCCTCCTATCCATCGAAATGTGAATGTGAACTGGGCAGGGATCTTCCCGCTTATGGCCTCGACTTTCAGATCCTGGATTTCCTTCGCTTTCCGCAATTGATCCTGGGTGCGCAAAAACGCGCGTTCGTCCTTGGAGAGGCCGCTGATGGTGACCGCCGTGATTGCGCCGACGTGGTGAACGTCGATCGACTTTGCCGTCACGCTGCCGCTGTCGGGAAAGCACTGGGTGATTCGCGCCAGGATGCGCAGATCGGGGAATGAACGGTCGTACCACGGCCGGTAATACATGATATTGTCCTGGATCGCCGAGAGCGCCGCGACCTGGGCCTGCATCCCGTCCCATTTGGAGCGAAGCAGGGATAGTTGGACCTGCTGCCACCCGAAGACCGCCAAAACGATCACGGCCACTCCTCCCACCGCAAGCCCGACCGATCCGAGGCGCTTCGAGCTTACGCGCGCCAACAGCAGCGAAAACCGGCTGGGCCGGACCGGCAGGAACTCGACCTGGGACGCCGAAGAGGCAAGCCACTGCTTGGCGATTCCTCCGGCGATCCGCTCGTCCAACGAATCTCCCGACGAGCCGTCGCGGCTGATCTTGAGCCCCGAAGCGGCGGGCCAATCCCCGAGGTTTTCCTCGAGCTGCGCGACCATCGTCTCGATTCCGCAAAGCCGGAGCTCCTTCAGTTCGGCGCGCAAATCGGCCGGCACTTGTTCGAACGTGATGCGCAGCTCCCGGGCCACCGCCCCGATATTGACGAGGTGCTCTCCCCCCTCGGATTCAATCGCCGCTTCGGAGGTGCGGAAAGCCGCGATGCCGCCGCCCGCCGCAACCAGAAGCGACGCTCTTTTCGGCGCGAGGACGACCGTGATGCAACCGCTGCCCTCGGGTGGAACCGCGCCGGGGAGCGAGGCGAGCCCAAGCGCAAAACTCACGGGCTTGAGCCCGGCCGCCTTTGCCACGGCGGCGAGCTGGTCCAACCGGTCGTTGCGCACGGCAAGCTGCGTCACATAGGCCGCCTCCGCCGAACGGTGAAAGGACCGCGCAATCTGCAATTGCGACATATCGTACGGAAAGCCCTTTTCCGCCTCGATCTGCAGCAGGCTGTTCGCATCCTCCTGGGATAGCTCCGGAAGCTTCGCGTGCAGGCTCATGATCCAGTTCGCCGGCACCGAAATGACGCAGCTCTTTTCGCGAATCCCCGCCGCGTCCAGATGGTTCTTTATCTCCCGGCCGACCAATTCGGGTTCCGGATGGAGGATATCGAGCGAAAGGTTTGCGGAAACGGATTTGACGACCTGCAGCGCATCCTTGGAGCGGGCCACGTGGACGGCGCGCATCGGGCCGTCACTCAAGGTCAGCCCGAGGACTGAATTAAGCCGTCTTTTGATTTTCCATTTCATGATTGGTTCATTTCAGTAGGGGTGGGCGGTTTCGATGGCGTGGCGGACCGCTGTGCCGAGGGCCCAGCCGTAGGCGGTGAGGTCTTGCCGATAAATGATCCGGGGCGTGCCCAAGCTCGTGTCGAAAATCACCCTCTCGCGGTGATAACCGCGGCCGAAACGCCCGACCGCTGCGATGTCGGCGGAGAATTGGTAGGATTGGTCCGTGATATACGGCCCGGCGCGGCGGATGGCCGCGGCGCCGATTACACTGGGGAGCCAGGCGAACGAAGTGAGTGCCGTGGGGTTGGATATGCGGTAGTTGACGACGGCAGGCGCATTGTTCGGCCCGATGCCGGGAATGCACGCAAGGACGGCTTCGCTCGCGGTGTTGACATTGACCAACCCCGCAGACGAGGTGCCCATGATCGAGGTGTGGACAAGGGCAAATTCTTGCGCCGTCATCCGGCTAGCCTGCATGAAATCCGCCACGCTTGTGTATGTTCTGCCGGAGACGTTTCTGAGTATCGCCGATGCGCGGCCGTTGCCGACTCCCTTCCTTACCAGGAGCGCTTGCAACATCCGGTAGTTCGGATTGGTGGGAGCCAGGTTTGAGATGTTCACGCGCGCTGCGCCGGCGCGCGTTCCTTTGGAATGGGTCGTGGTCGGCTGATTGCTGAAAGCCGTGACATACTCGAACATGCCCGGTTGAAGCAGCCCGTCCTGGTTGTCGTGCGGCGGAGACAGGTCCCCGTCGTTCTCATTGGGATCCAGGGCGCCGTTGAGATTGGTGTCCTCCCCGAATAGCAGGTCGAGCGTCGCGCCGTAGACGAGCCGGAGTTCAAAGGTCGATTCGTACGGCGCCCCCTTGTTGAGGCGCGGCGGGTCCATGCCCGAGTACAGGCTGCTCTCCGCGGAACTGTTGGAACCCCGCTCCCGGGTCCGCCAGGCCACGATCGCCTGCGAAAAATCGTCCGTCATGTTCACCATGGGCAGCTGATCGAGCATTGTGGCCGTCACGGTGTTGAGGTTCAGTTTCGAGGACTCGTCCACCAGGCAGAACACGGGATCGTTTCCGGGCGGGTTGTTGACGTCGCGGCCGATGAACCAAAACTGCGGATCGCCGGCCTGATCGCCGATTTGATTGCCGGCCTCAAGAGTCCCCGAATAGTAGTCGGTCACCGGGTCCGGCTCGACGCCATTGTCGGGCACGATGCCGTCGATCGCATAATTGTTCAGGATATAGGCTGCGTAACGAATTCCGGACTCCACCGCCTCCTTGGCCTCGATATCGCCTACGCGATTGGCGGACGCTTGCAGTTCTGAATTGATCGATTCGGCAAAATAAAGGACGAGCACGACCAGCCCGAGGCAGATCAAGAGGACGATGATCAGCACCGATCCGCGCTCGCGTTGGTACAGTTTTGTCGTCCAAACCGTGCCGCTGCCTCCGCGCTGGCGCGGGTGCCGCCTGAAAAGGGGTTGTTTCGGCCGCCTCATTGCACGGTTGCTCCGGAGGCGCTCTGCAGGTCCGCTGTCTCGCTCGCCTTCGTGATGGGCAGGACGGGAACCACCAGTTGGATAGGCTGATTGCTGCCGGAGCCGGCGAGCGTCAGGTTGAACTGAATGGCCACGGGCAGCTCCTGGACTTGAGTGGTGTCCCAGGTATTGTCCCATTCGGTGCCGTCGTAATAGTCGAATTCGGCGCCAATGACACCGGTGAGAAGTACCTGCTCGTCGGTGGTCGGCGTCTGGACGGGCAGGAGGTTGCGCGTCACGGCGCGGATGAGGTTCTTCGTGTTTCCGTCCGTCGAGGGTGCGAGGAAGTAGGCGACGACCTGGACCTCGGAAAATTGGTTCCATCCATCCACCGTCCCCGAAGTCGTGTAGAAATCCGGGCTCACGCGCACATTGGTGGTGTCCTGCGTCAGCGATTCGGTGGGCGTATCCTGAAACTGGCCCGAAAAGGTGCCGACCGGCGGATTCGCCGTCGGGCTGCCGGGCAGCATCAGGCCCTCCAGATCGTTCCGCACAATCTCGAGCGTCCGGTCCAGCACGAGATTCGTGTCCACTCGCTCGACTGTGGCATTGTGAAGCCGAAGTGCGCCGAAATAGGTTCCGCTGATTGCGATGAGCACGATCGCGCCAATCGCGGTGGCGATGAGTACTTCCAGGAGCGTGAAGCCGCGGTCCGCGCGGCGATTGCCGGGAGCGCTTTGCATCATTGGTTGATCCCGGTTACTCCGGGCGTCGTCGTCAGCGTGCCGGGGATGTCGGAATTCGGATCGTACAGGGTACTCGTGCTCATCTCATAAGTGAGACCCCGCAGGACGAAAGTCACCCGGAGTGTCAATTCCGTCATGTTATCCTGGGGCCAAGGCTCCGATGTGAGGGTCCATGGGTAGCTCATGTTGCCGTCCGCCTCCACACCGCTGCCCGCATTCGGTACGGCTTGACCTTGGGTCACCAGGTAAAGTTGCTCGTTCATCACCCGCTCCGCGACGCGCATGGCGGCTGTTTTGCGCTGGCCGAGCTCAGCCGTCCGGGCGATGGCGCTCATTCCGCCTATGGCGACGGGAATGACGATCGCCATCAGGGCCAACGCCGCCAGCACTTCCGCCAGCGTAAAAGCCCGGAATTGGCGTAAACGGTCAGTTTGCCGGTAGAATCTCATATTCGAGCCGATTTGAGGTCGGCACAAGCTCGAGGGCCCCCTCGGCGCCCTGGCGGATCACGATCCTGGCGATGCTGGCGTCGTCGAAGAATCCATTGGGCATGAACCGGATGGCCGGCAGTCCGTCCGGAGAGCCCAGCCTTTCATCGGCGTCCTCCGACGACGGCGCCGGCTGCGGAGCGTCAGCCTCGATCGTCAAGGTCGAATCCAACTTGTACGTCTTGGCCCGGTCGTCCGGTTCGCTCGCGGCCGATTGCGTGACCAGGCCGTAGTCGGAATTCTTCGAATCGATCCAAAGCAGGACGGGCACGCCCTCCGCGACGGCCCGGCTCTGACCGTAGTGAGTCAGGGCGAGCAGGCGCCTCGCCTCCGAATTCAGGGCCCTGCCCCGGAAGAAAGATATCATGTGCGGCGCCACAACCGCGGCTGAGATTCCGAGGAGCACCATCACGATGACCAGTTCGATCAGCGTAAATCCGGCTGTGGCGACCCGGCGGCTTTCATCTGCCCGTGATGCCGGCATTGTAGATGTCGTCGGCCGTGCCGAACTGTCCGTCCGGTCCGGCTGATATGATGTCGTATCCGCTCGGATTTAGCTTGCCCGGATACTGGTACGTGTAGGGGTGCCCCCAGGGATCCATCGGGATGTCGCTCAAAAGGTAGGGCCCGCGCCAGCCCGAGACGTCGGAAGGCTGGATGACCAGCGCCCTGAGTCCGTCCTGCTCGCGCGGATAGCTGCCCGTATCCACTTCGTAGGCGGCGAGCGCGGTGTTGAACGAGGCGATCTCGGTGACTGCGGCCGTTTCCTTTGCCTGCTCGGCGCGGCCGGAGAACTTGGGCAGGACGAGGCCCGCGAGGATGCCGAGGATGACCAGGACGAGCATGAGCTCCACGAGCGTGAAGCCGGCCTTCGACGAATAACGTGAGTTTATTGCAGATTTTTTCATGGGGGAAAAAAGATTACTGGATATGGTCGGTGAGCGAGAAGATGGGATATACCATGCCTATGAAGATCGTGCCGATGAACGCCGCGATCAGGAAGAGCATCACAGGCTCGGCGAGCGCGACGGTGGTCTTGAGCTCCCGTTCAAGATCGCCCTCGGTCACGTTCGCGATGCGAAGCAGCTCGGCGTCGAGCTTGCCGCTCTCTTCAGCGACCGAGATCATCTCGACGACCGCGCTCGGGAACAGCGACTTGTTCGGCGCGAGGCTCGCGGCCAGCGCCTTGCCCTCCTTGACCTGGTCGATAGACACGGTGACGGCGTCGATAAGGATCTGGTTGCCGATCGAGCGCTGGGCGACGTTGAGAGCGTTGATGAGCGGGACCCCGGCGCCCAGGAGCGTGCCGAGCATCCGGGTGAACCGGGCCATGGCAAACTGCGCAAGAAGCGGGCCGATGAGGGGCGTGCGCAGGATCAGACCTTCCCAGGTCCGGCGTCCGGCTTCCGATTTGAACCAGCTGCGAAGGAAGTAGACGGCGACGAGGATGGCCCCTCCGACGTAGATCCCGTAGTCGCGCACGGCCTGGCTCGTGGAGACGATAATCTGTGTGAGCACAGGCAGATCCGCGTTGAAGCTCTTGAAGATGAGCTGAAAACGCGGAATGAAAAATACCATCAGGAATATCAACACGCCTATTGCGAGGACCAGCAAAACGAGGGGATACGTCAGGGCGCTGACCACCTTCGATTTGATATCCCGTTCGCGCGCTTGAAAATCGGCGATCTGGGCCAGCACGACGTCGAGAAAGCCGCCAGTCTCGCCCGCCTCGACCATGGCAACGTAGACTTTTGGAAATGTATCGGGCGAGCGCGCCATCGCGTCGGACAGCGACATCCCGTCGATTACGAGGTCGTGGATCTCCTTCCATTTTGCCTTCGCGGCCGGCATCGTGGCCTCCCGGTAGAGGATGACCAGCGCCCGGCTGAACGGAACGCCGGCGGCCAGGAGGCTGGACAGCAACCGCGTGAAATTTTCGAGAATCCGGGGCGTGATCTTCTTTGCGCCCAGCGAAATATTCCAGATTGAAACTTCCTCGCCTTTCTTGGATTCTTTCGAGGCCGCGGGCTCGGCGCCATTGGCAAGCGAATTGACGGGGCCCGCTCCAGGAGATTTGCGAGCCGAAGTCCCATTCGCCGACTCGATCACCCGGATCGGCTTGAGCCCGAGGGCCTCGACCTGCCGCATCGCGTCGCCCCGGTTCCCGGCATCCACGAGACCCTCGGTCAATACGCCGTCGCGCTGCATTCCTTTGTAGGAAAACTGTGGCATGGGCTGGATTTATTTCAGGCGGAAGCGGTCGAAGCCGGCTGCGGAGCCGGCGGCACAGCGGGCGCCGTTTCGTGCACCGTGGTGACGCTTAAGACTTCCTCGAGTGACGTGACTCCTTCCTTGATGAGGCGGGCGCCGTCCTCCGACAGCGTGGTCATCCCCGCGCGGCGCGCGGATTCGCGAATCAGATCCGACGACGCGTTTTGAAGGATCATCTGGCGGATTTCCGAACTCGAATCCATCCACTCGAAGATGGCGTGCCGGCCGTGGTAACCGGTCTGCCTGCACTCGCGGCAGCCGACGGCCCGGTAGATCACCGTTTTTTCGGGAATTCCGAGCTTCGATTTATAGGAAAGCGAAATCGGGGTATCATCGACGACCTTGCAATGCGGGCAGAGGACGCGGACCAGCCGCTGGGCGAGAACCGCCTCGAGCGAGGAAGCCACGAGGTAGGGCTCGATCCCCATATCGACCAGGCGGGTAACAGCCCCGGCGGCATCGTTCGTATGGAGGGTGGAAAACACAAGGTGGCCGGTCAGCGACGCCTGCACCGCTATCTGCGCGGTCTCCTGATCGCGGATTTCGCCGATCAGAACGACATCCGGATCGTGGCGGAGGATCGAGCGCAGCCCGCGGGCGAACGTCAGGCCGGATTTCTCGTTGACCTGGATCTGGTTGACGCCCTTGAGCTGGTATTCGATCGGGTCCTCGATCGTGATGATCTTCCGCTCCGAATCGTTGATCTCATACAGGGCGGTGTACAGGGTCGAAGTCTTGCCGCTGCCGGTCGGGCCGGTGACGAGCACGATTCCGTGCGGCAGCTGCAGGACGCGCAAAAGGCTCGCCAAATCGCGATGATTCATGCCCAGCTCGCGCGCGCCGAGCAGCGACTTGTTCTGGCGCAGAAGACGCATTACGACGGCTTCGCCGTGGAGCATGGGTATGACCGAAACGCGGATGTCGACCTCCGCGTCGTCGATGCGCACCTTGATGCGGCCGTCTTGCGGCAGCCGCTTCTCTGCGATATTCAGATGGCTCAAGATCTTGACGCGCGCGCCGATCGCCGACTGGAAGCGCTTCACCTGCGCCGGCACCGGCACCTCCTGAAGCACCCCGTCGATGCGGTAGCGGATGCGAAGTTCGTCCTCGAAAGGCTCGAGATGGATGTCCGACGCGCGCAGGTCGATCGCGTCCTTGAGCACTTGATTGACGAAGCGGATGATCGAAGCGTCCTCGGCCGCGTTGTCGAGATTGGTGTCGTTGGTCCCGCCACTGTCGTCGACGACCTGAATCGCGCCTTCCTCATCGAGCGTGTCGATCGTGTCGGCGCCGACGCCCAGCCGCTTCTTCAACTCCCGCTGGATGATCTCAGTCGGCGCGAGCACGGGATGCAGCCGCAGCCCCGTGAGGGCCCTCAGCCCGTCGAGTCCCTGGGTGGCAAAAAGCCGGCTTGTCGCGATCTCGATCTGATTGTCGATCCGCCGCAACGGCAGGAGCTCGTCGCGCAGCAACAGCCGGGCCGGAAAGAGCGAGAGAACCTGCTTGTCCGGCTCCAATTCGTCGAGAACGGCATAGCCCACCCCGTATTCTTTCCCAAGCCATCGCAGCACCTTCTCCTCCGTGAGCGCCTCCGGACCGGGATTTTTCGCGAGGAACGACTGCGCATCGGTAGTCGTGAGCTGTCGGCCCGCAATCATGCGGTCGAGAAGTTCGGGTAGCGCGCCGTTTGAGGCGCCAAGGGATGTAGGTGTGTCGGCGACCATGGCGTCCTTAGTTCAGCAAGCCGACCATCACGGCGATGGCTTCCTGCCGGATTGTTAGCACCGCGCGCAGATCCTCCTGCGCTTTTGTGAGTTTCTCTTCGTTTTCTTTGCGCACTTCGCGATAATGTTCGAGCCGGGACTTTATCTCGTCATCCGGCATATTGTTGGCCACCGCGACCCGAAGGGCGTCCAGTTCGGGACTGCCTCCGCGTCCAACGCGGTTACCTCGCCCGTTGCCGCCGACATTCAGGCGAATTCCCCCGCCCGCACCGCGCCGGAGGTCTATCACCGCCTGAACGCGTTGGGAGATAACATTCCACTCGGAGTCGTCCGTGATGCCGAACTGATCCTTGAGTGCGGAGAGCATCGCCTCGGGCGAATAATTGCCGCGACGGCGTCCATTGCCGTTGTCGTTGCCCCCGTTGCCCCCGTTGCCCCCTCCCGTGTCGGCCCCATTGCCGGCGTCGGTGTTTGCCGGAGGACCGTTTTGAGCAATAAGAGAACCGGAAATAGCGCAGGCTGCGATCAATGATAAAACTCCGAAGACCGTCCCGCGGCGGAAACGTCGGATGGCGGATACGATTGAATAGAGCGATGAGATCATTTTGATTCGGGGGGGTTGTCTTACTATAGCAGCTACAATGCCATTAGTTAAGATGTTTACTTATAATATGTTACATATACGCAAGTGGGCACTTTTTGCGCATTCGGACAATTTTGTGCGCATGAGTTGCGCAGTTTGGCAGGGGGGCGCCTGCGGTTTTCGAACTCATTCGGGGCCGCCGACTAAACTTATATATCAGCGGGCCGCAAGGCTGTGTTGCGGTTTCATAAGTCTTCGCACCGACAGCATGGACGGGCTTGCGGATGGCGGCGAGGAGGCTAGATGTGATTCATGCAACCACCCCGCGAGCACTGTCTCTTATCATTTTGGGGAGGCTCGGTGTTGAGTTGTAATTCGGGCAAATAGTAATCACAAAAACAATTCCATGGGCGCCCATCCCTACGCATTCATCACACTGTTTATCGTTGCAGCGGTTGCGTTTCCAATCGGCATGCTCGGGGTTGCCGGCCTTTGGTTCCGTTTCTTTCAACCCCCCAAGCCGGGCTTGGCAAAAAATGACGTGTATGAATGTGGAATCGCATCCACCGGCGATTCATGGATTCAGTTCAAAGCGCATTATTATCTTATCGCGATCCTGTTTTTGATTTTCGACGTTGAATTCATTTTTCTCCTGCCGTTTGCAGCCGCATTCACGACACTCCCCGTTGGGGCGCTCATCGGCATGGCCGTCTTCGTCCTCCTTCTCGCCGAAGGGTTGCTTTGGGCCTGGCATAACGGCCATCTCGAATGGACCTAGATTCATGACGATCACAGATGAGGAAAGGGACGAATTTCGCCGGCACGGCGTCTTCCTAACGAGCCTTGAGGAACTCTACAACTGGGGCCAAAGCCATTCCGTTTGGCCGCTTAATTTTGGACTGGCCTGCTGCGCGATCGAAATGATGGCCGCGTCGATGGCCCGCTTCGATATAGCGCGCTTCGGTTCCGAGGTGTTCCGGCCCTCGCCGCGGCAAGCCGACCTTTTGATCGTGTCCGGCACGGTCACAAAAAAAATGGCCCCGCAGGTCGTGCGGCTCTGGAATCAGATGCCCGAGCCCAAGTACTGCATCGCGATGGGGGCCTGCGCAATCTCAGGGGGTCCGTTCAAACAGGGCTACAATGTCCTCAAGGGGATAGACCGTTATATTCCGGTCGATATCTACATCCCCGGCTGTCCGCCGCGCCCCGAGGCGCTGCTAAACGGGCTCATTGCGCTCCAGGGCAAGATCGGCGAACGGAAGCTGACGGGACCGGATGCCCCCCGGCACCTGCGGGCCGACACGGATTGCAATTATCCGGTGCCCGAATTCGGCGAACACGATTTGGAACCGCCCCAAAACCCCGATGTGTGGCAACCGCCCGCAATCGCCCGCTCGAAAAAGATCTGAACCGCAACCGTGGAATCGCCCGAGCAAATTCGCGATCGAATTCTCGCCCAATTCCCCGGGGCGGAAGTGACCGTTGTTGCAAATCAATCTCCTTCGGGGCAGCACTCCATGCTCTTGGGCGCCTCGCGAGCGAGCGAGATCGCCCGGTTCCTGCGCGATGACGAGGCATTGAAGCTGGATTATTGCTCGAACGTGACCGGCGTGGACTGGCCCGAAAAAGAAATCGTTGAAACCGTCCGGGTCGAAACACCGGATCCCGAGGGTGGTGCGCCCAAGCTCGTGGACACGAAGGTCAAACGCATCCAGCCGGGCTGCCTGGAGGTCGTCTACCATCTTTATTCGATGTCCCGCGGAATTGGACCCGTCATCCTGCGAATGCGGACGGAAAATCGCACCGATCGGGCGGTGCTTCCCTCGCTGACCCCGGTATGGCGCGCCTGCGAATTCCAGGAGCGCGAAGTGTTCGATCTTTTCGGAGTCGTCTTCGAGGGGCACCCCGACCTCAGGCGCATTCTGATGTGGGATGAATTCAAGGATCACCCGATGCGCAAGGACTTCACCGAGCCCGACGATTACGAGTGGGAGCCGACCCCGCATGACGAGGTCCTATCCAAGGCGGGCCGCCATTATCCGGAATCCGCCCAAGCGGCACAGCCCGAAAAGAATGCCGCCCCCGGAGCCGGCGGAGCCCCTCAGGGCGCGGTAAAACCCGCTTCCCAATGATCGAGAGCCCCTCCAGTCCGCTCATTGAATCCGCCGGTTCGCGCGTGCGGGCCGTGCAGGACGATTTTCATGGCGACCTGCTCGAGATTTCGATGGGCCCTCACCACCCTTCGACCCACGGGGTCTTTCGGATGATAGCGACCCTGGACGGCGAAGCCATAGTGAAGCTGAAGCCGGTTTTCGGCTACCTCCACCGCAACCACGAGAAGCTCGGCGAGAACACGACCTATCTCGGATCGATGCCTTATACGGACCGGCTCGATTACCTCAATTCGATGACGAACAACTGGGCGTACGCCCTCGCGGTCGAAAAACTCATCGGCCAGCCCGTTCCCGAGCGGGCCGAGTATGTCCGCGTCATTCTTGCCGAGCTCACCCGGCTTCAGAATCACACCTGCCTCGCCGGATTCTTGATGCAGGACTGCGGGTGCAGCGGGACGCCGCTCATGTACGCCTTTCGCGAGCGGGAAAAGATCCTCGATCTATTCGAATCGCTGAGCGGCTCCCGCATGATGTGCAATTACCAGCGCTTCGGCGGCTGCCGGGTCGATCCTCCATCGGAGTGGCTCGAAGCGGCGCGCCGGCTCACCGAGGGCTACGGCGCATTTCTCGACGAATACGAGGCTCTCTTGACGCGAAACGAGATCCTCATGGCCCGAACCCAGGGCGTCGGCCGGCTCGGGCCCGAACTGGCCGTCAATTCCGGAATCACGGGCCCGATGCTGCGGGCGACCGGAGTCGCCTACGATATTCGCAAGGTCGACGGTTACGGGATCTATCCCCGGTTCACTTTCCGCGTCCCGCTCGGCGCCCACGGCGACACATACGACCGGTACATGATCCGAATCCTCGAGGCGCGCGAATCGATCTCGATCCTCCGCCAGGCCCTGAAGGACATCCCGGCCGGACCGATCATGGACCCCAAGGCGAAGCTTCGGGGCCTTCGGCCGAAGCCGGGCGAGGCCTATGGCCGAATCGAGGGTCCAAAGGGCGAGATCGGGTTTTATCTCATAAGCGACGGCAGCCCCAATCCCTACCGGTATCGCATTCGCCCGCCGTCTTTCGTAAATCTCACGTTGCTCGAGGATCTCTGCCTCGGGCATACGGTCGCCGACGCCGTGGTTATCCTCGGCTCGATCGACATCGTCCTCGGAGAGGTCGATCGCTGACCCGCAAATCCCATGCTCGGCACCGGAATACTCAAAGGCCTGGCCGTCACCGCCAGAAATCTAACGGGGAGCTTCCACGATCCCGCGCGCTTCACGACGACCCAATATCCGGAGGAGCGCACGGTGCTCCCGGATAACTATAGAAACTTCCCATTCCTTGTCTCGGATGATGAAAAGGATCCGATGGGCACCCTGCGCTGCGTCGCGTGCCAGATCTGCGAAAAGGAGTGTCCCCCGCAGTGCATTTACATCGAAAAAAGCAAGGACAAGAAGCCCGACGCGAACGGAAAGATGCAGATCTATCCGGCGATCTTCGATATCGATATCTCGGTGTGCATGAGCTGCCAGATCTGCGTCGAGGTCTGCCCGTTCGAGGCAATCAAGATGGATCACGAGTTCGAGATCGCGACGTCAAACCGGTTCAATCCGCTTTTGCTCAACCGCGAGCAGCTGGCGAAACCCAACACTTACTTCCATCGGATTCGCCCGACCGAGGCCGCCGAGGTCGATGCCCGGCTCGACGCAGAGCGAAAGGCGGCCGAGGAAAAGGCTGCTGCCGCGGCGGCCGCAGCGGCAGCGAAAGCGTCTCAGGCCGCCGCCGCAGCCAAAGCGCCTCCGCCCGCCGCCCCGGCTAAAGTGCCTTCGCCGGCCACACTCGAGGCCCAGGCCAAGCCCGCCGCCGAGCGCCCCGATTCCTCCGCCGGTGGGATCAAGACGCAGGCATGAGCGCCGGCGTTTTCGAGATGGACTCGTGGCTCGAGCGGCTGCCGATCACCGCACGCGATCTTCTGACCGGTTATCTGCCGGATCCGTGGCGCTGGATTGCGCAGAGCGTGATCGCGATTGTCGTCATCCTCGGCGTCTTCGGCACCCTGTTCGCCTTCTTAACGCTGGCCGAGCGAAAGATTCTGGGGCGGATCCAGAACAGGCCCGGTCCCAACCGGGTCGGATGGGCGGGAATCCTGCAGCCGTTCGCCGACGCGATCAAGATGCTCACCAAGGAGGACATCGTCCCTCGCACCGCCGATCCGGTGCTGCACTACCTGGCGCCGGTCGCCCTCGTCTCATTTTCGCTTCTGTCGCTCGCCGTGATTCCGTACGGCCGCCACCTCGTGCCGCTGGACCTGGATTCGGGCGTCCTTTATTTCTTTGCCGCCAGCGCTTCGAGCGAACTTTCCGTCTTCATGGCCGGCTGGGCAGGGCGCAACAAGTACGCGCTTCTCGCCGCGATGCGGGCGCTCGCGCAGCTCATCAGCTACGAACTCCCGCTACTTCTCTCCGTGGTCCCGGTCGTCATGATCGCCGGCACGCTTTCCCCGTCGGGCATCGTCGCGGCGCAGTCCGGCTGGAGGATCGGCATTATCCCACACTGGAATATCGTGACGCCATGGGGCTTCGCGGGCTTTGCGATTTTCATGGTGGCCGCGCTCGCCGAGGCGAACCGGTCGCCCTTCGACCTGCCCGAGGCCGAGAGCGAGCTCATCGCGGGGCACCTGACCGAATACTCCGGATTCAAGTACGCTCTGTTCTTCATGGCTGAATATTTCGCGATGATCGCCTTGAGCGGGATGGCGGTCACCCTCTTCCTCGGCGGCTGGCAGGCGCCGTTCGAGGTTTTGCAGTTCATCCCATCCTATGCGTGGTTCGCGATCAAGCTGCTCGCGCTTTTGCTGGGCTTCATCTGGATCAGGGCCACCCTGCCCCGGCTGCGGATCGACCAGTTGATGCGCCTGGCCTGGAAATTTATGGTGCCCCTCGCGCTGATCAATCTCGTCACGGTTGCGTTTTGGCACCTGAGCGCCGGCTGGGCCACCGGCGCCCAACCGCTGCGCTGGGCACTCGCACTGGCGCTTGTCGCCGTCCCGTTTGTCCTCATCGGGCGCAGGCTTACCTCCGGGCTGGCTCCGCGAATCTACCGCTACGCCGCGCCATGAATCTTACCCTGCTTTTACTCGGCCTTGTGATCCTCGCGAGCTCGGCGATGGCCCTTTCCCTGCGAAACATCGTCCGAAGCGTCCTTCTGCTGGTTTTGAGCTGGTTTGGAATCGCCGCTTTTTACCTTTGGGCCGGCGCGGAATTCGCGGCGTTCGCACAGGCGCTCGTCTACGGCGGCGCGGTATCGATGGTCGTTCTTTTCGCTGTCCTTCTGACCGGCCGGTCGCACTCGGATGCGGAGGTTCCGCCTCCGCCGAAGGGCCGCCTGGTCTGGGCGCTCGTCGCCGGAGGCGCGGCAGCCGGGATCATCGCGGCGACGGCCATCCGAACGCCATTTGCCGCCGCGACAAATGGGGTGCCGAGCCTTCCCGTCCGCGATCTTGGCCTCCTGCTTATGGGCCCGCAGCTCGCGGCCCTCCTCGTCACAGGGGCGCTTCTGACGGCGGCGCTTTTGGGCGCTGTCGTCATAGCGGCCGGCACAAAGGACGACAAGGAGGGCGCGCCGTGAACACGCTCCAGATGTGCCTCGTATTGTCGGGGCTCCTTTTCGGGATCGGACTCGCCGCGGCCCTGGCCCGCAGCAGCGCGATCCTGGTTTTGATGGGTGTCGAACTCATGCTCAATGCGGCCAACCTCAATTTCATCGCTTTCTGGCGGTTCGGCCCGGCGCCCGAGGCGGGCACCGGCGTGCTGTTCGTCCTATTTGCGATCGCAGTCGCGGCAGCCGAGGCCGCCGTCGGACTGGCGCTCGTGATCGCGCTTTACCGTCACCAGAAAAGCATCCGGCTGCAGGAAGCCACGCGGTTGAAAGGCTGAAAATGCAAGGAGATCCCATCGCTTGCCTCTGGCTTATTCCCGCACTGCCGCTGGCCGCGGCCGCGGTCGGCGCGGTGACTCCCAGGCGCGGACGGGCTGTAGCCGCCGGAGCCGCAATCGCAGGCCTTTTGGCCTCGCTCGTGTTTTCGATCGCCGCGCTTGTCATCGCCCTCCGGACACCCTCGGCCCATCTCAGTCATAATTTCGCGTGGTTCGATCTGGGACAGGACCAGGTGCGGCTCGGATGGCTTTTGGATCCGCTGACGGCGTTCATGGCGGTGATGGTATCCCTGGTCGGGACGCTGATCTTTATATTCAGCATTGGTTACATGAAGGAGGACGGCAATTTCACCCGGTTCTTTTGTTTTCTCAGTCTATTTGCAGCGGCGATGCTCGGCCTGGTGGTCTCAAACAGCCTCCTTCTCCTTTTCGTCTGCTGGGAGCTGGTGGGGCTCGCGTCGTACCTCCTGATTGGATTCTGGTTTGAGAAACCGGAGGCTGCCGCAGCGGCCAAGAAAGCGTTCATCACGACCCGGATCGGCGACCTGGGCTTCCTTCTTGGGGTCGTCTGGCTGTACAACTCTGCCGGGACCCTTCTCTTATATGATGGCGGTCACGGCCTCTTCGAAGGCGGACAGCTCGGTTTTTTGGGCACCCATTTTGTCCGGTCGCCGTTTCCGGGACTTGCGCTTTCCCTTTCCGCGGCGATCAGCCTGCTGCTTTTTTGCGGAGCAATCGGCAAATCGGGCCAGTTTCCCCTGCACGTCTGGCTGCCGGACGCAATGGAAGGTCCGACACCGGTGAGCGCCCTGATCCATGCGGCTACGATGGTCGCCGCCGGAGTCTTTCTCGTCGCGCGCGTTTATCCGCTGATGTCGATCGACCAGCTCTTTGCGGCGCCCGGCGGGGGCTCCGCTCTCCACGCCCTTTCTGTCGTCGCCTTTATCGGCGCCATCACGGCCCTGCTGGGAGCCGTGATCGCCGTGGCGCAAAACGACATCAAGCGAGTTCTCGCATTTTCAACGATTTCGCAGCTCGGCTACATGATGCTCGCCCTGGGCGTCGGCTCCTGGGTCGCCGCAATCTTCCACCTGCTGACCCATGCATTCTTCAAGGCTCTCCTCTTCCTGGGAGCCGGGTCGGTCATCGCCTCCACCCATCATGAACAGGATATCCGCCGCCTCGGCGGCCTGGCGCCCAGGCTTCGCGCGACGTTCGCGACGTTCGCCGTCGGAATGATGGCGCTTTCCGGCGTACCGTTTCTATTTTCCGGATTCTGGAGCAAGGAAGCAATCCTGCATGCCGCGAACGCCTGGAGCGTGTCCCGTTTTCCTCTTTACGCGGGATTGGCCGGCGTGGTTTTGACGGCATTCTACATGACGCGTCTGATCTGCGAAGTTTTCTTCGGCAGCCCCCGCTCCGAGCCGGCTGCGCACGCCCACGAAAATCCCGCGGTCATGACCGTGCCGCTGACGCTGCTCGCCCTCGGCTCGATCGGACTGGGCTTTCTGGGCACGCCCGCGTGGCCGTGGCTTCAGTCGAAATTGAGCGGAACGCCCATCGAATCGCGTTCGCTGCTCGAGGGCGGCGGACTCCTGATGCTTTCGATATTCCTGGTGGCGATCGGCCTCGGCTCCGGATGGGCGCTTTACTGGCGCCGCACCCGAACGGACGCAGACGCGCCCGATCCGATCGAGAAGAGGATGCCGCGCCTCTTCGCGTTTCTCGCTGCCCGGCTCAAAATTGACGAACTGTACGCTGCAACCTTTGGGCGCATGGTCAGCGGGCTCGCCTCCCTCTCGGTCGCGCTCGACCGGCGCGTTTGGGGAGGCTGCGTCGATTTCGTCGCTGGACTCGGCAATTTCGCGGGCCTGATCAACCGGGAAGCAGACGAAAGCGGCCTCAACGCCGGATTCGATTCAGCCGGCGAGAGCCTCCGCGCAACCGGCCGGGCCTATTCCACGCGCCAGACCGGAGAAACGCACGGCTACCTGAAGGCGGTCGCGATCGCATTCGCCGTGCTGGCTATTCTCGCAATCGCTGGAGGCGGCCAATGACGGCCTGGCCTGTCCTCAGCCTTGTGGTATTCGCGCCTTGGGTGGGCGCGCTGCTCCTTGCGCTTGTCCCCCGCGCGGGGGACGCGGGGGTCCGCGCAATCACGCTCATTTCGAGTCTATCCACGCTTCTTTTCAGTTTCGGAATACTCGCAGTTTTCGATCCCAGGGCGGCCGGCTACCAGCTTGTCGAGCGCCACGTGTGGGTCCATGCGCTCAATTCCCATTACTATCTCGGCGTTGACGGCCTGAGTCTCATCCTTGTCCTGCTGACCGGCATCGTCGCGCCGGCCGGCATTCTCGCCTCGTGGAAGCAGGCGCGCGAGCCCCGGCTCTTCGGAATTCTGTTTCTCGTCCTGCAGGGCTGCGCTCTCGGAGTTTTCCTGGCCCTCGACTTTTTCCATTGGTTCCTGTTTTGGGAATTGAGCCTCATCCCGACATTTTTTCTGATCAAACTGTGGGGCGGGGACGGCGCAACGCGCGCGGCCTACCAGCTCGTCATTTACACATTCGGCGGAAGCGCGTTTCTTCTGCTCGGCTTCGCGGCCCTTTTTGTCGCCACTGGCAGCCTGGACTTTGGCGAACTGTCGCGGATGGCGGCGAGCGGGGCGCTCGGGCTTCGGCTGGCAGCCTTGGGCGGATTTTGGCCGAAAGCGGTGTTTCTCGGCGTATTTCTAGGCCTGGCTGTAAAGGTCCCTCTGTTTCCCTTTCACACCTGGCTGCCACCCGCGTACGCGGAAGCGCCCACGGGAGTTTCGATGTTTCTGACGGGCGTAATGTCGAAGATGGGTGTTTACGGATTTCTGCGGATCCTGTGGCCGCTTTTCCCCGCTCCGATGCACGCGGCTGCCGTGCCGCTGCTGTGGCTGGCGCTCGGAGGGGTGGTGTTCGGCGCATTTGCGGCGCTGCGCCAAAGCGACCTCAAACGCATGGTCGCCTACTCCTCGATAAACCATGTGAGCTACTGCCTCATGGCGCTTTTCGCAGTCGCCGCGGCCCCCTTGAAGACCGTCGGCGCCGAAGCGTCAGCCCTCAGCGGAACGATCCTCCAAATGTTCAACCACGGCCTGTCCGCCTCGGCGCTCTTTTTATGCATCGGCGTTCTCGAAGCTCGCGGCGGGGGCCGGCGCGGAATCGGAGATTTTGGCGGGGTTCGCTCGGCGGCGCCCCTATTCGCCGGGCTCTGCGGGATTTCGATGTTTTCGTCGATCGGACTCCCCGGCCTCAATGGATTCGTAGGCGAATTCCTGATCTTCCGCGGCGTTCTCGGTTTGGTGCCCTGGGTAGCCGCGATCGCCTGCGCGGGGCTTTTCGCGACCGCGCTTTTCTATCTCACTTTCTGGCAGCGCGTATTTCACGGCCCGAGATCGGGGGTATCGGCCGGAGAATTCGCTGACATTGGGGGGCCGGATCTCGCGACCCTGGTCGGCCTTGTCGCATTGATGTTCCTTTTCGGAATCGCGCCCCAGCTTCTGGCGTGGATCTATAATCCGCTGGTGACCGCATGGGTGGGAGGCCTTCGGTAGCCATGAGCCTGCTTCCGTGGACCATCTATGTCTCCCTCGCCGGGGCGCTCCTCACGCTGCTGGCGGGCCGGCGCTCGGCATCGGCTGCCCGCTGGGTCGCCCTCGCCTCGGCCCTGGTGGCGTGGGCCATCGTCCTCGCGGCGGCGGCCGGCTTTTCACCCGCCGCGCTGCCTCAAACGCTCGTCGATCTCGATTGGATTCCGTCGTTGGGCGGCCGCTACCACCTTGCAGCGGATGGAATCAGCATGACCCTGCTCGTCCTGACCGGACTTGCGGCGACCGCCGGAATTCTTTTTTCGTGGAATATTTCGGAGAGAACGGGGGAGTTTTTCGCATTCTATCTAACCCTTATCGCCGGGGTTTACGGCGTATTTTTGAGCGCCGACGCCCTCCTTTTTCTTGTTTTTTACGAACTGGCGATCGTCCCGAAATATTTCCTGATCGCGATCTGGGGTTCCACGAATCGCGAATACGGCGCGATGAAACTGGCCCTTTACTCCTTTGCCGGAAGCGCCCTTGTGATCGCGGGGATCCTTTGGGCCTACGCCGCCGGCGGGGGGCATAGCTTCGGAATCGAAGAGCTGGCCGCGGCGGCGGCCCGGTTTCCCGCGGGTCAGCAGGCCGCGATGTTTGCCCTTGTTTTCTTTGGTTTCGCGGTTCTCGCAGGCCTCTTCCCCTTTCACACCTGGGCTCCCACGGGCCACGTGGCCGCGCCGACCGGCGCCTCGATGCTTCTAGCCGGCGTCGTAATGAAGCTCGGCGCCTACGGCTGCCTTCGCGTCGCGATGCCGATCTTCCCCGCGGGTTTCGCCCTCTGGCAGCCGGCCATCGCCTGGCTGGCGATCATCGGAATTATCTATGCGGGACTTGTCGCTCTGGTGCAGGACGACTGCAAATTCGTCATCGGATACTCTAGCGTCAGCCACATGGGCTTCGTAATTCTCGGGCTGGCGGTCGCAAACCCACGGGCCGTCGGGGGCGCGGTCCTGCAGATGTTCTCCCATGGAGTCATCGCCGGTCTTTTGTTCGCGGTCGTGGGCCGGATGGTTTACGATAGGACCCACACGCGGAGCCTATCGGATTTGCGCCTGCTTGCGCTGAACCGACTGCTGCCGTTCGCGGCGACTGTGTTTGTCATCGCGGGGCTCGCGTCGATGGGTTTTCCGGGCTTCAGCGGCTTTCCCGCCGAGCTGTCGATTCTCATCGGGACCTGGCAGGCTTCGCCGGTTTGGGCCGCCGTGGCCGCGGTCGGCATTCTTATCGGGGCCGCATTCATGCTTCGGGCGATCCAGCTGACTTTCTTCGGCAAGGCGGGCGAAGGCGAAGTGCCGGGGGTACCGGAAGCCGCCAGGCTTTCGCATATCGCAGGGCAATCGATAGGCGACGAAACGCTGGCGCGTTCCGCTACGATCCATACAGGCGAAACGCTGGGGCGTTCCGCCACCCTCCCCCCGATAACGTGGCCCGAGCGCGCCGGCGCACTTCTTCTGATCGCCGCCACCGTAGTGATCGGACTAAAGCCGGATATTTTCCTCAATTGGATCGAACCCAGCCTTAATTCTCCCGTGTTTCAGGCAGTCTTAAAAGGAGGCGCTCCGTGAGTGCGCCCGCGATTCTTCTCGGTGCCCTGCGGGAGATTGTACCACCCGCCGGAGGGACGCTTCCCCTGGCGGCTTTCGACCTCGATTACGCCGGTCTCGGGCGCGGACTCTTTCCCGAAACGGCGCTGATCGCCGGAGCCCTGGTGATCCTGGGATTGGATGTCGCACTTCTCCGCCGCAATCAGGCGGTCGCGCGCCTTCGCGCAGCCGCGGCGATCGCGGCGATTTCCGTCATCTGCGCCCTGTTCCTCAGCCTCCGGACCGGCGCGATCGGCGAGGTATTCGGGGGAGTCCTGGTGCTCGACTCGCTTGCGACCGCCGCGCGCGCCGCACTTCTCGTCCTCACGCTCGTCGTTTTGGGTGTTTCGCTCGGGGCGGCCGTGCCCCGGCGCCCCGCCGAATACTGCGCGATCCTCCTTTTTGCGACCGCCGGATTCACATTGATGGCCGCTGCGCAGCAGCTCCTGCTCGCATTTCTCGCGCTCGAGCTGGCGAGCCTTTCCCTCTACATCCTCGCCGGATTCGATATTTCCCGCCCGGAATCGGCGGAAGCCGCGATGAAGTACTTCCTTCTCGGAGCCCTGTCGTCCGCATTTTTGCTTTTTGGTTTCAGCCTGATTTACGGTGTCACCGGGTCGATCGAATTGAATCAGATCGCTATCGCGCTCGCGCGGCAGGGACCGAGCCCGATGCTCACCATCGCCCTCGTCATGGTGCTCGTCGCATTCGGATTCAAGGCGGCCGCGGCTCCTTTCCATCTGTGGGCGCCGGACGTCTACGAGGGCGCCCCGGCGCCCTCCGCGGCGCTTATTGCCTCCGGATCAAAACTTGCGGGACTCATTCTATTCACCCGGCTGCTTTGGCCGGGACTCGGGGCTGTCGCCGGGGACGTTGCGACCTCCCACGTGGGATCGGGATGGCTTCCAGTGCTCGCCATTCTCTCCGGAGCCTCCCTCTTGGTGGGTAATTTTGCAGCCCTTGTACAGACGAGTGTGAGTCGCCTCCTGGCCTATTCGGCGATCGCCCATGCCGGTGCGCTCCTTCTCGGCGTGATTGTCGTCGGAGCATACGGTCCGGGACCCGTTTTCTACTACGCCGCCACGTACGGCCTCGCGACGGCGGGCGCATTCGGGGTTGTCGGAATTCTCGAGCGGACCGGGGGAAACCTGCAAATCCGGGACTTGGCTGGCCTTAGCCGCCGATCGCCCTCTCTCGCCGCGTGCCTTCTGATCTTTGTCCTTTCCCTTGCGGGTGTGCCCCCGCTCGCAGGCTTCTTCGGCAAATTCGCGGTCTTCGCCGCCGCTTTGAGACTCGGCGGAATCGCCGGCCCCGCCGGATGGCTCGCCGTGGCCGCGATACTGTTGAGTGCCGTCGCGCTTTATTACTATCTGATCCTCCTGAAGTACGCTTTCGTTGCCCCTGCGCCCACGGGCTCCGGCCGGCTGGCCGTTTCCCCAGTCGCCCTTGCGACCCTCGTCCTTGCCGCCGCCGCCACCGTCCTCCTAGGCGTATTCCCGTCGCTGCTACTCGGACTTTTTTAGCGGACTGACTCGCTGGACCAGCTATTGGTTGAGAAAAACCTCAGGCCTCCAGTATTGAAATAACTCCTCGGCGAACCTGGCTCAGGTACTGGCTCACAGAACTGGCGGCTCCCATTCTAAGCTCCTTGGCTAGCCAGGCGTTGGTCGCCGTCGTTCGTTGGCGAACGGAGTAGGCCACGGCAATTTTCCATTTTGTTCCGTTCGGCGATTGATCCAAGTCGTCGGGACCGCGCCCTCTTTTCGACAATTCTTCTTTGAGAACATCCCCCCATTGCATTTCCCGCGCCTCTTGCGTCTCTTTCCTTCCATACGGCAACATTGGGCGGCTCTTTTCGACGGCCATTACTTGTCTCCAGCCCGGTGTCCCGATGGCCCATCCCTTCATAAGCGCCGCATCTTCCGCTCCGTTCGCTTTTTCGGCAGCTTGCTGCTCCAGCAGTTTCAAATAGGCGTTCCATCCATCGGCTGAGTCGGTCAACTGCAATGTTTTCAGCCAGCTGTCGCATTCCAAAAACCCAGGACGGCTCCCACTTATGAAGTGGAACAGGCTAGTCTCGGGCGATTTTACGAGCTCTGGTATTGTTGTTGCATGCGCAGCAACTGGATTGAGGTGAATGTAATTTACAAGGCGCAGCAGGGGCTCCCCTGATTCGACGAGCAATGAGTGATAGCGACCTTGGAATAGATGGCCTCTTTCCCTCCTAAAGCGATTAAAACGGACCGCGAAGGTGCTTTGCAGCCATTGCATGCCAACCGATAGGTTTGGTTCAGGAGTTGCGATGGCGAAATGATAATGGTTCCGCATTACGGCAAAGGCCTGAACTTGCCAGCGAAAGCGACGAGCAGCCTCAAAGAACGTCCGGCAAAACGAATCGATGATTTCTGGCGACTCAAATAAATCGCACCGGTAATTCCCGCGATTGAATACGTGATAAATTGCTCCCGGAAACTCGATCCTCAGCCGATTAGCCATCGTTCCGTATAATAGCATGCAGTTCCGCTGCGCGGAGCGCCGCTGGGAGGACCTGAAGAAAACCTCAGGCCTCCAGAATTGAATAAAATTCAATACTGGAGGCCTGAGGTTTTCTTCAGCAAGCCGCCTCAGTTTTCAATACTGGCGGCCTGAGGTCTTCTTCCTCAGGCCTCACTGCTACGGCTATTGGTTGGCTGCGGCGACCGGTTCCTGCGGCGGCGCGGGCGAATCGCTTGCGGGCCGCCATTTGGGCGTGTGCGCGCTCATATCGCTCTTGGCCGGAAGCTGGGACACGTCCCAGCCGCCGCCGAGCGCCATGACGAGGGCAATGCTTGACTGGACCTCGCGAAGCTGGACTTGAACTTCGGTCTCGCGATTGGTGAGCAGGAGCGTCTGCGCCACCTCCACGTTGAGCGAACTGTCTATGCCCGCCCGATATCGCGTTTGCGCAAGCGACAGATAGTGCTCGGCCGAAGCGACGGCCGTGTGCTCCTGCCCGGCTTCCTGGGCCAGGATTCGAAGCGCGGCAAGATTGTCCTCGACCGCCTGAAAAGCGGACAGCACCGCCTGCCGATAGTTGGCCACAGCCTGATCGTACTGGGCTTTCGCCTCGTCGTTGACGGCCCGCAGCCCCCCAACGTCAAAGATCGTGCCGCCGAGCGCGGATCCAATCGACCAGAAGCGGCTCGGCCACTTGAACCATTCCGAGGATTGCGAGGATTCGAAGCCTGCGGCGGCACTCAGCGTCAGGTTCGGAAAATAGGCCGTCCGCGCCACGCCGACCTGCGCGTTCGCCGCCGCCACCAGGCGCTCCGCGGAGGCGATGTCCGGCCGCCGCTGCAGGAGATCGGAGGGGACGCCCGCCGGAAACTCCTGCACCTGAGGCCGGAACGGCGCTGTCGGAATCGAAAATTCCGACGCTGGCTTGCCGATAAGGACGGCGATCGCATGCTCGTACTGGGCCCGAGCAACGCCGAGATCGGTCGCTTGGGCGACCACGGTGTCGAGCTGGACCTGGGCAGTCGCGAGGTCCTCGTCGGAATCGATGCCGCTTTGATAAAGCGTGCGGGTCAGAGCGAGCGTGTCCCGGTAGGAGGCGACCGTATTCGCATAAATCTGGCGCTGCTCGTCCGAGGCGCGCAATGCAAAGTAATCGTTCGCGAGCTCTGCCTGCGTGCTCAGGATCGCCGTTGCGACGTCTGCGGCGCTCGCCTGGGCGGAGAAGACGCTGGCGTCGTAGGCGTTTCGAAGCCGGCCCCAAAGGTCGACCGTGTACGACGCGTCGAGCGGAAGATCGAATTGATTCGAAATGGCTCCCGGCGAGTTCGAGACAGCTCCTGCCGCGGCCGATCCGGGCGGGGTGGCCGTGATCGTCTGCGACGAGCGTCCGCGGGCCACAGAGGCGGTGCCGGTCGCCATCGGAAAAAGATTGGACCGGGCCTCCAAGGCCAAAGCTCGCGAGTTCCGGAAATTGGCCGCCGCGGCCAGAATCGTCTGATTCGAGACGCGCACCTGTTCCTCAAGCGAATTCAATTCCGGGTCGCCGTAGCGCTCCCACCAAGCGCCGCGTTCGGAGGCGTCGCCCGGCCGGGCAGGCTGCCAGGTCTGCGCGGCGGCGGCCGGCGCGCCTTCCTTGAAGGCCGCCGGGACGGCGACGGGCGGCGGCCGGTAGGACGGCGCGAAGTTGCAGGAGGCACAGCCGAGTGCCAGCGCCTGCACGGCCCAGCGGTGCTCACGCAAGCGCAAAAGAAAGGCGGACGGCAGGCGGCAATTTGACTCAGTCTTCATTAAATGGTCGGATTTGCGGGGTCGGCGGAGGAGAGCGAAGGCGCGGCCACGGGCCGGCCCACACCCATTCGGGTCAGCCGACCCATCCAGTTGTTCAACCGGTCCATGTATAGATAGATGACCGGAGTCGTAAAAAGTGTCATGGCCTGGCTTACTATAAGGCCGCCAATGATAGTGATTCCGAGCGGCCTTCGCAACTCCGAGCCCATGCCGGATCCAAGTGCAAGCGGCAGGCCGCCCAACATCGCCGCCATCGTGGTCATCATAATCGGCCGAAAGCGCAGGAGCGAGGCCTGAAAGATCGCGTCCCGCGGGCTCAGGTGATCCCGGCGTTCGACCTCCAGGGCGAAGTCTATCATCATGATCGCGTTCTTTTTCACCAGTCCGATCAGCAGGATGATGCCGATCAGGGCGATCAGGCTGAGTTCCGTGTGCGTGAGAAGCAGCGCGAGCAACGCACCCAGCCCGGCGCTCGGCAAAGTCGAGAGAATCGTGACCGGATGGATGTAGCTTTCGTAGAGCATCCCGAGAACGATGTAAACCGCGGCGAGAGCGGCCACGATCAGCAGGGGCTCGCTGGCCAGTGAATCGCTGAAGGCCTGGGCCGTGCCGCTGAATGCGCCGTGGATCGTTGTCGGCAGTCCGAGGTTGCGCTCCGCGGCGTCGATCGCCGTGACGGCGTCGCCCAGCGCAACCCCGGGCCCGAGATTGAATGATATCGTGATCGAAGGGAAGAGTCCTGAGTGATTGACCGCGAGCGCCGCATTGGAATTCTGGAAATGAGCGAAGGCCGCCAAGGGCACGGCACCGCCGTTGGCCGCCGTGACATACACGCTTTTGAGGCCGTCCGGGTTCTGCCAAAATTCCGGGGCGACTTCCATGATGACGAAATATTGGTTGAAGGGCGTATACTGGGTGGCGATCTCCCGCTCGCCGAAGGCATCGTACAAGACATTGTCGATCGCCTGCGGGGTGATGCCCAGGCGCGCTGCGGTCGCCCGGTCGATCACGAGATTGGCGGCCAGGCCGTTGTTCTGAGCGTCGGAATTGACATCGGTCAGCTGGGGAATCCGCCGCAGGGCTTTGAGCAGATCGGGCCCCCAGCGGGTCAGGTCGGTGAGGTTGTCGCTCTGAATTGTGTATTGGAATTGCGCGGCGCTCATGCGCCCGCCGATCCGCACGTCCTGATTGGCCTGCAGGTAGAGCGTGGCGCCCGGCACGCTCGCCAGCTTCGGGCGGAGGCGATTCATGATCTGATATGCCGAAACCTTGCGCTCGGCGAGCGGCTTCAGGGCCACGAAGATCCGCCCGCTGTTGATCGTCGTCCCCATTCCGCCGCCCGAAAAGACGATGACATTATCGACTCCGGGATCGGATTTCACGATTTCCGCCAGGCGCTTGTTCCGGCCGATCATCGCCTGAAAAGACGTGGTCTGGTCGCCGAGGATCTGGCCGGAGAGCCGCCCGGTGTCCTGCTGCGGAAAGTAACCCTTCGGGATGATCTCGTAGAGGTAGACGTTGAGGGCCAGGGTCGCGATCGCTATCCCCAGGACAAGCAGCGAGTGCTCCAGCACCCAGCGCAGCGCCCGCTCGTAGGCGCCGAGGACCGCGTTGAAGGCCCTCTCGTTCGATCGGTAGATCCAGCCGTGGCTTTTCCTGCTCGCGCGCAGGCGCGAGCACATCATCGGTGTCGCGGTGAGCGAGACAACCAGCGAAACTAAAATTGTGACCGACAGAACGACGGCGAATTCCCGAAAGAGCCGCCCCATGAGGCCGCCCATCAGGAGGATCGGGGTGAAAACAGCCACGAGCGAAATGCTCATGCAAAGGACGGTGGAGCCGATCTCAGCCGCTCCGGTCATCGCCGCTTCCAGCGCCCCCATCCCGCGTTCGCGGTACCGGGTAATGTTTTCGAGGACGACGATCGCGTCATCCACGACGAAGCCCGTGGATATCGTGAGGGCCATGAGCGAGAGATTGTCTATGCTGTAGCCGAAAAGGTACATGACTCCGAGGGCGCCGATCAGGGACACCGGCACGGCCACGCTCGGAATCAGGGTCGCGCGGACCTCGCGCAGAAAGACGAAGACAACGAGGACGACCAGCACGATCGAGATTGCCAGCGAACGCTCGACATCGTGGACCGAGGCGCGGATCGTCTGCGTCTGGTCTAGCATGACCGTAAGCTTGATCGAGCGGCTGATCGAAGCCTCCAGCTGGGGAATCGCCGCATTGATGGCGTCGACCGTGTCGATGATGTTGGCGCCCGGCTGGCGAAACACGAATACAAGGGCCGACGGCTTGCCATTGGCGAGCCCGAGCGAGCGCACGGTTTGGACTGAGTCCGTGACCGCGGCCACGTCCAAAAGCCGGATCGGCGCGCCGTTGCGGTAGCGGACGACGATCGGCTTATAGTCCGCAGCGCGGTTCAGCTGATCGTCGGCGGCAATCGACCACCGATGCCGGTCGTCCGACAAACTGCCCTTCGCCAAGTCCGCTGTCTGGGCCGCCACCGCCGTCCGGATATCCTCCAATTGCAGGCCGTAGCTGTTGATCTGAGTCGGATTGACGTCGATCCGGACAGCCGGCGCCGAACTGCCGCCAGCAAAAGCCTGCCCGACGCCCTGGATCTGCGACAAGCGCTGCACCAGAACCGTGGAGGCCGCATCGTACAGAGCGGCCGGTGGCAGCGTGTCGGATGTGAGCGCGATGATCATGATCGGTGAATCGGAAGGATTGACCTTGCGATAGGTCGGGTTTGCCGGGAGGTCCGAAGGCAGGTAGCTGCGGGCAGCGTTGATCGCCGCCTCGACGTCACGAGCGGCTGCATCGATGTTGCGGTCCAGGCTGAATTGCAGGGTCACGCTCGTGCTTCCAAGGGTGCTCTGGGCCGTCATCTCCGTGACGCTGGCTATCCGGCCGAATGCCCGCTCCAGCGGGGCGGCGACCGACGAGGCCATGATCTCCGGACTTGCCCCGGGCAGGGACGAGTTGACCGAGATCGTCGGAGAATCGACCTGGGGCAGCGGCGACACCGGAAGGACGTGGAGGGCCACGATCCCCGACAATGCGATGGCCACGGTCAGCAGCGTCGTGGCGATCGGCCGGCGGATGAAGGGTGCGGACAGCTTCATGTGGGACGTTCCGGCGCGGGAACGGCGCCGGCCTCAGTCGCCCGCCGCCGCGCCGCCACGCGCGAAGCGAGGCCGTCAAAGGCCAGATAAATGACCGGCGTCGTGTAGAGGGTCAGCATCTGGCTGACGATTAGGCCGCCGATGATCGCGATTCCGAGAGGGCGCCGCAACTCGGAGCCGACGCCCCTGCCGAAGGCCAGTGGAACCGCGCCAAGACCGGCCGCCATCGTCGTCATGAGAATCGGCCGGAAGCGCAGGAGGCAGGCCTGATAGATCGCCTGATACGCCTCCTTCCGCTCGCGGCGCTGCGCGTCGAGCGCAAAATCGATCATCATGATCGCGTTTTTCTGCACAATTCCGATCAGGAGCACTATCCCGATGATCGCGACCACTGTGAGCTCCGAGCCGCAGACGATGAGGGCGAGAAGGGCGCCCACGCCTGCCGAAGGCAGCGTCGATAGAATCGTGATCGGATGGATATAGCTCTCATAGAGAATGCCGAGGACGATGTAGACCGTCACCATCGCACTCAGAATCAGGATCGTCTCGTTGCCGAGAGATCCGACGAAGGCCTGGGCCGTGCCCTGGAAGGAACCCTGCATGGCGGGCGGGCGCGGCATTTCCTTCTCCACGGCGCCGATCGCGTCCACCGCGGATCCGAGCGAGGCGCCGGGCGCAAGATTGAACGACACCGTCGCCGCGGGAAACTGTCCCATATGGCTGATCGCGATCGGCGCCAAGGACTCGGTCCTTCGGGTGACCGCCGAGAGCGGCACCCCGGCGCCCGAAAGCGACTGCAAATAGACCTCGTCCAGCTTGCCGGGTCCGGTCTGGAAGGACGGGTCGACCTCGAGGATCACGTGGTATTGATTGAGAGGTGTAAATACCGTGCTCACCTCGCGCTGGCCAAAGCTGTCGTAGAGGGCATTGTCGATCGCTTGAGGAGTGATCCCGAGCCGGGCGGCGGTGGGCCGGTCAAGTTGGAGGGTCAGCAGCTGGCCGCGCGTTTGCAGATCGGTCGCCACGTCGGCCAGCTCGGGCAGGCTCTTCAGGCGACCGACAAAGGCCGCATCGTAGCTCGCAAGTTCGGCCGCGTCCGGATCCTCCAGACTGTACTGAAATTCGGTCCGGCTGACAATGTCCTCGACGGAGATGTCCTGCACGGGCTGCATGTAAAGGGTGATTCCCGCCACCTTTGCCAGCGACTGCTGCAAACGGCGGATCACATCGGAGGCGGACACGCTCCGCGCGGCCAGCGGCTTCAAGTTGATCTGGATCCGCCCGCTGTTGAGGGTGGTATTGGTGCCGTCGATGCCGATGAATGACGAGAGGCTGTCGACCGCCGGATCCTTAAGGACGATCGCGGTCACCTGCTGTTGCAGCCGTCCCATTTCGGAAAATGAAACGCTCTGGTCCGCCTCGGTGACGCCCTGGATTTCGCCCGTGTCCTGAACTGGAAAGAAACCCTTGGGGATCACCATGAAGAGTACGAAAGTCAGCACTAGAGTCGCCGCGGCGGCGATGAGGGTCATACGCTGGTGGCGCAGGACCCATTCGAGGGTCCGGCGGTAGAAAGCGAGCACCTGTTCGAAGACATGTTCCGAAGCCCTGTTGAATCGGCCCTGTTCCGAAGCTTTCTGATGGCGCAGGAGCCGGGAGCACAGCATCGGGGTCAGGGTCAGCGAGACGGCGGCGGAAATCAGGATCGTCACGCTCAGGGTGATCGCGAATTCGCGGAAGAGCCGGCCCGTGATGTCGCCCATGAAGAGCAGCGGGATCATGACCGCTATCAGGGAGACCGTGAGCGACATGATCGTAAATCCGATTTGCTCCGCGCCCTTGAGCGCGGCGGCCATCGGAGCCTCGCCCTGCTCGACGTACCGCGATATGTTTTCGATCATCACAATCGCGTCGTCGACAACGAACCCGGTCGAAATCGTGAGAGCCATCAGCGTCAGATTGTTCAGGCTGTAGCCCAGGGCGTACATCACTGCAAAGGTCCCGATCAGGGACAGCGGGACAGCGACGCTCGGGATCAGGGTGCCGGCAGCCGTTCGCAGGAAAAGGAAAATCACCGCCACGACGAGCGCTATGCAGAGCACCAGCTCGAACTCGACGTCGGCCACCGACGCGCGGACCGTTGTGGTCCGGTCGGACAGCACCGTGATATGGATCGCGGATGGGATCGTCGCGCGCAGCCGCGGCAGAAGATCCGTGATCCGCTTCACGACGTCGATGATGTTCGCGCCCGGCTGCCGCTGGATGTTCACGATCACGGCCGGCGCATCGTTCATCCAGGCGGCCTGCTGGACATTCTCGATCCCGTCCACCACGCGGGCGATGTCCTTCAGAATGACCGGGGCGCCGTTCCGATAGGCCACGACCACGTTGCGATAGTCCGCACTGGTGGTGATCTGATCATTCGCGTCGATCTGGTAATTCTGATTCGGCCCGTCGAAGCTGCCTTTTGCGGAATCGAGGCTCGTCGCAGTGAGCGCCGACCGGACGTCCTCGAGGCTGAGTTGGTAGCCGGCGAGTTGGACCGGATTCACCTGGACCCGGACCGCGGGCTTCTGCCCGCCGCTGATCGTAACGGCGCCGACTCCCGGCAGTTGGGATATCTTGGCCGCCAGACGGGTGTCGGTATAATCCTCAACCTGGGATAGGGGGATCGAGTCCGAGGTCAGGGCGAGGGTCAGGATCGGCGCGTCGGCGGGATTGACCTTGTTGTAGATCGGCGGAGTCGGCAGGTTGGCGGGCAGGTAGGACTGCGCGGCGTTGATCGACTCCTGCACCTCCTGCTCGGCCACATCGATATTCAGGCTCAGGGTGAATTGGAGCGTGATCACCGAAACGCCGTCGGAACTCGTGGACAACATTTGGTTGAGGCCTGGCACCTCCCCCAATTGGCGTTCGAGGGGCGCCGTGACAGCCGAAGCCACCACATCCGGACTCGCCCCGGGATAGAATGTGACGATTTGCATCGTCGGATAATCCACCTCCGGCAGGGCCGCGATCGGAAGCTGGTGAAACCCGAGCAGTCCCACCAGCAGGATGGCGGTCATCAACAGGGACGTCGCGATCGGCCGCAGAATGAACGGGCGCGACGGGTTCATGGAGCGCCGGAGGTCTGGGTCGGGGCGGCGGGAGGTCGAATTGAAACTTTCATTCCGACTTGCAGACGATCGAAGCCGTCGATCACCACATTTTCCCCGGGCTGGACGCCCGTAACCGCCGAGGTTTCGCCGTCCACTGCGGTGACCTCGACCGTGCTGGACTGCACGGTTCCGTCCGGCTGCACGACATAAACAAAGCGCTGGGCGTCGTTCAATTGGACGGCGGCCGTCGGGATCAGGTCCACCTGTTGCAGGGTCTTGAGAATCAGCCGGGCATTGACGAATTGGTTCGGGTAGAGCTCGTTCGCCTTGTTGTCAAAGGCCGCCCGGGCCTTCACGGTGCCGGTCGTAGGATCGACTTGAGTGTCGAGCGTCAAGAGCGTTCCGGTCGCCAGCTGTTTCTCTTGGGACCGATCCAGCGCGAGGACCCGCAGTGGCTGGCCCAGCCCGACTGCCGGCAGCACATCGGACAGGCTGTCCTCCGCGATCGTGAAAATGACCGTGATCGGCTGCAGTTGCGTGATCGTCGCCAGCGGCACCGTGCCGTTTGCCTGGACGATATTACCCGGATCGACCTGGCGCAGGCCGACCCGCCCGTCGATCGGCGACACGATCCGCGTGTAATCCATATTCACCTGGGCGGACTCGAGATTGCCCTGGTCGAGCTGCACAATCCCCGCGTCTCCGTCGACCGTCGACTGCTGGGTGGCGAGCTGTTGTTCTGGAATCGCGTGCTGACGATAGGCGTCCTGATATCGCGCCAGGTCTAATTGGGCGTTGCGCAGCATCGCCTGGTCGCGCGCCAATTGGCCTTTCGCCTGGTCCAGGGTGGCCTGGTACGGTCTGGGATCGATGACCGCAAGGAGGTCTCCTTTCTTCACGATCTGGCCCTCCTTGTAATCGACTTCGGTCAGCTCGCCGACAACCCGGCTCGTCACCGATATCGTGGAGGTCGGAATTACGGTTCCGATTCCGTCGATGTATATGTCGAGGCTGCCGAGCTTGACCGCCACCGTCGATACGGGAACGGCTCCCGCACCCTGCCCTCGCGCATCCGCGGCGCGGAGGACGATCTGCCGGGAACCGATGGCTCCCGCCCCAAGGGCGGTGGCGATGAGGATTGCGGCGAATATCGGTCTTCTCTTGGGTTTAATCTCGTTGTGCATGAAAGGGGAGCGGCCGGGGAACCCCGCGCGCCAGCTTGGCCGT
>Ga0182024_10004171_pt1 | contig 33577 bp, 24 predicted proteins | sample P32metaG_FD_120480 | JGI IMG/M metagenome (GOLD analysis project Ga0182024, IMG submission 120480) | Permafrost microbial communities from Stordalen Mire, Sweden - P3-2 metaG (Illumina Assembly) | ecosystem: Environmental > Terrestrial > Soil > Wetlands > Permafrost | place: Sweden: Stordalen... | reverse complement strand
TCCACGGCCTGCGCCACGGCACGACGCCTTGTTCAAGTAGATTGATTATCTTGTCGGTCACGATTGCGTAGATGTCCATTTCCGTAGTCTCCGATTGTGATTTGGATAATCGAGGGAGAACCGCTTTCGCGGCTCTCCCGTCGCGTGCTGGGAACTAAAAGGGGATGTCGTCGCTCGCTTCCGTCTTGGGCGCGCTGGGGTTTGGTCGATTCCCGAGCATGCGCATTTGAAGCGCCACAATCTCGGTGCGGCTGCGCTTTCCGCTTCCGTCCTTCGCCTCGTACTGGCGGGTCGTGAGCCGTCCCTCGACGTAGACCTGTCGGCCTTTGGTCAAGAACTGCTGGCAGGTGTCGGCGATGTTCCCGAACGCAACCACGCGATGCCATTCGGTCCGCTTCTGCTGCTCGCCGTTGCGATCTTTGAACCGCTCGGTCGTTGCCAGCGAGAAATTCGCCACGTTCCGACCTGACGGCAGCGCGCGAATGTCGGGGTTAGCTCCCAGATTTCCGATTACGATCACTTTGTTAACTGACATGATTAGAACCTCCGTTCTTTGTTCCTTCGTTTTCGCTCAATAGCCGTCTTCGTCGATCCGGTGCGCGGCAAAATCGCGTTCGGCCTTCTCGCCATGACCGCAGCTTGAGCCGTAAACGGCTCGGTCGCTTGGGTAGTAGAAGGCGCGTTCGCCTTGCCTGATCTGCGTCTGGCAATTCGGCTCCGCACATTTCGCCGGATACCTGACGGTGATCCACTTGGGATCGCACTTGAACCTTCGTCGCATTGTCGTTGCTCCTTTTCGCCCGCTTCCCGTCCTCGGGCAGGGCGTTCTGCGTTTTGCTTTCATTCCCGCGCAACATTTTTCGCGGGGACCTCTCAACCAGAACTGGAGGTCCCTGCGCAGATTTCTAGATGCGCGAGCGGAGCGGGCGGCAGGACGTGACAGAGCGAAAGCGGCCCGAATGGGCTGGCACGGCGTGCTAGCGTAGCGAACGCCACCAATGAGAGCGGCGGCGAAGCGGAGATCGCAGGTGGAGTCGGGGATGCGGAGTGGGGCCGCGAGGCGAAGTTTACGGAGCTCTCGCGGGGCGGCTCATAGCGAAGCGCCGCGGGGGTGAAGACAATTCGGTGATATAATTGCCAGGATGAATCCGAACGACGAGATTCGGAACCAGGTCCTGCGGTACTTTTACGAGCGGAATGCGTCGGCGACGAGTCGATTTGGGAAGAAAGGGTCGGCTGTGAAGATCAGCGACGCAAAACGCGATCTGAAGGTGCGCCACGGTCTGAGTCAACAACATGTGATGTCAAATCTCACATATCTGATTGATCGTGGCTGGGTTAAGACCGTGGAGATCAAAAAGACAGTTCGCGTAAAAGGGGGGACTGTGCCCTCGACGGTCACATGGTACGAGATTGCAGCGCCGGGAATCGAGAAGATTGAAGGGGAGTCGGAGTTCACTCCACGCGAGCGTTATGCAGGAATAAACATAGATGCGACAGGCAGCAACGTAATTCAGCTGGGTGATGGAAATGTCGTCAATGCGCAATTTAGTAAACTGCATACGGAGCTGCAGAGTCTGAAAGAAGCATTTTCTGGGTCTAAGTTATTGGACGATCGCGACAAACTCGATGTCGCTGCCGATATCGAGAGCCTAAAGGACCAGCTTGCGAAATCGAAACCTAGTAGATCGGTTGTTGCGACTCTGTGGGAAGCTATAGAGAAGGGGGCTGCGGTTGCAGGCTTGGTCGATTACGCTTCCAGAATCACGCCACTCGTTTACGGGCTGCTGCCTAAATGATCTAAGCGCAGACTCATGTTGGGATTTAATGAACCGCCATCATCGGGTTACTCTTCGACGTTGGCCAGAGGACCAGAAATGATGTTCAGGGCCTCAGCTGCCGGACGAGGGCGAGTCACATGTTGCTCATGGCGGCAATTGCATAGCAGCGTTCCTCTAGAAAAGTATGACGGTCGTCGGATAGTCATGGAGGAAGCGACAGGATTTGCTAAACATGTCGAAGAGTGAAGCATTGGCCGCGGACGGCGTATACATTACTTCCTTTCGATGGCTGAACATTGCAGCGGCCATACAGGGCCATTTTGAGCTAATTCCGGGTGTGCGCATCACGAACGATCCGGCCGTAAAGGCGCAGCTTCTAACGGCAGAGTTCGCGAAGTATGCAGGTTTCATTGAACTGTCGCATCTCCAGAACGCCTCGAACGTCGTGTTCGGCCAATTTTCTGAGGCCGACATGCATGGGTTAACGCCGGATCGTTTTCTTCTAGTGATCCTTATCTGGATCGAGGGTTTGTTTGAGAGCGCATGGCTGGTGAAAGACCACGCGATGCACTGTGAAGGTGCTTATTTGAAAGCCCGAAAGGAAGGAAAGCGTGGTTGGTCGAGTAATTTTCTTATGGCAGGGACGACACTTGCCGACGGACAGGTCACCGAGACCAATATTTCCTTGGATGAGTTGAGGTTGTGGTCCGAAAGGCAAGAGCAGGTCTGGTCCTATCTAGCCGAGACGGACTCGATGAATACTCGGTTCATGATGGAGAAAGGCTATACACGTTCGGGCCGCGCTCTGCGATTCGTCAGCGCTGCGCGTTCGGCTCGCGATCTTGCGTTCAAAATTGCACAGTTTTGCAGTGCGCTTGAGACGCTCTTCAGCACCGATACTGCAGAACTTTCACATAAGCTGTCGGAGCGCGCTGCGTTCTTCCTAGGCCCGCGCGGATACGACCGACTAACTGTTTTCCGACGCGTGAAAAAGGCCTACACAGTTCGGTCGAAACTTGTACACGGAGATACACTGTCGCCTCGCCAAATTGAAGAGTTACCGTCGATTGCGGTTGAGCTCGACGGATATCTTCGAACAATACTAAACGCGATCTTTGAGTCAGACGAATTGAAGAAGATCTTCGATGTACACAATGAGGCGGTGGATGAGTATTTTACGCAGCTCTTATTCGCTACGTCGTAAGCAAGGACGCGGGTTTACGGGGATCTCAATCCAGCGAGGTCATAGGGCGCATTTCGATAGAAGGCCTAGCTTGATGAGGCCGTCGATATAGTCGGCGAGGCGAGCAACAAGCGGCTCATACTTCACTAGCACACCGAGCTCTATGTTTCTAAGCCAGGCGGCCTGAGTGAAATTCGCGGAAGTGATGATCGCCTTTCTGCGATCTGCGATGACGCACTTTGCATGCAGGCTTGAACGTTGCAGCGGATCTTCTGATAGGGAACGCGGATCGTAGTAGAGTTCGGGCAGATTCGGCCACGGCCAGTGCTTTTCGTGGAACTCCCGCGCGAAGCGTCTTACGATTTCAGATTCGAGAGAGGTGTCGCCATGTCGGCGTGGGAGATCCAAACAAAAGATGACTCGCAATGCGCTGGGAGCGGCCAAGCGAGAAGCGATCAGTTCGAATATCGGCTTAGCGTTGTGGACGGCGTAGCCGACGAGGATCAGGTCTCGTGAGGCCTCGCTAACCAGGGTCCTGACGGTTGCTATAGTGTCGGAGAGAGGCACGCCCGGAAGTTCGGGGCCTGACAATATGAGGTCGATAACCTCTCGAGGCTCGGTGGAAACGTTTCGCGTGTCGGCGATTGCGTCAATGAGTAAGGCTGTCTGGTTGGAGGACATGCCTGCTTCACTGAGTCGCTGTAGATAAGCGATTATCTCATCGGTCGCTGAACCAGCGATCTGGGCGACCGAACGTCTGGACAATCCGAGCGAGAGTGGCCCGGATCGAAGTGAAGCGGCGAGCGCGTGCAAGTTGGAGGTTGAGAGCCGTTGAATCGCTGCGGACATCAGGACTCCCGGAAGAAGGCGCACCCGAGCGCTTCCAAGGTCGGAACGACGAGTGCGCGGTCGAGGTAGTCGTTGCGCTGTTCGCATGAGGTCTCGGCGACAAGCAGACAGCCGTGACATGCGCTCCCGAGCAACGGTTGATGCCCCTGCTCCGCTGGAACCTGGAAGGCGCATACTGGATCGTTAGAACACAGCGTGCCTGATTCGATCGCTCGTGCGAAGTGTCGTCTGATATCGCGTGCGGCCAGCACGAGCCCGCCTAGAGTGCCTTCAGCATCTGAAGAGCCTGTGTGAATCAAGATTCCGTAAGCGCCAGCGCTCGCGTAAATACGCTCGCGCAGCGATGAACCGGGATATCCGCATTCGAGCGAAATCGCTGTGAGCAGCAGGTGTGAGAGTGAATGAAGCATATAGTACGGGAGCCCTGGGAAGTCGATGTTCGATCCGCGGTGGTCGGCTCGCCATCGGTCGAATCCTTCTGATAGAAGCTTCCCCCGCTGCTGGACCGCCGGCCTTTTGAGCCACGAATCGATCGCTTCGGGCTTCAGTCGAACAAAAATCCCTTCACCTCGGTTCTCCCTCGCGGGCAGCCACGAGATGTCGAGCGCAAGCGGGGCGCGTTTCACATCCAACTCCAACTCGCCGTCTATGTTGGGTCCTGCCGCTTCGAATCGGGTAAATCCAACTTGGGCCGCAACTTCGCGAAGCCTGTGGACGAGCACAACCCTTTCGAAAGAACTCATGGCTTCGGAATCCCACTTCGGACGTGGCAAAGCGCGGGCGAAGAAGTCGCCATCTGGGACGTCGGTTATCGGTTCATCTTTCGCCTCCGACAATGCTTCGAACTCGACCGCCTTGATCGGTCGATCCTGTTCCTCTGAACCGGCGCGCACTCGCGCAATTGATTCCATGACGACAGCATCGTCGATGCCTTGTAGCCTGGACGCGACCGTAGGTTTTCTCCGCACGCGAGAGAGGTCCTCGGCGGTTTGAACTTCGGACAGAAAGTCATCCCAGAGTTGGCGCACTACCTGATCCACGGGGCCGCGCGAATCGGGGATGGAGATTACGGACATCGTTTGCGGGAAGTAAGCATTGCTGGCACTGCGGATCAGCAGCCAGTTCGCCTGACCGCAAGACTCCTTTGTCCCTGGACCGAGCCAAGGACGCGCACCGTTGCAAGAGCCGAGCGCTCGCAGGTCGCGACGAGCCGCCTGGCTCATACTGCGGCTCTCGCCACATTCACAGACGACGAAGATGACTTCGAGCTCGCCACTCGTGCCGCGCTCTTCTATCCAGAGATCGCGCGGGCAATCCGATGGCTTCTGATGAACAAATGCCTTCCAGTCTATGTCGCCTATGTGACCGCTCTTGCATGCGCGAACAAAGCGGATAGGAACCACAGCCTGCCGACCGTAATCTCGGTCTCGGTAGTACTTGTAGTTGTCATCGAGGCTCGTCATGTGGACGAGGCGGCGACGGCGATAACCCGTAGGCGTCGCCGCCGTCCGTTGAACGATAAACCACTCCGGAAAACGCCATACGACCACGTTTGGATGGAACGATCGTGCATCTTCCGTGCTTGGTGGTGGTGTTCTTAGTGTGAGATTCTGAACGTCGAGAACTCGACGTAGCTTATCGAGCAGCCTCGGCTCCTCGATAGTTGGGATTGCGGTGGCATCGTAGTTCCAGTGGTCGAGCCCTGCGACCATGATCGACCCGTCGGGGAGGTCGACCATTGCCCCCGGCCCGTACGTGGTGATCATTTGGCTTGATCTAAGCTGATCTTTGCTCATTGCCGGTTGGGCCAATCGTTGAGATTGCGGGCTACGAGGTCAACTGCGGCTTCGACATCGCGCATCGATCTGCCTGCCCTGAACTTCCGTTGCTCCGGACGCAAATCGGACAGCTCTGGATCCAGCATGTCGTACAGGAGCCTCTTGGCACCGGCGGCTTCCCAGCGCTGATACTGAAGCTTTGTATTGTTCTGTCGGTAGTAGTCTGCGATGTTCTGCCAGTCATCGAGCAGCCGTCGACATCGGGCGAGTACGCTATCGCGCAAGCGTTCGGCTTCTTCCGGCCGCATTTCCGGATCATGATCGCGCGCTCGGTCGGCAATCATTTGTGCGAATGGTTCGAGCGCCGAACGCAATGTGAGGATTTGACCCGCGCCGAGCGGTGGGGTCATTTGGGCATTGCCCTGCCTGCAAAGCGCAACGAGCGCGGCGACCAACGCTCTGTCGAGGGCTCGCGGCGAAAATGGGGTGACACTCGTCACTTCGACGGAGCGATAGAAGGTCGCGTGATAAGTTTCAAATCGCTCATAGTGAGATCGGTCGCGAGGTTTGTGAATATTCAGCAGGGTGACTACGAGTCCCGGCTTGGCCAGGTCGCGACCGACTCGGCTTGTAGCCTGAATATACTCGGCACTGGTCTTGGGCTGCCCCAATACCACCATCAGCCCTAGCCGCAGAATGTCGAGTCCCACCGAGATCATGTTGGTCGCAAGTGCCACATCTACGCGGTCGTCTTCATAGAACGGTTGGGCGAGGCGTCTCTTCGCTATCGCCACGTCGCTGGTACTCACGCGCGAAGTCAGCTCAAGGGGCTCGAAGCTTATCTCCCTATCGCGGAATAGATTGTCCTCGGGGTCAAGTCTTCGGCGCTTCGAGTACTGGCCTAACTGAGTTCGCACTTCGTCTTCGATGATGCGCCGGCTCCCGCCAAGTTCCCGTAAACCGTTGAAGTAACCGACGAGCGTCATATACGCGTCGACCGGATTATTCTTGTTGCGCTTGCCACCTTCGCGCTCGTAAGCAGTTGCACCCGCACTGAGTAGAGCACGCGCGGCTCTGAGCATGACAACCTTGAGGCTGCGTCCTTGTGCGGCAATGCCGAGATAGAGCCGAGCGGGTGTCCGGCTGGTGGGCTCTGTGTGCGCAAAGAATGAGTCGGTGCGGTCGGGACCGGGTGGAGGAAATACGGCGACGCTGCTGCGCCCGAAGATCGCGCGGATCTGGCGTTCGGCGCGACGGACGGTTGCTGTGCTGGCCACAATCTTTGGTCGCACGCGCTTGCCGCTGATCTCGCGAGTTGACAACGCGTCGATCGCTACCTCGTACACTCCGGCAATTGTCCCGAGTGGTCCGGAAATCAAGTGCAGTTCATCCTGAATAATCAGTTCTGGCGTTGGAAGCGGGCCGCCGAGCAAATTTCCTTTATCCGGTATGCAAGGGCCGTAGAAACCGTTCGCGTCTCCTCGATCGACGTTGCCGAAAAGCGCGCCGGTTTCTCCCGTAAACGGAAGGGCAGCAAATTTATCCACCGTTGCGATGAGGAAGGCCGGTAGGCGTCGATAGATCGGTTCATCAACGCCCAGAATCGGCAGACTTCGATCGCCTGAAAATTCACACCGTTCACTGAGGCAGCGAACCTCGAGGTTCAACGGCTTGTCTAAGGTTGGGCTAAGCCGGAAGGACTCAGGGCCGAATTTCTCTCCGCACCACGGACAATTCTCTATCGGGATCGGTGATGGATTTCTGCTGTTCGATTTGAACCTTCCGGTCCGCCGGTATGCGGTCTGATCTGCTCCGGGGCCGGTATAGCCGCGATAGCCCATCCGGTTTGGTGTAGCGGCAGAGCCAACCCAGAGTCCGATCTCGAACGGCCAATTGCCAAGCCGGTCGCGATCCTGAAGCCGTTCAAGTTCGAGTGCGCAGATTAGAGCCGCTGCCCGCCCAAGCTGATCGAGCGTCAGCAAGCGCAGGGTATAGCGCATTAGAACGCTGACGCCCGCCGACTTAATTCCCGGATTACGTATACGGCGCAGCACCATGGTGAACGCTGCGAGTCCAAGGTAGGCCTCGGTCTTGCCGCCGCCGGTCGGGAAGAACAGCAAATCTACGGTTTCGCGATCGTCGTGTTGCGGTTCGGCGATCCCGCGAAGCGTCATCAGAATGAATGCGAGCTGGAACGGTCGCCACTTTGGAGGCTCGATGGTCTCCGGTGCCGTTTTGCGAAGGATCGCCTCACGGCGGCGAGCTGCTCGCGCCATGGCGCGGTTGGCAAGTTTGAATGCGAAAAGAACGTCGGAATCGCTGAGCGTCGAAATTCCTGATTCAATTCGGTTTGCTGCAATCCTCGCGTTTTTTAGGAGTTCTTTCGCGGTCTCCTTCTGTTCGGGCTCCAGCTTCGATAGTTTACCCGATTGCGTGTCAATCCAACTTCGGTACTGCCCGACGATGGGCGAAAGCTTGCCTGTCGCGTCGGCGCCGTCTGCTAGATTGGCAAGCTCTTCCATAGAAAGCTGGACGCCGGTGATCGCTGAAGGCTCGACCCGCTCGACCTCCGCAGTGGGAAGCCACTCGGTAACTACGAATCGGCACGAGCCGTCTGATCGCTTGACCCGCGTCGCGACTCCATGACCTACCGCATACTCGAATACGTCTCGGTAATGCAGATCGGCAACCTGCTCATCCCACTCTTCGGCAATTGCGGAATGAAGTGCGCCTCGCAGGTCTGGTCGGGGCACGAACGGAGCGTCGGTCTGAAGCTCCAACTCCGTTTGAAAAGCAAACCTGCGGTAGTGATGGTTTGGATCGGGCTCGCGCCCGTTGACGAGGAACACAGAAACCGAAAGCGCGCCCTGCGGAAGGCGGCGCTGGGGAGGAACGGCTCGCGAGGTCGCGACGACGAAGAGTCCCTCACTATTCGGGACCGGCTCTTGCTTGGGTTTGTCGCCTGGTTTTGGCAGTGTCAGTGTGATCCGTTCCTCACGCGGAATTCGACGATAGCCGCGTCGCTTCCCTTCGCCTTGCGCGCCAGCATCCTCCTGCTGTGTACCGGTGTCGTCTTCGTGGTCTGAGCGCCCGCCCTCGAATCCGTAATCGCCCCAGCGAACTGTTACAGCAAGATGGTTGACCTCAGGTTCAACCAGGACGCTGATTCCGATCGACGAGGGCAGCATCCCCCGGCGTGCGGCTGAGCGATCGGGCGGTGCGGCATCGTCAGTGGCTGCAGGATCGTCAGCCCCATCAATTTCTTCAGTCGAAGTCTCGTCGGTACGCTGATCCTCCGGCGCGTCCTTGGGCACGAGGTAACCAGTGAGATACCAGCGCGAGGGCGCTTCGGGCAGAAGTTCGTTGGCGAAGGCATGGTCGTTACTCGGTCCAATCAGGTCGAGGCGCAGCGCCTCAACGAGTTCGGCGCGAACTGCGACACTCTGTGATTCAGGGGGCACGCCTATACCTCGGGCTTCCCGACGGCTTGAAATGACGCTTGAGCTGCAGAAACGCGCTTTGCGCGCCGGCCGCGTGGTTTGGTGTGTGTACCATTTGCTGCGGAGCCCGCAAGCCGTTCTTCTTCAGCGCGCTGGGCATTTAGAACCAGCAAGCGCGCGAGGACTTTGTCGCGGATTTCATCGGGCCAACGATATCGAAAGCGACCCTCTTCGCTTTCTTCGGCATCGTCTGATTGATGCACGGGGAGGAATTGGCAAACGGGGGGAATGTCACCCCATCCGTAAGCCTTAAGCACCTCTCTGTCCATAGCGTCATGTAACTCGCGCAATTGAACGATATCGTGCGATGTGTCCCGACGATCGTGAAAGCGGTTGTAGGTTTTGGTCAGCCCCTCGTTGTTCTTTACCATGAGTTCCGCGCGGAATTCATAGTATTCACGTCCCTTACGTTCAAGTAGAGCAGACGACTCGTATGCGTCCGGGAACGGAAAAGAATCAAAACACTTTGAGGGCGTGTACTGAAGATCATCCTTGAGCGTTGTTGAAAACATTCTCGCCCAAATTTCGTGAACGCGAGATTGGAGCAAGGCGAAAAATGCATACGACTCTTCTGGAAAAACTACGATCTTCTCACTGAGCACTGTTCCAACTGAAATAAATGTGAAGGCGCAAGTGTCGCTATCCCGAGATATCACAAGCAGGCGATTAAGGGTTCGAGCCGCCTTCCTAAGCTCAGGCCTCGGTCTAATGAATCGCCACCAAAGTTCCTTGGCCCCTTTGTCGTTTTGGCGTATGCGCTCGGGTCTGACCTTAGATTCTATGATCGAAAAAAGATCCGGCCACCGGCGAGCATCCGCTTCTGACATTTCTTCAAAATCGATCACGTATCGATGGTGCGACTGAGTTGGGCCATCATTGAGTTCCGCACCACCTAGATATGGAAAAATCCGCTCCTGATTGCGCGGATCCTTCGAGAGCAGGCGCTCCATTTCTTGGATTGGCGTTGCGTCTGGACTGCTATCGTCAAAGGTGAAACCCATGCCTAGCAGGTAGCAGCCTATATAACTCTTACCTGCGTTGGCTCTGAGTGTATTGGGGTCTTCGTCACCGCCGGTGTGGAACAGGAATGCGCTGATTCTCTCGGCCGACTTGCCCTCCAGTAGCAGCTCTCCGCGAAATTGTCCCTTTCGGATGTGCAATACACTTACGACGACGGCCGCCTCGCCCGGCCATCTGTATCGCTTGCGCGCTGAATAGATGGTTCCACCATGAGTACAGATCCATCGGAGTCCGGTGTGGCGCGTATCACCCTGCGCGATCGTGTTTGTGGCGATCAGGCCGAAGCAGCCGTCTTTTCGAATCAAATTGAACACACGGCGGAAGAAATGCGCCACGAGGTCTGCATTGCCGTGCGATTCCTCATGGGTCGTTTTCAGCCAATCCATGTAGCCGTCGCGGTTAGAGTTGATCAGCGTGTTCTTGCCGGCAAACGGCGGGTTGCCCACGATAGTGTCGAAACCAGCATTCTCGCGGTCGAAGACTTCGGGAAATTCGATCTCCCAATGAAAGGGACGAAGCGGATGCTGTCCGCCGTGGAGTTTCTGTAGGGCCGAATCGAGCTCTTTGAACGTCCGAGGGAACTCCGTGAAGATCCGCAACATCTCATCGCGGTTCTCGAGTCGCTTTTTGTCTTTGTCGGAGCCGAAGAAAGCGGCAATGACGCAATCTCCCGCTTGTCGTACCGGCTGTAGCGCCTCGTCGGCGAGATCAAGCTTCTCGCGCTTGATTTCGGGTGAGACGAATTCGTCGTCGGCCTCGAGGATTTCCTTGCGGCTCGCGGTGGCCAACTGAATTCTTTTCTCGACCTTGTCTTGCCCAAGTACTCGCGTCGGTTCCTCGCGCCAGTGGAAATCGGCAAGCTGACGACGCGTAAGGCCGACCAACGAGTCTCCGTATCTCAGGTTGTGATCGAGAAAGGTAAACGCATGCTCTCGCGCCAGGGTTGCCAGCCAGAGCGAGAGCTTCGCCAGATCAACGGCCATCGGGTTACGATCGACGCCATAGAGACATCGCTGTGCCACGATGCGGCGGGACAGTAGAGTCTCGTCTTCGTCCGGCGGGATAAAGGGTACTTGGCTGTGGTTGTGCCACGCGCGAACCAGCTCGTCGCCGAGTTGGCGGCAGGTTTCGACAAGGAACGCGCCTGATCCGACCGCAGGATCGCATATCTTGAGATCCAGAATCTGCCGCGGAGTCGGATTTTCGCCCAATGCGTCGAGGATCGGTTTGAGCGCTCGCTCCACAATCGGTCCAGTGAACGAACGAGGTGTGTAATGAGAGCTACTGCGCCGCCGTTCATCAGATGGCTGCAACACTGCGGCGCCCTTCGGCATTGGATGAGGCGTCGCGTTCCGCGCGATCCTCCTTTCCAGCGCGACCAACAGATCGTCGATGGTTCGCGCCTCCTTCAAGTCATCGGCTGGTTTGCCTGTTAGTTTCTGATCGCCATGCGTGAGCAACCATTTGGCGCGATCGGCAGGCTTTTCGGCCAAGAGCCTCTCAAGGTTTATCGCTGTCGGTGCGCCATGCGCTTTTGCGGGCCTCACAGCGATGGTTGTGCCTTCGGCAAGCTCGATTTTGAACCCCATCATCCTCTCGTACACGCTGCCGATCTGCTCGACATCAAGCGTCCGGTACGAAAGCCGCTCACCATCGAGCATCAGCAGGTTGCGGAGAATTCTGAAGACGACGCCATCGGAGACGAGTGGCAATCCATGCGCGATGTCTGGACGTCCTTCGAGGAACGCATAACGATCAGGGTCAAACAGATACCCCTTTCGGGCGGGCATCTTGAGCTTCGGATGCTTACTTCCAATGAAGACTGCACGGAACAAAGCAAGAAGCTGCGCCCACGCCCCATACCTATGATCGATGGTGTCCGGGTATCGTTCGTAATCGGCTCGAAGCCGCTCGAAGACCGTATGCACCGAATAGTTCTGCACATAGAGTCCCGTCTTCGGCATGATCTCGCGGTCTTCAGCGTAAAGGAGAAAGACGAGGCGCAACATTACGGTCAGTAGGCCCGTGTACATGTCTTCCGGACGATTCGCGATAACTTCTCGCAAGAGCGCGCCCTTAGCTCGATCGTTTGCCGCCTGAAACCCGCGCAGAAGCTCGTACAGAGAATCGAGCACTTGGCCAGCGAGCGCCGCTGAAACGCCGCTCTGATACTCGCGGCTTTTGCGCAGTAGCGCTGGCAGGCGCTCCTCGGACCCGGCCGCGAATAGACGGAATCGGTTCAGGAGCAAGTGGAGTGCGCCGACAATCGGGCGGCCCGCAACTTCGCACATCGCGCCGACCGGGAACGTGAGGCTCCCCGAGTTCTCGCCGTGAGGTGCATATATTAGTCGCACGGCTGTCCGATTGGAGAGCAAGCCAATCGGCACTCTGGTTTCGCGCAACAACCGTTCAAACCGCCGGGCTGCCGATGCGGACCACTGCTGATCGTGCCCCGTATGGGCGTCGTCGAGAGGGGCTCCGGACGGAAGCTCCTTGATCAAAATTAACCAAGGTCGCTCCAGATCCGCCGGCTTTGCATCGCATAGCGCGAAATCGGGTCTAAGCGTTTCTCCGAATTCGGGAAGGTCTACAATGAGCTGGTCCGGGATCGGGAGATTCGTGCCGGCGCCCAGCAGAGACTCTTTCGACCATCCGAGAAATTCGCAAACGAAGTCTGGAAGACTGCGCAGGACCGTGACGGTCTTGTCGTCTACATCTGCATCAATAGTAAATGGCAGGAACTCTTGCTGGATTCGAGCCAACTGCGCGCGGTCAAGTACCACCTGAGAATCGACTAACGCAGCCGGCGATACTACGAGCCCCTCCGGCTGCAAGTAAGCGAGCCAAGTCTGATGGTCTTTGAGTGCCCCGTCGTCGGCCATTTTCAGCCCGTTACCGGCCATAGATACGCGAGGCCAATCGGCTCAAGTCTGTAGGATGAGACGGTGTAAAAGTTCTGCACTCGCGCCGGTTCCCGTTTGATGTCTTCCTCATAGCGCGCAATCCACCGCTCCTGAGAGCGGCGCTCGCGTTCAAACTGGCGGCGATCTTCGTCGCCCTGGAACATTAAGATCAATTGCGCAGCACTTGCGAGTCGTTTCTCAACGCGTTTGTGTTGCTCCTGTAGTATGCGCCGAAGACTTTCGGCCTCGGCCTTGCCCCGCAGAGCGAGTGCCGCTTCAGCCTCACGTTTCGATTCGGCTCCTCGCTGGTCAAGATGAGGAAGTAGCTGCTCGATGTCTTCTGGAATCGCGCGGAGCAGTCGCTGCCGGACTACTTCAGGCACGTCGTCCTCGGAAGTTGGGCGAAATGCTTGTTCGAGTAGCTCCAGAGTTCTAGCCTCGGCATCGCGCGCGTACGGCGTCAGTGGTCCGCGACGAGTCGAGAGCTCAGACCATCGCGCAGTGACCGTCAGAAGCTCCTCATGGAGCCTGGCCGCGCCCTTCCCGTAGAGGGAAAGCCTGCCGAGCAGGACGACACGAGGAATGGCGTCGGAGGATTGGGCAAGGCATGCGCGAGAAAGATCGTGATGAACAAAACCCTGCGAGAGAAACCTTCCGAGCAGCCGCTGCACGACGCGCTGCTGCAGATGCAGCTGAACGACATCGTCATCGATGTTCTTTGGGGCCGAGAACACCACGGGCCGGATGGGCGCGCTTCTGCGCCATTCAAAATCGCGGCGGCCATCTGTTGGCGGTTTCCGCAGGGTATCCAGAGTCGATGACCAGGTCGGATCGGAGCCATGCCGCACTTCGAGGTTTGGAAACTCGAACCGCGATGGCTGTGCATGCGGAGTCGCGACGGATTTCAAGGGTGCTGCGCTGAGCATCTCAAGCGAACATGAGATCGCGTCGCGCAAGACGTCGTTGTCCAACCCGATCCACTTCTGGGCCGCCGCAATCCGCCCGCGGAGCACGTCAATTTCGCGGCCCAGATCGACCTTTCGCTTGCGCGTGGACTCGAGTTCCTCCTGAGTGGTCGCGCGCTGCTCCGGGTCCAATCCAGCGGTCTCGATCTCCTCAACCTTCTGATCAATTTCAGAACGTCGGATGCCGGTTCGGACGGTTTTATGCAGACGTTCTTCCAACACTTCGGCGAGGCTGCCCAGTTCGCGGCGGATTGTCTCGGTCTTTCTTACGAGCGCATGAAGAACCCGGTCCTCGGGACGCTGGGTGTAGAGGAAATAGTGGCAGTAGACCTCCGGCGCAGGCTGGAGTTTGCGGTCGATGCGGCCGTTGCGTTGTTCGAGGCGGCTCGGATTCCAGGGTAGATCGAAATGGAAGAGGTTCCAGCAATGCGCTTGGAGGTTGATGCCTTCTCGCGCTGCGTCGGTTGCTATGAGAATGCGAAGCGGATGCTCCCGAGGTGGAAGATTGAAGGCGGCCTTGATCGCCTCGCGGCGGTCCGGCGGTGTCGGGCCGCTGAAGGTATCAAGCCGGAACTCGGCTAGGCTTGTTTCCGAAAGCGCGGCACGCAGCATCTGCAATATGTAGCGCTTGGTGTCTTCATATTCGGTGAAGATGAGAAGACGCGTATTGGCCCATGGAGCATCAGGCTGAGGGGAGGGCTGGCCCAATTGTCGGACACCGGGGCACATATTCTCTTGTATCCATTGGATAATCCTGCGTACGCGCGCGTCCGGCAAACCACGAGCGCTCTCCGCCGTTCGCTCCATTTGGGCAAGCAATTGCTTCTCGCGTGCAGCGTCTGCCTTTGCCGAGTCCCCTGCGGACTCCTCGGTGGCTGCTTCGACTGCGCTGTCCTCCAGTGCCTGCTGTTCCGCTTCGGGTAGCTGACTGCGGTCGTCGTCTGCATCCAGCGAACCGAGCACTAACTGCGGATCCGCGGTCGATTTGGTGGATTCAGCTTGGGCAGCTTCGGTCGCCCAAATCTTTTCCATCGTCCGGCGGTGAACTTTGAGGGTTCTGGCGAACGCCTCAATCGACGACAACAGCCGCTGCTGAAGACCCGAGATCAACAGCTTGGCTTCTGCTTGTTTGCGCTTTGTCGCGCTCGCCATGCGCGATGCGCGAACATCACCGTATTCACTTAGGAGCTTGGCCAGGAGCAATTCGGGCGTATCTTCAGGCAGCGCGGGCTCGCCAGCAGCCGGAATGTCGAGTTGTGTGACAACTCGTTTCGGGAAACCACCCTCCAGCTCGCGGATGTCTTCCTTTAGACGACGGACCATCACCTCGTTGAGCTGGCTAGCGAGTACTGGCACGCCTCGAGTGAAACGGTAGGAGTCGAGAATTTCGAGCAGCGCGCTGAAGCTGTTCGAATGTCCATTGTGTGGCGTGGCCGAAAGAAATAGCCGATGTTCGAAGCGCGGGGCGATGTCTCGAATGGCGTGAGTGACTCGCGAATCTATAGCGTAGCGCGCACCGCTGGCCGGAGCTGCATGATGGGCTTCGTCGAGAATCAGAAGAGTACCGGGTCTGAAGTTTTCCAGCCACGTTCGAAGCGGCGCGGCATAGGCCTCATCGATCAACAGACGCTGCGAAACAAGGAAGCGAGGAAAGGTTGTCCAGGGGTTAACCCCGAATCCGTGCTGCAGTCGGACCTCCTCGAGGTAATTGCGATCGAGAATTTGGAACGTCAAGCCGAACCGGGTTTCGAGTTCGTCTTTCCACTGCGGCAGCATGGTCGGTGGGCAGGCAACGACGATTTCGCGCACGCGCCGCCGCAGTAGTAGTTCGTTTGCGATAAGCCCCGCCTCGATGGTCTTTCCGAGTCCGACGTCGTCGGCAATGAAGAGGTTTACGCGCGGGAGGAGCAGCGCTTTGCGCAGTGGCTCAAGCTGATAGGCGTCGAGGCGAATACCGGCACGGAAAGGTGCCTGGAAGAGTCGGGGATCGGTAGCGGTCACGCAGTTCCATCGAAGTGTGTGAATGTAGGCGGCGAAGTGTCGCTTAGGATCGAATCCATTGCGCCCAATTGTTTTCCAAACGTCTTTACCCAGAATCTCGGTGTCGAGCTCTAGGTTCCAGACAACTTCGAGCGTCTCGCCCTGCGCGTCGTCGTCTAAGCAGGCTGTGGAAACGATCGGATCGTTGCCCGGCTCGACGGATTCGACAAGGTACGTTCGGGTGCGGACCCTTACGATGTCTCCCGGTTGGGGAATTCTCCGGTCAGATCCCCGGTTGAAGATACTGCTGCGCCCACCCGTACCCCTTATGACGCTCTGAAGTGCGTAGAGACTACGCGATGTTTTTGGTGCGGGCAAACTTAACGGACCGCGAGGGTTCGTCATCTGTTGTGACGTGCTTCCCAATTTCCCGCCAATCGTAAGTAGAGAGTCCGCCGGTTTTTTCGCTCTCTACGGGCGGTTGCATTTCCCGTCCTTCAAGCACGGCGAACTCGGTTGGCGTCACGGCGCCTAGTCGCGCCGCCGCGTCAGATGTAGTGTCGGAATGGCAGAGGCGGGCCGTCTGTCGGCGGCGCCGCCGTAAGAATCTCGCCGACGGCGTCGGCGAATCGCAACGTGACTGGTAGACCATCGGCGAAAATACAGGCATTAAAATTTACTTTCGTCAGTCCCATTATGTCTCTGAGAATCACATCGAGGTCAGCTTCACCCCGACAAATCTCAACGGACAATGGATTCGGCACCTCACGGCCTGGGTAGGTCTGCAAACGAGGAATGTATCCCATCGTCCAAAGGAGGGCTCGTCTGCGGCTGAGCCGATAAGCTGTACCGCGCAGGACTGGAGTCGATCCCGCACGAAATAGTTTCATGTCCTGAGAGCGAACAATGCGCACTCCGACCAAATTTGTTTTCGCCGGCGCACCCGCCTGAAATCCCTCCCATTCTCGATCGTCGAAGCGCGTCTTGCCGTGAATGAACAGTTCCGCAGGTGGTCCTCCGTGGAGCTCTTCATATGATTTTACCACGGTCTCCATTAGACGTTTCGCTTCTTGCGCAGACAGGTGAAATTCCTTGGTGTCGCTTGAGTACCACGGACCCATCGCTCCCTTGAAAACAAGTCCGTCGCCTGAATCCAGAAACATTTGTGCACCGCAGCAGGCATTGCCCGAAACCGGATCGATCGTATTCTTCTTGAACACTAGACCGACGTAGCAGACTCCATCCCGGACTTCGGCAAGCTTCCAGGGTCTCCCGCCAGCCTTGAAGAAGGCAGTCGTGCAGAGATTCCAAGCAAGGGTTGCCGGATCTTGAAGACGACGAGACGCCTGCTCGTCATTACTTTTGGACGTAAGGGAACTCTCTCGAACAACCTGAATAACAGCTTTTGGACCGATTAACCTTGCTTTCAGCTGGTGATGGAAATTCAACTCGTACCTATAGACTAGAGCTTTTTGCATGTCCTCGGGAAAGAGCGAGGGTTCCCGGAACAGGCGCTGGGCATATCGGAAGCCAAAGGAATTTGCCACATAGATGCGCTCGCTGCTCGACAGCCTCGATAGCGGTCGCCCTAGTCGCCATACCTCGTCAGGTATCACGACAAACCATACGTCGATTCCAAGGTCGTCTTCACGGACCCTGCGGCTGATCGGATCTTCAAATAGCGACACCGTCTCAAAGATCGCCTTGTGGCGGTCCGCAATCCTAATACGATTGGAGATCTCGGACGCAGGAAGCGGAAGCTCCAATATCGGAGTGCTTGGCCACGCTGTCTTGAAAGCGGACTCAAAGCCGGGGAAAGCGGTGTGGTGTGGGGAGGAGGGATCCGCAGCTGGTATGTACTGGGTCGCCGCAGAAATCCAATCGTGGTACCGATCAATCCCCTCAGGCGAACCGATCACACCTACCCGCATTCCAGTAGGCTTTCGCGCGTCTACGATAGGGCCGAAGACAAACAGACCGTCCTTTGGATTCTCAAGCCTCTGACCGTATCCGAATTCCAGTAGCGGTTCGGCGAAGTAGCTCAACTGCGCTTGCGAACCATTCATTCCTGCTCTCCGTCGACGACTTTGTCGCCATCTTCCGTCGCATCGCCGAGCCACTCGTCACTTGGATCGATAAGATCGAGATCCGAAAGTTCGGCCTCCTCCAGATCATCTACAGATTCGTCAATTCCGTCAGCGCTAGGAATCTCGCCTTCTGTGGAGACGGGAGCCTCTAGCTTGAAGAGAGCACTGCTTAGACCAATACTCGCCGAACAACCGACCTGAAGCGATATGACTTTGTCTCCAGCAGAAAACCAAGAAACAAATCCCAAAATGAGATCTCTCCAACGGTCATTCCACCAATTCTTGCAGAATGAGCGACGGAGAACGTGCATACGCACTTTACTATCTAGCGGGTTAATGCCATCTGCGGAAAAGACAACGTGGGGTCGAAGTACAATTCTAGGTACACGACCTAGAAACGGCTTAGCTTCGACCCCGAAATGCCAATAGACCTGTCGGTGCTCGCTCCGACCGACGAGAAGCTTTCTTCGGCGCTTGCCGCGACCATCGCTGAAATGAACCCGATCGTCCTCGATGAGACCCTTGGGCAGAAACCAAACGAGGGCCCCGGATGCCGTCTCGTAAGACTTGAGGCCACGCTTCGCGGCCTCGTTATCCCAAGCCTGACGAACTAGACTCGTAACGAAGTTCCGCGCCTGTCGGCCTTCCAGGCCGGGCAACTCATCCGGGTGTCCCGTCAGAAATCGTTGTACCGGTATGCGATAGCTCTCACTGAAACTGACCTTCGCCGCCAAAGTGGATTGAAAATCTTCCGCTTCCGCGAATCCTCCTATAAGGCGCAGATAGCGAAAGTGCGGATGGCCCAGCGCCCCAGCTATTTCATCAATACTTTCAAGACGGACATTGATTTGATGAAACAAAATGTACTCAGGCAGCACTAGGATCGTCAGCCAATTGGATTGCAACAGCTCTGGCTGCTGTACAATGGTTGCGCGTGCCTGAAGATGCGATCGGCACCACTCGCCGATATTCCCTGCACCTTGGAGATTTACTCTTGGCACGCCTTCGCGCTCAAACGATTCTAGAAGCTGTGCCAAACCGGTCGCCCAGTTAGCACAGAAATCGATTACGTTCTTCCGCGCAAGATTGGCCCGTACTTGGTCGAACGGAAGGTCGTCGATACGAACCGGAACGACAAACCCCTTCAGCCCCGACGTTCGCTCCACGGAAACGGCAAGATTAACTTCGTCGAGTACCCCCTGCTTTGACTGAGCCCTTCGGGAGAGCGCGACTACTACCTTAGCGGATTGATACCGTATCCCCTCTTCTATAGTGTCCCAAAATACTTCTCCGCCCAGTAGCTTTGTTACGTCCGACCAGACGCTGTAGCCTGCACAAGCCAAATGAGTAGCCAACCACATTACGAAGTCATTGTCCTCTGGACTCGCATGACTAATGAAAATCACGTTGCGCCGTTGAATTGAATCCGGACGCCTGTCAATCCGACCAGCGCGAACCAGCGGAATTCTGAGCACATCCCAACCCTTTTCCTCGGGAGAAGGAAGTTGCGACGCAAGGTCGGAAATGTAGTCTTCCTGGAACTGCTGATTGTCGACTAGAAACGCGATTGGGCCTTGGAGACTACTTCTCAACACACGCATGGTCTTGAGGATCTGGTCTCCCAATACCTTTGGATCGAGCTGAGAGCCTCGGTCGCCTTTGCTTGCCGGCCGCCCAGAGAGATCAGAGTACTGCGTCGATGATTGCGCGAAGACCGAGAAAACGAGCCTACGATTGAGACTCCCAATGTCGAACCTAGGTACTAGACGCAGGTCGAAGACGTATCTCGGCCTCCCGTCAGTGAGCATCGTCAAAAAATCAGCCTCAGTTGCGGACTCGAAATTGACGAAAACGAGCAGGCTCGCATGTTCCATAGCAAAAAGTGTGTTCTGCCACGCCGGACGCACGAGATCGTCGCGCTCCAAGGGCTTATATTCAGGTTTCGCCTCCACTAGGCGAAGGAAGCGAACACCGGGTTTGCGTGGAGAGCCACTCATCCTGTTTTGCCTGAGGCTTCCTTGGCCAACGCGGCTTCAAGCTCGACATAGCTCGCAGATCTCAAGTGCCATGCACTGCCCCAGCGTGGTGAGCCGATCTGATAATTTCCGGTAAGGCCGTCTTTCAGGTCGCGGTCTTTTAAAAAAGCACGCTCATACAGACGGGGGCTGACGCCTGTGAAGGGTCGGAACAAGACCTTCTTTCCGCCAAGGCTTGGAGGCGTCCAGTTTCGACCGTCGACGGTGATTGCATCAGCGTGAAGAGTGAGCGCCTTGCTCTTACTGTACGGCTCGATGAACTGCACCTCGTCTATACCAGCGGTCAGAATGCCGCGAGCGCAATAGTGGCAAGGGAAGGTAGTCACGAATAAACGCGTACCGACCGTGCTCATTCCATTGCGGGCGGCGGAGAATATTGCGTCCATTTCCGCGTGAACGGCGCGACTAAACTCAATTAAATCGCCAATCGGGCCGTTTAGAATCTCACGTTTGAGAGCATTCTTCCGAACATCGCTCAATCCGTTGAGTTCCGGAATCTCTTTGATCACCGTCTCGATGATCCGGTTCTGCTCGCGAGTGTTGCTGCAGAACGGTTCCTTTCCCTGAAATGCACAACGGTGATCTTCTACCTTCTTCTCGTCGTTAAAGCTTTCGCCGTACACGCCGCCACCAGCCTGCGGGACTTCGTTGGTGCCTGTGGCGATCGCATTCCCCTGCGCGTCGATCAGCGCTGCTCCGACCTGCCGCGAGAGGCAAGCACTTCGCCTTGCAGCACCAGACGCGTGGTGCATCGCCGTCTCTGATGCCGTTGGCCGTGAAACGCCCATGGAAGTCACGATTCGGATCAGTCTCGATAACTTCTCGTTCGTGTCCCATTCTTCGTTTGATGTGGTTTCGTCGTCGAGGTAACGATTAGTTGTGTTGTCAACAAAGAAGTCAGCTAGGTGAAAGGTGTCCAGTACTCGCTGCCCATATTTCTCAGGAGCTCTGGCATCGCGCCGCATAAATTCTCTGGCGTCGTGCTCGCCGGCGTTCTTGTACTTCTTCTCCAGCCTCTCCAGGCAACGCTTCTCTTCGCATACAACTCCCACCAGCACGAAAGCGTCCTGATAGATATGCCGAAGCAATTCAACTTCCTCGGGATGCCGGATTGAATCGAGGATGTAAGCGCGGTTGGCACCGTCAGGAGGAACTGGCCCTTCTCCTGGATCAGCGAAACCGGTCTTTTCTGCTCGCAGCTTCCGAATCTTAAGGACAAGCTTCGTCGCGACTGCAGCGCAATCCGTGCTGGATCGCATCTTGTCGCCCAGATCTTGAAGAGCGCGCACTGTGTTTAGGTCGTCGTCTTTCGTGGTCGGTACTGTTTCGCCTGCATTCTGCGCCCATTCGACTATCACATCCCGCGCTTTTAACACCTCCACGTCGAAGGCCCCGCTGCCCTTCTCGCGCAAAAGCTCCTTGAGCGCCTTCGCGACGTAGCTGGTACCGGACCCGACATGGCCGACGACCGCGAACACGAACTCGTTCGCGGCGTGGCCCAAGACGACAGCCTTCGATTCTGTCGATTTACTCTTAGCAGGAATGCTGCTGATCTTGGCTCCGGCGCCCATAATTGCCCCGTTTAGTTTGGATGTATCGCGACGATACAATCGCGTGAAGTCTAGCACGGTGACGAGCGGCCGTGGGAGAATCCCCGCGCCCTTGTCCACAGGCCATCCAGGTTTTCGGGTCCGGGCGATGGAGCCGGCGGCGACACTTACTGCCTTTGGATCCGCCATTTTGGGCCGCAAGGGTTTCACCCAAACCTCTACGGTTGCGCAGGATTCCGATCCGCTGGATGCGCTGCCTGCGAAGCGTCACAGAGCGAAGCGGCCCTCAGGCTGGCGCGCTTGCGGTGGAGCGACCGTGTACCAAATGAGGCGAGGCGAAGCGAGAACAGTCGGCTCGGATTTAACGATCATCAGGATGCCAGAGCACTGTTAATACTGACTCGTAACCGCCGAGCTTGAGAGAATGCTCGTAAACGTCGCGGCGCATTCCCCATCCAGCTCCATCAACAAGTTGCTGCCGATCATCGACGGGTTTGCCCGCAAAGAGGTCACCCGCGTACGTCGCGTCCGTCAGTCGCTGGCCCTTCCTGATAAATCCCGCGAAGTCTTGGGTTTTGAACGCCCAATCGACCATCCCTTTTGTCGAACAGACAACAGCACAAGGTTCTGGACAGAACGCAATCAATCTTATCGCAGTCGAAGTAAGGGAAGTACGAAAGAGTGAAGCGAGCTCGCGTACGTCATTGATTGAGGGTTTAGATCGATCGCAGAGAGGAGCGAATAGGACCTCTGGCATCAGGATTTCAGCCGCGAAGAAATTGGCATCGGTCTCGTGGCCGCTCGATCTGTACCAATCATTCAGATTGCTATCGGTGCAGAGTTGAAGCTGATCGAGATCGCGATGACAAATGAAGTGACCCAATTCGTGGGCTATCACAAACCGCCACTTCTCCGATCCTCGTGCCCGTTCGTCTACAACAATAAGCCCTGTGTCTGCCGCTCGTAATAGATGCCCTTCTTCATGGCTAAGATGCCGGTATGTTACTGAGGCGCCACTATGGGCGGCGATCAAGTCGATTTCGATCTCGTCGGGATTTCTTATGTTCAACGACGACAGCAGATTCTTTGCGGATAGGATAGCTTCGCGTGAGGCCAACGACAGCTCATTCATTTTTGGAGACACGACGTTTGTCCTTCGCCTTGATGATGAACCCGAGGGTACGCATCTCTGAGAGCAGAGCCCGCAACTCTTCCTCGGAAGCCTGTTCCGGTTTACGTTTGCGAAAAGCGCCCACAAGTCCGCCCAACGACGGTTCCTTTCGAGCCTCTTCAATCGCTTCCAGCAGTTCCCCTCGGCTCAATGTTGCGAGATTAACCTCGACAGAGACGCTCTGTGCTTCTTCGAGCCTCTGTCGGGCAGGTCGCCTCCAGCTTAGCCTTCTTTCTTTGAGCAATTGTTTGGCAAGTTCAGCCCCTCGCTGGCCCAGCGCTGCGGGATCGCCACCGGCGGCTTTGATCGCCTCCGCGACCTCTTCCTGCGTGTAGGCCTCGGTCAAAGCATCCCCGGCTAGACTGGCATCCAGACGATCCAGCAATTCCTGTTCAGTTAATGATTTCTTTGACATTGGAACTCTCAGTTTCGAGTTGGCGCCGGACGGCCTCACGGTGCGCGCCGAGCCGTCGTCTCGCCTTGTATATCTCGGCCACGGGGCGATCTAGTTCGATTGCTTGCTCGGACGGAATGTCTATTCCGTCTAACTCCAAAAGGAAAACACTTTCGACAAGGTCGTCGCCAACTATTCGTTCGGACAGAAGGCGTATCGCTCTTCCTGCCTGTTCGCGCGCGATGACCCGGCGCTGCGCAGACGGATCTTCGACTGCGACTCGACTAGCTTCAGGCGTGTCAAGCGGTCGTTCGACCCCGAGGGCTTTCCGCCTTAGCGAATTATTGAGAACGCCATTCAGGATACTCCCCAAGTGCCTGAGCAAATCGGGCTCCTCTTCTGGGTTCCATGACGCATAGTCGGGATCAAGGAACTGCCGGATTGCTTGCCCAGCCAAGTCCTCAGCGTCAGCGAGCGAGCCTCGAGAACCTAACCGTTTCATAGCGAATACCGTCAGTCTTCGAATCACATCTGGCCAATCAATCGATTCGAGGTCTACCGGGGGAGGTCCCTTGCCGGATGGACTCATTCGTCCCTCCACGCGAACTTCGGAAGTGCGTTATGGAAGAGCGTTCAACCACAGAGCATACGTAAGCGGCATAATAGTAGCCTTGAGGGGATTGGAAAGCCATCGAGTCGACCATCGGTGAGCGTAGATTGGCTGCCAGTCAAATGACATTCTATAGCCCCGACTTGGGTTTATCTCCATCGCTGCGGTTTTCCTTGCGCGAAGAACGTCGGAGATGCTCCATCAGACTAACTACTAGCGCTTCGCCTCGCTTTCCAATCATTTCCGCGTCGCCGCCGGCTTCGTAGATAAGGTCGGCAACCTCTCCATTGGTATACGCACCTGTCAAAACGTCGTACGCCAGGACAGTGTCCAACCGCGATAGAATTTCAATTTCAGGCTGAAGTCTCTTCATGGCGATACCTTCGGTTGTGAGGCCGCTCTAATTGCAGCGATGACCCGCGAAAGCCGTTTTCTCGCTTCGTAGATCTCGGTAATCGGGCTGATCAAATGGACAGCTTGCGCCGACGCGTCCAGAATTCCTTCGAGCGAGAGCAGAACAATCCCTTCCATTAGGCGATCCCCCGCGATCCCTTTGGCGAGCAGGGAAATTGGGCTGGAGAGGGCCACGGCATCTGAGTCCCGTTGAGCCGTCGGAGCGCGCTGACCAGGCGGCTGCTGTCTGAACCGTTCGGCATCGCCAACGGCACACGGTGCCCTATGATCGCTCAGCAAGGTCTCCACGATGCTGCCAAGATCGTGTGTCAGGTTCAGGCTTCCCATTTGAGCTCGGGCTCCGCGGTCGACTGCCAGGAAACGGGAAATGGCCTCGCTCGCCAACTCTTCTGCACGTGCCAAATCAGCCCCGACGCCAAGACGGCGATGCGCAAAGAGGGTCAAGCGGCGAAAAACCTCCGCCCAATCGGTGTCACCGTCTAAAGGCGAATTCAATTTCGTCTTCAAACTCGTTACCTCCCAAATAATAGAGGTAACCAACCCCGATTTTTAGCGACCACCGTTCAAATGGGTATGCCGGCCAATCGGCCGAAACGATATTTGGTGGCAAACGCTAAAAGTGCAGGGTCGCTACCTCTACCTAATGAGGGAACAAAAAAACTTGGGCAGCTCGCAACGCGGGCAGCCAGGAGGTCAGAAATGGAAAATCAAGTTCGCGAGCACGAAATTCGGTACTTCGTGGACACCGAGGAGTTGGTCACCACGAATCCTCGGCTCACAGTGAAGCAGATCCTTGAGGCTGCAAGGCTAGATCCATCAACGCATTATCTCGTCGAAATCAGGGGGCACGAACAGATCCCGCACAAAGATATCAATGAGGTTCTGCACTTGCGCGAGAACGAGAAGTTCATATCGATCTCCACGGGACCAACGCCAGTATCTTGAGGAAAGTCGCATGGAAAGGCTCACTGAGGAACTCATGAAACTGGGGTATACAGTGGACACTGCCGTCGGCCGACAACATGGGGTGGTGGTTATTCGAAGCTTCCCGGTGCAAATCGGTCGGCACGCGGGCAAAGTCCTTGATGTCGGGATCCCTGGAAACGACTTTCCCTTCACGCCGCCGGCGGGGGTTCACTTCCGGCCCGAACTAGCGCCTAACGGAGCGAACAACGTCAATCCAAGTCCCTTGGGTCCGGGCTGGCAGTATTGGAGCCGAAGATTGACGGATTGGCGAATTGACCGCAGCGCACGGCACATAATCTCCTATGTAAACAAGGTGCTCCTCGATGCTTGAAAGATTCGAGCGTTTCGCTGTGGCATTTCCCCCGGTTGTTCACCGCTCGATGCTCAAGTATCTTCTTCGATCGGATGGACAAGAGGATCTCTGCTTTGCCCTCTGGTATCCGAGCGAAGGTCAACGTCGGCTGACCGCGCTGATAGCGGAACCTATTCTACCGGACGCTAGCGAACGGATAGTTCGAGGCAATGTTAGCTTCACTGCTGACTATTTTGCGCGTTCTCTCCAATACGCGGCTACCAAGAAAGCTGGATTGTGCCTCGTCCACAGTCATCTCGGTCCGGGATGGCAGGATTTGAGCAAGGACGATTTTCGCGCGGAAGCTGGACATTCGGGAGCTTCTATGGCGGCGACAGACTACCCGCTGCTCGGGATCACCGCTGGCAGCGACGGAAGTCTCAGCGGGCGGTTTTGGCGACACGTTGGGTACCGAGAGTTTGAACCGGCGTGGTGCGAGTCGGTCCGCGTGGTCGGGGAACGACTGGGGCTTACCTATCATCCCTCGAATCGACCTCTCCGAAATTCGCATGAAAAGTTGGACCGCACGATTGGCGTGTGGGGTGAAACAGGCCAATCGCAGCTAGCCAACCTTCGAATCGCGATTGTCGGTTTGGGGAGTGTTGGAAGCATCGTCTGCGAGGCGCTCGCGAGAATGGGTGTCGGAAATCTCTCGTTGATCGACTATGACAACGTCGAAGTCATTAATCTTGATCGAATTCTCAACACAACCATTGAAGACGTAGGCAGGTCGAAGGTCCAAGTCGCTCGAGAGCGCGTTCTGAGGAGCGCGACAGCCGCGAAACCAAATGTCTGGGCGTTTGATGCTAGCGTCGTCGAGCCAGATGGGTACCGCGCGGCACTCGATTGCGACTTGATTTTCAGTTGCGTAGATCGTCCATGGCCACGGCGCGTTCTAAATCATATTGCCTATGCGCACCTGATTCCGGTTGTCGATGGAGGAATTGCTGTGCGGCATAGGGGCTCTAGACTGGTTGGCGCCGATTGGCAGGCGCACACTGTTGGTCCGGGGCGGGCCTGCCTTGAGTGCCTAGAGGCCTTCGATCCGTCGCTTGTAGGAGTGGAACGCGATGGTTGGCTCGAGGACCCCTCGTATATTCGACAGCTGGACCAGAGCCACACTCTTGTTCGGCACGAAAACGTGTTTCCGTTCAGCCTTAACGTTGCGTCACTGGAAGTACTCCAGATGACGGCGCTAGTGTTGGGACCAATTCACAATATCGGTAATCAAAATTACCACTACGCGACAGGAACCCTCGATCGCAATGATGACGCAGGTTGTAAGGCGACTTGTCTGTATCCATCTATCGTAGCTACAGGTGATCAGCACCATAGCGGCGCGAACGGCGGCGGGGCGCGTCCGTGAGGCGAGGCGCCGGTCGCGGTGCGTTCCGCCGGCGGCGCAGGACACGCTCACCGTGGCCATGGTGTTCCAACGCGTGTGGGGCTGAACCGCGGTATCGCAGCGCGTGGACCCGTGGCTAGCGGCCATCTGCCGGCGTGCAAGCGGTAACTCGCTTCACTTACGCTTCTGCCGACGGTTCCTTGTCCTTGAACGAAGTCCGGTACAAAGCTTCAATCTGCTCCGCTTCTCGATCCGTGAGAGCGGCAAATTCATTCTCCCGAGCGCGTTTGGATAGCCGCCCGTTCTCCTGGCGCAGGAATCGATGCAAGAGCTCAATGTTCTTAGCGGGCATGTCGGCGATTTCCTGGATGCCATGCGCGAATCGATCGTAGGCCTGCAAATAGGCGACTTCGTCCGGAAGATCACGCTCAATCGTCTGCTCCACGCACCGATAAAGAAACTCGGCGTGCACGGTCCCATCGAAATACCGATAATAGTCGCCAGTGTCGTTCAGAACCTCGATGTTCCCACTCGGCGCAGCGCGCCAGTCGATGTAGTCCAACAGGGGTCGGGAGTGCGATTCAAGGACCTCCCGATAGCTTTGGATGTTCCGCAAAATCGCGGCACTTACCGGAAAGACCATGCCTGGCGGATTATAACCCGCGACTGCGAGCACCTGATGGATGAGCCATCTATGCAGTCTTCCGTTTCCGTCGCTGAACGGATGGACGTAAACAAATCCGAACGCCACAGCCGCCGCGACGACCACTGGATCGATCCGGCCAGCGACCCCACGCGCCGCATACGCAATCACCCCTTCAACGAGACTCGTGAGATCCTCGGGCCGGGCGCTGATGTGGTCCGGAATCGGTTCGTTATTCGTGCGGTCGTGCGTCCCCACGAATCCACCTTCGCCACGCAGTCCAAGATGCACGAAACGCGAGTCGCCGATCACGATCTGTTGCAATCTCTCCAATTCGGCGATGCTCAGCTTGCGCGAACCCGCCTCACCTATGATCTGACCCCAACGCACGGCGCGCTTCGGAGATGGCCGTTCGCCCTCGATCGAAAATGACGATTTGCTGTCACTGAGGAGCAGGAAGGCAGCTGCGCGGGCCACTATATCGGCGTGAATGCGACCCACCACGTCGCGGGCAATTTTATCGAGGCCTTTCGCCGCGTACCCTTCGAGGGTTTTGGTACGCCGCACCATCGGGCAGAACGCGCGCGTTCCTGGAAGATTATCGATGACTTTGTGCCGCGATGAGACCTTTCCGCTCGCGATGGCGAATTGTTTGGTCGGGTCGACGACTGCAACCGCTCGCACTTTTCCCGGATCCCTTATGTCGAGTTGCCGGCTGGTCAGCCACTCATGCAAATACCAGAGGCGCCGGGCGTAAGTGCCGGTGGGTTTGGAGCGAACGGCGTCGGCGATCTCCTCGTCGGGTACGACCTTGAACAGCGCGGACAGAACACTGAGATCGACGCCCTCCCATTTGAGGGCGAACTCGAGGTGCCCGCTCAGGGTTTCCTCTGGTGCATGTCGAGGAGTGAAGAGCTGCCATGCTTCTGTGGACGCGGGGTGATGTCGGGATGCCGTCGCGGCAAGTCGCGGAGGTGATGGAATCTGGAGATGATAGCGTTCGATTAAGGCCGCATAGCCGACGAGACGCCCTGGCTCAGGCAACGAGCGACCGCGAAAATCTGTCACCAGCTGAGAATCGCTTTCACTCATCATAAATTTCGTGATATTTTCATCACGAACCGTCGTCATCCTCTTTTCAACTTTCTTCGGTTCTATGCGGGAAACGTTCACTCTCCGCGTCAAATCTTCACGACATAACCCGTATCGCGCATATTAATCACCCAAGTGACATTTGTAAAGAGTGCTCTGTGAATGGTGCTTGCCCATGCCGTCGCGAGCCTTTCATGAAAAATGATGCTTTCACCAAACGGTGAAACCAGTTGCGCATTACGATGACCCGCGGCTATGTCTTCAGATTTTGTAACCAGACTGCGGATCGCGAAATCCGGGCGAGCTTATGATCCTCATAGAAGACCGGTTTGGGCGGTGTGCTTAGGCAGTTGAGTAGCCGAACCGCGACCCACGCGGGCCGTTTGGCTTCCGCTCGGCGTGGGCGAGGAAATGACGTTACCGTTTGCAGGCATCCTTACCGTGGGCCGGGACGAGGCCGAACCGCCGTGGTTGTTGGCAGCGGCTTTGTCGCCAGCTTCGAGGCTTGCACCGAGGGAATGGCCACCTTGCGATGCGGCGCCCGATTCAGCTCTGGCGGCGTTCTGCCGCGTCAGAATTCGGCCCAGCCCGTAGCCGGCCATCGCTGCTTCAAACGCGTGACTTAGATTGAGGGAAACGGCGCCGCCAACAACCGAAGCGGCGGTATTTGGAATTGTCCATGCGAGGAGCATGAAGATCAGCGCGCCGCCCGCGATGGTCAGAGGAAGCGTTGGGTCAGCTACCGTCCATCCCGTTAGAGCAGCGTTCCAGCCGGCAATGATCGTCATGCCCACGCCGACGAGCAGGTATAAGAAAAAAAGCTTGATGCCGACGCCGACGATCCAACCGAGGAAACCCTCAGCAAACTTGATCGTCCATCGAGAACCGCTGAAGCCCAATATGAGTACGCCACCGCCAACGCCGATGTACGCCTCGGAAAGGGCGAGCAGCATTTGCCCGGCGATGAGGGCAAACGATAGAAACATGATCAACCCAGCGACGAGAGCAATCAGCGATGCGATCGTGAGGTGAAACCATCCCAAACTCCCGAAGCCGCGATAGATCGTCTGAAACATCGCAAGGCCATTGTTGAAAACTGTGCTCGGGCTAAGGTCGGGAATCCCGGCCGCTTGTCCCCCAATCTCCTGAAAGCCCTGGATGATTGCGCTGAACCACATCGGCGCATTCACGATCATTGCGTAGAGAAAGCCGAACGCGAGAGATTTCTTTACAAATTCTGCTAGCAGGCGTGTTGGCTCTTCTTGATCCGTGAGGAAGTGAACACACGTGATGACAATTTCGATGAGTACCAAGCCGAAGAATATCTTCTCAGCGAAGGGCTGCATGATCGCCATGTAGCGTTGGCCTGCCCACTGGAAAGTCTGACCGATATTGTCGAGGTTGTTCATCGCGCGTCCTCAATGAGTCCCTTGCACGTTGGGAGAGGGAACCGGAACGAGCCCGCCGCCTAAGCCGTTAGCGGGCATAGTCGTCGAGAACGGAACTCGAGGCGCTGCCGCTGCGAGTACCGGCTGACAGTTGATTAAGAATTTGTGATCGGCCTGCTGGCAAAAGCCGAGCGCTTTTCCCCAAAGCTCGGTTTTTCTCTGAAGTTGGTCGTTCCAGAACTGGTCTCCGTAATTTTCTGCGGCGTTTGGAGATTGGAGGGCGGCGAGTGGAGCACTAGTGTCATCGGATTTGCCGTTGCACGCCCCGAGGAGAAGCAAAGCGGCCAGTAAGGAAAACTTGAGACCTTTCATAGAGGCCCTCCGTTTACTGGGCAGGAACGTTCAGACCGTTGTTTGGCATGGTTGATGAGAACGGAATAGTCGGTCCCGCGCTGAGCCATTGTTGGGTGCTGGCATCCTCGGCTGCCTGGCGATTGACTGCATTGGCGGCAACGACGTTCTGCGCGTTGATCATGGCGACGACCAACTGCCTCAGCATCTGAATCTGCTGCGCCTGCTGCAAGGCGATTTCGTTGCCCACCTCGATTGCCTGCAAATTTCCCGCAGCGGTCTTGTTCATACCTTCGAGTTCGCCAAATTGCGCCTGCTCGTTGGCAAAATTTTGCGCCTGCGCTTGGGCTGCCGCCAGAGTGCCGTTGAGGGTATTCAAGGTAGTGGCGATGTTCTTGGCTTCCTGTTGGTCCGGATTGGATGGCACGGTGTAGCCAGGAAACTGTTGTTGGAACTGCGACTGCAGGTTGGTAAGCGAATAGGAAAGACCGCCCTGCTGTTTAATGATCCCGCCCAGTTCGTCGAGCATAGACTGACTCGATTGCCACACGCCGGCGTAACCGCCGGTGGTGTTCCTGATCATGTACTGGAGTTGCTGCGCTTCAGTGAGGACGGATTGCGTCTCTTGCTGAAGCTGCTGCAGTTGCCGAGCGAACATGCTCGGGTCGAAGACGATCTGCGTCCCTCCGCCAAACTGGGCGCGCGCTGACAGAGGCACCAAGAGACAAGCGCCTAGCGCAATCACCGTTATGCGTCGTGCCATCGCAGTTCCTCCTTTGGGGGCTTTCCATTGCGGTTCACAGAGAGAATTTTGGTGAATTGTGCGCGGTGCCTGGTATTGCGGCTTTCCCAATGTTCTGCCCAGTCATTCAGTCCCTGCATGCGAAGCCACTCAGCCGCCCACTGATCTCCGTGCTTTGTGATCATCTGACGAGCCTGAAGAATGTCGGTCTTTGATCCCGATCCGATGAAAGCCAGCGTGGCCGCTCCCAGCGCGAGATCGAAGAGTCGCCGCCCAGCGGAGGAAAGGTAGTAGTACTGGCGCTTCGGCACGGCGAGCGACAGCATTTCAATCTGCCTGCTGGTCAGGCCGAATTTGCGGTAGAGCTCGGCAGTAATGGGATTCTGCGCCTCGGGATTGGGTAGCAGAATCTTGGTTGGACACGACTCGAGAATCACATCGCGCTGCGGGGAATTGGCGACTTCAACCAGACTTTGGGTAGAAAGCACGACGGCGGCGTTCTTCTTGCGCAACGTTCGCAACCAGTCTTCGATCTTCGCACCAAATGCGCCATTGGCGAGCATCACCCACGCTTCATCGAGCACGATGAGCGTTGGTCTTCCGTCGAGGCGCTGATCGATTCGGTGGAAAAGATATGTGAGGACCGGTAACAGGACCTTCTCGCCCATCGCCATCAGAGCTTCGATCTCGAAGGTCTGGAATCGACTCTCGCCCAGCACGTCCTTGTCGGCGTCGAGGAAGCGACCCATCGGGCCATGAAGCGAGTAGAAGTCGAGTCCGTCGCGTAGCGTCTGGTCCTGAAGCAGTCGAACCAGGTCCGTGATGGTTCGGGCGTCAGATCCGCTGTCGCTCAGAAGTTGGAGGGCACGCCAGATGGCTTTCCGATGTTGTGGAAGGAGGGTCACACCCTGCAAGTTGAGCAGAGTTTCTAGCCAGTCCTGCGCCCACATCCGCTCGTTGTCGTCGTTTACTTTCGCTAGCGGACAGAAAGAGATTTCGCTTTCTCCGAGATCGTAGTGATCGCCGCCGGCGGCTCTGGTCAGCACGAACGCTGACAGGCCCTTGTCGAAACAAAAGACTTGCGCGTTCGGATAGCGGAAGAACTGTGCGATTAACAGGCCGAGTAGCGTCGATTTGCCGGAACCAGTCGGACCAAAGATTAGGGTATGGCCGACGTCGCCAACATGTACGTTCAGTCGAAAAGGCGTTCCGCCAGTGGTCGCGGCGTAGCACAGCGGCGGACTGTTCTCCGGATAGAACGGACAGGGGTTGACCTCCTCCCCTGGCCACACGTTGGTAGTCGGCATGAGGTCGGCGAGGTTGCGCGTGTGGATCAGCGGTCGCCGAACGTTCCGGTAGCCGTGGCCGGGAAGCGAGCCAAGGTACGCCTCATTGGCGTTGACGTGCTCGATGACAGCGGGGAAGCCATGATGCTGCAGTTGCTTTGCGATCTCTCTCGCGTTGGACTCGGCTGCCAGACGATTCTCGTCCATCAAGATGATAGTGCTCGTGTAGTAACCAAAGCGGACCCGACTCGAGCTCGCCTCGGCAAGCGCATCGTCCGCGTCTTCAGCCATAGCCAGCGCATCTTTGTTCTCAAAGCTCTGCGACGCGCCGTTGCTGAAGACTTGTTTGATCATGCCGGACAGCCCATGGCGCTTCTGAAACCAGTTGCGCCGCTGGATGCGAAGAGCCCGTTCAGCCTCGGCCGGGTCAAGGAAGATAAAGCGTGTCGACCATCGGTAAGCAATCGCAAGCTCATCCAGAAATGCGGTGACTTCGGGCCAGGAGTGAAGCGGAAGGCCGGTCAGGCCAATCAGGCGAATGTGAAGATCATCCAGCATGGGCTGGAAGCCCGCATGGAATTCGTGATTGCCGAGCAGAACGTCCAGAAAGTTACCCTCAGTAGGCGGCTTGACGGGATCGTGGCGTGCGGTGATGCAGGAGTTCAGGTGCGACAGGAGCGCAACGTCGTCCATGCGTTGCATGAGGAGTCTGGCGCTCAGCGCGTCTTCATTTTCCGTGAGGCTGCGCCTGAAGAAATCGAGCGTCTCCTCCCAATCGGTTGCTCTGCGGCCTTGGAAGAGCAGGCCAGCGGCTCGCGACTGCATCTCGGTGGGTGGCGTCCAGGTGAGAGTCAACGCGAAGCGACTCTCGAAGTGTTGGCCTTCCTCCGTATAGTGAAGCCGGCGCTCGTGATCGATCAGCGCCGTGATGGGGTCTGGAAAAGCTCCGGCCTCCGGATATCCGACACTCGGTTTGCGGATGAGATCGACGTTCATCATCCAGCCGTCGCCCGACCGCGCGAGACCGGCATTTACCTGATGAACGAGAGCCGTCATTTCCTCGGGACTTGCGGAGTTCAAGTCAGGACCGCCGTAGCGCCAGCCGGCCAGGAGCGAGCCGTCCTTCAATAGAGCTATGCCGGGGTCGATGAGCGCCGCGTAGTTGAGGAGGTCTGCAAAACCTCCGAGTCG